>Ga0302324_100000886_pt1 | contig 75527 bp, 75 predicted proteins | sample Palsa_T0_1_FD_201949 | JGI IMG/M metagenome (GOLD analysis project Ga0302324, IMG submission 201949) | Peat permafrost microbial communities from Stordalen Mire near Abisko, Sweden - Palsa_T0_1 | ecosystem: Environmental > Terrestrial > Soil > Palsa > Peat permafrost | place: Sweden: Abisko...
ATCCCCGCGATGGACGGGGTCCGGCAGGCCGCCGACGCGCTCGAAAAGGTCGTGACCGACGACCTGTGGCCGCTGCCGAAGTACGCCGAGATCCTGTTCGTGAAGTAGCCGCGCCGCCCCCGCCCCTCCCGCCCAGCGCCTGGCGGGCCGGCGACCGTCGGTCCGCTCGGCACCGCAACTTGCGTGCTGCGACCGGGTTCTTCGGTACGGTGAACGCCCGTATGATGCTTGACCGCGACCGCGGCAGCCGTCGTACGCGGGGACTCGATCGCAGACACGGGACCGCGCGAACGTCCCGGCTGCCCACACTGGTCGCCACGCTGACGATCGCTGCGATGCTCGCGGTCGCCGGCACGGCGGTCGCCTCCAACGGCGGCGCGCCGCTGGGCGGGCCTACCTCCGCCAAGCACCACCATCGGCGGAGCCGCTCCAAGCGGCAGCCTCCCCGGCGATCGAGGCACGACGCCGCCGGGTCGAATCCGCTCAAGGGCCGCGCGATGTGGATCTGGGAGCTCGGCTCCACCGACGATGGCGACCTTTCGGCGATCATCGCAGGCGCGAAGCTGTACGGCGTCTCGACCGTGTTCATCAAGTCCTCGGACGGGTCCCACTTCTGGTCTGACCAGTTCACGCGCGCGATCGTGCGCACGCTGCACGCGGGCGGCCTGAAGGTCTGCGCCTGGCAGTACGTGTACGGGGCATCGCCGCTCAAGGAGGCCGATGTCGGCGCCGAGGCCGTCGACGACGGTGCCGACTGCCTGGTGGTCGACGCCGAGGGCCAGTATCAGGGCCGCTACATCGCGGCGCAAACATACATCGAGCGGCTGCGGAGCCTGATCGGAGCGAGCTACCCGGTCGCGCTCGCCGGGTTCCCGTATGTCGACTTTCATCCGTCGTTCCCCTACTCGGTGTTCCTGGGGCCAGGCGGGGCCCAGTACAACGTGCCGCAGATGTACTGGAAGGACATCGGCACCAGCGTGTCGGCCGTGTACGCGCACACGTACTCGTTCAACCGGATCTACCAGCGTCCGATCTTTCCCCTCGGCCAGCTGTACTCCAACCCGCCACCCCGACAGATCGTGCGGTTTCGGGAGCTGGACCTTGCCTACGGCGCCGGTGGCATCTCATGGTGGGATTGGCAGTCGGCGAGCGCCAAGGCCTGGAACGCGATGTCGCTGCCGATCGACGACCTCCTAGGCTTCACTCCCGACAAAGCGATGGCGGTCGTCGGCCGCGGCGCTTCGGGGGACCTCGTCGTCTGGGCCCAGGAGCATCTGGTGGCGGCCGGTTTCCCAGTCGAGATCAGCGGCCAGTTCAAGTACCGCACCTACAACCAGGTCGTCGCCTTCCAGGCCAGCCACGACCTGGAGACCGATGGTGAGATCGGGCCCGAGACGTGGGCAGCGCTGCTGCGCTACCGGCCGGTCCACGTCGATTGGACGGCGGACCCGCAGATCGACGCTGACGCGCAACTGCGAGCCGCGGCCGCCTCGACCCGCGCGGGCGGCACGCCGACCCTGACGCTGCCGGTGCCGCTGTCGGCGTCCGATCCCGCGCGCCGCGACGAGATCCCCGGCGCGCTCGGCGCCGGGCGCTGAGACGGCGCGTCAACCGCCGTCGAGCGTGGTGCCAGCGTCGAGCGTCGTCGGATGGTCGACCGACACCGACACCGCGCCGAGGACGATCATGTCGGCACCGAACGTGACGTCGCCGGAGACGACCAACCGCTCGGCCAGCTTGAGCGACGGCGGCCCGTCGGGGAACCGCTGCTCGAAGTCGTCGATCAGCTTGTAGAACTCCGGATCGAGCTCCACATATGGGAGGTTCGCGGCACGTGCCGGCAGCGGTGCGACGACCATCTCGTCGGAGATCGTGTACACGTCGGAGCGCAGCACCAGCAGGTCGTCGGTCGTCTTCACCGGCGCGAACCGGCTCCGCGGAACCAGCAGCAGCGCTGCGCCCGCAAAGCTCTCGATCGCGGCGCCCATCGCCGACTCCAGCTGGATCACCGGAGTCGACCGCTTGTCACGCGGGTCGACCGTCTTGCGGTTGATGATCAGCGGCAGCGACAGCACGCCGCCGGTGCGCTCCAGACGCTCGGACAAGACTCCGAGGTCGACCCAGAGCGTGTTCGTGTTGTAGTAGCGCCAGCGCCGGTAATCCCGGAACGACGCTTGGTCTGCGTCAGGCGTCTGCGCGGTCTCGCGCAGCACGAGCTGACCGTCGGCGCGCCGGCGCGCGACGTGCCCGCCCTTGCGGTCGGCCTCGGTGCCTTGGACGACCTCCATCAGGAACGGGATCTCGTGCGCGACCATGTGGGCGACGATCCGCGGGTCGAGCTGTGCGCCGAGGTTGTCGGCGTTGGAGATCATCGCGTAGCGGATTCCCCGCTCGCGCAGCGCCTGAAGCATCCCCGAGCGCCGCAGCGCTCCGTAGACGTCTCCGTGGCCCGGCGGGCACCACTCGAGCACCGGCGCGTCCGGCCAGCGCGCCGGTGCCAGTGTGTCCGCGTCGAGCTTGGGGATCATGCTCTGCAGGAAGTCCGGCTCGAGACCGTCGTTGTCGACGCCGCCCATCTTCTGAAGCGCCGCCAACGTCGCGTCCCGCGTGGCGTCGGAGTCCATCAGGATCAAGGGCAACTTGACGCCGTGGCGCTCGCGCAGCGCCTGCGCTTGCCCGACGATCACGTCGAGGAACGTGTGCGCGTCGTGGACCTCGATCAGCGACTTGGGCTCCTGCAGCCCCATCGACGTCGCCAGCCCGCCGTTGAGCTTGATCAGGGCCGTCTGCGCCAGCGCCCGCTCGACGTCGGCCGCGGGCAGGTCTTCGAACTTCGGCACGTCGCCGGCCGGCTCCAGGTCGGCGGTCGCCAGCAGCGACTCGCCGCCTGACACAAGCCGTGTGTAGGCGTCCTCGAACGAGCGGATCGCCTCCTCGTGCGCGCCGGCGGCGCGCATCTTCTCCGCCGCCTGCTGCAGGCCGGTGCCCGCGAGCTCGTCGTTCACGACCGACATTGTCGCCGACGATCGCGGGCGCGCGTCCGCTCGGGACGCGCGCCCGCCCAATCTCAGCGCGGCGTCGACGAGCGGCGTCGCACGAGTGCGTCGACCATGACGGCGAGGATCAGCACGATCGCGGTCGCGATGTCCTGCACGGCGGCGCCGACCCCCATCAGGCTCAGCCCGTTGACCACGCTGCCAATCACGATGCCACCGAGCAGCGCGTGGATCGGCTTGCCGCGCCCGCCAAACAGGCTGGTGCCGCCGATCACCGCCGCCGCCACGGCATACAGCACCTGGTTGCCGCCCGGGATGTCGACGGACACGCTGCCCAGCGTCGACAGATAGACGACGCCTGCCAGCGCGGCGGTCATGCCGCCGAGCGTGAACCCGATCGTCCGGATCGCCGGCACGTTGATCCCGGCGCGACGCGCCGCCTCGGGGTTGTTGCCGATCGCATACAGATAGCGACCCAGCTTCGTCCGTCCCATCAGCACCGTGTACAGCATGATCACGATCAGGACGAACGGCACGATCCACGGCACGCCCCGGATCGGGATCAACAGCCCGCGGTTGGAGTTGCAGATCAGCACGAGCACGACGCCGCACACCGCCACCGCGCCGATCGTCAGCAGCGACACGCTCATCGGCGGCGCCGTCAGGCCCTTGGAGCGGCGGCTCTGGACGCTGCGCAGCGTCGCCGCCGCGAACACCGCGATCACCACGACGAGCACGATCCAGCTGACCGTCGCGCTCATCTGCGAGGAGGTGAGCTTGGCGATCGGACCGCTGTCACTGATCGAGATGACACCGCCGGTCGCGGACTTGTCGATCGAGGCCAGCTCGAGCATCACGCCCTCGAACCCGAGCAGGCCACCGAGGGTGACGATGAACGACGGCAACCCGAAGCGGGTGATCAACGTGCCCTGCAGTGCCCCGCAGCCGGCCCCGACGACGAGGCCGCCGATCACCGCCAGCCACCAGGGAAAGTTGACCGGAGCCGCCATCAGCTCGGCGATCGTGAACGCGCACACGCCCGCCAGGTAGCCGATCGACAGGTCGATCTCCGACATGATCAGCGCGAAGAACTCGGCCGCTCCGAACATGACGTACAGCGCCGACTGGACGAACAGGTTGACGAGGTTGCCGGCGCTGAGGAACTTCGACTGCTCGAGCTGGAAGAAGATCACGATCGCGACCAGACCGAGGAGGATCGGCACGACCCCGGACTCGCCGTTGCGAATCCGCCGTCCCCAGGCAAGGAAGTACTCGTTGAGGTTGGTCGCGACGATCTCGGGCGATGCGGTCAGCGCGATTTCGTCGGCCCTGGCGGTGGCGGTGTCGTCACTCGCGACGCCGCCGTCCGCCGGATCCTGGGTCGGAGTCGGGGGGTCTTCAGTAGCGCTCATCGCTCTATGCCTCCTGTGGCGGCGCAGCGCCGGACGGCGCTTGGTACGCACGCGTCGCTTCGCCGGTCGTCATGTACTCGACGAGGTTCTGGCGATCGAAGCCGGCCGCCTCGCCCTCGACGACCAGCCGGCCGAGGTACAGGACGGCGATCCGGTCGGCGACCTCGAACACATCGTTGAGGTTATGGGAGATCAACAGTACTGCCGTCCCACGCGCCGACAGGGTCTTGATCAGCCCCAGCACCATCGTCGTCTGGGCGACGCCCAGTGCCGCGGTCGGCTCGTCCATGATCACCAGCTGCGCGCGCGACATCACGGCCTTCGCGACCGCGACCGATTGACGCTGACCGCCTGACAGCGAGGCGACCTGCTGACGGATCGAGCGAACCGTGGTGACGTTCAGCTCTTTGAGCGTCTCCCGGGCGCCGCGCTCCATCGTCGCCTCGTCGAGCAGGCCGCGGCTGACGGGCTCATGCCCGAGGAACATGTTCTGGACGATGTCCAGGTTGTCGCACAACGCGAGGTCCTGGTAGATCGTCGTGATCCCCAGCGCCTCGGCGGCCTTGGGACCGTGCAGGTGGACCTCCCGTCCCTCCCACAGGATCTCGCCGCCGTCCGGCGACCACAGCCCGGAGACGGTCTTGATCAGCGATGACTTGCCGGCGCCGTTGTCGCCGACGAGCGCCGTCACCTGGGCGGGGGCGATCTCGAGATCGACGTCGGACAGCGCTCGCACCGGTCCGAACGTCTTGGTCACGCCGCGTAACTCGAGCAGCGCCCCGCCGCTGCCCTGGCCGCTCGCCGGTGGCTCGGCGACGGCCTGATCGCTTGTGCTCATAGCCCTTCCTCCAATCGTGTCGTGCCCGCCCACAGTAGTGCGGGCGGGCACGAACCGTTGCTAGGGATTGTTCAACGCCTCGTCGTCAGGAAGCGCTGATCCCCGCCTTCTTACATTCCGCGGCGTAGGACCCCGCGCACAGCTGCTTCGCCGGCACGAAGTTGTCGTGGATGATCGTCGCGTTCATGTTCGTGGGGGTGACCCACTCGGGATGGAGCAGCACCGACGGGACCGGCTTGTTGTGCTCGTCGATGTCCGCCGTCGTGCCGTTCAGCAGCGACGAGGGCGGGGTCTTGCCGGCCCGGAGGTAGACGGCCAGTGCGGCTGCCGCCGACGCCTCCTGATAGATCGGCTTGTACACCGTTCCGCACTGATAACCGCTCAGGATGTTCTGCAGGCCCGTGAGGGTCGCGTCCTGTCCGGTGGTCGGGAACGTCTTGGGCTTGACCCCCTTGGACTTCAGGTAGGTGATGATCGGAGCGCCGTTCTCGTCGTTCGGGATCAGCGCTGCGTTGGCGTTCGAGTGAGCCGTGAAGGCCTGCTCGAACTCGCTCTGTGCCGTCGTCGGCGTCCACGTCCCGGCGGGCGTCGCGACGAGCGTCCACTTCTTCGACGCGAACAGCGGGTTCAGCACCTCGGCTGAGCCCTGATGGAACAGGGTCGCGTTGTTGTCGGTTGGATCGCCGCGCATGAAGATCACGTTCGGGTGCGAGACGCCCCAGCTCTTCACGCAGGTTTCCAGACCCTGGGCCATCAGTTTGCCGACCGTGACGTTGTTGAACGACACGTAGTACGGACGACTACCGCCGAGCGTCAGCCGGTCGTAGTCGATCACCTTGACGCCGTGGGCCTTGGCGTAGCTCTCGACCTTGGCGCCGGTGCCCGAGTCCTCCGGGTCAGACAGGATCACGGACGCGCCGTTGGTGATATCGCTCTGGGCGTCGGTGTAGAACGTGGAGTCGGACCCTCCGGCATTCTGGATGATGATGTCCGAGCTCGGCACGCCCGCGGCCAGCAGCGCCTTCTTCAGGTCAGGCTGGTCGAACTCGACATAGCGGGTTGAGCTCGTCGTGTCCGGAAGGATCGCGGCGACCTTGCCCTTGCCACTCTTGCCGAGCGCCTGCAGCACGTTGAGCGCCGTGAACGTGTTGTTGAACGAACTCACCGAGACAGTCGGCGTCCCGCTCGACGAGCTTGATGAGCTCGTGGCCGAGCTCGTGGCCGAGCTCGTGGCCGCGCTCGTGCTGGTCGCACTGCCGCTGCCGGCCGCAGCCGTTGTCGAGCTGCTCGACTTGCTCGAGCTGCCGCACGCGGCGACCGCCCAGCAGGCGCAGACTGCAGCCACGACGAGGAAAAGCTTGCTTTTCAGCAAGTTGGGTACCTCCTCCTGAGTTTCTCTCCTTAGGAACCGCGCTGATCGCGATCCTCAAACCTCAACGGACGGTAAAGGTACCTGCGTGAACGCGACGTTAAAATCCGTCCCGGCGACATAAACAACCGATAAACAACGCGCTGCTAACAATCACTCCGCGACGAACCGGTAGCCGGCTCGTGGAGCAGTGACGATCAACGGCGCCTCGTCGTCGGTCTCCAGCTTGGCCCGCAGCCGCCGTACGTACACACGGACGTACTCGGTTTCGGTCTGGTACCCCTGCCCCCACACGCGACGCAGCAGGTGCGCGTGGCTGAGCAGCTTGCCGCGGTTGGTAACGAGCTCGCGGAGCAGCGAGAACTCGGTCGGCGTCAGATGGACCGGCACGCCGGCGCGGGTCACCTGCTGGTTGGCGAGGTCGATCACGAGCGCCCCGGCGGTGATCACCGGCGGCCCCGGCTCGGCCGCCCCCGCGGCGCGCGTGCGCCGCAGGGTGGCGGTGATCCGTGCCATCAGCTCCTCCACCGAGAACGGCTTGGTCATGTAATCGTCGGCGCCCATGTTGAGCGCGGTCACCTTGTCGCGCTCGCCGCCGCGGGCCGAGACGACGATCACGGCAACCGACGACGACTCTCGGATCTGGCGGCAGAGCTCGAAGCCGTCAGCCTCGGGCAGCATCAGGTCGAGTAGCACGATGTCCGGCTCCTCGGTCTCCAGCAGCCGCAGCGCACGACCGCCGTCGGCGTCGACGACCGTGTCATACCCACGGACGGCGAGGTTGGAGCGAATCAAGTCGACGATGTTCGGATCGTCCTCGACCACGAGCACGCGCGTGTGGCCGGCGGCCTCGGTCACCGCGCGTCTCCGGCGACCGCCGAGCCGCCGGCCAGTGCATGGACGATCGCGTCGGCCGTCGCGGCCGCGCCCGCGGGCGCCGTCACGGCTCCGCCGGCGGGCGTGTCCGCAGGCTCGCTCGCCGGCGCCGCCACGGCTCCATCGGCGGGCGTCTCCCGAGCCTCGCTGACGGGCGCCTCGACCGGCAGCACGATCCGGAACGCGGTGCCGGACTCGACCGATGCGAACTCGATCGCGCCCTCGTGCGCGAGCACGATCCCGTTCGCGATCGACAGCCCCAGGCCGGCGCCGGAATTGCGCGAGCGATGCCGTCGCGAGGCGTCGAACGGCGATGTCAGAAGCGCGGCGGGGAAACCCGTCCCGTCATCGGCGACGACGATCTCGACCTCGGTCACCGGAACGCCTGAGCGGTGCAACGCGCTGGCCGTGACCGATGCGTTCGTCCCCGGAGGGTTATGTCTGAACGCGTTGGAGAGCAGGTTGACGAACACCTGCTCGAGCCGGTCGTGATCACCCCAGATCGACGGTAGGTCTGAGCTGCAGGTGACCGTCACCCGCGCGGACTCGGGCGCCGGCAGGCAGTCGACGGCGGCCTCGGCCACCAGCCGCAGATCGCACCAGTCGCGCTGCAATCGCATCACGCCGGACTCGATCGCCGAGAAGTCCAGCAGGTCGTCGACGAGCCGGCCGACGCGCGCTGACTCTGTGGCGATCCGCGCCAGGAACCGCCGCTGGGAATCGTGGTCCCAGGTCACGTCGGGCGCCATCAGGCTCGAGGCATAGCCCCGGATCGCGGTCAACGGCGTGCGCAGCTCATGGCTCAAACGCGACAGGAAGCCGCGCTGCAGCTGACGTGAGCGCCGCAGCGCCGCCGCCTCCTGATTGGCGATCCCGGCCGCCTCGCGCTCGAGCGCCAGCCGCAGCGAATGCGCCGCGTTCTCCACCAGCGCGGTCTCCTGTTCGGCGACCACCTGCGACTCCCAGCGAGCCAGCAACGCGGTCGGCCCAGCCGGGCCGTCGAACGGGACGATCAGAATCCGTTGCGCGGCACCGCGGCCAGCCGCCCGGGCGGTGCCGTCGCGCCGCTCGGCGAACGCGCGCCCAGCGGCGTCGGCCAACTCCGCCGACGCCTGGAGCGGATCGTTCTCGCCGGGACCGGCGTACGCGCGCCAGACCGCCTCGCCCGACTCGCCGCGGGTCACGAGCGCCACCTCGTCGCATTCCAGACCGCGGCACAGGGAGTGCAGCGCGATCAGCAGCCCGTCGGCGACGGTGACGGGCCCCGCCAGCGTCTCGAGCATCTCGCGGGTGGTCTCGAGCACGCGGTTGCGAGCGGTGACCTGGCGAAGCAGCCGCTCACGCTCGACCGCGCCGGCGGCGTATCCCGCGTACAGCGACAGCAGGTCGAGCTGATCACGCCCGGGGCCGCCCCGAGCCGAGCTGAACGCGGTGATCACCGCGCTGACGCCGCTGGGCCCGACGACGGGCGTCGACCACGCGGAGGCGATCGACGGGCGCGAGGCCCCACGCAGTCCCGGCCAGTCGCGATCGCCCGGGTGATCGCAGACGACGAGTTCCCCGCGCTCGGCCGCGCGGCCGGCGAGTCCGCCGGCCTCGCCAACCGCCAGCCGTGACCAGGCCGAGATCTCTGACTCCGTGAATCCGAGCGCCGCCTCGCACTCCAGCGCCCCAGCGTCCGCGACGTGGATGCACAGGCGCTGAACGCTCAGCGCGGACCCGAGCGCCGACAGGATCAGCGACAGGCTCGAGGCCGGGTCGGCCGAGACGAGCCGATCGGCGAGGCCGTGCAGCCGCGTCAGCTGGCGGCGGGCCGAGGAGTCGACCCGCTGGCCCGACTGCAGCGCGGCGACGTCGTCCGGATGGCTCGAATGGGGGTCGAGCTCGCCCACCACCTCGCCGTGGCGCAGCACGACGATCCGGTCGGCGATCCGGAACATCTGCTCGGGGTCACGGCTGACCAGCAGTACGGTCATTCCGCGCTCACGCAACCCCGTGATCAATCGCTCCAGGTCCGAGGTCTCCGCTGTGCCCATCGCCGCCGTCGGCTCGTCGAGCACCAGCAGCCGCGGCCGGCTCGTCAGCGCGCGGGCGACGGCGATCAGACGGCGCTGACCGTCGGGCAGGTCGCCGACCAGCCGGGTCGTGTCCTGGATCGAAATCCGCAGGCCGCTGAGCACCTCGGCGGCCGCCATGTGGAAGCGCAGGTCCGACAACATCAGCCGCCGGGTCTCAGAGCCAAGCAGCACGTTGCCGGCAATGTCGAGGTTGTCGCACAACGCCAGGTCCTGCCAGACGACGGCGACTCCGCTCCGGCGGGCGGCGCCCTGATCGGCTTGGAGCGTGCGACCGGCGACGATCACCTCGCCGGATGTCGGTCCAAGATCACCCGCGAGGCAGCGCACGAGCGTCGTCTTGCCGGCGCCGGGCTCGCCGGCAAGCGCCACCAGCTCGCCACTGCGGAGCGTCAGCTCGACGTCGCTCAGCACCCTGTGGCCGCCGAGCTCGACGGTCAGCCCCGACGTGTGCAGAATCACGGCATCGCGGGCAACAGCAGCGCCGCCGGCGTCCTGTCTGCGGCCGCGGTCGCGCCGGGATTCCGGTGCGATGCGGCGTTCTCTCCGGCGCGTTAGCACGGCCCGACGATACCCGGTCCGTTCCGCGGGCCTCGATGGAGGCCGATCGAGGTCGGGCGATTCGGACCGAACTGAGTCGCGCGATCGGACCGAACTGAGTCGCGCGATCGGACCGAACCCGTTCACAACCGCGCGTCACCAACGCTTGACCAGGCGGTACGATTGCGCTCGTGATCGCCCACGACATCCTGCAGCCGACGCACCTGCTGCTGATCCTGCTTGCGGCCCTGATCGTGCTCGGCCCAAAGCGGCTGCCCGACGCGAGCCGCGCCATCGGCCGTTCGATCCGCGAGTTCCGATCGGCGACGTCGCTCGATGCACCGGCAAAGACCGTTGCCGACTCGTCAGAGCCGGCCGACCGCGGCACCTGAGCCCAACGGCGACTCGTCAGAGCCGGCCACCGCGGCACCTGAGCCCGAGGCCGACTCGTCAGAGCCGGCCGACCGCGGCACCCGGGCGCAGGCCCGGGAGGCTGAAGCGCATCCGCACATCGGTGCCCCCATCCGACCGCGGGGCCAGCGTCATCTGATCGGAGACCTCGCAGATCAGCGCGAGCCCGAACCCGAGCCCACTGTCGTCGGCACGATCGCGATGGACGCCGCCGCCGTCGTCTGAGACGACGACCTCAAGCACACCATCCCCGACCTGTCCGCGCACCCGGATCTCGCCGGGGTCAAGCGGATACGCATGCCGGACCACGTTGGTGACCGCTAGCCCCGTCCGACCCCGGCCGTCAGCAAGATACGCTGTCCGACCTGAGCCGTCGCACCGACGGCCCGCCACAACCTTGCCATGACTGTGTCAAGGTTTGCTAGGGTCGCGAGCATGCGTGACTTCCTGGCGGCGACGCGTGAGCGAACGATCGTGTTCGACGGCGGAATGGGCGCGACGCTCGAGCAGTTCGACCTCAGCCTCGAGCGTGACTACCGCCTCCCGGGCCGCTGCCATGAGGCGCTGGTGCTCAACCGACCGGATGTGATCGAGGGCGTGCACGCGTCGATGATCGAGGCCGGTGCCGAGGTGCTGGAGACCGACACGTTCCAGGCGTCGCGCCTCAAGCTCGGCGAGTGGGGCCTGGAGGATCACACGCGGGAGATCAACGTGCGTGCCGCGCAGATCGCGCGGAGCGCGGCGGGTGAGCGGGCGTTCGTCGCCGGCTCGATCGGCCCGACCGGCTTCCTGCCGGCCTCTGATGACCCGACGCTCGGCCAGATTGGCTTTCGGGAGCTGCGGGCGGTGTTCGCCGAGCAGGCCGCGGGACTCCTGGAGGGCGGCGTCGACCTGATGATCATCGAGACGACGCAGGACATGCTCGAGCTGAAAGCGGCCGTGTTCGGGATCCGCGAGGCATGCGCGGCCGCCGACCGGCCGGTCCCGATCCAGTGCAGCGTGTCGCTGCTGCCACAGGGCGGCAAGATGCTGCTCGGCACCGACATCAGTTCGGCGCTGGCCACGCTCGAGGCGCTGAAGGTCGACGTCATCGGCCTCAACTGCTCGACAGGCCCAGAGGACATGCGAGACGCGATCCGCTTCCTGGGCGAGTTCAGCTCGGTCCCGGTCCACTGCATCCCGAACGCGGGGCTGCCACTGCAGGGCCCCAATGGCGAGACGATCTTCCCCGAGCGGCCGGCGCCGCTGGCGGACGTGCTCGGCGAGTTCGTCGACCGCTATGGCGTCTCGATCGTCGGCGGCTGCTGCGGGACCACGCCGGAGCACATCTCCGCGATCGCCGAGCGCGTCCGCGGACACGAGATCTTGCCGCGGCCTGCCCGGCGAGCGGCGCATCTCAGCTCGATGATCGCCGCCACACCGCTCGTGCAGGCGCCGCGACCGACGCTGATCGGCGAGCGCGTCAACTCGCAGGGCTCGCGCAAGGCCAAGGAGATGCTGCTCGCCGACGACTACGACGGACTGATGACGGTCGCCGAGGATCAGGTGACGGGCGGCGCGCACGTGCTCGACATCTGCGTCGCGCTGACCGAGCGTCAGGACGAGGCCGAGCAGATGCGCCGGGTCGTCAAGGGCGTGTCGCTGACCCAGCCGGCGCCGATCCAGATCGACTCGACCGAGCCCGACGTGATCGAGACGGCGCTTGAGCAGATTCCGGGACGGGCGATCGTCAACAGCGTCAACCTCGAGGCCGGCCGCGACAAGCTCGACCGGGTCGTGCCGCTCGTCAAGGCCCATGGGGCGGCGCTGATCGCGCTGACGATCGACGAGGTCGGGATGGCCAAGACAGCGGAGCGCAAGCTCGAGGTGGCGCGGCGGATCACGGAGCTGTGCTGCGACGAGCACGGACTCGACCCGGATGCGCTGATCTTCGACTGCCTGACGTTCACGCTGACGACCGGCGACCCCGAATGGCGGCCGTCGGCGGTCGCGACGATCGAGGGGATCCGCGCGATCAAGGCTTCGCTGCCGGGGGTGCAGACGTCGCTGGGCGTCTCGAACGTCTCGTTCGGCGTCGGCGTGCCCGCTCGCAGCGTGTTGAACAGCGTGTTCCTGCACCACTGCGTGGACGCGGGGCTCGACCTGGCGATGGTCAACCCCAACCACATCACCCCGTATTCGGAGATTCCCGATCTGGAGCGTGAGCTCGCCGACGATCTCGTGTTCGATCGCCGCGACGACGCGCTCGAGCGGTTCATCGCGCACTTCGAGTCCAAAGGCGCGTCGGACTCCGATGCCAGCGACTCGAAGGTGGACCCGACGGAGGGGATGGAGCCCGAGGAGGCGCTGCACTTCCACATCCTGCGGCGCAAGAAGGAGGGCGTCGAGGACTGGATCGACCGATCCGTCGACAAGATCGGGGCGGTGCCGACGCTGAACACGGTGCTGCTGCCGGCGATGAAGGAGGTCGGCGACAAGTTCGGCGCCGGCGAGCTGATCCTGCCGTTCGTGCTGCAGAGCGCCGAGGTGATGAAGAAGGCCGTCGCCCGCCTGGAGAACTACCTGGACAAGCTCGAGGGCTACACGAAGGGCACCGTCGTGCTCGCCACCGTGTTCGGCGATGTCCATGACATCGGCAAGTCGCTCGTCAACACGATCCTGACCAACAACGGCTACACCGTGATCGACCTCGGTAAGCAGGTCCCGATCTCGACGATCCTCGAGGCCGCCGTCGAGCACGACGCCACCGCGATCGGACTCTCGGCACTGCTGGTCTCGACCTCCAAGCAGATGCCGGCCGCCATCCAGGAGCTGCACGCGCGCCGACTGGAGTTCCCGGTCCTGATCGGCGGCGCCGCGATCAACCGCAACTTCGGCCTGCGGATCCTGTACCCCGACAGCGCTGAATCCGACGATGTCTACGAGCCCGGCGTCTTCTACTGCAAGGACGCATTCGAGGGTCTGGCGAAGATGGACCAGCTGATCGAGCCGGATGGCCGCTCAGCGTTGGTGGCCGACGTTCAGGCTGCGGCCAAGCGGCTGCGTGACCAGCCGGCCGCACCCGCCGACGACGCCCCGCCGGTGACCGACGACTCGGTCCGGAGCGCCGCCTCGACCGAGGTCGAGGTCCCGTCGCCGCCGTTCTGGGGCGTGCGGGAGCTCGACGTGCCGATGGACGAGATCTACCACCACCTCGACACGCACGTCCTGTTCAAGCTGCACTGGGGCGGGCGAGGCGTCAAGGGCGACGCCTGGACCGAGCTCGTCCGTGACAACTTCAAGCCGCGCCTGGAACGGATGTGGCGCGACCAGACGTACCTGCATCCGCGCGCTCTGCTCGGGTACTTCCCGTGCAACGCTGACGGCAACGAGCTGATCGTCTGGGACCCCGACGCCCCGGGTGAAGTTGAGCTCGAGCGGCTCGTGTTCCCGCGTCAGCCACGCCACGACCGCATCTGCCTGGCCGACTTCTACGGACCGTTGGGCTCCGGCGTCTGTGACGTGGTCGCGCTGCAGGCGGTCACCGCGGGCGCCGAGGTGACCGATCTGATGGCGACGCTGGAGGCGGACGGCGAGTTCGCCGAGCAGCTGTTCGTCCACGGCCTCGGTGTGCAGACCGCCGAGGGCATGGCCGAGTGGGTCCACGGCCGCGTCCGGAGCGGGCTGGCGATTCCGTCATCGCAGGGCCGCCGCTACTCGTGGGGGTATCCGAGTTGCCCCGAGCAGTCCGAGCTCGAGAAGGTCTTCCGCCTACTCGACGCGCCCTCGATCGGCCTCTCGCTGAGCGACGGCTTCGCCGTCGAGCCCGAGCAGTCGACACTGGCGATCGTCGCCCACCACCCGCAGGCGATCTACTTCGGTATGCGCTCGGGCCGTCTCTCACCGATCGAGCGCACCGCCGGCGACGAGCTGATCGCCGGCACCGAGCGTGACCCGACGCGGCTCTCCGACCTCCCGGATTCGGACCCGGCGCTGGCGGCCGCCGCGGCCGACGAGGGCGAACGCACCGGCTCAACCCCGGTACCGGCCCAGGCTTAGATTCAAGGTCAGGTTCACGTACCGCGCCGGAAACGTCCGCCGACGCCCGGGTTGGTCACGGCCATCGGCGCCGCATGTCCGGCGGCAAGCGCCGCGCCAGCAGCTCCCAGACGACGACAACAACGCCGCCGGGCTCGTCGTTGAGCTGATCGTCGCCGACGCGCAGCACCTCCCAGTCGGCGTGCTTGAGCCGCTGATCGCGCCGGTAGTCGCGCCGGCGCCGACGGTCGCCGGCGTGGTACTGGCGCCCGTCGATTTCCAGATCAAATCTCGCCTCGGGCCAGGCGAAGTCGGCGCGGATCAGCAGCCCGCCATCGCCCGGGTCGATGTGGAATCTCGTCTGTGGGCGCGGCGACCCGGTCGGCCACCAGATCGAGATGAACAGCTCCTCGAGTTCTGAATCGGTCAGGCCCGCCCGGTCTGGGCCCAGTGCCGCGCCCAACCTGGCCGCTCCGGGATGTTTCGGATTGCGCTCGAGCTGATCGTTGATCGCCCACAGGTCGAACACGCCGCGAACCTCGGCTTCGCCGATCACGCGCTCGGTCGCACGCTGAGCGACCACGGCCGCCAGGTCCAGCGTCGTCCGCGCCAGCGTCGTGACCGGGACCGCGTCGACCACCGTCACGTCTCGATCGATCAGCGTCAGCGAGTGGTGCACCTCGACGCCGGGAGCCGTCCGCCCCGACATGCCCGGGATGACCACGTCGACCCGTTCGCGACTGGTCGGTCGCAACCCGTGCAGACACGCCGCGGAGCGGTGTGACAACGCCGCGTGAGGACCGCACGCCAACACGGCGGCCATCCACCGACCCTCGCGACTCAGCGCCGAACCCGGCACCAGCCCGTACACGCCCCGATAGATTCGGTACAGCCGCCCGGCCTGAACGCGTTTCTGCAGCGCACGAGCCGGGACACCGAGCGGCACCAGCTGCCACAGCGCGGCCACGCAGTGCTGACGAAGAGCAACCTCGGCGACCTTTGCGTCTAAGCGTCCAAATGAGTCGCTTTCTCGCTTCGCAACCGACACGCACCCCACGATGGCGGAGATCCCGTGACCGGTGGGTGACGAACGTCGCGGTTGTGGTCCAAGTTGGTCACGGCGCCCGCCTTCGCGACGGCCCTGGCGGCCCCGGACGCCCCGCGCGGGCCCAAAACGGCCAAAACCGCGACCAGAGGGCCGCGGCTGCGTCCGCTCAGACCTTGGCTTCGGCCCCGGAGCGGCGCGGCGGCCGCGACGCGCGCTGTGGCCGCGCGGGCAGCTTGACCGGCGTGGCGTTCATCGCGCGCAGGCGGACCTCACGCCAGGACATGCCCTCTTTGAGCAGCGCCGGCGCGCCCATCAGGATCGCGGTCGAGACCTCGACCGCCTGAAGGATCACGCCGTAGGCGACCCCGGTGCCGAGCCCGACGTGCCAACCGGCGTGCAGCACGGTCGCGCAGGCGGCCTGGAAGACGCCGAGGTTCGCCGGGGTCGCCGGCAGCACCGCGGTGATATTGACCGCGAACAGGACCGCCGCGGCGGCGGCCAGGCCGGCCTGGTGCGAGAGACCCAGCGCGACCAGGAGCACATAGCAGGAGAGCCACTGCAGCGCCCACGCGCTGAGTTGCGCCAGGGTGGCGATCGTGCCGAGCTTCGGGTCGCGGAACACGACCAGGCCGGCGCGGACGCGGACCATCGCGGCGCGGGCGGACTGCAGCGCCACCTGCACCCGATGTGAACGGGAGCCGACGGCTCCGTGGCGGAGCACCAGCGGCGCGATCAGCACGAGCGCCAGCAGCGTGGCGGGCGCGATCGCGGCAATCAAGAGCGTGTTCTCGTGGCCGGAGAACAGGTTGACCGAGGAGAACATGACGGTGCCCAGAATGATCAGCGCGACGATGTTCAGCAGCGTCTGGGAGACGACTGTGCCGAGCACGATCGGCACGTTCTCCCGCGCGCGGCCGGTGCGCCGGGCCAGGACGATGGCCCGGGACGGCTCGCCGAGCCGGGCCGGGAGCGTTGAATTCATCAGGACGCCGATGAACGTGCCCTGCATCGCATCGGACACGCGCACCGTGGCCTTCGGCAGCGCGGCGCGCAGGATCGCGAGCCAGGAGAAGCCGCGCATCACCATCGCGGCGCACATGATTCCCAAGCCGAGGATCACGAACGACGGGCTCGAGGTCGCCAGCGCGGAGACGATGTTCCCGATGCCGATCGTCGAGAGCGCCTTCCAGACCAGCAGCGCGAGGCCGAGCATCACCACGGTGAACGCGATCCGCCGTGCCGCGGTCACCAGCGGCCGGCGCTTGCCGACCGGCTTGGGCTCGAGGCTCGGCAGCCGGCGCGCGGGCGCGTGCGGGCGCATATCGGCCGACTTGACGCCGACGGCGACCGCGACACGCGCAGCGGAGCCGACCGGCTTCGGGGTCTCGATCGCGTCCTCGTAGGCGCGCATCACGTTGGCCGCGACGTGCGGCCAGGCGAACCGGCGGACGTCGGCGGCCGCGGCGCGGGACATCTCGACGCGTCGTTCGGGCTCGTCCCACAGATCGCGCAGCGATTCGGCCAGCGCCTGCGGGTCCGCGGGCGGCACCAGGATGCCGTCGACGCCGTTGCGGACGACGTCGCGGTAGCCGGCGATATCGGAGGCGATCACCGGGGTGCCGGCCGCGAACGCCTCGGTCAGCACCATCCCGAAGCTCTCGCCCCGCAGCGACGGCGCGCATAGCACGTCGGCGGCGCGAAGCTCCTCGCGCTTGCGTTCGTCATCGACGTGCTCCAGCAGACGCACGCCGGAGTCATCGAGCATCAGCGGCTCAAGCTGCTCACGGGTGGGGCCGATCACCGTCAGCTCGGTCGGGATGTGCTCGTGCAACGCCTCGAACGCACGGAGCAGCAGCGGCAGCCCCTTGCGCTCGACGGCCTGGCCGACGAACACGATCCGCAGCTTGTCGCCGATCGGACGTCCGGCCGCGGTCAGCGCCGCCTGGTCGACGTGAACGCCGTTCGGGATCACGCGATAGTGGCCGCCGAAGAAGCGTCGCCCGGTCCAGGCGGCGGCCTGCGACACCGCGACCCGGACCTGCAGATGGTTGAGCACCAGGCGCGCGCCGAGCATGTTCGCGACGCCGTTGGAGAAACGGTTCTCCGAGAAGGAGTGGAATGTCCCGATCAGCGGCAGCGGCGTGAGATCCGCGGCGAACCAGCTGGTCAGCGGCGCCACCGGCTCGTGGATGTGGACGATGTCGTAGCCACCGGTCCGCAGCTCACGTTGGACCTTGAGGACGCCCTGCGGTGTGATCGACAGGTTTGACACCGCGCCGTTCGCCTTGATCCCGACGGTGCGGCCGACTCCGATCACGTAGTCGGGCAGCGGCGCGTCGATCGGCTTGGCGCCTCGGTGCAGCGCTTTCGAGTTAAAATCAGGCGGGTCGTACGGCGCGAGCACGCGTACTTCATGGCCGTCAGCCATGAACTGCTGCGCCAGCGCGTCGATGTGCCTCGTGACGCCCCCCGGATAGCTCCAGGAATACGGTGACACGAGGGCGACCTTCATCTTCGACATGTTACCCCTCTACCCCGTGGGGGAATCGGCGTTTCGGGTCGCTTATCATCGGTTGGCGATGCGGACCAGGCACTTCGTCAAATACACCTTCCTGAAGGTGGATCCTGCTTGGCGGCGCCTGCACTCCGAGCAGCGTGCCGAACACAAGCGTGAGTTCACCGCCGCCTGTGAGGATTTCGCCGACGGTCACCTGCTCCGCGCGTTCTCGCTGGTGGGCACGCGCGGAGACGCTGATCTGATGCTGCTCAGCCAGGCCCAGAATCTCGACCGGATCCACGAGTTCCACGTCGTCCTCCAGCAGAGCGGGCTGATGAAATGGTGTTCGACGCCGTATTCGTTCCTGGCGATGACCAAGGAATCGGAGTACTCGGACGAGTCGCGGCTCGAGGTCCGACCCGCGCACGGCAAGTACCTGTTCGTCTACCCCTTCGTCAAGACACGCGACTGGTATCTGCTGGACGCCAAGGAGCGCTGGCGGATCATGCAGGAGCACATCAAGGTCGGACGCGAGTTCCCGTCGATCGATCTGAACACGAGCTACTCGTTCGGGCTCGACGATCAGGAGTTCGTGGTCGCGTTCGAGTCCGATGACCCAGGCGCGTTCCTCGACCTCGTGCAGAAGCTCCGCACGACCGAATCGAGCGCGTTCACGAAGCGCGACACCCCGACCTTCACCTGCATCTCGTGCTCGCTGGAGCGCGCCCTCGGCTCGCTTGACGGTGAGACGATGGCGCTCACCGCCTAGCCGCCGACAGCGGCACCGGCAGACCCGCACCGACGACCGTCGATGGCTGCGCGGCGGCCCGACGCACCTGATTGTCGCCACCCGTCCGGACCTTTCCGGAGGCTGGCTCCGGGTACGCTATGTTGAGGTCACAACGGGTTTTACCGCCGTCTCTCGCCAGGGTCCGCGACCGGCAGGCCCGCCCCGGATCAGATGTCGGGAACACCGAACGACGAACCACTCACCGCGACTGGATCATGCCCATGCCCCTCCTGATCTGCGCCAGCCCGCGCACCGACTCGAAAGGCTGTGACTGATGCGCCAGGGACCGCTCGCCGGCCGCTATCCCGCCGTCGCCTCGATGGTCGTGTTCGCGCTCGTGCCGTACCTGGCACTATCCGGGGCGCTCGGGGCGATCACGCCGTCGATTGCCGGCGGCCTCCATACGAGCCTGCAGACGATGAGCATCGGCTTCGGGCTCGCGAACGCCGCCTACGCCGTCGGCACCGTGCTGGCGGTGCAGCTCGCCCAGCTGCTGCCGCAGCGCCGGATGATGGTCATCTACGCCTCGTTCCTGGTGATCGCATCGGTCGTGACGGCGGCCGCGCAGGACCCGGCGATGTTCATCGCCGGCCGCGTCGTGCAGGGCCTGTGCACGAGCCTGCTGCTGATCTCGGCGGCGCCGCCGCTGTTCCTCGGCTTCCCGCAGTCGCGGTTGCGCTCGACCGCAGTGATCATGAACATGTGCATCTTCGGCGCCGTCGCGCTCGGCCCGCTGATCGGCGGCGCTCAGGCGAACGCGGGCGGCTGGCGGCCGCTGTTCTGGATCGTGGCCGGCATCTCGCTGACGGCGCTGGTGCTGTCGGTGCTGACGTTCGAGGACGCGCCGGCCGCCGACCCCACCGCTCCGAAGGATCCGCTCGCGATCGGCCTGGCAGCGGTCGGGGCCGCGGCGGCGTTCTTCGGCGCCTCGGAGCTGCTGACCCACCGGTTCCTCGCTCCCGAGTGCATCGTGCCGCTGCTCGGCGGGTTGGCCGTGATCGTTGTCCTGATCGTCAACCAGAGCGTCAAGCGTCACCCGCTGCTGACGATCCGCAGCATGCTGACGAGCACGATCCCGATCGCCGGGATCGTGGTCGCGCTGTTCGCCGCGGCCGCCTCGGTCTCAGCGACCGAACTGACGGTGAGCGAACTGGCGCCCCACTACGGGCCGCTGCATCTGGGGCTGCTGTATCTGCCCGAGTTCGCCGGCGCCGTGATCACGGCGATCGTGCTGGGGGCCGTGCTGACCCATAAAGGGATTCAGTACCTGCCGCTCGTGGGGATGGGCTTCCTCGCCGCCGGCATCCTCGTCTTCCGTATCGAGACGCCGCCCAGCCAGGCGCTGACGCTGATCGGCTCCGGTCTGACCGGCATCGGCGTCGGCGCGACCGTCGCCCCGGCCCTGTTCGTCGCCGGCTTCTCGCTGCCGTCGGCCAATCTGCAGCGCGTGTTCGCGATCGTCGAACTGCTGCGCGCGGTCGCCGCGTTCATGATCGCCCCCGTGTTCGCCCATTTCGCCGCCACCGTCGCCGGCGGCGGCAACGCCGGCATCGGTGTCGCGCTGTGGATCGGCGCCGGCCTCGCCGTCGCGGGGGGTACGATCGCGGTCGCGCTGTACGCCCTCGGGGGCGCGCGGCCGGCGACGCCTGACCTCGATCGGTTCCTGGCCGGCGAGGCGCCCGCGTGGTACTCGCCGCCGCTGCTGGCGGGCGTTCGCCACCGGGCCCCGAGCGGTCCGGCGATGGTCGAGGACGGCGCCAGACCATGACCGACGACGTGTCCAGGCAGGTGCGCGCCGCCGGGCCGGTCCTGTTCGCCTACGACGGGTCCGAGCTGGCAGCGCTCGCGATCGCCGAGGCCGGCGAGCTCCTGCGGACCGAGCGCGACGCACTCGTCGTCTGCGTCTGGCAGCCATACGACGTCGGCTTCATGCCTGTCGAGGGCGAGCGGTTCGACGCCAAGCAGACAACGGAGGTCAAGCGGGCGGCGCAGCGTGCCGCCGCGCACGGCGCCGAACTGGCCGAGGCCGCCGGGTTCAGGGCCAGCACCCTCGAGATCGAGTCGGCGCCGACCTGGAAAGGGATCGTCGACGTCGCCGACGAGCATGACGCCAGCGTGATCGTCCTCGGCTCCCACGGCCGCAGCGGAATCGTCGGTAGGTTCGTCGGAAGCGTCGCCGCCGCCGTCTCGGCCCATTCGAGCCGGACCGTGTTGATCACGCACCGGCGCGCCTGACGCACCGGCGCGCCTGACACACATCAACGCGCGGATCAACGCGCGCCGGCGAACCCTGCGGCTCAGACCGCTGAAACGTGCGCGACGACCCTGCGGGTCAGACTGCTGAAACCTGCTCTTCTTCCGCGACGCGGAAGGAAGAGCCACAGCCACAGGCAGCGATCACGTTCGGGTTCTCGACCTTGAAGCCGGCCCCCTGGAGCCCGTCGACGAAGTCGATCACCGAGCCGCGCACATATGGCAGGCTCGGAGTGTCGACCAACAGACGGATCCCCTTGTCCTCGAACACGGTGTCGCCGTCATGCTGCTCGTCGAACGCCAGGGCGTACTGGAAGCCTGAGCAGCCTCCACCCCGCACTCCGACCCGCAGGCCGGCGGTTGACTCGACGGTGTTCTGGGTGGAGAGGAACTCGCGAACCTTCTCGGCGCCCTTGTCGGTGAGAGTGATCATTGCTTCACGAAGTATAGCGGTGGGTCCTCGCTACGCTTAGGTGGTGTCCGCAACCCCGCAGGAGCTCAAGGAACGGATCGAGGCGGGCATCCCCAAGTCGGTGGCTGAGGTTACCGGCGATGGTCACCACTTCAACGCGGTGGTGAGCGCACCCGCGTTCGCAGGCCTGAACCGAATCGCCCAGCACCGTCTCGTCTATGACGTGTTCGGCGCCGAGGTCGGCGACCGCATCCATGCGCTCTCGATCCAGACCCTTATCCCTTCGCCAACTCCAGAGGAGGCTCGATGAGCGACCAACCCTCGAATCCGATGCGCGACGCGATCCAGGAAGCGATCGACGAGAACCCGGTGATCCTGTTCATGAAGGGCAACCCGGACGCGCCCGCGTGCGGCTTCTCTGCCCGCACGGTCGCGATCCTGCAGTCGATCGGCGCGCGGTTCGCCGCCGTCGACATTCTGCCCGACCCGCGGATCCGCCAAGAGCTGTCTGCGATCTCCAACTGGCCGACGATCCCACAGCTGTTCGTCGGCGGCGAGTTGATCGGCGGCTGCGACATCATCAGCGAGATGTACGAGTCCGGCGAGCTGTTCGAGACGCTTGGCCTCAAGCCGGCCGACGCGGAGCCTGAGCAGGTCGTCGCCACAGCGGGCCGCCCAGCCGCGCCGCTGTCGATCGAGAACCGGCTCTAGCCGCTCGAAGCCCGTAGGCCGTGGCGCAGCCGCTGCAGGCACTGCGCCACGACGGCGGCGCCCTCTGGGCGCTCGATCAAACGCTGCTTCCGTGGCATGAGCGCTGGCTCGAGCTCCGTGACGCGCGGGACGTTGCGGACGCGCTGAAGCGGCTGAGCATCCGCGGGGCGCCACTGATCGGTGTCGCGGCGGGATACGGGATCGCACTCGAGCTCGCGCTCGATCAGAGCCCGGACGCGCTCCAGCGAGCCTTCGACCTGCTGGTCTCCGCCCGCCCGACCGCGGTCAACCTGGCCTACGCCGTGCGCCGCGTCGCGGATGCCGCGGCGGCCCACGAGCCCGGCCCTGGGCGGGCCGCGGCCGCGCTCCGGGAGGCACGGGCGATCGAGCGTCAGGAGATCGCCTCCAGCGCCGCGCTCGCCACCCACGGCGCGGACCTGCTCGCCGGTCTGCACGTCCGGCGGGTTCTGACCCACTGCAACGCCGGCGCGTTGGCGGCGCCCGGCCGCGGCACGGCGCTGGCTCCGATCGCCGAGCTGCACGCGCGCGGCGAGCTCGAGCTGGTCCTCGCCGCCGAGACGCGGCCGCTGCTGCAGGGCGCGCGGCTGACCGCCTACGAGCTCGGCCGCCTGGGGATCGAGTACGCGGTGATCGTCGACGGCGCCGCCGCCGGACTGATCGCACGCGGCGCCGTCGATGCCGTCGTCGTCGGCTGCGACCGGGTCGCGGCCAACGGCGACGTCGCCAACAAGGTTGGCACCTACGGCCATGCGCTGGCGGCGCGAGCCGGGCAGATCCCGTTCGTCGTCGTCGGCCCGTGCTCGACGATCGATCCGCGGACCGCGTCCGGCGCGGAGATCGTGATCGAGCAGCGAGATCCATGGGAGGTGGCGACGGTGCCATCGGAGCCGTCCGGCGCGAGGTTCTCGATCACGCCCGACGCGAGCCGCTGCCTCAACCCGGCGTTCGACGTCACCCCCGCCGAGCTCGTCACCGCGCTCGTGACCGAGCGGGGCGTCGCGGCGCCGGTCGACCGCGACGGTGTCACGCGACTGCTCGCCGACGCGGACAGCCGCTTGACCGCGACGGGCTGACGAGACCGGTCGCGGAGCCGGGCGGCGTGCGCTACCGTCACCGCATCGGCGACGACGGAGAGCAGTAGCGGGTCAGCCGAAGCGCAGAGAGCCGCCGGCAGCTGCGAAGGCGGACTTCGGCCCCCGTGAACGACACTCCCGAGCTGCGGGGAACAACGGCTCCGTGCCCATCAAGCCCCGCCGGTCGGCCCCCGTCACAGGGCCCACGAGGCCTCTCAGCTCTGGGGCGAAGTGCGGTGGCACCACGGGCAACCCACCCGTCCGCACGTTCAGGGCGACGATGGAGGTATGAACGATGCACAGGGTGTTGTTGTCGGATCTGGCCGGCCACGCCGGTCGGCGGATCACGGTCGCGGGCTGGCTGCACCGGCGCCGCGAGCTGAGCAGCGTCACGTTCCTGGTGCTGCGCGACCGCTCAGCGATCGGCCAGGCGGTGATCACCGACCCTGACCGGATCGCCGAGGCGGCGCAACTGACGCCGGAGTCGGTCGTCACCGTGACCGGCGAGGTCGTCGCCACGCCCCAGGCCCCGGGCGGCGCCGAGCTGCATGACGTGCAGATCGACGTGCTGGCCGCGACCGAGCTGCCGCCGCCAGTCGAGCTCTGGCGCCCGGAGCTATCGCTGCAGCTGCCGGTGCTGCTCGACCTGGCGCCGCTGACGCTGCGCCACCCGCGCCGCCGGGCGGTGTTCGAGCTGGCGGCGGCGTCGATCGCCGGATTCCGGGCGGCGCTGGACGCGCTGCAGTTCACCGAGATCCAGACGCCGAAGCTCGTCGCGTCGGCGACCGAGGGCGGCGCCAACGTGTTCGAGCTCGACTACTTCGGCCGTCCCGCGTACCTCGCCCAGAGCCCGCAGTTCTACAAGCAGACGATGGTGGGCGTGTTCGAGCGCGTGTACGAGACCGGCCCGGTGTTCCGCGCCGAGCCGCACGACACGCCGCGGCACCTCAGCGAGTACGTGTCGCTCGACGCGGAGCTGGGATTCATCGCCGACCACGGCGACGTGATGGCGATCCTGCGCGACGCGATCGCGGCGATGGTGGGGGCGATCGCCGATCGCGCACCCGACGCGCTGCGGCTGACGGGCGCGCAGCTGCCGGACGTCCCCGTCGAGATCCCGTCGATCGGCTTCAGGGATGCGCAACAGCTGATCGCCACGGCGACGGGGCAGCCGCTCGAGTCAGAGCCTGACCTCGCGCCCGCGCACGAGCGCTGGCTGTGCGACTGGGCCGCCCGCGAGCACGGCTCCGAGTTCGTATTCGTGACCGGCTACCCGATGGTCAAACGACCGTTCTACACCCACCCCGATCCGGTCGATCCGGAGCACTCCAACAGCTTCGACCTGTTGTTCCGCGGGCTCGAGCTGACGACGGGCGGCCAGCGCCTGCACCGCTACCAGGACTACCTGGCGGCGCTCGGAGCCCGTGGGCTCGATCCGGAGCCGTTCGCCGGCTACCTGCAGACGTTTCGCTACGGGATGCCGCCGCACGGCGGGTTCGCGATCGGGCTCGAGCGATGGGTCGCGCGGCTGACCGGCGCGGCCAACGTCCGTGAGACGACGCTGTTTCCGCGTGACCTGCATCGCCTGAGCCCGTGACCGCGGCTCAGCCCGCGGCGAACTCGCCGACGTGCGCCCGGACCCACTGCTCGAAGCTCGCCGGCGGGCGTTCGAGCAGCTCCTGCACGGTGGGATGGACGGTCGTCTCATCGATCGTCCCGTCGACGAAGAACGAGAAGAACGCGTCGACGTACTCGGCCGGCATGTCAGCGGTCATCTCGGCGCGCGCCTGCTCGTCGGACAGCGGCTCAAAGCGCAGCGGACGTCGCAAGACTCGGGCGAGGATCTCGAGGCGGTCGCCCGGACGCAGGGCCTGCGGTCCGCTGAGCCGGTAGCTGCGGCCGGCGTGCCCGTCCGTCGTCAGCGCTTGCACCGACACGGCGGCGATATCGGCCGGGTCGATCGTCGCCACCGCGACACCGCCGAACGCGGCCCGGACGGTGTCGCCGGCGGCGAGCTGATCGCGCCAGTCGAGCGTGTTGGTCATGAACGTGTTGGGTTGCAGAAACGTCCATTCCAGGCCGGACGCGCGAACCGCCCGCTCGGCGAGGATGTGGTAGCGCGCGACCGCGTTGTCGAGGTCGCCGCTCGGAGCGGAGCTTGACGACTGCAGCACGATCCGGCGCACCCCGGTCTCGCGTGCCGCCGACAGTAGCGCGTCAAGGCCGGCATAGCCGGCCAGGAGATGGATCGCGGTCACGTCTGAGAGCGCGGCGACGAACGTCTCCGGCTGGCCGAGATCGCCGATCACCGGCTCGACGCCTGCCGGCAGGCGGTCGGCGCTGTGCTGGTTGCGGACCAAGCCCTTGACCGGACGGCCCGCGCCCGCGAGCTGTCTGACGACCTCGCGACCGACGTTGCCGGTCGCTCCCGTGACGAGCAACACGACACGAACGTAGCCGACCGAGCCGGCGGCCGTCCGCTCAGCCCCCGGCGGCCCGCTCGCGGCGGAACCGCAGGTGCTCGACGATCCGCCGCGAGTCGCAGATCACGGCGCCGTCGATCACCAGCAGCGGAACCCGGCGCTGGCCAGACAGTGCCTCGACCTCCGGCCGCTGGGAGCGGCGCTGGGGCACCCTGACCGTGTCGACGGCGATGCGCTCGCGGCGCAGCGCCCGCGCGACGCGCCCGCACGGACACAACCAGTCGGTCGGCGTCGTGCAGCGATATAGGGTCGCCATCGGTGATCGAGCTGACGATCGGTGGGCCGCGTCCGGCCGGAGCGGCGAGCGCTCAGCGCCGGCGCCTGCGCCGGGTGAGGATGCCGGTGATCCCCGCGATCCCGCCGGCGAGCACGAACCCGGTCGCGGCGGCGCCGATCAGCACCTCGCGCTGGTGGACCCGCAGCTGGCCGCGCCAGTCCGTCAGCCGGACGACCTCGGTCCGCAGCTGCGCGACGGCGGTCCCGAGCTCGCCGCGGTGGGCCTCGATCGACTGGCGGATCTCCTCCGGGCTCCGGGTGTCCGGCATCAGCGCTCGCCGCCGGACGAGATCGTCGTGCGGATCTTCTTGCCCTCTTCGATCGCCATCTTGGGCGTCGGGGCCCCGACCTTGAGCTTGCGCAGCGCGAACAGCAGCGCGCCGCCGGTCAGTGCCAGCAGCAGCACCATCACGATCGCGAAGCCCAGCCAGATCGAGCTCAGCAGCGAGTTCAGACCCCAGGCGAGCGTCAGCAGGACGAAGATCAGCGCGAAGAAGCCGAATACGGCCCCGATGATCGCGGCCACCGCGCCACGCGCGAGGCTCGTGAGCTTGGTCGTGACCTCCGCCTTGGCGAGCTCGATCTCCTCCCGGATGAGGACCGAGACCTTCTCGGAGACCTGCTGGACGGCGACGCCCAGCTCGGACGTCTTCTGTTCGTCAGCGGCCAAGGCGCTTGAGGATCAGGGCCAATACGATTCCGCCGGCGAATGCGCCGCCGACGCCGATTTCGGGGCGCTCGGCGACCAGCGCGGTGACCTTGTCGACCGCCGACGGGCCGGTCGGCGGCTCGGTCTCGATCGCCGGCGGCACCGGCGGCGGGAGCGGCGGGCGCGTATCCGCGGGCGGCGTCGTCACGATCGCCGGTTCGGAGATCTGCGTCGGCAGCGTGACCGTCTCGCTCGGCGTGGTCTGATGCTCTGCGGTCGGCTGTTCGCCGGTCGCGGCCGGACGCTCCTCGGTCACCGGCTCATCCGCGGCCGGTGACTGACTTTGCGGCTCGTCAGTCACTCAGGGGGCTCTTCGCCGAAGATGCGCATCCAGATCACGGCCGCGAGCCGCGTCGAGGCCAGGCTGGCCAGCGCGCCGAGGCCGGCAACCATGCCGGACCAGACCAGTCGCTTCATGAGCGGGCTCTCCATCATCGCGTCCGCATTCAATCAGACTCGCTGACGGGCGGCTCGTCGCGCGGCTCGAGCCCGCCGCAGATCATGTCGACGATCATCGCCTTCGCCTGCTCGAACTCCGGTTCGCCGGTGGCGCGCGATTCGAAGATCCAGCCGGTCAACAGCTGCTCCATCGCGCCGTAGAAGGTCTGGGCGGCGAACGCCGGGGTGATCTCGGAACGGAAGCTGCCGTCCGCCTGGGCGGCCGCCACGATCGCGGCGATGCCCGCGTACGCTTCGCGGATCTTGGCCAGATGCGTCAGCCCGAACGTGTTGGCGGCGCGCGTGACCTCGACGATGATCACCTTCATCACGTCGGGGTCGTATCGGTAGGAGTCGACGATGAACGCAGCGATCGACCCGAGCTTCTCACGCGGGGAGCTGACGGAGGCGTCAGCCGCGGCGATCGCCTCGAGCATCACGTCCCAGCGCTCCAAAAACAGGGTGTCGAGGATCTCCTCCTTCGAGGAGAAGTAGTGGTAGACGAGCCCGTAGGCGACGCCCGCCTCGTCGGCGATGTCCGACACCCGGCAGGTGTGAAACCCCTGCCGTGCGAACACGCGCACGGCGGCGTCGAGGATCTGCCGCCGGCGCTCCGTCGCCGCGGCGGTCACCGCGACGCTCCCGCCCCCGCACTCCAGTCGTACACGGCCGGCACGCGGCGCGGCAGCGTCGGCAACCGCGCGCGAATCGAGCGCAGCGCCTCGAAGTCGAGCTCGGCGGTGATCACGCCCTCGTCGTCGGCAGCCCCCGCCAGCACGACCCCCCAGGGGTCGATGATCAGCGAACGCCCGCCGGACCGTAGGCCGGCGGGGTGATCGCCGATCTGGTTGGGCGCGACGACGAAGCATTGGTTCTCGATCGCGCGGGCCCGCAGCAGCGTCTCCCAGTGGTCACGGGTGGTGCGCAGCGTGAACGCGCTCGGGACCGTCAGCAGCTGCGCCCCCCGCAGCGCCAGGATCCGATACAGCTCCGGGTAGCGCAGGTCGAAGCAGATGCTCAGGCCGGCCGGCGTCCCCGATGCAAGCGTCGTCGTGACGATCTCCGTGCCGGACGCGTAGGTGCTCGCCTCGCTGTACACGCCCCCATCGATCTCGACGTCGAACAGGTGGATCTTGCGGTAGACCGCGGTGATCTCGCCCCGCGGATCGAGGTGCACGCTGGTGTTGGAGAGCAGCGGCGCGCCGTCGCGGCGCTCGGCGAACGACCCCGCGATCAGATCGATGCCGAGCTCCGCGGCGATCGCCCGCGCCCACGAGATCGCGGGACCGTCGAGCGCCTGCGCGCCCGCGATCATCTGCTCGCGCGCGCCCATCACCGTCCACGTCTCGGGCAGCACGACCAGGTCGGCGCCGAGCCCTGCCGCCCGGCGCACCAGCCGGTCGGCCGTCTGCAGGTTGCGGTCGACGTCGTCTGTGGCGTTCAGTTGAATCGCGGCGGCTCGCACTCGCGCTCCTCTCCAGGGTGGGCCGATTGACGAGTCAGTCAACGATAGCGCCGCAGCCGCCCCTGCGGGATCGGCCTGCGCTCCCGACCGGTCGCGGCCGCGGGCGGCGTGACGGTGTGCTACCCCTCGGCCGGATGAGCCGCCGCCGATACGCTACCGCCCTGGCGACGCTGCCCCACCGCGGCCGCTTCGGTGAGGCCCGGCCCGTCGCGCTGAACGGGCTGGCGCTACCGCCGGCGGCGATGCCGGGCCGGTTCGGCAGCCGGCCGCTGAAGGCGTGGCGCTATGTCGGCGTGTTCGGGCCAGAGCTGATGCTGTGCGTCGCGACCGTCCGGATCGGCCGCGGGCGCCAGTCGTTCTGGGCCGTCTGGGATCGTCGCGACGCCCGGCTCCATGAGCGGACCGCGCCCGGCCGCGCCGGCGTCGTCCTGCGCCCCGGGAGCGTGTCGGTGCGCGCCCGCGACGTGCGGATCGAGTTGACGCTGGACGAGCAGCCCGGGGTTGAGAGCGTGTGCGTCAGCGGCGACGGCTACGGCTGGACGCGCAAGCAGGGCGGCGTCGCGGCCCGCGGCACGGTCACGCTGCCCGGCGCGGCGCCGGTCGCGTCGGATGCGCTCGCCGTGATCGACGACACCGCCGCCTACTACGCGCGCCACACCCGCTGGCGCTGGTGCGCCGGCGTCGGCCATGCGCTCGACGGGCGGGCGCTGGCGTGGAACCTCGTCGAGGGCGTCAACGACCCCGCCAGCGGCTCCGAGCGCACGGTCTGGGTCGACGGTGAGGCGCACGAACCGCCGCCGGTCACGTTCGACGACGACCTGTCAGGCGTCGGCGGACTGCGCTTCCATGCCGAGGCGACGCGCGAGCGCCGTGAGAACCTGCTGCTGATCCGCAGCCGCTACCGCCAGCCGTTCGGCACGTTCAGCGGCTCGCTGGGGCGGGCGGGCGGCTCTGAGCCGATCGAGCTCGCACGGGGGTTCGGCGTGATGGAGGACCACGAGGTCTGGTGGTGACGCGCCTCCCGGGCCACGTACACCGCCCACTAGCGCGCCATCGCCTCGAGCCCGCCGATCAGCACCTCGAGCCCGAACTCGAACCGCTCCTCGCCCTCGGAGCCGGCGGTCAGCGCCGTCGCGAACGCGACCACGTTCGGGAACCGCTGCGAGGGCAGCGACTCGAAGTAGGACCGCATCTCGGCGACGTACTCGGCGATCTGGTCAGGCGAAATTCGCTCGCCGGCGTACACCGACTCCTCGTAGGCGATCGCGGTGACGTACAGCGGCAGCAGGTCGCAGGCGTAGGCGATCACCTGTGTCGGTAGCTCCCCGCGGCGCAGCGTCGCGATCATCCACTCGCTCGCCCGGAGCGCGTTCTCGCCGAGCGGGATGTGTGCGAACGACGCCCGCGCCAGGTCACGGTGGCGCGCCAGCAGCGCCCGCAGCTCCCGCAGTCCGTCCTTGAGCTGCTCCTGCCAGGGGCCGTCGTCAGCGGTGGGCGGCTGAAGCTCGCCGAGCGCCCGGTCGACCACCAGCTCCGTCAAGCGCTCCTTGTTGTCGACATAGGCGTACAGCGAGGCGGCGCCGGTGCCGAGCTCCCCGGCCACCCGGCGCATCGTCATCGCGTCCAGTCCCTCCTGATCGACGACCCGCAGTGCCGCGGCGGCGATCGCGTCGAGCGTCAGCGCCCGCACTCGCGGTACGCGCCGTGACCGCGTGCCTGCGCGCGCGGGGAGGCGGGGGGCCGCTGGCAACTCGTCGGCGCTCATCTGCGCCAAATCCTAACTTGACGGCCCGGTCGTGGTTCTGGAACACTGTTCGAATCTTTGCGAACAATGTTTGCGATCAATGTTCTGAAACCGTGTCTCGATGACGTGGACCCGATCCAGGAGGCGATAGCCAGATGTCGACAAAGAGCCCCGACGCGGCGCGACGCGCCGTCCCCGCGCCCGCCCCCGGCGATTCGCGCCGGTCCGACCCCGAGCCCAGCGGCCACCCGGTCCGCGTTCCCCACCCGAGGCGCTGGTTGATCCTGTTGGTGATCCTCGCCGCCGAGTGCATGGACCTGCTCGACGGGACCGTCGTCAACGTCGCCGCGCCGGCGATCCACCGCGATCTGCACACCTCCGCGACGGCGCTTGAGTGGATCGTGGGCGGATATCCGCTGGCACTGGCGGTCGGGCTGCTGACCGGTGGACGGCTGGGCGATCTGTTCGGCCGACGGCGTTTGTTCCTGGTGGGAGCGGCCGGGTTCACGTCGGCCTCGATGCTGTGTGGGGTGGCGCCGAGCACCGGGGTGCTGGTCGCGGCCCGGATCGCGCAAGGCCTGGCCGGCGCGCTGATGATCCCGCAGGGCCTCGGCGTGCTGCGCGAGGTGTTTCCCGGCGAGGAGTTCGCCAAGGCGTTCGGGCTGTTCGGCCCGGTGATGGGCTGCGCGGCGATGATCGGGCCAATCCTCGGCGGCGCGATCGTCACGCTTGACCTGTGGCACACGCAGTGGCGGGGCGTGTTCCTGATCAACGTGCCGCTCGGGTTGCTGGCGCTGGCCGGCGCAGCGCGGCTGCTGCCGCGCAGCACGGTGCGGCATGCGCGTGAGCTCGATCTGACCGGCGTCGCGATCGCGGCGGTCGCGGCGATGGCGATCGTGTACCCGCTGATCCAGGGGCGGGTGCTCGGGTGGCCAGCCTGGTGTTACGGCTCGATCGTCGCCGGCGTCGCGCTGCTGGGTGTGTTCGGCCTGCACCTGCGACGGCGAGTGGCGGCTGGGCGTGATCCGCTCGTGCAGCCGGCGATCTTCGCCCACCGCGGATACTCGGCCGGCGCACTGGTGATGATGCTGTATTTCGGCGGAATGGTCGGTTCGATGCTCGCGATCACGCTGTTCGCCCAGCTCGGCGAGGGCTTCTCGGCGATCCATGCCGGACTGACGTTGGCGCCGTTCCCGCTCGGCACCGCGGTGACCGCGCCATTGGCCGGCACCGTGCTGGCGCGTGCTCCCGGCCGGACCCTGATCCAGGCCGGAACGGCCCTCTCGATCCTCGGCTACGCCGCCGTCGCCGTGCTGGCGGCGCACGTCTCGCCGCTGACCACGTGGGAGCTGGCAGGACCGCTGCTGCTCGTCGGCATGGGCATGGGCCTGTTCGTGGTGCCCGCGTTCGGCACGATCATTGGCGCCGTCTCAGACGCCGAGGCCGGGTCGGCGTCGGGCACGCTGAACGCCCTGCAGCAGCTCGGCTCCGGGGTCGGAGTGGCGGTGCTGGGGACGATCTTCTTCAACGTGCTGCGACACCACGGCTTCGCGGACGCGCTGCGCCACGCGCTCTGGTGGCAGGTGGCGGGGCTGGCCGCGCTACTCGTGATCTCGCCGCTGCTGCCCGCCACGACCCAGCCGCAGCCGCCTGCAGCTCAGCCCTCTTCGCGCTGACGGCGCAGCTCGGCCGACAGCAGCTTGGAGTGCATCGCGCCGACCAGCTCGCGCATCGGCTCGGCTCCCGAGGCGACGATCCCGGCGGCCCGCTCGACGTCGATCTCACCCGACAGCCGAGCCAGCAGCACCGAGACCTCGTCACGGACCAGCGGCTCGAGCGCATCGCGGTAGCGCAGCACGTCGTACACGGTGAAGCCGAGCGCCTGCTCGTAGCCGCCGGCGCGGAAGCGGGAGATCGCCTCGATGATCGCGACGTCGTCGGCGTCGTAGCCGCGGCGCGTGGGGCTGAGCACGCCGAGCTGCTGCAGGCGCGCCAGCACGTTGGCGGGCAGGCCGTAGGCATCACGCACGACCGCCCGCGAGACGCGACCACGCTCGCGCAGCTCGGCGGCGCGCTTGGCGATCCGGTCCTCGAGCGCGACCAGCCGGGCGGCCCGCTCGGGGTCTGAGGCGATCAGCTCACGGATCACGCGCAGCGGCATGAAGCGCTGCTCCTGCAGCCGCTTGACGAGCTTGATCCGCTCGACGAACGACTCCGGATACCAGGCCATGTTCCGGCTCGTGCGCACGACCTCCTGGTCCGGACCGAGTACCCCCTCGCGCAGGTAGTGCTTGATCGTGCCGGCGCTCACGCCCGAGCGCTGCGCCAGCTCGGACATCTTCAGCATCCCGGGTTCCGGCACGGTCAGCCCGACATGAAGCTGCCGCCCGGCCCCGGCTCGGTCCCGGCGACCGCCCCCTGCTGATGCAGCTCGGCGATCTCGGTGGCGTCGAAGCCGGCGGCGGCCAGCAGCTCGTCGGTGTGCTCGCCGAGCGCCGGCCCAGGCGCGCGCGTCGGGTCGGCCGGCGTACGGCCGAGCTTGATCGGCACCCCGAGCAGCCGCACGGGCCGGGTCGCGCCCGGCTGCGCCAGCGTGACGACCATCTCCCGCGTCTTGACCAGCTCCGACTCGAGCGCCTCGTCGAGCTCGAGCACGGGCTCCAGACAGCAGTCGTGGACCTCCGAGAACCGCGTCCACTGCTCGCGCGTGCGTGACCGGAAGATCTCGGCGACGGCATCATGCGACGCCGAGCCTGGCGAGTCGAACGCGTTGCCGAGCAGGTCGGCGCGGCCGACACCGTCGCACCACGCCTTCCAGAACTTCGGCTCCAGCGCCCCCAGCGCCACCCATCCGTCGGCGCACGCGTACGGGCGGTAGCAGTTGAAGCGACCCGCCAGCGGCAGCTCGCCACGCGCCGGCGTCCGCCCGGTCGCTAACAGGTCGGCCGCCACCAGGCCCAGCCACGACAGCGCCCCGTCGAACATCGAGCAGTCGACGAACTGGCCCGCGCCCGAGCGGTCGCGCTCGCGCAGCGCGACCAGGATCCCGACCGCTCCCGTCAAGGCGCCACCGCCGACGTCGGCGATCTGGCCGGCCGCCTGGATCGGCGGGCCGTCGCGCTCGCCCGTGAGGCCGAGCAGACCACCGAGCGCGAGGTAGTTGATGTCGTGGCCGGCGCGGTCTCGATAGGGGCCGTCCTGGCCGTAGCCGGTGATCGAGCAGTACACGATCCGCGGGTTCGCCTGCCGCAGGCGCTCGTAGCCGACCCCCAGCCGGTCCATCACGCCGGGGCGAAACGACTCCAGCAGCACGTCGGCATCACGGACGAGCGCCAGCAGCACCTCGACCCCCCGCTCCGACTTCAGATCGATCCGGATCGAGCGCTTGCCGCGATTCAGCGCCAGGAACGACGCGCCCCCGGCGCTGTCGGCCGCGCCCTCGTAGCGCGGCGCCGCCCAGCGGACGTAGTCGCCGGCGCCGGTGTCCTCGACCTTGATCACGTCCGCGCCGAAGTCCGACAGCAGGCACGAGCAGAACCCGCCGGGCAGCAGCCGGGTGAGGTCCAGCACGGTGATGCCGGCGAGCGGCAGGGTCACGCGGCGACCGGGCTGGGGATCCCGAGCAACGCGCGGGCCTCAGCGACCGTCGCCGGCCGCCGCCCGCAATCCTCGGTCAGACGCCGCGCTCGCGCGACCAGGTCGCCGTTGGAGCGCGCCATCGTGCCGTCGGGCAGATAGAAGTTGTCCTCCAGGCCGACCCGGACCGAGCCGCCGAGCGTCAGCGCCGCGGCGACCATCCGCCACTGGACGCGACCGATCCCGATCACGCCCCAGTGGTGCTTGTGATCCTGCCAGGCCTCGGCCAGCGTGTCGGCCATCCGTGCGAGGTCACGGGTCGTGGCGGGCACCCCGCCGAGCACACCCATCACGAAGTCGGCGTGCAGCGGGGCGTCGAGCAGACCCATCTCGACCAGCGGTGCCAGCGACGCGACGTGGCCGACGTCGAAGCACTCGTGCTCGGGTTTGATCGACAGCACACGCATCGCCTCGAGCAGCTCGACGATCTCGTCGAACGGGTTGGCGAACACGAACTGGAAGACGAAGTCCTTGCGCGATCGCGAGTACTTGGCGTAGTTCAGCGAACCCATGTTGAGCGCGGCCACGGCGGGCCGGCACGCGCGCAGGTAGTCGACCCGCCTGGCGACCGGGACGCCGATCGTGCCGGTCGAGAAGTTGATGATCGCGGCGTCGCCGACCTCGTCGACGATCGCGTCGCGGATCGCCATGAAATCGGTGACCTCGTAGCTCGGCGCGCCATCGGGCGAGCGGGCGTGGATGTGGATGTGGACGCCCCCCTCGTCGACGATCCGGCGCGCCTCGGCGGCGTACTCGGCGGGCGTGTACGGGATCGCCGGGCACTGCCGGCGGTCGGCGAGCGCGCCGGAGATCGCGCAGGTGATGATCGCCGGGTCGTCGAGGCTCATACGGGAACGACTCCCGATCGTTTGAACGGGCGCTCGACCCGCTTGCCCGCGGCCATCTCGAGCGCCCGGCAGATCGTCGCGCGCGTCTCCCGGGGGTCGATCACGTCGTCGATCATGTCGTTGCCGGCCGCGACATAGACGTCGATGATCTTGCGGAACTCGGCGATCAGCTCGGCTCGCTTGGCCTCGGGATCGTCGGCCTCCGCGACCTGCTTGCGGAAGATGATCTCGACCGCGCCCTCAGCGCCCATCACGCTGATCTCCGCACTCGGCCAGGCGACGATCAGGTCGGGCTCGAACGCGCGGCCGCACATCACGTAGTAGCCGGCACCGTAAGCCTTGCGCAGCACGACCGTGATCTTCGGGACGGTCGCGTTGGCGGTCGCGTACAGCATCTTGGCGCCATGCCGGATGATCCCGGCCTCCTCGACCTTGGTGCCGACCATGAAACCGGGCACGTCCATCAGGTACACGAGCGGGATCCCGTAGGCGTTGCAGAGGTTGATGAACCGGGCCGCCTTGTCGGCCGAGTCGTTGTCGAGGATCCCGCCCAGGTGCCTGGGCTGGTTGGCGACGATCCCCGCCGGCCGCCCCCCGAACCGCGCCAGGCAGGTGATGATCGTCTTGGCGAACTGGGGCTTGAGATCGAAGTGATCGCCGTCGTCGACGATCCGGCGGATCACTGCGTACATGTCGTACGGCTTGCGATTGGACTCTGGCAGCACGTCGAGCAGCTCCTCGTCGGCGCGATCGACGGGGTCGCCGACCTCCACGATCGGCGGCGGCTCGTCGCAGCTGGACGGGAAGAAGCTCAGGTACCGCTTGATCTGGGCGATGCAGTCGGGGTCGTCGGCCACCTCGAGGTCGCCGACCCCCGACGTGCGGCAGTGCACGCGCGAGCCGCCGAGCTGCTCCTGGGTGACCTCCTCGCCGACCGCGGCGCGCACCAGATGCGGGCCGGCCAGCGCCATCGAGCCGCGGCCGCGCACCATCGGCACGAAGTCTGCCAGGCCGGGGATGTACGCGGTGCCCGCCGCGCACGGCCCCATCAGCGCCGCAACCTGGGGGATCACGCCGGAGTTGATCACCTCTTCGCGGAACAGGTGGCCGGTGCCGGCGAACAACGAGCCGACCGCCTCCTGGATCCGCGCCCCGGCCGAGTCCAGCAGCCAGATCAGCGGGATCCGTTTGGTCAGCGCCAGCTCGCGCAGGCGCGTGACCTTCAGCTCGCCGGTCATGCCCATCGACCCAGCCATCACCGTGAAGTCGTAGGCGACGACCGCGGCCAGGCGGCCGTCGATCCTGCCGTAGCCGGTGATCACGCCGTCGGCCGGGGCCTCGCGGCCATCCATCGCGCGCTGCGAGAAGTGCGGCCGGCCATGGATCCCCAGCTCGGTGAACGTCCCGCCGTCGATCAGCAGCGCGATCCGCTCACGAGCGGTCAGCTTGTCGGCCGCGTGCTGCGCATCGATCTTCGCCTGTCCTCCGCCGAACTGCAGCTGCGCGCGCCGCGCCGCGAGGTCGTCGGCCAGCGGCCGCAGCAGGGATGTCGAGGAAGCGTCGGTGGCCACGGCTGATGGGAAGTAGCACGTCCCACTCCTCACTCTGGCACGCCGGCGAGCGTGGCGTCAAGTCGACCGCGGCGGGCGTCACCGCACCGCCAGGCTACGGGCGTGTAGGGTTGAGGTTGGCCCGGTTCCGACAACTCCGTTAGCGTGCTGGGGAGACGGCGCTGATACAGCGACGCGCCGTAACCTGAGCCACGGGCTCCAAACCGTACCGGTGTACGCCGGCGTTGATTGCAGCGTCCGGCGCAGAGAGGCGCAAAACGAAGCTCGTGATCGCAGCGCAGACAACAGAAAACGCGGCGGGCCCGACCTCGCTGAGCGATGTGCTCGGACCCGGACGCCTGGAGCCGCATTTCCAGGCTGTGGTCGACTGCGAGACCGACACGCTGCGCGCAGTCGAGGCGCTGGCGCGCTGGCGCACCGACGGCGGCGACGTGCTCGACGTCGAGCCGATGCTGAGGCGCGTCGAGCAATTCGACGCGTGGTCGCTGTTGGACGCCACGATCCTCACGCTGGCGGTGACGCAGGTGGCGAGCTGGCGGCGGCTGCCGGGACTGAGTGGCCTTGAGCTGCACGCCAACGTGTCGCCGGAGAGCCTGCGCGATCCGGGGCTGGCGACGCGAGTCGCTGAGACGTGCCGCGATGGCGGCCTTGATCCGCTGGCGCTCTGGCTGGAGGTGACCGAGCGCTCGGTGATCGAGGATCTACATGGCGCCGCGGTCACCTTGGACGAGATGCGCAAGCTCGGGATCCGGATCTGGGTCGACGACTTCGGCAAGGGCTGTGCGTCCTTTTCCTACGTCAAGCGGCTGCCGATCGACGGGGTCAAGATCGATCGCAGCTTCATCTCCGACATCAGGACGAGCGACGCCGGTCGCGCGATCGTCGACGCGGTCGTGTCGATCGCCTCGCAGCTGACGCTGCGAGTCATCGCTGAGGGCGTCGAGAGCGAAGGGCAGGCCGACGCCGTCCGGCGACTCGGCGTCGATGCGATCCAAGGCTTCTACTACGGACGCCCGGAGCCGGCGTCGAGCGGGATCGCCGGATTCCTCAGCTCGCCGTCCCGACGATGACCGGCGGCGGAGCGATGCGAATCAGCTCGAGTGCCCTGGCGGCGGTTGCGGCGGCGCTCATGATCACGCTCGCCGGGTGCGGCTCGAGTGGGGGCTCATCGAAGACGGACGCCGGCTCCGCGATCGTCCGGGCGGCCAACGTCACCGGCTCGAGCAGCGGTTACCGGTTCCAGGCGACGATGAGCATCACCGGCTCCACTTCGCTCAAAGCCTCGATGTCCGGGACGATCCTCGACTCCGCCAACCGGGGTGAGATCGCGTTGCACGAGAGCGTGCTGGGTCGATCGGTCAACATCTCCGAACGCTTTTCCGGCAAGACATATTGGATCTCGGCCTCGGGCATCCCGGGTGTCTCGACGCTCACCAGCAAACCCTGGCTGACGTACAACCTCACGTCGACGCTCAACCAACTCGGCATCGGCGGACTGCCCAGCGGCGGCTCGAGCCCGACGCAGTTCCTCACCTATCTGAAGGCCGTCGGGGCCGACGCGCAGAAGCTCGGGACGCAGACGATCCGTGGCGTCGCCACCACGCACTACGCCGTGGCCGTCAATCTGAACCGCTACACCCGGCTCGTCCCGGCCGCCGACCGCGCAGCGGCACGCAAGGCGATCCAGCGGCTGATCTCGACGATCGGCTCAAGCACGCTGCACATGCAGGTCTGGGTCGACCACCACAATCTCGCCCGGCGCCTGTACCTGTCGTTCCCGGAATGCGTCGCGCAGCAGCATCTGCGCCTGGGGGTGACGATGAATCTGTTCGATTTCGGCACCAAAGCGACGGTCGCACTGCCGACCGCAGCCGAGAGCTACGACATCACGTCGCTGATCGACCGGGAGGTGGCCAACGAGAAGCTCGGTGGCTGCGCGTCATAGCGGCCGGCTCGGGCCGGGCGGCTCGTGGACAGGTCAGCGCCCCGTCCACTCCGGAGCGCGCTTCTCGAAGAACGCGCGCACGCCTTCCTGGATGTCCTCGGTACTGAACGCGATCGTCAGCTGCGAGCGGAGGAACGCGATCGCATCGTCGAGCGCCATGTCCTGCTGGCGGTACATCGCGTCCTTGCCGAGCTTCATCAGCACCGGCGACTTGGCGGCGAGCTTGCCCGCCCACGCGCCGACGGCAGCGTCGAGCTCGTCGGCGGCGACAACGCGGTTGACGATCCCGATCCGCTCGGCCTCGACGGCCGAGATCTGCTCGCCCAGCAGCATCAGCTCGGCGGTCTTCTTGGCGCCGACGTTGCGATAGATCAGCGCCATGATCATGAACGGGAACAGGCCGACGTTGATCTCCGGCGTGCCGAAGCGGGCGGCATCGGAGGCGACGACCAGATCGCAGGCCAGCGCCAGCCCCAGTGCGCCCGCCAGCACATGTCCATTGGCGGCGCAGATCGAGGGCTTGCCGAGCTCACCGAGTGCGCGGAACACGGCCGGGAACCGTTCGTTGGCGACGTGCTTGGCGACCAGCGGCACGTCGGCCGAGAACCCGGTCAGGTTGCCGCCGCTGGAGAACACCCGATCGTGGGTCGAGGTCAGCACCAGGCAGCGCGCCCGCGGATCGTCGCGGACCGTGCGCAGCGCGTCCAGCAGCTCGCCGAGCAGCTCGTCGGACAAGGCGTTGCGGGTCTGTGGTTGATCGAGCGCGATCGTCGCCACGCCGGTGGCGGCCAGCCTGTAGTTGATCGTGTGATAACGCATCGACCGACAGCCTACGCGCCGCCTGAAGTGAACAGTGGAAAGCTCTACTGTTCACTTTGAGAGCACTCGCCCCGCCGTTCGAGCCCAGGAGAGATCCCGATGGCCACCTCCGACGTGATCAAGCCTGACCACGCTTCCGCCCGTAGGCACTTCATCTTCACCGACGAGCACGAGCAGCTGCGCGAATCGATCCACCGGTTCGTCGTCGCCGAGCTCCAGCCCCATGCCGAGGAGTGGGAGCAGACGACGTTCCCGGACTCGGTGTTCGCGCGGATGGGCGAGCTCGGCTTCCTCGGCCTCGACAAGCCCGAGCAGTACGGCGGTCAGGGCGGCGACTACTACACCAGCCTGGTGCTGGCCGAGGAGCTGGCGCACGCCCACTCGGGCGGCCTCGTGATGGGAGTCGCGGTTCACACCGACATGGCGATGCCGCCGATCCTCGCGTTCGGCACCGAGGAGCAGAAGCAGCAATGGGTGGTGCCGGCGATCCAGGGCCGCAAGATCCTCTGCCTCGGGATCACCGAGCCCGACGCGGGCTCCGACGTGGCGGGGATCAAGACCCGCGCCGTGCACGATCCCGGCGCCGGCGTATATGTGATCAACGGATCCAAGACCTACATCACCAACGGTCACCGCGCCGACGCGATCGTGCTCGTCACCAAGACCAACGTCGACGCCGGGTACGACGGGTTCACGCTGTTCCTGGTGCCGATGGACGCGCCCGGTGTGATCCGTGAGAAGCGGCTCAAGAAGCTCGGGATGCACTCCTCCGACACGGCACTGCTCGCCTTCCAGGACGTCCGCGTGCCCGAGTCGGCGGTGCTCGGCCAGATCGGCAAGGGCTTCTACCACATCATGTGGGAGCTGCAGGGTGAGCGTCTGATCGGTGCCGCCGGCGCGGTCGCGGGCGCGCAGAACGTGTTCGACCGCACCCTGCTGTACGCCACCGAGCGCCGGGCGTTCGGCCGTCAGATCGGCCACTTCCAGGTGATCCGCCACAAGTTCGCCGAGATGGCCACCAAGATCGAGACCGCCCGCCAGCTCGTGTACACGACCGCGTGGCGCTTCCAGAACGGCGAGTACCCGGTCCGCGAGATCTCGATGGCCAAGCTGCACGCGTCGCGGATCGCCGTCGAGGTCGCCGACGAGTGCATCCAGATCCACGGCGGCGCCGGCTATATGCAGGAGTACGGGATCGAGCGCGTCTGGCGCGACATGCGCCTGAACCGGATCGGCGCGGGCACCGACGAGATCATGCTCGACGTGATCGGGCGCTCGTACGGGCTCTGAGCTGGACGAGTGGACTGGGCGGTAGCGTCTGCGCAGGCAACAAACGCAAGGGAGCGTGAGCGATGTCCGAGGTACAGGTGACGGTGACCGAGAACGGCCCGTACAAGGTCGTCGGCGCGATCGAGCTGATCGACGCCGACGGCAACCCCGTAGAGACCAAGGGTGCGGCGGTGTTCCTGTGCCGCTGCGGCGGCTCCACCACGAAGCCGTTCTGCGACGGGACCCATTCCAAGATCGGTTTCCAGGGCGCCGTCGCGGCGGTCCAGGAGGCCGACGGATAACCGCGTCGCGCGCGCCGGTCCCGCCGTTGACGCCCGCGCACGAGCGGCTGCGCGCCGAGATACGCGCGTTCGTGGCGACGCGGCTGGCGCCACACGCCGACGAGTGGGAGGCCGCCGGGTGGTTCCCGAACGAGGCGTTTCATCGGTTGGCCGATGCCGGCTATCTGGGGTTGAAGTTCCCCTCTGAGTACGGCGGCTCGGGCGACACGGTCGCGGCAGCGGTGCTGGTCGAGGAGCTGGCCCGCTGCGGCTCGGGCGGGGTCGCGGCCGGCCTCGGCGCACATGCTGGGATCGCGCTGCCGCCGATCGAACGGTTCGGAACCGACCGGCAGAAGCAGCGCTACCTGGTGCCCGGGTTGCGCGGCGAGCTGATCGCTGCGCTGGCGATCACCGAGCCGGGCGCCGGCTCCGACGTAGCGGCGATCCGCACCCACGCGCGGCGCGCCGAAGGCGGTTACGTGGTCAACGGCTCAAAGCTGTTCATCACCGGCGGCGTGCGCGCCGACGCACTCGTGACCGCGGTGACGACGAAGCCCGAGGGCGGGCACCACGGGATCTCGTTTTTGATCATCGATCGCGGGGCGGGCGTCACCGCGAATCCGATCCGCAAGCTCGGCTGGCATGCCTCCGATACCCGATCGGCGGCGGCACCGACGAGATCATGAAGGAGATCCTCGGCCGGTCGCTCGGGCTGTAGCTGCGGTCTGTCCGGGCCGTCGGCGCGCTGCTACGATTAACCTAATGGTTAACGATCCGTTCAGGGCGCTGTCGCACCCGATCCGGCGCGGGATCGTCGAGCGCCTCGCCAAAGGTCCGGCGACGGTCGGCGTCGCCACCGCCGGGTTCGGCGTCTCCAAGCCCGCGATCTCCAAGCACCTGCGGGTGCTCGAGGAGACCGGCGTCGTGACCCGCACGGTGCACGGACGCACGCACCAGTTGGCGCTGGCGCCCGAGGTGCTGAGCGTCGCCGCGGACTGGATGGATCACCAGCGCGCGCTCTGGGAGCGCCTGTTCGATGCCGTCGATGACTACCTCAGAGAGGAAGGATCACCGTGAACCTGCCGCCGATCGTCTCCCCGCAGGAGTGGGACGCCGCCCGCGAGCGACTGCTCGTCAAGGAGAAGGAACTGACCCGCGCACGTGATTCGCTGGCCGCCGAGCGACGCCGGATGCCGCGCTTGCTCGTCGACAAGCGATACACGTTCGATGGCCCCGACGGCCGCGTGAGCCTGCTCGACCTGTTCGAGGGTCGCCGCCAGCTGATCATCTACCGGTTCTTCTACGAGCCCGGCGTCGACGGCTGGCCCGAGGCCGGCTGCCGCGGCTGCTCGTTCATGGCCGACCAGGTCGCCCACCTCGCCCACCTCAACGCCCGGGACACCACGCTCGCGTACGTGTCCCGCGCGCCGCAGCGCGAGATCGAGGGGCTGCGAGCACGGATGGGCTGGGAGATCCCCTGGTACACGATCACCGACAGCTTCGACGCCGATTTCGGCGTCGACGAGTGGCACGGCACCAACGCGTTCTTCCGCGACGACGACGACCGGATCTTCCGCACCTACTTCGTCAACAACCGCGGCGACGAGGCGCTCGGCAGTGCCTGGGCCTACCTCGACATCACGGCGCTCGGTCGCCAGGAGACGTGGGAGGACTCGCCCGAGGGCTACCCCCAGACCGATCCTTACGGCTGGTGGAACCGGCACGACGAGTACGACGCGCCGACCGTCCACGAGGCGGCGCTGGCGGCGATCGCTGCCGCCCAGCGCAACTCCCGCAGCGCCGGGCCGGGCGCGGGCTGATGGCCGCTCCGGCCGACACATTGCGGATCGAGCGCAGCTACCGGGCACCGGCCGAGGCGGTATTCGACGCGTGGGCCAGCGAGGAGGTGATCCGCCGTTGGTGGCACGCCGAGCACGACTGGGAGACGACCGAGGCCGAGGTCGACCTGCGCGTCGGCGGCGCCGTCCGGGTCGTCATGCGCGACCCCGGCAAGGACGCCGAGTACGGCGGCGGCGGCCGCTACACCGAGATCGACCGTCCGAACCGCCTGGCGTTCACGTGGTTATGGGACGGCAGCGACACGCGCCAGCTGATCGAGCTCGAATTCGAGGAGCGCGGCGGCGTCACCACCGTCCGCTTCACCCACAGCGGCCTCTGGAGCGAAGAGGCGGTCCGCTCGCACGAAGAGGGCTGGACTCGGTGCTTTGACAACCTCGAGCGGACGCTGGCCGCCGCGGGCTGATCGTTGCCCCTGGGCCGGCCCGGCGTCGTGCGCCCGTCGGCGGCGGAATCCGAGGTAGCCTCGGGCACGTGGAATCGATACGCGGCCAACTGCTGATCGCGGGTCCGGGGCTGCTGGATCCGAACTTCCAGCGAACGGTCGTATTGATCGTCGAGCACACCGACGAGGGCGCGTTCGGCCTGGTGCTCAACCGACCGTCCGAGACCACCGTCGGCGAGGCCGTCGACGAGCTGGACCGGTTCGTCGACGGTGATGACACGCTGTTCATCGGCGGGCCGGTGAGCCAATCGGCGCTGATCGTCTTGGCGGAGTTCGACGATGCTCAGCAGGCGGCGCTGGTGGCGTTCGAGGACATCGGCGTGCTCGGCGAGCACAACGACGAGGCGCTGCCGCAGACGCGTCGCGGGCGCGCGTTCGCGGGGCACGCCGGCTGGGGTCCCGGCCAGCTGGACTCCGAGCTTGACCGCGGCGACTGGATCCTGGAGCCGGCCCATCGCGAGGATGCCTTCGCGGACGAGCCGCGATCGCTGTGGGAATCGGTCCTGACCCGCAAGGGCGGCAGCTATGCGCTGGTGGCGAGGATGCCGGCCGATCCGTCGATGAACTGACCGAGAGCCCGATCGATGGCGCACGATCACGGCGACGGACACGTCCACTCCCACTCCCACGGCCCGTCCCGTGACACCGAGAGCAGCGCGCTGAAGACGGCGCTGGCGCTGATCGTCAGCTTCATGCTGGGCGAGGTCGTCGTCGGAATCGTGTCCGGGTCGCTGGCGCTGTTGTCCGACGCCGCCCACATGCTCACCGACGCGGTCGCCCTGGCGATGTCGCTCGCGGCCGCGCGGCTGGCCTCGAGGCCGGCGACGGGGGCGATGACCTACGGGCTCGGCCGCGCCGAGATCCTGTCGGCCCAGGCCAACGGCGTCACGCTGCTGATCCTCGGCGTGCTGATCGTGATCGACGCGATCCGCCGGCTGTTCTCGCCGCCGGGCGTCGAGGGACTGCCGGTGCTGATCGTCGCGCTGGTTGGAATCGTCGTCAACCTCATCGCCGCGCGGGTGCTGGCGCGCGGCTCCGGTCCAGAACGGAGCCTCAACGTCGAGGGCTCCTACCGGCACATCATCACCGACCTGTTCGGCTTCATCGCGACCGCGATCGCCGCGACCGTGATCCTGCTGACTGGGTTTGCCCGCGCCGACGCGATCGCCTCGCTGCTGATCGCCGCGATCCTGCTGTACGCCTCGATCGGTCTGCTGCGGCAGTCGGGCCGGGTGTTCATGGAGGCCGCGCCGGAGGGCATGGACCCGGAGGAGATCGGGCGCGTACTCGCCTCGCAGCCCGGGGTCGTGGAGGTCCACGACCTGCACGTCTGGGAGGTCACCTCGGGGTTCCCGGCGCTGTCGGCGCACGTGGTCGTGCACGCCGACGACGACTGCCACGCCGTCCGCCGCAAGCTCCAGCAGCTCGCGTCGGAGCGCTTCGGGATCACGCACACGACGCTCCAGGTCGATCACGAGGCGGCCGAACAGCCGCCGCTGCAGATCGAGCTGCCGGGCGCGTCCGGCCATTAGCGGTCGCTTCCGAGCGCGTCCGGCCATGAGTGGTCCCTGCCGGGCGCACGCGGCCATTAGGATCGCGGCATGAAGCTGATCAAACCGGGACCCGATCACGAGGTCCCGCGCGGGATCGTCGGCGGCGCCGAGATCTCGCAGGCGACCGCCGGAGCGCACAACATCTACATGGGCCGCTTCCGCGTGCCGGCCGGCGCCCGCTCGCGCCCGCACTACCACGAGGGGTGCGAGAGCGCGCTCTACATGCTCTCGGGCGGCGTCCGGATTAAATGGGGCGACCAGCTCGAGCAGGAGCTTGAGGTCACCCCGGGCGACATGCTGTACGTGCCGCCGCGCGTCACCCACATCGTCGAGAACCTGTCGGACTCAGAGCCCGCCGAGTACGTGGTCGCGCGGGACTCGCCAACCGAGGACGCGGTCGTCGTGCCCTGGGCGGAGCAGGGGGCGTGATCGAGCGCGGCAGCGGCAGGCTGGCCGGCGTTGGCGGCCTCGAGCTGTTCCGGCGGTGGTGGCGGGCCGATTCCGATCCGGCCGCCGTGGTCGTGCTCGTGCACGGCGCCGGCGAGCACTCGGGACGCTACGTGCACGTCGCCGAGCGGCTGGTCGAGGACGGCTACGCCGTCCACGCGCTTGACCATCGCGGCCACGGCCGCTCGCAGGGCCGCCGCGCACTGATCGACCGCGTCGACCACGCGGTCACCGATCTGGACGCGCTCGTCTCGGCGGCCGTCCAGCACGAGTCGGCGGCGTCGATCCCGGTCCTGATGGTCGGCCACAGCATGGGTGCGATGATCGCCCTGCGCTACGCCCTTGACCATCAGCACCGGCTCGACGGGCTGGCCGTGTCCGGCGCGCTGGCGTCGATCGAGGCGCCCGCGTCGCTGCGGATCGTCGGGCGTGCGATTTCGGCGGTCGCGCCGATGCTCGGGCTGGTGGCGATCGACGCCTCGCTGATCAGCCGCGATCCAGCCGTCGTCGAGGCCTACCGCTCCGACCCGCTCGTCCATCACGGCAAGCTGCCGGCGCGAACCGCCGCCGAGATCGCGGACACGGTCGGCACGTTCCCCGGCCGGGTGCATGAGATCACGCTCCCGGCGCTGATCATGTACGGCACCGAGGACCGGGTGTGCTCGCCGGCGGGCAGCGAGATGCTCGGCGAGCGGGTCGGCGCCGCCGACAAGCGAGTGATCCCCTACGACGGGCTCTACCACGAGATCTTCAACGAGCCCGAGCGCGACGCGGTCCTGTCGGATCTGAGCGAGTGGCTGGCCGCGCGCGTCGCCGACGCGCGACATCCGGCGCCGTCAGGCTGAGCGCGCGCCGGTCCGCGAACCGCGCGCAGCCTGAGACGGGCGGCGTCAGGCGATACGAGCCGCGTCAGGCGATACGAGCCGCGTCAGGCGATACGAGCCGCGTCAGGCGAGACGAGCCGCGTCAGGCGATACGAGCCGCGTCAGGCGATACGAGCCGCGTCAGGCGGCGGCGCGTGACGGCGTCCGGCGCGCAGCGCCCCGCGGCTGCCGACGCGAACGAGCTCTGTGTGCATCTCGCGGATCCGATCGAGAATCGCGTCGGCCGCCTGCTGCTGGCGCTCGCGGCTCGGCGAGCGCTCGGCCTCGAACCGGAACGGCTCGCCGTAGCGGACGATCACCTTCGGGAACTGCAGACGCTTCCAGTTGCGAACCTGGTGTGAGCCGAGGATCGCGACCGGCACGACGGGCGCGCCGGACTCCAGCGCCAGCCGGCCGATCCCCGGCCGCGCGCGCTCGGCCAGCTCGCCGTTGCGCGAGCGCCCGCCCTCGCAGTACATGCCGAGCGCGCCGCCACGATCGAGCACCGCGTAGGCGGTCGTGAACCCCTCCTCGTCGGCGACCCCGCGTCGGACCGGGAACACGCCGCCGTGGCTGAACACGTAGGACGGGATCCCGGGTGCGAACAGCTGCGACTTGGCCATGAACTGGATCCGGCGGCGCACGAACGCGCCGCAGAAGAAGTGGTCCATGAACGATGCGTGGTTCGGCGCCAGGATCACCGGGCCCGACGGCACGTTCTCGGACCCGATCGAGCGCGCGCGAAACGCGATCAGCGCGTAGCCGACGGTCAGCGTTCGGACCAGCTCATAGATGTGGGCCTCTGGCCCGTGGTCACGCGTGCGCGCGTGGAACGGTGCGAAGTGCTCCGCGGGACGCTCGTCGCGGTAACGCTGCTCCTTGATCTGAACGTCGGGCATCTCCGCCGGGCACGATACCCACGCCCGGATCGGCCCGGCCCGGTCGATCCTCGCCTGGCGTCGACTCAGCCCATCAGCGGCAACACCAACGCCGGGCGGTCGATCTGGTGATCGTCGGAGACCGAGATCACGGCGGTGCCGATCGCGAAGAACTCGATCACGTGCGAGCCCCAACCGTGGCTGCGCTCGATGATCCGCGCGCCGACGATCCCTTCGGCCTGCGCCTCGTCGGCCTCGTTCTGCAGCCGCTCCATCGCCAGCTCACGCGCCTCGTACAACGCCTGGGTGAAGTTCGTCATCTCGACGTTGCGGCCCATCTGCTTGAGCGACGCGAGCATCCCCTGGCGGGCGACGTGGTAGACGCAGTTGCCCATCACCAGGCCGGCCGGTCGATAGCCGGCGCGCAACAGCGTCGAGAAGTCTTGGCCGCTCAGGTCCGACGTGAACGGACGCCCGCTCGGCGCGCGGTGCAGTATGCCTTCGCGGTGGCGCACGGCGGTGCCGACCGCGATGAACTCGGCCAGGTCGGCGCCCCAGTCGTAGCGCCCGATCTCCAGCCGGACGCCCACGATCCCATCGGCGCCGAGCTGGTCGGCCTCCTCCTCCATCCGCGTCATCGCCAGCTCGCGAGCGTGGTACATCGCCTGCGTCAGGACGGTCATCTCCTGGTTCTGGTTCCACATCGCCTGCTGGAAGCCGATGTGGTAGATCGAGCTGCCGAGCACGAGTCCCACCGGCTCGAAGCCCGACTCCTTGACGAGCAGGAACTCGTTGACCGACAGGTCCGAGGTGAAGAACCCGCGGGCTACGTCCTGCTTCATCCGCGCGATTCGCTCGCGCCCGGACGCTGGGACCCCCTCCAGCGAGCCCGCCTGGTACGCCGCCGCGTGCGGCGCCTCGGCCGGCGCGACGTCCCGGCTGGGCTCCTGTGAAGAGTCGTCGTCACGGCTGAAGAACGGCATCGTCGCTCCTATCCGTCGAGCCGGCGCGTACGCGCCCGGCAGCTTGCCTGGTGGGAGGCTACCCGTTCGCCGCCGTCGGGACTCAGGCGACGGCCAACGGCCGGTCTACGCTTCGAGCATCCGCTCGAGCGCCTCGCGCGTGACCTGGCTGCTGCGGGCCTGCTCGGCCAGCGCGCGGCCGAGCTCGTGCAGCCACCCGTCGGTGTCGACCCGCTCGGTCTTGAGCACGATCCCGCCTGACAGTCGCGCGCGACTGGTCGTGACCTTGGCGCCGTCACGGTCCAGCCGCAGGCGCGTGTCGCCGGCGTCGACCGTGATCTGCCGGACCTTCTTGGCGCCGAACAGCCCGCCGCGCCGGTCGACGCGCACGCCGTTCGGCAGCGCCTCCTCGAGCTTGACCGCCAGCGCCTCGACGAACGCGCCCAGATCTGAGGCATCGGCCCGCAGGGAGGCCGTCACCAGCTCGATGTCGAGCTCGGGTTCGGGTCGATCGAGTGCCATTCCGCTTGAGCGTACCGGGGACCCGGCCACGTTCGTGGCGCCCTGACCGGACGCTGTCATATGCTGCCCGCCCGTGATCGAAATCGAGGCCCATATCACAGGCACCGTGTGGAAGATCGAGGTGGCCGTCGGCGATGCGGTGCAGGAAGGTGACGCGGTCGTGATCCTCGAGTCGATGAAGATGGAGATGCCCGTCGAGGCCGAGGACCCGGGGATCGTGCGTGAGATTCGGTGCGGCGAAGGGCAGTCGGTGTCCGAAGGCGACGTCCTCGTTGTCCTCGACGACTGACATCGGATCCCCACCCCCCACCCCCGCCGGCCGGCTGCTGATCGACGAGCCGGCCGCCGGCGTCGCCCGGCTGACGATCTCCAACCCGGCCAAGCGCGGCGCGCTCGACCACGCGATCCTCGACGCGTTCGTGGCCACGCTCGCGGCGCTCGACGCCCGCTGCGTGATCGTCACCGGCGAGGGCGCGACCTTCTCCGCCGGCTACGACATCGCCCATCTCGATTCCGAAACGCGGGCGACGGTCACCGACGAGGCCTCACGACTGGTGGCCCAGCCGTTCGCCGCCGCGCTGGACGCGCTCGACGCCTACCCCTATCCGACGATCGCCGCGCTCAACGGCCATGCGATCGGCGGCGGGCTTGAGCTGGCGCTGTGCTGCGACCTGCGCGTCGCGGCGACGCCGATCAAGCTGGGGATGCCGCCGGCCAAGCTCGGGCTCGTCTACTCGCACACCGGCATCCGCACGTTCATCGACACGATCGGCGCGCCGAGGACCCGGCAGCTGTTTCTCGTCGGTGGCCGAATCGATGCCGCCACGGCCTTGTCCTGGGGCCTGGTCAACGAGCTGGCCGCTGCCGATCAACTGGCGTCGATCGCGGTGGCGTTGGCGTCCGAGATCGCCGGCAACGCGCCGTTGGCACAGGCGGGCAACAAGCGCGTGATCCGGGCGGTGCTGGGCGGGCGGGCGGCGCTGGCCCCGGCGGTCGAGCGCGAGCTGCTGGAGCTGCGGCTGCACTCGTTGCGCTCCGACGATTTCCGCGAGGGGGTGCGCGCGTTCGCCGAGAAGCGCTCGCCGCGCTGGGCGGGCCGATGAGCGACGCGTCGTGGTCAGCCGAGCGGCTCGGCGACGCGTCCGGATCGCCGCTGGTGGTGTTCATCCACGGCGGCTTCTGGCGCGCGCGCTGGGACGCCTCGACGATCAGGGAGATCGCCCGGCGCTGCGCGACCGAGCTCGGGGTCGCGGCGTGGAATCTCGAGTACCCGCGGATCGGCATGGCCGGCGGCGGCTGGCCGGGCACCGGCGCCGCGGTCCGCGACGGCGTCTCGGCCGCGCTGGCGGAGGCTGGCGCGGACCGACGGCCGGTCGCGCTGGTCGGCCACTCGGCCGGCGGCCAGCTGGCTCTGTGGGCCGCCGCGGAGCGGCCGTCGGTCACGCTCACGGTGTCGTTGGCCGGCGTCTGCGACCTGCGCTCCGCCTACGCCCAGCGGCTCGGCGACGGAGCGGTCGCGGAGCTGTTCGGCGGGCGTGAGCCGACCGACGCCGAGTACGCGGACGCGAGCCCGATCCAGCGGCTGCCGCTCGGCGTCCGCTCGCTGCTGATCCACGGCGACAACGACGATCGTGTGCCGATGTCGCAGAGCATCATGTTCGCCGGCACAGCCGGCGGCGACTGCACGTTCGTGCAACTGCGCCGGGCCGGCCACTTCGACGTGATCGATCCGCACGGACCGGCGTGGCCGGCGCTCAGCGACGCGCTGCGAGGATTGGCGATCTCGTAACGGCGTCCGTTACCGCAACGCCAGACTTCTCGACGACGCGGGCGCGTCGTCCGTTACCGCAACGCCAGACTTCTCGATGACGCGGGCGCGGCGGCTTCGTTATGACGCAGGCGCGGCGTCCTTCCACTCGCGCTTGTGCGCGCGCTTGGCCGCCTGATAGTCGGCCAGCGCTTGGGGCGAATCGACGTCGCCGAGCGTCGGATGCCACGGGACCAGCGGCTCCGCGGCCGCGAGGCCGAAGCGCTTGGCGAGCACCGCCCCCAGCGACGTGACCTTCATCTCGCCGAATCCCGGCAGGCCCTCGAGGTTGCGGCGCAACTGATCGGCATCGGCCGCATCGGTCCAGACCCGTGCGGCGTCGCCGTCGTACTCGTCGCGGATCTGGACCGCCAGATCGTGGACGCGCTTGGCCATCGCGCCGGGGTACCGGTGAAGCGCGGGCCGCTCGCGGAAGATCGGATCGAGATCGGCCGCGGCGAGCGCGGCGGGGTCGATCGTCCCGAGCCGCTCGCGCAGCACCTCGGGCCCCGAGAACGCCTTCTGGACCTGTACCTGCTGGTCCAGCGCAAAGCCGATCAGCAGCGCCATCGGGTCGGTCGCCAGCAGCGCGTTGGCGGCGTCTGAGTCGGTGAAGTACAGCCGCTCGGGCACGCAGCGATCATAACTCCTGGTTGCCGTCTCGGCCGGTATGGTTCGCGGCTGTGCCGACCCTGATCACGCGCGACGAGGCCCTTGCACTGGGGGAGCTCGAGGATCACGCCGCGATCGAGGCGCTCGTGCAGCGCGCGTGGGAGGCCCGCGTCGAGCGGTTCGCGGACTCGACCGACATGTGCTCGCTGGTCAACGCCAAGTCCGGCGGGTGCGCCGAGGACTGCGGCTTCTGCGCCCAGTCCAAGTACGCCGAGGCCGAGACGCCGATGCACGCGATGATGGAGCCCGAGCAGATGCTCGAGCACGCCCGCGCCGCCGAGGCGGCCGGCGCCCACCGGTTCTGCATGGTCACCCAGGGACAGGGGCTGTCCAAGCGTGACTTTGACAAGGTCCTGGCCGGCGCTCGGTTGGTCGCCGAGCACACCAACCTCAAGCGCTGCGCCTCGATCGGGCACATGTCGGTCGCGCGCGCGAAGGCGCTCAAGGATGCCGGGATCCAGCGCGTGCATCACAACGTCGAGACGGCCGAGTCCTACTACCCGGAGGTCTCGACGACGGTCCGCTACCAGGGCCGGATCCGCACGATCGAGGCCGTCCGCGAGGCCGGTCTGGAGACCTGCGTCGGCGGAATCCTGAACCTCGGCGAGACGCGTGAGCAGCGGGTCGAGATGGCTTTCCAGCTAGCGGCGATCAACCCCACGAGCGTCCCGATCAACCTGCTCAACCCACGGCCCGGCACGAAGTTCGGCGACCGCGAGCTGATGGACCCGTGGGAGGTCGTCAAGTGGATCGCGATCTTCCGGCTGATCCTCCCGGAAGCGCTGTTCCGGCTCTGTGGCGGACGCGTCGAGAACCTCGGCGAGCTCCAGGCGACCGCGGTCCGCGCGGGCCTCAACGGGGTAATGATGGGCAACTTCCTGACCACCCTGGGCAACACCCCTGAGCAGGATCAGCAGATGTTCACCGACGCCGGGTTGAACATCGGGCGCCAGGACGACAACGGCTCGAACCCACGACCCGACAACCGCTCGGGTTGGCTGCAGGGCGAGACGCCGGACCTGATCACTCAGACGTTCAGCGACGAGCCCGTGTTCGAGATCCGCCTCTGGGACCCGTCGACGCAGTTGCGCTTCGCCCCCAAGCGAGCCGTGCCCCCGCGTCCGGACGGCGCCCAGAACAGTGGCCACGACCGCGACACCCGTGAGGCGGCCGCGCGCCGCGCCCACGTCGCCTGAACCCACCGCGGCGCATCTCAAGGCGTTCGCGCGCACGTCGCATGAGCCCGCCCCGGCGCACCATTCGGCGTCGCTTGGGGTTATGACGGTATGCCCCGAATCCGCCGAAGCTGGCTGACGACGATCGCCGCGGTCGTCGTCGCCGCGCTGTCGCTGCCGATGTTGGCGGCAGCGCGGACGTCGCGCGCGGCCGCGGACCGCAGCCCCACCGCACAGGCCGGGACGCTGATCGGCCGGGTCACGGCGCCGGCCGCAGCCGGCGCGCCAGCACTGCTGCCGGTCGCCGACCTGCTGGTGATGGCAACCGGCCCCGCGAGCATCCGCTACACGACGACGACCGCGGCGAACGGCTGGTACGACCTCGAGCAACTGCCACCGGGAACCTACGCGCTAACGGTCGCAGAGCCCGCCCCGGCGATCGGTACCGCGACCGCCAGCGCCTCGGTGGACGCCGGCGGTGTCGCGACCGCGGATGCGCAGCTGGGCGCGCCGGTCGCGACGCTCACCGGCGCGGTCACCGGCGCCCACGGCGCCCCGCTCACGGGCATGCCCGTCATCATCGGTTCCCCGGAAGGTGACGCCTGCTCCACCTCGCCCGCGTGCGGCACGGACACCACCTCGGGAGCGAGCGGTCGCTACACGGTGCACGTCCCGGCCGGGACCTACACGCTGCAGACCTCAGACGCGGGCCAGTCGACGGCGGCACGGACCGTCGTCGCGCGGGCGGGTGCCGTGAGCGACGCGCCGATCAGGCTCCCGGCGCCACCGGTGCCCGCCGGTACGACGGCGCATCAGTCGGTGCCGGATCTGCGTCGGCTGAACGCCGAGCGCGCCGCCGACGGTCTGCCGGCCGGCCTGACGTTGGCTCCGCGATGGTCGGCAGAGTGCGCCGCCCACGACGACTACGAGCGCGTCAATGGCGTGCTCACGAGCACCGAGAACCCGGACTCGCCCGGGGCCTCGGTCGGAGGGGCCTGGGCGGGGCTCAACAGCGACCTGGCCGAGGGTCGCTGGACCCGGAGCGCCAACCCATGGGAGAACGCGCCGATCCATCTGCTCGCGCTGCTGGCCCCCAGCCTCTCGGTCGTCGGAATCGACAACAGCGACGGCTATCAGTGTGCCACCACCTACCCGGGCCTCGTGCGCGCGCCAACCGCCGCGGACCGGATCTTCACCTACCCCGCCGCTGGCGCCAAAGGCATCGCGCCGTCCGAGCAGGCGCGCGAGTCGCCGTTCGTCCCGGGGCAGTTCGTCGGGATCCCGAGCGGGCGCACCGCCGGGCGTGAGCTGTTCGTCTACCTCAACCTCGCCCACCAGACCGGACAGGCGCCGGTGCAGGTGCTGTCGGCCACGCTCACCGCTCACGGGCGGGCGGTCGCGCTGCGCTGGGTCGACTCCCAGACGCCGACCGTCGGCCGCTACCTGCCGGGCGCGATCCTGATCCCGGTCAGGCCGCTGCGGCCACGGACTCGATACACCGCGTCGGTCAGCGTCCAGGACCGGTCGGCGACGCTCTCGCGCCGCTGGAGCTTCACGACTCGCTGACCCAGCGAGCGCCGCAGCGCCAGGCGCCCGGCCGGGCGTGACGTCCGGACGGTGCCGTAACTTGACCATCCAGCCCATGGTCGAGATCGAAGCGCGGCTGGACGAGCTGTCATCGCTGGGGTTGCGGCGGCGAACACGGCTCGTCAGCGGCCCCCAGGGAGCGCGCGTGCTGCTTGACGGCCGGCCGGTGCTGCTGCTGTGCTCCAACAACTATCTGGGGCTGGCCGACCACCCTCGCGTGCGTGAGGCTGCGGCCGACGCCGCGATGCGGTGGGGGGTCGGCGCCGGCGCCTCACGGCTCGTGTCGGGAACGATGACGATCCATCGCCGGCTCGAGCGGCGGCTGGCCGATTTCAAGCGGCGCGAGCGGGCGCTGCTGTTCGGCTCCGGCTACCTCGCAAACACCGGCATTGTCGCGGCGCTCGCGCGACCGGGCGACGTGATCTTCTCGGACGCGCTCAACCACGCCTCGATCGTCGACGGCTGCCGGCTCTCCCGCGCGGAGGTGTTCGTCTACGACCATTGCGACGTCGAGCACCTGCGCTGGGGCATCGAGCGGGCCGAGGGCCGCGGCGCGCTGATCGTCACCGACAGCGTCTTCTCGATCGACGGCGACATCGCGCCGCTCGCCGAGATCGCCGAGTTGGCGGCGAGATCCGGCCTGCGCACCATGGTCGACGAAGCGCACGGCACCGGCACGATCGGCCCCGGGGGCCGCGGCGCAGTGGCGGCCGCGGGGCTCGAGGACGAGATCGACGTGATCGTCGGGACGCTCGGCAAGGCGCTCGGCTCCTACGGCGCCTTCGCCGCCTGCGACGCGTCGATGGCTCGATACCTCAGCAACGCGGCCCGCACGTTCATCTTCTCCACGGCGCTGCCGCCGCCGGTGGTGGCGGGCGCGCTCGCGGCACTGGATCTGCTGGCGTCGGAGCCGCGCCGCGTGCAGCGGCTGGCGACCAACGCCGGCACGCTGCGCGACGCGCTCGCCGCCGAGGGCCTCGCGACGGGTGACTCGCCGACACAGATCCTGCCGCTCGTGATCGGGGACGCCGCACAGGCGGTCGCGGTCAGCGAGGCGACGCTCGAACGTGGCGTGTTCGCCCAGGCGATCCGCCCGCCGACCGTGCCCGAGCTCGCCTCCAGGCTGCGGCTGGCGGTGATGGCCACGCATCGTGAGCGTGAACTGCGCGAGGCGGCTCGGACGATCGCGGCCGCCGCGCGGGCGGCCGGCGTCGAGGCACGCACCCCGCCGCTGGCGGCGCCTGAGCGTTCGCCGATCGTCCCCGAGCGCCCCGAGGCGAGGCTCATTCCAGCGCCGAGCCGCGCGACCGTGTTTGACGTCGACGCGGCGCCGACCCGCCGCGCCGCATAGCCCGTCGACACCGGTGGGCGTTCCCGGTAATACGTTCCGGGTGTTGCAGTAGCCATAACCCAGCTGGCAGGATCTTCCCGCGCGACCCGCGACTGGCGCTACAGCCGGCGCGACCTCAACGACTACCTCGCCCGCCTCGCGGACCAAGACCGGCTCCCGCGGGCTGCCTGAACGCATTTGCGTTCACGGCCGGAAGACCGACACGATCCCGCAAGACCTTCGGAATGACGACTCGCCCCGCCTTGTCGGTCGTCGTACGCATGTCATCAGCCTCCCAGTGGCCTACCGCGCCACTGGCAGCGGGTCAGACGGTCAGCACGACCTTGCCGCACTGCGGCCCCTGCTCGAGGTGGTGGTGGGCGGCGACCACCTCATCGAGGCTGTACACGCGGTCGATGACGGGCGATAGCACGCCGCTGGCGAGCCCGGCGCCGACAAAGGCCGCGATCCGCCGCACCACGACGGGATCGAGCACGTGCTCGAAGCTCATGTAGCGATAGATGGTCAGCGGCGTCATCGGGAATGACGCGGGCCGGGGATCCAGCCAGCCCACGGTGATCAAGCTGGCCCCGAAGCGGGCGGCCGTAGCCAGCTCGGCGAGTCCGGGGCCTATCACGGAGTCGAGGATGATGTCGACCCCGACCCCGCCGGTGAAGGCGCGCGCGGTCTCCACGGTGTTCTCCCGGTCGCTGGCGATCACCGTGGCCGCCCCGGCCCCCAGCAGCGCATCCCGCTTTGTGCTGCTGCGAGTGACCGCCACCGGCACGGCGCCGATCTGGTTGGCCACCTGAATAGCGGCCACACCGACGCCGCTGGATGCGGCGGTGATCAGCACCGTGTCGCCGGGCCGCATCCCGGCCTTCTCGACCAGCGCTCCATAGGCGGTGGCGTAGGCCACCCAGAGCGCCGCGGCGGGGACCGCGTCGATGCCAGACGGCCGGGCGATGAGCCTGGCGGCGGGGACGACGACGTATTCGGCGTAGGTGCCGTTGGTGTCCATGTCGGGGACCGCGGTCAGGATCACGGCGTCACCGATCGCCAGTCCGGCGACATCGACGCCGACTGCGTCTACGGTGCCGGTCCCCTCGACACCGAGACGGGCGTGCGGCAGCCGGATCGGCCGCGGCGAGAGGCCGGCGCGCTGCATCTGGTCGAGGCGATTGACACCGATCGCCTCGAGCTTGACCCGCACCTCTCCGGCGCCGGGCTCGCCGAGCGGCTCGTCGACGCTGTGCAGGACTTCCGGGGCACCGGTTTCATCGAAGACGACGACTCTGGGCATCGGTTGGCCTCTCTTCTCGCGACTGGCATGATGAATACGGGACACTGTCCCGCTTCACTATACGGGACAACGTACCGTTTATGCCAGGTAGCGTGAGGCGACACGATGAGTGATGTTGCGAGCAGCGAGGATCAGGCCGCACGGCCCAAGCGCGCGGACGCCCGGCGCAACGAGCAGGCGCTGCTCGAGGCCGCCGCCGCGATCTTCGTCAGCGCCGGCGTCGAGGCCCCGATCCGCGATATCGCCGCCAGCGCGGGCGTCGGGACCGCCACGATCTACCGCCACTTCCCGACCCGGGCCGACCTGATCATCGCCGTCTACCGCCACCAGGTCGAGGGACTGGCCGAGGCCGGTCCCGCTCTGCTGGCGGCCGGCCCCACCCCCCACGCCGCGCTGGCCCGTTGGATCGACCTGTTCGTCGACTTCCTGGTCACCAAGCAGGGCCTCGCCGCGGTGCTGCAGTCCGACGACGACTGCTTTGACCCGCTCCACAGCTACTTCCTCGAGCGGCTCGTCCCGGTGTGCGCACAACTGTTGCGCGCCGCCGCCGACGCGGGCGAGATCTGCGCCGACCTGGAGCCCCAGGAACTGATGCGCGGTGTCGGGAGCCTGTGTATCGGCGCCGGCCACACCTCGGGCTATGACGCCCGGCGGCTGGTCAGGGTCCTGATCAGCGGCTTGCGTGAGCCGGCCTGAGCAGCGCTCGTGGTCGTGAACGCATCTGCGTTCACGACCACTAGCCTGCGAGCGTGCCCTGGGATCCGCGCCGGCTGGTCGGCGTCAGCGGCGATGTGACGAGTCCAACCGAGCGGCTGCGCGGCTGCCTGGTCACCGGGACCGATACGGGCGTCGGCAAGACCGTCGTCGCCGCGGCGATCGTCGCCCGCCTGCGGCAGCTGGGACAGCCGGTCCGAGCGCTCAAGCCAGTGATCACCGGCCTCGACGACAAGCCCGACGGCGACTGGCCGCCGGATCACGAGCTATTGGCGCGCGTCAGCGGCCAGCGCGCGGACGAGACGATGCTGCACGGCTTCGGTCCGCCCGTCTCCCCGCACCTGGCCGCAGAGCTCGCCCATGTTTCGCTGCCCTCGGTCCGCACGCTCACCGCCGAGATCCGCGCCGCGACCCCGCCGGGGTCGGTGGTGATCGTCGAGGGCGTCGGCGGGCTGCTCGTACCGATCGGCGAGAAGGCCTCCGTGCTCGACCTGGCCGTCGCCCTCCAGCTGCCGCTGATCGTCGCCGCACGCCCGGGGCTCGGCACGATCAACCACACGCTGCTGACCGTCGACGCCGCTCGCGCGGCCGGGCTACGCGTCGCGGGAATTGTGCTGACGCCCTGGCCGGCCGAGCCTGACGCGATCGTCCGATCCAACCGGGGCACGATCGAGCGGCTGGCCGAGCTTGCGGTCGTCGGGCTGCCGTTCGTCGCCTCAGCCCAGCCTGGCCCGCTCGCCGCCGCCGGCGCCTCGATGCCGCTGGAGCGTTGGCTCGGGATCTGACCACGCCGGCGGCTACGGTGCCGGCAGATGCCGTACGCCGATGAGCTGATCCGGGCCGACCGCGAGCACGTCCGGCACCCGTTCACCCGGCAGGCGAGCTGGCGCGACCGCGAGCCGCCGCTGGTGGTCGACCACGCCGACGGGACGAACCTGTACGACGCCGAGGGCAACGCCTACATCGACGGCGTCTCGTCGCTTTGGTGCAACGTCCACGGCCACCGCGACCGCGCGATCCGCGACCAGCGACGTGCGTGGGGGCGGATCAGTCGTCGTATCCGGGCTCGCCGGGCAGCACGATCCGCGCGGCCTCCCCGCTCCCCGGGCCGACGACCCGCGGCTGTATCGGGCGCACGGTCCGGTTGCGTGCGTATGCCAGCAGCGCGTCCATCGAGGCGAAGCTTGAGATCTGCTCGAGGTGCTTGATCGTCGGGAACACGAGCATGATCTCGTCGCGCTCGGCGGCCGCCAGCGCGAGCGCGGGCTCGAACCAGCCGGCATCGACGATCTCCGCGCCGTCGACCGCGGGGTCGGCGCCCTCCGGCGCGGCCGCCAGGAAGAACCAGGTGTCAAACCGGATCCGGACCTCCGCGGGCGTGATCCAGTTCGAGAACACGACCAGCTCGGCGCCGGCTGGCAACTGGACCCCGACCTCCTCGGCGAGCTCGCGCACCGCTGCCGCGCGCAGCGCGGCCGGTCCCTCGCCGTCCTCGGCCGACACCGATCCACCCGGGAACACCCAGGCGCCGCCCATGAACCGCGCGGCCGGGGTGCGCTTTGCCAGCAGCACCTCCAGCCGATCCCCGCCCCCGCGCAGTAGCAGCACGGTCGCGGCGAGCCGCGGGATCGTCACCTCACCGGTATTCATCTGGACGCCGGGCTCAAGCCGGTCACCGCTCACGGCCCGACCCTAAAGCAAATGCGATCGCTTGTGGCCCCGTCCGCAAGTCGTGCGGCATTCGAGCACTCTCTGTGCACGCACGACCTACGGACGGAAACCACTAGGCTTCCGCGCCCATGAAATACATGTGCGAATCGTGCGGGTTCATCTACGACCCCGAAGAGGGCGACCCCGATGGCGGGATCCCGCCAGGCACCGAGTTCGAGGACATCCCTGACACCTGGTTCTGTCCCGTGTGCGGCGCCCGCAAGGCCGACTTCACGCTCTACGAGGACTGAGCGCGCGCCGTCATGGGTCCCAGGGCCGCGGTCGCGGGTTACGGGCTGCGGCCCCTCAGGCGACGGCGGCGGCCGCTGAGCGCCCGACGCGGGCATCCTCACCGGCGGTGACCTTGGCGATCGCCGTGCCCGTGATCGTGACCAGGGAGATCGCTTGCAGCAGACGGCGGAAATCTCCCACCGGGCCACGGCAGCGGCCGCAGCTCGGCGCGACGCTGGGAGATCGCTTGCGGCAGACGGCGGCAATCTCCCAACAAGCCGCAGCCCCGACCCCGGCGCTACGTGTGGCTGGACAGGTTCGGCAGCCCGAGGTCCGACAGCCAGTGGCTGACCGTGATGTTCAGCTGCGTGAACTGCCCGGTCCAGATCAGGATCCCCATCAGGATCAGCACCGCGCCGCCGAGGCAGATCACGACCGGGTAGTGACGTTTGACGACCGCGAACGCCGAGGTGGCGCGGCCGAAGGCGAGGCCGGCAAACAGGAACGGGACCGCCAGGCCGGCGCAGTAGACCGCCAGCAGCACGGCGCCGCGGCTGGCCGAAGCCGAGGTCCCGGCGGCGGTGATGATCGCGCCCAGGGTCGGCCCGGTGCACGGTGTCCAGGCGAGCGCGAAGGCCGCACCGGTGAGCACAGGCCCGCCCCGCCCCGCACGCTGCATCAACGCGTTGACGTGCCAGCTGCGGCTGAGGGCGGGCACGAACGAGGACAGCAGGAACACGGCCCCCATCACGATGATCACGGCGCCGGAGATCTTCAGCGCTGTGGTGCCGGTCAGCTCGGTGCGCAACGCGCGCTGCCCCAGCAGGCCGAGCGCGATGAAGATGAACGAGAAGCTGCCACAGAACGCCAGCGCCGGCCCGATCACGCGGCTGGAGCGGATCTCGTCCGGACGACCGCCGGCGACCGCCGACAGGTAGCCCGGTACCAGGGGCAACACGCACGGCGACAGGAACGAGATCAGCCCGGCGCTGAACGCGAGCGGGAAACCGATACCCGAGGCCGCATCCATTACGCGGACGCAGTCTACCCGCGTCCACGGAACTTTTGGCCGGGGCGGCCGTTACAGTTACGAGGGTCACTTTGGAAGCCTCCGCACTCCCAGCATCCGTCGGACTGGCCCGAGCGCGAATCGGAATCGGAGCTCCGCTACTACGGCTGCGCTCAGACGAGCAGCTCGTATCGCTGTTCCGCGCCGGCAACGACGAGGCCTTTCGGGTCATCCATGACCGCTACCGGGCGCGGCTGCTCGCATATTCGCGTCAGATGCTCGGTTCCTCGTCGGCCGATCCCGAGGACGCCGTCCAGGAGATCTTTGTTCGTGCGTACTCGCACTTGCGCCGCACCAGCCGTGAACTGGCGCTGCGGGCGTGGCTGTACCGGATCGCGCACAACCGCTGCATCGACGATCTGCGCCGACCGGTGGCGGTCGCAACCGCGTCGATGGACGAGCTCAGCGACGAGACGGGCGCCGACCCACACTCCCGCGTCGAGCAACGCGATGCGCTGCGGCGCCTGATCGTCGACGTCCAGCGCCTGCCCGAGCAGCAGCGTTCGGCGCTGTTGATGCGAGAACTGGGCGGCGTCACGTATGCCGACGTGGCCGATGCGCTCGGGGTCTCGGTGCCGGCCGTCAAGTCGCTGCTGGTCCGCGCGCGGCTCGGCCTCGCGCAAGCCAGCGAAGCTCGCAACACCGCCTGCCGGCAGATCCGAGAAGACGTGATCACCGCCCACGATCGCGGCGTCCGTGCGAGCGGTCTGACCCGGCGCCACCTGCGCGACTGCGCCGACTGCCGCCGGTTCCGGCACGAGATGCGCGCCAACAGCAAGCAGTTGGCGGCGCTGATCCCGGCACTCGGTCCGGTCGCGCTGGCGGCGAAGCTGCTCGGGTTCTCGGTCGGCGGTGGGGCCGCCGGAGGCACCGGCGCGCCGGGTGCCGCCGTCGGCACGAGCGCCGCGGTTGGCACGGGCTCCGCGGTCGGCACGGGCTCCGCGGTCGGAGGTGGCGCCGCAACCACTGGCGGGATCCTCAGCGGGGCAGCCGGCGGACTGGTCGGCGCCGGGCACGTCGCAACCGTGATCGCCGCCGCCGTCGTCACAGCGGGCGGCGCGATCGGCATCCAGCAGATCTCGGCGCCGGCCTCGCACCATCATTCCAGCGAGCGTGTCACCGCGGCGGTGAATCATCGCCATCACGCGAACCGGTCGGCGACGGACTCCGGCGGCGGGTTGAGTTCGAGCCCGGCCGCCAACGGGATCTCGGCCGCGACCGGAGTGACGATCTCGGTCACGCTGCCGCCCGTCCTCGGTGGCAGCCAGGCGCCGGTGCCGGATGCACGCGCTGACGTGTCAGCGTCGGCGAGCGCCCGCGGGCACTCCCACCGGGCGTCGCAGCCGCTTCCGATCAGCGAGACTCAGGATCCCGATCACTACCTACCGCGGACCACCGGTACGACTGGCAGCGGCGCGACCACCGCGCCGAACGGCACGTGCGCGGCCACCGCGATCGCGTCGACGTGCACCAGGTCGGGCTCAAGCACCTGCACGGTGCTCGACGCCGGGACCGTGAACGGCTCGACGAGCCGCCCTGAGGCGAGCGCGGTCGTCCCCAGTGGCGGCTCGAGCGCCGCCACCGAGCCCGGTTCCGGCACGACCACTACCTGTACCGCGACGACCACCGGCACCGGCGCGACCACCGGCACGGGGCCGACCACCGGCACCGGCTCGACCACCGGCACCGGCACGGGCTCGACTACCGGCACCGGGGCCACCACCGGCATCGGCTCGACCACCGGCACCGGCTCGACCACCGGCATCGGCTCGACCACCGGCACCGGCTCGACCACCGGCACCGGCTCGAGCTCCGGCACCGGCACGGGCTCGACTACCGGCACCGGCTCGACCACGACGACCGGCGACTCGAGCCCGACGACGAGCGGCTCCAGCGGCACCACGAGCGGCTCGACGACCACCGGCGACGGGTCCACGACCGGTTCCGGCTCGGGCACCAGCAGCGTCGCCACCGCAGGTCCGAAGACGACCGACCCGTTCGCGGGCAAGGTCAAGCCCGGCCAGGGCCTGACGAGCACGGCCGGATCGAACGCGGGGCTCCACAGCGGCGGCGGCAGCACGAAGTCGCTCAAGCGCGGCTCCGACGTCGCGGTCTACTCGAGCCGCTGATCGACTCGCTGGCAGAGCTCGAGCACGAGCAGCTCGCGATCCGTCGCGGGGAGCGCTCGGGGCTGTACTGCACGGTCGCGATCAACTCGACGATCCGCGGACCGTCGCTTGGTGGCTGCCGGCTGTGGACCTATACGACCATCGGCGATGCGGTCTCCGACGCGCTGCGGCTATCGCGCGCGATGACGCTGAAGGCCGCTGTCGCGGGCCTGCCGCTCGGCGGCGGCAAGGGCGTGATCATGCGAACCGCCGGCGAACCGCTGCCGCGCGGGAGACGCCATCAGGCGCTGCTGGACTTCGCCGACCTCGTCGAGTCGCTCGGCGGGCGCTACATCGCCGCCGAGGACGTCGGCACCTCCAGCCGTGACATGAGCGTGATCGCGCAACGGACCGCGCACGTGGCGGGTTTGTCTCGCCACCGCGGCGGCTCGGGCGATCCCAGCCCGTTGACGGCACTGGGCGTGCTCGAGGCGATCCTCGCCACCTGCGAGCGCGCGTTCGGCGAAGCGTCGCTGGCCGGCAGATCGGTCTGCGTGCTCGGCCTCGGGCACGTCGGTTCCCGGGTGGCGCGGTTGTGCCTGCGGGCGGGCGCGGCGGTGACCGTCACGGACGTCGACCCGAGCCTGCGTGAACCGGCGGTCGCGCTCGGCGCCCGCTGGATCGATCCGCGCCACGCGATCAGGACCCGCGTCGACGTGCTCGTGCCGTGCGCGCTCGGCGGTTTCCTGACCGAACGGTCGGTGGCGGCGTTGCGCTGCGCAGCCATCGCCGGCGCCGCCAACAACCAGCTGCAGACCGACGGGGTCGCGCGGCTGCTCGCCCAGCGGCAGATCCTGTGGGCGCCGGACTTCGTCGCCAACGCCGGCGGGCTGATCAACATCGCCGAGGAGATCGGCGGCTATGACCCGGTCGCCGCGCGGCACCGAGTCCGCTCGATCGGCGACACCTTGCGGCGGATCTATGACCGCGCTGCGCACGATCGGATCACGCCGCTGGCGGCCGCCATGCTCCTCGCTCAGGCGAACCTGCAGTCCGCCGCACGGACGCGCTGAGCGCCGCGTGCCGTCAGACCTGCGGCTCAGACGGCGTCAGCGAATCCTTGGCCGGCCGCTGCACGCCGTCCGGGAGACGGCCCTCGTCGGCCAGCTTGTCAAGGTGCGCGGCCAGCGTCACCGTCGCCGCCGGGCGCAGCAACTCGGGCACCTCGGTCCAAGCGGCGTCGAGCAGTTCGTCGACGGTGCGAGCGCCGAGCGCCAGCGCCGCCACCAGACGTCGCTCGCGGTCCAGACGATGTGCGATGTACTCGTCGAGCTTGGCGAACGGCTCGCGGACCACCGGTCCGTGGCCGGGAAGCAGCACGTCGAGGTCGAGCGCGCGCAGCTTGCGCAAGCCATCCAGGTAGCCGGTCAGCGCATGTGGATCGGGCGCGATGAACACGCTCCCCTCCCCCAGCACGGCATCGCCGGTCAGCGCGGCGCGGCGGTGGATGAACGAAAAATGGTCCGGCGCGTGTCCCGGCGTCGCGACGGCCCGTAGCGGCCCGAAGCTGACTCCGTCGGCGAGCCGCACGGCGGCGGGGCCGCGCCCCGCCGCCAGCGGCGCGCCGTCGAACCGCTCGCGGATCGCCGCGACGCCCTCGGAGTGGTCGTGGTGATCGTGCGTCAGCGCAATCCCACCGAGACCGCCGCGGCGTTGCAGCTCGGCGACGATCGCATCGCGGTGCTCGACCAGCGCCGGCCCCGGATCGACGAGCCACGCCGGACCGGACTCAACGATCCACGTGTTGGTGCCGCTCAGCGTGAACGGACCTGGGTTGGCCGCTCGGATCCCGACGATCCCGTGCTCTGAGAGTTCCGTCCGGGTCACTGCTTGAATAGTCAACCATGGCGGAGACGGCCGACGACGCTCCCTCCGCCGGGGAGGAGCGAGACGCGGACGCGATCGCCGCGGACGAGCGCGCCGCCGCGGAGCGTGACGCTGCGGCGGGCAAGAGCCTGTGGCGCAATCTGATCTGGCTGGGAGTGTTGGTCGCGCTCGCCGTCGGCCTGCTGCTCGCCGTTCCGGGCCTGCGGGGCGTCGCCCACACGGTCTCGCGCATGAACGTCCGCTGGCTGCTATTGGGGGTCGTGCTCGAGATCCTGTCCTGTGCCGGCTACATCCTGGCGTTCCTGCAGGTGTTCGAGCGCTCACCGATCCGGTTCGGGGCGCGGGTCGCGCTGACCGAGCTGGCGTTCAACTCGGCGGTCTCGCTGGGCGGCGTCGGCAGCGTCGCGGTGGGGGGCTTGCTGCTGGTCGAGCGGGGTGGCAACCCGACCACGGTCGCGGAGCGCTCGGCCGTCCTGTTCCTGCTGACGACCGCGATCAACGTGCTGACGTTGATCCTCGCCGGCTTCCTGCTGTGGCTCGGGGTATTGCCCGGCAACCAGAACCCGTGGCTCAGCCTGTTCCCCGCGGCGTTCTGCACGGTCGCGTTCCTCGCGGTGCTCGCGATCCCTCACTACAGCGAGCGGCTGGCTGCGCGCCGGGCTCCCGGCAAGCTGCGAACGCTGCTGGAGGAGACCGCGATCAGCATTCGGCTGACCGAGAAGGTCCTGTTCAGGTGGGACTGGCGGATCATCGGCGCGACCGCGTACCTGTGGTGCGACATCGCGGTCCTGATGGTCTGCTTCGCCGCCGCCGGGCCGGTTCCGCCGGTTGCGGTCGTGGTGCTCGCCTACCAGATCGGATACCTCTCCAACGTGATCCCCGTGCCGGGCGGGATCGGCGTGCTGGACGGCAGCCTGGTCGGCATGTTCGCGCTGTACGGGGGCACCGCGGCGTCGCTGGCGACCGCGGCGACGGTCGTCTACCACGCGATCTCGCTCTGGGTACCGGCGCTGTGGGGCACGGTCGCATTCGTGATCCTGCAGCGCACACGCGGCCGGCCGATCATCCTGCGTCCGCCGCGTTCCGAACGCCGCCGGCTGCGACGAGCCCGGCGCTCGGCCGACGACAGCTGACCGCCGGCCTCGTCGCATCGACCCGCGCCCGTCCTAACCAGATGGTTGATTTCACGGCGCGGGCCGCGTTTGTGGGCGGTTTCGCGGAGAAACGACCAGCCGGGTCGAAGCCGGCGGCGCTCATCAGCATCGCCGACCCCGGGGCCTGGATGGACGCCGACCCCGACCAGCCGCTCAGAACCGCCAGATCGCCGCGTCCGCATCCCCGATTGGTCGCTTTTCGTCCTCCCATCGGCAAAAACGACCAACCCCAGCCAGCACCGAGTCCGACGGCGTGGCCAGCACCGAGTCCGACGGCGTGGCCAGCACCGAGTCCGACGGCGTGGCCAGCACCGAGTCCGACGGCGTGGCCAGCACCGAGTCCGACGGCGCCGATCATCGCTGATCCCAGCTTCGGTCGGGACCACAGCGGGTGCGGACAGACACCGCTTTGCGGCCGCCGGACCGTGGATCACTCATCTAGTGGACGCCGCGGACCGGGATGTTGATCGTCGGCGTCTTGACGGTGCACGACACGCTCGGCGACTCGCCCGCCGGGTACGCCTCGGCGAGCGCGTCGGCGATCAGATGCGCGCGGGCGGCGTAGCCGTCGGAGTAGTAGTGGATCCCGTCGGGGATGAACCACCTGTTCTGAACGGCGTCGGCCCAGTCATAGATCCGCATGTTGTTGGAGTACTTCGAGCACACCTGCTGCAGCGCGTCGTTCCAGTTCTCCATGTCCTGCTCGGAGTAGGGCCCGCTGGAGAGCAGCGACTTGACGTTGACCCACATCACGTCCTGGCCATGGACGGCCTGCATCATCTCCTCGATCCGCTGCACCAGGCCGACGTTGGAACCGACGTACACGTCGGCGGTGTCGTTGGTCCCGAGCGCGAACACCCAACAGCCGTGATAGCCCGAGGCGAGCATCTGCTGCACGGTCGTGAGCGCGTTGACGGTGCCCGGCAGCGTTTCGACGATCGAGGTGCCGCCGGTCACCCGCATGAAGGTGTGCTTGACGCCGACACGGGCGTACTGCGCCGGGATCCGCTGCGCGGGATCGGGCAGGTAGTCGCTGGAGTCCAGGCCGTCCGAGGTCGAGTCGCCGACGTGAACCACGGACGTGCACGACGTCTCCGGCTTGCCGCTGGCGTCCCGCGACCCTGTCCCCGCCTTGGCGCCAGCACCATGGTGCTTGTTCCCGGATCCCGGCTTCGACGATCCGGCCGGGTCGGTCGCGCCCTTGCCGGCGGATCCGCGGGACCCGGTCGGACCGCGGTGACTGACCCCGACGCCGGCGCTGGCCGCCTCGCCGCCGCTGTGGCTGGGCGCGGTCGCGCCGGCCAGGCCGGCGATTGCCAGCGCCAGCACCAGGGTCGCGCCGATCAGCACGAACCGTGCCTGACGACGCTGCTTGTAGGCGCGCAGGCTGACCGAGTGCAACGTCTGCCACCAGCGCCCGAGCGCGCCATGTCGGATCGGCTCCTCGACGAACCGCCACGACAACGCCGAGATCGCGACGGCCGCCCCGATCTGCAGGATCGCGCGGACGGGCTGCACCGGCGGGTGCTGGTTGATCGGCGTCTGCAGCAGGCGGCTCGGCGTCGTCAGCACGATGATCGGCTCGTGCCAGAGGTAGATCGCGTACGAGCGCACTCCCACCCAGCGCAGCGGCTTGCATCCGAGCACCTGTCCGAGGCGGGTGGCGGGATGAGCGCAGGCCGCGACCACCAGCACGGTCGCGAGCGACAGCAGCACCAGCCCACCCTGGTACAGGAACGCCGAATACTGGGTGGTGCGCCAGACGAGCAGGACGATCCCGATCAGGCCAGCGACGCCGAGCCCGTCGAGGATGTTGCGCGCGCCCGGCATGATCTTGCCCGTCAGCGCTCGGCTGGGCCAGACCATCGCCAGCGCGGCGCCGAACAGCAGCCCGAACGCCCGCGTGTCGGTCCCCTCGTAGATCCGGGTGTGGTCGATTGCGGGATGGAACAGCAGCGCCATCTCGAGCGCCGAACCGGCGGCCAGCAGCAGCGTGATCATCGCCAGCCGTGGCCGGACCGGGATCGATCGCTTGCGCTCATGCACGACCCGCAGCCCGATCAGCAGCAGCCACGGCCAGATCAGGTAGAACTGCTCCTCCACTGCCAGCGACCAGAGGTGGCTGAGCGGCGACGGCGGCCCGAACAGCGCGAAGTACGAGATGTGCTGGCTGATCTGCCACCAGTTGTTGACGTAGAGCACCGCCGACAGCGTCTGCCCGCGGACGTCGCTCATCTGCGAGCTGTGGCCGATCGCGACCCAGATCACAAGCACGGCCAGCATCAGATAGAGCGCCGGCAGCAGTCGCCGCGCGCGCCGGATCCAGAAGTCGGCGAGCCCGAGCGAGCCCTTGTGCCACGAACCAAGCAGCAGGTCGGTGATCAGATAGCCGCTGAGCGTGAAGAACACGCCGACGCCGAGCAGTCCGCCGGGGGCCCAGCCGAGCCCCAGGTGGTAGGCGATCACCGCGGCGACGGCGACGGCGCGGAGCCCGTCCAGTCCCGGCATGTACCGAGACGAGGTCTTGAGCGGTTCGGGCATCGGCTGGTCGGGTCAGATCCCCGAGCGGAAAGTGGTTGGTGAATGCATTGCCCTGCTTACCGGTGCATGACGATCGGCGGCTCGCCCGTCATACCGTGTTCCACACGCACGGAAGGAGATCCTTCAAGCGTCTCGCCCGAGCCGCGATCGCGCTGCGGAGAACGCCGCGAAATGCTGCACTCACCGCCGGTGTACCGCACAGAGTAGTGCGGCGCCCGGCGGCCCGGGCCTCCGGCGGCGGCCGATATTGACGAAAACCGGACGATTCCGGCCCGCCGGCAGATTCGGCAACGTCAGCTCCGCCCGGCCGCCCCGGGCTTCCCGCCGGTCGGTCGGCGAGACCTGGCATGTCTGCGCGACCGGGGGCCGCACGGCAGTGGCCGGGGTGGTCGGCATGGCCACGAGAAAATCCGGGCGGGAGCGCGGACGAGCGCCACGCTCCCGCCTGGCACGGGCCTCAGCGCCGGGACAGCTGCACCGACTCGGAGGCGAGCTCCGCCGGGTTAACGTCAGCCGCGTGGTCGTGGTCACGGCCAGGGTCGATCCGCCGCAGCGCCGCCAGAGCGGCGTTGTAGCCGCACATGCCGTGGGCGCCGGCCCCGGGCGGCGTGGCCGCCGAGCAGATGTAGACCCCGGCGATCCCGGTGCAGTAGGGATCGATTGCGACCCGCGGGCGGAATACGAGCTGCAGCGCGTCGTTGCTGCCCGTGACCACGTCGCCGCCGACGTAGTTGGCATTGTGCGCCTCCGTCTGCGCGACCGACCTCGCAGCGCGAGCGAGGATCCGCTCGCGGAACCCCGGCGCGAACCGCTCGATCTGCGCCTCGATCTGAGCCGTGGCGTCACCGGTGTATCCGGCTGGAACGTGCGCGTAGGAGTAGACCGGATGTACATCGCCCTGCGAACGGGCCGGATCGGCCAGGTACTGCTGGCAGACGAGCACGAACGGCGCGTCCGGCATCCGCCCGGCATGGAGCAGCTTCTCGCTCACGGCGATCTCCTGCAGACCGCCGGCCACGTGCACGGTACCGGCCTTCCGAGCGGGCTCGTAGGCCCATGGGATCCCGCCTTCGACGGCGAAGTCGACCTTGAAGGTCCCGGGGCCGTGGCGGTAGCGGGTCAGGGCGCGCGCGATCCGGCGCGGCATCCGGTCTCCCGCGATCCTGGCGGCCGCCGCGGGCGCGACGTCGAGCATGACGATGTCCGCTCCGTCGAGCTCGTCGAGCGACTGCACCCGGGCGCCGGTCTCAAACCGCGCGCCCGCATCCTCGAGCAGGGCGATCATCGCGCCGCTGATCGAGCCCGACCCGCCCTCGGCGACCGGCCAGCCGTAGCGATGCGCCGCCGTGCCGAGGGCCACCCCGATCGCCGAGGACATCGGCGAGCCGAAGGGCCTGAAGGCATGCGCGGCAACCCCCCCGAACAGCGCTCGTCCCGCTTCAGTCGACCAGCGTCGCGCCAGCACCGCCGCCGGCAACGCCGAGTACAGCCCGAACCGGGTCAGCTCCACCGGGTGCTCGGGCACGTGCAGCATCGGGCGCAGGAAGTCGGCAGTGATGTCGTCGAAGCGCTCCGCGAGCGCTCCGAACACCGACCGCCACGCACGGCCGTCCTTGCCGAGCGCGCCAGCCGTCTCGTCGACCGACCGGTAGGCCGCGGCACCGCCTCCGCCGTCGAGCGGATGGGCGTATTGAACCTCTGGCCAGCGCCAGGTCAGCCCGTGCCCGGCGAGGTCAAAGCGACGGCTGAACGGAGTGTCCACGGCCAGCGGGTGCGCCGCCGAGCACTCATCGTGCACCAAGCCAGACAGCGTCAGCTCGCTCGAGCGGGTGCCGCCCCCGAGTGCGTCGGCTGCCTCGAGCACGGTCACCTGCACGCCTTCGGATGCGAGGGTGAGGGCGGCAGCGAGCCCGTTGGGCCCGCTGCCGACCACGATTGCGTTCGTCATGCGACCACCAGCACTTCCTGCGTCGCCACCGCCGGCGGGCTGTAGCTGACGCGCTCGTATCCCTCCAACCGCCAATCAACCTGGGTGGCGATCGGGCCGTCGGGCAGCCAGGGGATCTCCTTGACGGCGTCCTTCACCGCCCAGCTACCGCGCTCGACCATGCCGACGGCGGCGTCCATCACCCAGTACTGCTGGCGACCCTGCCACACCGGCTCGGATTCGACCCAGACGACGGTGAACTCGCCGGGCGCGAACTGGCAGCGCTTCTGGATCGCCTGGATCAGCGTCTGGTCGTGAAGATGCCCGTCGCCGAAGTTGAACCCGACGATCGCGTTGCATTCGAACTCCGCCTCGCGCAGCGTGTAGGTGTCGATGTCGTCGCCCAGATGATTCATCATGACGGAGTTCAGCCCCCGGGCTTGGCTGTGCATCGAGCGCCACGCGAGCAGCATGTTCAGCAGGATCTCGGCGACCGGCCCGTCGTAGCCCAGCAGCGGCGCCTTGACCTGGAGCTGGTCCTTCTGCATCGGCGCGCCCTTGACGATGCGCTCGTTGAGCTTCTGCTCAGCGCCTGGCGCGAACGCCCACATCGCCGAGGCCCAGTTGCCCGCGTACTGACGCATCGACGGCAGGAACGAGACCAGATCCGGGCGCAGGTTTCCCAGCACGGGGAAGAACAGCAGCCCCGCCACCGTCACCACCAGGATCGGCGTGCCCATGTCGCCCAGGCCGTATCCGTGCTGGGCAGGGTAACCGAGGAACAGGAACGCCGTCAGGTACATGAACAGCACGTTCCATTCCAGCGGCACCGCCAGCGGGAACGTCGAGATGATGAACAGGTGGTAGCCGATCATGAAGATGGCCGCCGCCAGGGTCACCCAGTGGTTGTGGGAGAACAGCAGCACCAGCGGCGGCACCAGCTCGCCGAACATGCCCGGGCCGTGCGCGATCCGATAGGTGAGCTCGGACGGACGCAGATCCTCGGGGAAGTTCGCGTAGTGCAGCCGCTTGATCGCCTTGGAGGGAAGCCAGGGCACATTGGACACCATCGGCCCCAGCACGTTGGGGAAGTGCCGGTTGCACTTCGAGAACCCGGCGCAGAACCACACGACCACGATCAGCAGCTTCGCGGCGACGATCATGTCGACGAACGGGAAGAACGCCATGAAGATCAGCGCCGGCAGATACTGCTCCGAGCGCGCGGCGATGAACAGCACCTTGTCCCGCAGGCCGAGGATCGCCAGCAACGCGATGACCGCAACGATCGCCACCGGCGCGACGAGGCCCTTGTTCGAGGCCAGCGCCCGGTCGATCCCATGCGTATGAACGCCGGGCAGCGCGAGCGAGACGACCAGCGCGGCCAGCAACCCGACGTACAACAGCACGTCGACGGGAGTGCGCTCATCGCCCTCGGTGAACGGGACCTTGCCCGGCCACGGCGCCAGCCGGATCGTCCCGGGCCGCGCGTAGTAGTGCACGCCACCGCTCATCGGCTTGAAGTGCCCGGCCAGCGGACCCCACGAGCCCGCGAACCCGAGGCACTCGAGCAGCACGGTCCACAGCACCGCCTTCTCGTAGAACACCGGCGCAAAGAACCAGGCCGCGGGGTGCAGTGGGTTCAGATGCGAGGTCAGCGTGCCGACCAGCACACCGCCGACGGCGTAGAAGAACACCAGCTTGAACAGGTACATCACCATGATCACCTTCGGCGAACCGAAGCCGTACTCAGCCCAGTGCCGGGTGAGCGTCTTGAGCCGCTCCTGGTAGGGCTTGTCCATGAACGTCGCCGGATCGACCGGCGGGAAGTTCCCCGTCATAAATCCCATCGCGGAATCTCCTCCTTCAAAAAGAGTTGAACTGTGGAGACCCGTTTATCCCAGCGCGCTCGCGGCGTCTCCATGGCTGCCCGCGCCAGTCGACGGTGAGATCACTGGTCGGTGCGCACAAACTCCGCAGCCGCGGCGTCGGCGGCCTCGGGCGAGCAAGCGCGGCTAGCCGCGGGCTTGACGCCGGCCGCCGGCCGCGGCGCGCAAGCCGTCGATCATCTCCGAGAGCCGCAACGCCACCTCCAGCTGCAAGCGGCGCTCATCGACCGCACGTCCGAGCAGCTCCTCGGCGCGCTTGACCCGGTACACCACGGTGTTCTGATGGATCCCGAGACGGCGAGCGGCCCGCACCTGACTGAGGTTCTCCTCCAGGTAGACCCGGACCGTCGCCCTCAGCCTCGCGGCCGCGTCGCTGTCCGCGAGGAGCTCCCCGAGCTGAGCCGCCGCGAACCGGACGGCTTCGACGGGGTCGGCGGTCAACAGCGCCGTCAGATCCGCCGCGCGATAGTCCACGACCGTGCCCGGGCGGACCGCCCGCAGTTCGGCGACCCGACGCGCGACGAGCGCCTCCGCGTGCGAGTCCGCCATGCCGCCGACGCCCTCCCGAATCGTCCCGATCGCGGCGCGCACGCCCTCGCCCATCCTCGGCTTGGCAGTCGTCGGATCGTCGGTCAGACGATCTCCCGAGGTCCACGCCCAGACGACACGTTCCCCGATCGGCACCGTCAGCGCCGGCCCGCCGCCGAGCGCGGCGGCCAGTGCCGTCGCCTCGCGCTCCAGCGAGGTGGTTGGCTGCGCGGCGCGCGGCGGCTCGGCCCACACGATCAGCCCCAGGTGGCATCGCGAGACGTCGTAGCGCAGCTTCTCGCTGGCCGCCCGTGCATCGACCGGCTGACGCTCGACGATCGCGGTCACCAGCTCGGCGCGAGCCGCCGCCGCGCCGCGGATCCACTGCGCCCGTTCCTGCTCGTAATCGTCGACCAGGTCCGTGCAGACCACGTCGATGTACGCAAACAGGTGACGCGAGATCCGCGCGAGCGCCCGCCAGCAGACCTCCGGCTCGATCTCGAGCTCTCCGGCGGTCTCCTCAAGACGACGCTCGGCCAGCCCGTGACCGAGCCGGTAGGCCCGCAGCAGCGCCGGGACCGGAACACCCCGATGCACCAGCTCATGCGACCAGGCGATCGCCTCCGCCGGCGGGACGATCGAATCGAGCGAGACCCCGGTGAGCAGCTGATCCCAGATCGCCGTGAGGTTGCTCTCGCAGCTGCGACGCAATCCGTCACGGAAATCCTGATCGTCGGCGCGACCCAGTTCCGGGATCGACGCCATCAGCAGGTCTGCCATCTCCTGACCGAGCGGGCCTGGCGTCAGCCGGTTCAGGACAGCTTCGACCTGCTGGCCCACGACCGACTCGAGGTCCGGTTGAACCGTCGACATCGGGGCGGATTGTAACTCCTGTCACGACGCCTATCGGGGCGGAAAGACAACCGCCGCCTGCGCCCGCCCCGGCGTCAGACGACGGTTGACAACGACGGCATTACTCGACGGCGGCCCGGTCGGCCTGCTTGCCGTCTTGGATTGCCGCCCAGATCAGCAGCGTGAACGCGACGACGCACGCGACCACGCACATCTCCCCCAGCGCGATCGCCACGACCGACGCGCCGAGCATTGCGCTCACCGTGGCAATCCCGCCGGCCAGCGCGGTCACCGCGCCGGTGGCTATTGAACACGTCACAAGCCTCGAGTCTGATTGCATCTGTCTCCTCCTGGGGTCGTTGGTCTGCGACAGGTCGATCCGGCGTATCGCTCGGCCGAGTCGGTCGCTTCGGCGCCAACGTACGGCGATCCTGATTGCGCTTCTTCGGTCGCTCAGACCAAGCGAGCCGGCCTCGGCTGGCGGTGCGCGACAAGGGGCATCCGGGCTCTGTGATGCGTCGTCTCCCGCAGACAAGGCGCGCGCCGAGGCTTGGTGTGGACCGCCAATGACGGGCGAGTGCCGATCGGGGATCGTTTCGCCGAAAGGAGAACTCACAATGAAAATTGACCCCAACATCAACACTCTGCCGGACCTGTTGCGCCGCCGTGCTCGGATCGAACCGGACAGCCCGTTCGTGCGGCTGCGAGACCAGGCTCTGACCTACGGTGAGTTCGACGCTCACACCGACGAGCTCGCCGCCGGCCTGGCGGAGCTCGGTGTGGCCCCGGGGGACGTCGTTTCGGTGTTCCTGCCCAACTGCATCGAGTTCCTGGAGGCGTGGTTCGCGGTGCTCAAGGCAGGCGGGGTGCTTGGCCCGGTGAACCCGGCGTACACCGGTCCGGAGGCTCGCTTCGTGGTCGACGACTCGGGCGCCGTGGCCGTCGTGACGAACGCGCATGGTGTCGACGTGATCGGACCGGAGCGTGAGGGGATCAGGCGCCTCCGGAACGTGGTCTCGATCGACAGCGGCGGAGACGTCGCCCTCGCCGAGCTGGCGGGGCGCGGCGGGCGGCCACCCGCGCCAATCCCGGCGCGGGGGCTCGACGACCTTGCGGCGCTGCTCTACACCTCGGGCACAACCGGCAAGCCCAAAGGCGCGATGCTGAGCCACCGCAACCAGCTCGTGAACGCGACCCAGGGCGCGGAGCTCGTGCCGCTCGGTCCGGGCGACCGCGTCGGAATGCTGTTGCCGCTGTTCCACGCCAACGCACAGGTCGTGACGACACTGATCCCGATCATGATCGGGTGCGAGATCGTGATGTGGGAGCGATTCTCGGCCTCCAACTTCTGGCAAACCGTGGCCGACCTCGAGCCCGCGAGCCTATCCGCCGTGCCGACGATCCTCGCCGCGGTGCTGCACGCCCCCGGAGCACCCGAGGGCAAGACCTCGCTGCGCTACGTGATCTGCGGCGCGGCCCCGCTGTCGGTTGAGCTGCTGGAAGCGTTCCAGAGACGGTTTGGGATCCGCGTCCTCGAAGGCTACGGAATGACCGAGACGAGCTGCATCGCATCGATCAACCCGTTCTACGGCGACCGCAAAGCAGGATCCATCGGACTGCCGATCCGCGGCCAACAGATGGAGATCCGCTCCGGCGCAGGGGAGCGCGCCGCCCCCGGCGAGTACGGCGAGATCGTCGTCAGAGGACCGAACGTGATGCGCGGCTACCTGAACCGACCGGAGGCCACGGCGGAGTCGATCCGCGATGGTTGGCTACACACCGGGGACATCGGCTACATGGACGAGGACGGCTACTTCTTCATCGTCGACCGCTCCAAGGACATGATCATCCGGGGCGGCGAGAATATCTATCCACGGGAGATCGAAGAGGTGATCTACGCGTTCGAGGGAGTCCACGAGTGCGCCGTGATTGGCGTTCCGCACGACATCCGGGGAGAGGAAGTGCTCGCCCTCGTCGTACCGAAAGCCGGGACGACGCTCGATCTCGACGCGCTCGCCGAGCACGCCGCCGAGCGGCTCGCTCGCTACAAACTGCCGCGGCAGTTCGAGGTTCGCGATGAGCTCCCGAAGACGCCGACTGGGAAGATCAGCAAAGGCCCTCTGCGCGAACAGTTCGGGACCTGGACGACCTCCACACCCGCTTCGGCCTCCACCCGGGGATCGAGGGTCGCCAAGAGCTAATGCTAAATCGGGGCGCCCGGATTTGAACCGGGGACCTCACCGACCCGAACGGTGCGCGCTACCAGGCTGCGCCACGCCCCGAATGCAGCCAGTCTAATCTACGTCGCCCGACTGGGCGCTCCGGCCCGGGGCGACGGGGCGGGCGCCGCTCAGGAACCGCCGAGCAAGCCGCCGACGATCCCGGTCACACCGCCGACCGTGCTGCCGACCGTGTTCCCGGTCTGGCTGATCGTGCCGCCGACCGTGTTCCCGGCCTGACTGACCGTGCCGCCGACCGTGTTCCCCGTCTGGCTGATCGTGCCGCCGACCGTGTTGGCGACGCCGCTGACCGTGTTGCCGGTCCCGGGAGCGACCGTATTGACGATGCCGCCGACCGTGTTCCCCGTGGAACTGACCGTGCCGCCGACCGTGTTCCCGGCCTGACTGACGGTGCCGCCGACCGTGTTCCCGGCCTGACTGACGGTGCCGCCGACCGTGTTCCCGGCCTGACTGACG
>Ga0302324_100000887_pt1 | contig 75483 bp, 64 predicted proteins | sample Palsa_T0_1_FD_201949 | JGI IMG/M metagenome (GOLD analysis project Ga0302324, IMG submission 201949) | Peat permafrost microbial communities from Stordalen Mire near Abisko, Sweden - Palsa_T0_1 | ecosystem: Environmental > Terrestrial > Soil > Palsa > Peat permafrost | place: Sweden: Abisko...
GGGTCATGCAACGGGTTAAGTGCTTGATTATCAACGTTTGCAACGGAGCAACGGCTGTTTTGAGGGGGGAGGGTGGGTATCTTCTTAAAACTCCGCCGCGCCCCACCCGTTTGATGAGCCATCGAGCATGTCGCTAATGATTCGGGCGGCGCTCTCGAACCTCACATTATTCTCGACAAATTAAGCAAAGGAGTATAAAATTGAGCCGCCCCACATTACCATAATTTTAATGTGGGGCGGCTCAATTTTTAATCAGGTTTTTCAGTTTTTCCACTTCGGGTTGGATACCCCGAAGATTGCTTCGTTCACGGTTTGTTTTCTCATACTGCAATGCCTCGGAGTTTGCTCCGGGGCAGTTTACAGCTCCCAATTTAGAGGAGAGGCGCATCGTATTCCTGAAACACCCCCGGTTCAGTTCCGCTGATTTGGCGGGTACGTTTTTAGCCAAGGCTTTCTTCTGGCGGCGCTCAAAAATTGAGATGCGCTCCCCACCGCAGGCGGTCCATCCAGCCAGGAACCGGAAGGCTTTTCTGCAAAATCGGCTCTGTTTTTGACAAAAATGAGTTGGCAACTCACCCAACTCGTGGCAATAGTCCCCGTTCAACGATTTATGCTGAAGATTAAAAACTACAAAATATCGAAGTGTTTGGCGGCCCTGGCCGCCGTGGCAGGGTTTGCTCCGGGCGTTTTCGCCGGGGAGGCGGATATCAAAATTCCCGATTTGACCGGGGTGAAATTCGACGGGTTGGGTGGCGTTAGTGGCGCCACACTGATGTATCTGGGCCTGGGCGTTTGCCTCATTGGCGCGATTTTCGGCCTGGTGCAATACTTTCAAACCAAGGCCCTGCCTGTGCATGAAAGCATGGCGCAGGTATCGGAGACAATCTGGGAAACCTGCAAGACCTACCTTTTCACGCAGGGTAAATTCCTGGCCATCCTTTGGGTGCTCATCGCCGCGTGCATGCTTTATTATTTCCTCGGACTGCAACATGAGGCCGTCGGCAATGTCGTGCTCATTTTGCTTTGTTCCATCGTCGGCATTCTCGGCTCTTACGGGGTTGCCTGGTTTGGCATCCGCATCAACACGGTGGCCAATTCGCGCACTTCTTTTTCCGCGCTTAAAGGCAATCCGCTCAATACTTTGGGCATCCCGTTGCGCTCGGGCATGAGCGTCGGCCTGTTGCTGGTGGCGGTGGAGTTGTTCTTCATGATTTGCATCTTGATGTTCCTCAAAGAAATGGCCGGCCCTTGCTTCATCGGCTTCGCCATTGGCGAGTCACTGGGCGCTTCGGTGCTGCGTATCTGCGGCGGCATTTTCACCAAGATTGCTGACATCGGCTCCGATTTGATGAAAATCGTCTTCAAGCTGCCTGAAGATGATCCCAAAAACCCCGGCGTGATCGCCGATTGCACCGGGGACAACGCCGGCGACAGCGTCGGACCGACAGCGGATGGATTTGAGACCTACGGCGTGACCGGCGTGGCGTTGATCGCCTTCCTGGCCCTGGCCATGTCGGCGAAGGTGGACCAGGGCACTTGCGCGACGCTCATTATTTGGTTGTTCGTCATGCGCGCGTTGATGATTGTCACCTCGCTGGTTTCCTATTTTGTCAACGAAGCCCTGAGCAAGGCCATGTTCGGCGGCAAGAAAGACTTCGATTTTGAAGCGCCGCTGACGCATCTGGTCTGGCTGACTTCGGCCGTGTCCATCGCCATCACCTTCATCGCCAGCAAACTGCTGCTGGGCGATTTCAAGGACGGCAGCGGGGTGGCGCAGCCCGGTGTCTGGTGGGTGCTGTCCACCATCATCAGTTGCGGCACGGTGGCGGGGGCGGTGATCCCGGAATTCACCAAAGTCTTTGTCAGCACCCACTCGCGGCACGTCAAGGAAGTGACCAACTGTTCCAAACACGGCGGCGCCTCGCTCAACATCCTGTCGGGCTTCGTGGCCGGCAATTTTTCCGCGTTTTGGATGGGGCTTTGCATCATGGTGCTGATGGCCGCCTCCTATTACTTCTCCCAAAATGACGCGTTGGCGTCTTTCCTGCCGGCACAGTTCGCCTTTGCCAAACCGATTTTTGCCTTCGGCCTGGTCGCCTTCGGCTTCCTAGGCATGGGACCCGTCACCATCGCGGTGGACAGTTACGGCCCGGTCACGGACAACGCGCAATCGGTTTATGAACTGAGCCAGATCGAAGCGCGCAAGGACATCAAAGCCGAACTCAAGCGCGAGTTCGGTTTCGACCCTGACTTTGAAAACGCCAAGTACCAACTCGAAAAAGGCGACGGCGCGGGCAACACCTTCAAAGCCACGGCCAAACCGGTGCTTATCGGCACGGCGGTTGTCGGCGCGACTACGATGGTGTTTGGCATCATCATGTTGTTGCAGAAAATGTATGACCTCCAGGTGGCATCGGGAATTGCCGGTCCGTTTAAGCCGGTCATTGACGCTTTGAGCATTGTCCAACCTGAGATCATTTTGGGGCTGATCATGGGCGGCGCGGTCATTTACTGGTTCACCGGCGCGTCCTGCCAGGCCGTCGTCACCGGCGCTTATAGCGCGGTGGTCTATATCAAGGAACACATGAATCTTTCGGCCACGACGGCTTCGCAAAAGGACAGCAAGGAAGTCGTGCGCATTTGCACCGTGTATGCGCAGAAGGGGATGTGGAATATCTTCATCGTCGTTTTCTGCTTTGCGCTGGCGCTGCCTTTCTTCAATGCTTACTTCTTCATCGGCTATTTGATCGGCATCGCGTTTTTCGGTCTCTTTCAGGCCATTTTCATGGCCAATGCCGGCGGCGCCTGGGACAACGCCAAGAAAATCGTCGAGGTTGATCTCCGCCAAAAGGGCACCGAACTCCATGCCGCCACCGTCGTGGGCGACACCGTGGGCGATCCCTTTAAGGACACCTCCTCGGTGGCGATGAACCCGGTCATTAAATTCACCACACTCTTCGGCCTCCTGGCCACGGAGATCGCCGTCACCATGAAAGAGCAAGGCCCCAAGACGGCCATCGGCGTCTTCTTCTTTATCGTCGCGCTCATCTTTGTGTACCGGTCGTTTTACTGCATGCGCATCCCGGAGGAATCGGCCGCCGGGAAGTAAGGCCAGATGCGGATCGTCTCGCTGCTGCCCAGTTGCACGGAGATCGCTTGCGCGCTGGGTTGCGCGGAGCGGTTGGTGGGCCGGTCGCACGAATGCGATTTCCCGCCGGAAATCCAAGCCCTCCCCGTCTGCACGGCCGCCCGGCTGGACGCCTCGGCCTCCAGTTCCCAAATCAACGGCCAGATCAAGTCGCTGTTGGAACGCGCGCTTTCCGTTTATGAAATTGACACCGCGCGGCTGCGGGCATTGCGCCCGGACGTTATTCTCACGCAGGCCCAATGCGAAGTGTGCGCGGTCAGCCTGGCCGACCTGGAAAAGGCCCTCCCTCAAACACTCGCCCACCGCGCCAAAATCATATCCGTCTCTCCGCACCGGCTGGCGGACGTGTGGACGGACATTCAAACCATCGCCGAGGCCCTGCATGTGCCCGAGGAAGGGCGCGCCGTGCTCTTTCAGTTGAAAAACCGCGTGGTGGATGTGATCCAGAAAACTTGCATGATCAAAAAGAGGCCGTCGGTAGCCTGTGTGGAATGGCTCGATCCGCTGATGGCCGCCGGCAACTGGGTGCCGGAAATGGTGGAACTGGCCGGAGGCCGCGATCTGCTGGGCCAGCCGGGCCGCCACTCCGCCTGGCTGGAATGGAAGAATCTGGAGCAGGCGGACCCGGACGTGATCCTGCTGATGCCCTGCGGATTCGGATTGGAGCGAACACGGCGCGAGGCGGCGGCGTTGGAGAGCCGGCCCGAATGGCGCAAGCTGCACGCCGTCAAGTCGAAGCATGTTTTCGTGACAGATGGAAATTATTACTTCAATCGTCCCGGCCCGCGCGTGGTGGAATCCATCGAAATTCTGGCCGAGATTCTCCAGCCCAAGCTCTTCTCCTTCGGCCACGAGAACCGGGGCTGGGCGCGGCTTTAAGAAGCGCGACTCACGAACGCGCCGTAAATAGTGCTTGAATCTTTGGGCAGATGGGTTAAGTTCCCGGCCTTATATTTGAAATTATGTCTCGAAAATGCGAATTGACCGGCGTCGGCTCCATCAAGGGCAGCCACATCTGGCGCAGCGGCAAGGCCAAGAAAAAGGGCGGCATCGGCACCCATATCACCGCCATCACCAAGCGGCGCTTCATGCCCAATCTCCAACGCGTCAAGGCGCTCATTAACGGTGAAGTCCGTTACATCCGCGTCTCGGCCAAGGCGATCAAAGGAGGCCTGGTGACTAAGGCGCCCAAGCGGCGCTGGAGCAAGGACCAACCGGCGGCCACGCCGAGTCCGGCTGCGGCTGCGGTTTAGTCTATTTCCTTTTCAAATGGTGCATGGTGGCGCGCTTTAATTCGCGCTCGGTGTCGCGCTTCTTGATGTCCTGCCGTTTGTCGAACTCCACCTTGCCTTTGCCGACGCCCAGGGAGACTTTGACTTTGCCGTTTTTCCAATAAAAGGAGAGCGGGATGAGGGCGTTGCCCTTGACCGCGGCCAGGCCGAAGAGCTTGCGAATCTCCGATTTGTGCAGCAACAGCTTCCGGGGCGCGGTGGGTTTGTGGCCGAAACGATTGGCCTGGACGTATTCGTCAATGTGCGCGTTGTAAAGCCAGACCTCGTCTTTTTCCACGCGGGCAAAGGCATCGTTGATCTGCGCTTTGCCGGCGCGCAACGTTTTGACTTCCGAGCCGTGCAGAACGATGCCGGCCTCGAAAGTTTCCAGGATGTTGTAGTCGCGCCGGACTTTGGAGTTGTGCAGGATTTCGGCCATAAGCAAGATTCCTCCGGCAATCCTCACCGGGCCGGCGGCGGCCAAAGGCGGGGATTAGCGTCCGCGCCGTTTCTTGGCGGTGGGTTGAGCTTCTTCCTCGCCTTCGGCGTTGGCGATGAAATCCATTTTCTCTTCGATGATTTCCAGCAGAGCGATGTCGGCGGCGCCGAGGCTGCCCGCTTGATCCACCAGAGGACGGCTGTTGCCGCCGCCGGAAGTCAATTGCCGGACCCGGCGCGAGACGAGGTTTACCAGGATATTGGGATTGCCCACCTTGGCCAGGGCTTGCTTTATGTATTCGCTATTCACGAGCCTCTTATCTTACTGCATGGAAAACCGAACGCAATAACAATCTTTGGAAAAAATCCGTACTGCATCGTTCCGGCTTAGGGGCGCGGACCAACGTTCCAACCGCCGCCCAAGGCCTTGTAAAGCTGGACGGTGGCCAGCAGTTGATTCAGGAGCGTTTGCGCCAGCGCGTTTTGGGCGGGGAAAAGCAGTTGCTGTTCTTGCAGGAGTTCGTAATAATTGGCCTGGCCGCCGACGTAGCGTTGATTGGCCACTTGCACCGCCTCCTCATAGGCCGCCACCGCGCGGCTTTGTTCCAGACGCTCTCCGGCCAATTCCTGGCGCGACACCAATGCGTCGGACACTTCCTGAAACGCATTCAGAACGGTCGCTTGATATTCGAAGCGCGCCTCGTCCCAGGCCGCCCGCGCCTGGCGCAATTGGGCCTTGAGGAGGCCGCCTTCGAAGAGCGGGCCGGCGATATTTCCGGCCAAGCTCCAGGCGTCGGCCGTGCCGCCGCTGAAGGCGGTCAACGCCGGGCTGACCTCGCCGAAGAGGCCAGTCAACGTGATGCGCGGATAGAAGTCGGCCTGGGCGACTCCGATGCGGGCGTTGGCGGCGCGCATCAATTGCGTGCTCTGGCGAATGTCCGGCCGCCGCTCCAATAATGCCGAGGGCAATCCGGCCGGGATTTCCGGCAACGATTCCGTTTCGAGCGCACCGGGAGGACGCGCGACGGGGCCGGGATTAGAACCGAACATCACGCGAATTTGGTTCTCTTGCAGGGCGATTTGGCGCCGCAGCTCGGGAATCGTCGCCGCGGCGGAGGCCAGCGCCGCCTCGGCAGCGGAAGTCTCCAGCTTTGAGGACACGCCCCCGCGCAAGCGGTCGCTGAAAAGCTTGGCGCTTTGCGCGAAGGAATTGGTGGCGTTTTGCGCGATGGCCATTTCTTCGTCCAAGGTCAGCAGTTGGAAGTAGGATTGCGCGACGCCGGCAATCAGGCTGATGGTCACGTTGCGCCGCGCTTCGTCGGTCGCAAAATATTCGGCGCGAGAGGATTCGGTGAGCCGGCGGATGCGGCCCCAAAAATCAATCTCCCAGGAAACATTCCCGGCGAAATCGCTGCCTTTTCCAGCCGGGCCGCCGAGGTCGTAAGGAGCGCCGCCCAGGACATTTCGTCCAAAGCCGGACGCGCCTTGATAGGTCACTTGCGGATAAAACTGCGACCGGCTTTGGGCCAGCAGCGCGCGGGACTCCTCGACCCTGGCGACGGCCACGCGCAGATCGTAATTGTTGGTCAGGGCGGTTTGGATGAGCGCCTGCAAAGTTGGGTCTTGGAATAACTGCCACCAGGGCAGATCGCCCAGGGAATTGGTCCGGCCCGTGGTGTCGCCCCGGAAATTTTGTGGTTCGTTGGCCGCCGGCTGTTTGTAATTCGGCCCCACCGCGCATCCTGTCAACAACACGGCAAGAATCATCCCCGTCCATGAATTGGACCGGCGCCTTCTGCCAGCCTGGAGGCTGCTTCTCTTAATCCTAATCCTACTCCTAATCCTAATCTTCTTCTCTGGTTGAGGATTAAGATTACGATTAAGATTAGGATTAAGAACAAAAATTGGGCCGCTCATATTTTCCCGCCCTCCGGCTGCGGCGCGGGGTGGTTCTTCTTCCATCGAAGACCCAATTTCTCCACGATGTAGAACGTGACCGGCACAATCAGGGTGTCCACGCACGTGGCTCCCAGCATCCCGCCGATCACCACCGTACCCAGCGTCTGGCGCGCCACGGCGCCCGACCCCGATGCGATCCACAACGGCACGCAACCCAGGATGAAGGCAAAGGACGTCATCAGAATCGGCCGCAACCGAATGGACGCTCCGGTTTGCGCCGCGTCAATAATGGATTTGCCCTTCTCGTATTCGGTCTTGGCGAAGGCCACGATCAGGATCGCGTTTTTCGCCGCCAGTCCGATAAGCATGATTAATCCAATCTGCGCGAAGACGTTGTTTTGCAGGCCCCGCGCGTTCAGCGCCAGAAACGCTCCCAAGATCGCCGTCGGCGTTCCCAGCAGCACACTGAATGGCAGCGACCAGCTCTCATATTGCGCCGCGAGAATCAAAAACACACAGAACAGCGACAGGCCGAAAATCACCGCGGGTTTGACGCCCTCCGCCGCTTTCTTTTCCTGGAACGACATGCCGAAATAATCGAAGCCCATCTGCTTTGGCATCGTCTCCGCGAAAACCTCTTCCAGCGCGTGCGTGGCCTGGTCCGAACTGTAGCCCGCGGCGGCCGATCCGTTGATTTGCGCGCACGGATATTCGTTGTAATGCAGCACGAATTCAGGCCCGACGCGCCGCTCCGCTTTCGCAAAGGCCGTCAGCGGCAGGTTTTGCCCCCGGTTGTTCCGCACATAAAACAGGCCCAGATTGTCCGTGCTGGCCCGGTATTTGTCCTCGGCCTCGATGTACACCTGCCATTGCCGCCCGAAGCGATTGAAGTAATTCACAAAATTTCCGCCCATGAATGTTTGCAGTGTCACGTAAACGTCGCTCAGTGAAACTCCCTGCTTCAACACCTTGTCCCGATCTACTTTGACATAAACCTGCGGCACGTCCGGCAAATAGGTCGTGATGAGGCCGGACAATTCAGGCCGCTTTTTTGCGGCAGCCACAAACTTATCCAAATTTTGCGTCAGGTACGACATGTCCTGCGAGCCTGACCGGTCCTCGAGCATAAACGTAAAACCGCCCGCTGTCCCGATGCCGGGTATGGACGGCGGCGAAAAGGCGAACGCCTGCGCCTCCGGCATTTTGCCCAGTTCATCGTTCAACCGTATTTTAATGGCGTCGAAGCGCTCGGAGGACTTGGTCCGCTCGCGCCACGGCTTGAGCGTGACGAAGAAAAACACGTTATAGGTCGCCTGCACCTGGCTGAGCAAACTGAATCCCTCCACGGTCGTGTAATACTCCACGCCCGGAAGTTTTTTCATGATGTTCTCGATCTTCTTCGCCACTGCGTCGGTGCGTTCCAAAGAGGCGGCGAAGGGCAACTGGGCCTGTGCAAACGCGTAGCCCTGGTCTTCTTCCGGCACAAAGGCCGTGGGCAAACGCCTGGCCAGCAACACCGCCGCCAGCGCCACGACCAGCAGCGCCACCAGCACCCAGGCCGCTTTGCGGATGAACCAAAGGCTCACGCCGAGGTAAAGATGGCGCGTCTTTTCAAAATAGCGGTTAAACCAATCGTAAAAATGCCGCAGCGGCCCGCGCGCCTTCCCTTCCTTTTTCGGCCGCAGCAGCAGCGCCGCCATGGCCGGGCTTAGTGAAAGCGCGTTGAACGCCGAGAGCGCCACGGAAATCGCAATGGTCATGGCGAATTGCTGATAGAGCCGGCCGGTGATGCCGGCGATGAACACGGTCGGCACGAACACCGCCGCCAAAATCAGCGCCAGCGCCACGACCGGGCCTGCCACCTCGTCCATGGCCTTGATGGCCGCTTCCTTTGGATTGAGACCTTCATCAATGTGCCGCTCCGTGGCCTCCACGACCACAATCGCGTCATCCACCACCAACCCGATGGCCAGCACCAATCCCAGCAGGGACAGTGTGTTGAGCGAAAAACCGAACAGCGGAAAAAAGGCAAACGTGCCGATGAGCGAGACCGGCACCGCCAGCAGCGGGATGAGCGATGCCCTCCAGCCTTGCAGGAAAATGAAGACCACGATGATGACCAGCGTCAGCGCAATGCCCAGCGTCCACTTGATTTCCCGCATGCCCTCCGAGACCGCGCGCGTAGTGTCCAGCGAAACGCCATACTCCAGGTCCGCAGGGAACCGCCCCTTGAGCTGGTCCATGAGCCTTCTCACGTTATTGGCCGCGTCAATCGCGTTGGAGCCGGGCAATTGATAAATGGCCATCACCGCCGAGGGTTTCCCGTTCAGTTTCCCCACCAGACTGTACGTTTGCGCTCCAAGCTCGATCCGCGCCACGTCCTTGAGCCGCACCACCGAGCCGTCGTTATTCTCGCGCACCACGATGTCCCCAAATTCCTGTTCCGTCACCAGACGGCTTTGCGCCGTGATGGTGTAGGTGAACTCCTGCCCTGCGGGCGTCGGCGGGCCGCCGACCTGCCCGGCGGGGTTCACCGTGTTCTGCGCGTTGATGGCGCTGACGAGGTCGCTGACCGTGAGATTCAGCTTCGCAAGCTGGTCTGGCTTGACCCAAAACCGCATCGCATACTGCCCTGCTCCGAAGACGGTCACGGTGGAAATTCCCTTCAATTGCGTGACCTGGTCCACCAGGTTGATATAGGCGTAATTGGCCAGAAAGGTCGAATCGTGCGTGCCTTTGGGCGAGGTCAGCGCCACCAGCATCAGCGGCGTCGTGGGCGATTTGATCAGGGTTATCCCGAAATTGTTCACGGCGGCCGGCAATTGCGGCTGCGCCTGAGTTTCCCGAAGCTGCGAGAGCACCTGGTCAATGTTCGGGTCCGTCTTGACATCGAAGTTCACGCCCATCCGCATCACGCCGTTGTTCGCGCTGACGGAATACATGTAATTCATGTTGTCCACACCGCTCATCTGCTCCTCGATGGGCGTGGCGACGGATTCCGCCAGCGTTTGCGCGTCGGCCCCAACGTAGGTCGTCTGGATGCGGATTTCCGGCGGAACAATGTTCGGATACTGCGCCACCGGCAGACTCAACATCGTCACCAGTCCCACCACCACTTGCAAAATGGCAATGACCATTGCGACAATCGGCCGATTGATGAAGAAGCGGTACATAACAGAAACAATGGGGACGCCGTTATTCCTTGGTCACAGGCGCCGCGTTCGTGGCGGTTCCCGCTTCATAAGGCTGCGGATCCACGACTGTGCCCTCTTTGACTCGCTGCGTGCCCTCGGCGATGACCCGGTCATTCGGCTCCAACCCGCTGTCAATCAGCCAATCATGGCCCACCTGTTGCCCCACCTGGACCGTTTTAAGGTGGGCCTTGTTCTGTGCGTCCACCGTAACCACTTGATAGGAACCCTGCAACTCCATCACCGCGCGTTGCGGCAGCAGCAGGGCGCCGTGGCGCGTTTCGGTTTTGGCCCGCACCAGGGCGTATTGGCCGGGGCGCAGGGTGTAATCGGGGTTCGGAAACACGCCCGCGATTTGAAGCGTGCCGGTATTGACATCCACTTGCCGGCTGGTGAAAAGCCATTTGCCCGGCGCAAGATAATTCGAGCCGTCCGAAAGAATCAGTTGCAAGGCCAACTCTGAGTCATACGCGCCCCTCTCGGCCGCATTGGTGAATTGCCGGCTAAAGGCCAGATAAGATTGCTCGCTGATGCTGAAATAAACCCGCATGGGATCCACGGTTGACACCGTCGTCAGCACCGCGGTGCTGGGCCCGATCAGGTCTCCGATTTGCGCCTGTGCCGTGCCGGCGATGCCGCCAACGGGCGAGATGATTTTGCAGAATCCGAGGTTCAGCGTGGCGTTCTCCACCGCTGCCGCGTCCGCCGCCACCGCCGCTTTGGCCATGAGATTGGACTGGACGGCGTCGTCCAACGTTTCCTGGCTGATGGCTTTCTCCTGGGCCAGGGGCGTATAGCGTTTGACATCCAACTCCGTCTTGCCCACCATCGCCTGGTCCTGCGCTTGCTTGCTCACGGCCTGGTCCAGCGCCGCCTGGAAAGGCCGCGGATCAATCTCAAACAACAAGTCCCCTTGTTTGACTCTGCTTCCTTCGACGTAATCCTGCTTGAGCAGGTAGCCGGAGACTTGCGCGCGAATCTGGGCGTTGGGATAGCCGTCGAGGGTTCCGATCCACGTCGTATAAATCGGCACATCCTTGGGCGAAACGGTCACGACCTGCACTTGGGGCGGCGCAGGGGCGGGCGGCGTGGCGCGCTTGCAACCTGCGGCCAGAAGGACCAAAGCCCCCATCCCGAAGAGAGCCTTTATCAATGTTATTCTAAAGTTCATGCTCAAGTCGTGTCGTCTCTAAGTGAATAACTACTAACATGTGACTTTCCTACGAATCAAAATAGAGGTCTAGCATCTTTGGATTGTAATGGTCTGCAATGGCCTTGCGCGTCAATCCCATCCCGCACAGGATGAACCAGGCCGCCTGATGAACCAATTCCTCGCGGGACACATTATATTTCACCACCGGTTTGACCGGCAAATGGACCAAGGCCAGCCACGCCGCGAGGTGGTGGGCAAACCGGGCGTTGTTGCCGTGCGAGAGTGGTGTCTTGAGGGCGTCACCCGCCGCCACGGCCGCATCCAGGCAGGCCTCGATGCGGGCGCAGAAGGCATCGAAGCGGTTTTGATACATCAACCGGGCGAACACGCCGTCTTCGAGGCAACTTTTCACCATCAGGCGCTGGCGCGTCTCCCATTCAATGGCGCCGAACGGCTTTCCCAGCACTTGCGCGCGGACCAGATAATAGACCAGGTGAACCAGGGTGGAAGTGGAGGGTTCCAATCCGGTAATCAAGTGCAGAAACTTCCGCGTGGACGGATCGCTGCCCTGGCAACTGAGATTTTGGATTTCCACGTAAAGAGCCTCCTTGCTGGGAAAATGCCGGTAGAGCAGCGGCTCCGAAACTCCCGCAGCGCGAGCCAGGTCCTTGGTGGTGGTTTCCGCGTAACCCTTGCGGGCAAAAAGCGGCAGCGCGGCCTGCACGATGGCCGCCTTCCGTTGCTTCGCTGAAAGCCGTGGCTTCTTCAACACGACCGCAAGTTAGCGCATACTAACTTTTTGTCAACTCCAACGGGAAAAATTACCCGGTGGTTGGCGCGGCGTTGATTTCGCGGAAAAGCCAGGCGCGGGCGTGGTTCCAGTAATTCTTGACCGTGCGCTCGGAGAGACCCAGGGCCTGGGCGGCTTCCACGTTGGTCATGCCCACAAAATAACGCAGCTTGACCACCTCGGCCTGCAGGGCGTGGATCGCAGCAAGCTTGTCCAGCGCTTCATGGACGGCCAGCAGTTGATCGTCGTTTTCGGGAGCTGACAATTCGACGGCGTCCAAAGCCACTTTTTCCAAGCCGCCCCCGTGACGTTGGGCGCGCTTGCGGCGGGCATTGTCAATAAGAATGCGGCGCATGGCCTCGGCCGCGGCGGAAAAGAAATGGGCGCGATTGGCAAATTGAGGATTATCATTCCCCACCAGACGCAGCCAGACCTCATGCACCAGCGCGGTGGGCTGCAAGGTCTGGTTGGGCGCTTCGTTCGCCATGCGCGACGCCGCCAGCTTGCGCAGTTCTTCATAGACCAGCGGCAGCAATTCATCCGCGGCTGCGCGGTCGCCATGTTCGATGGACTCGAGAATGCGTGTAACGTCGCTCAACGAACGACCATTATCAGATTCTCCGGCGTTGCGCGAGACTTTATAATGCTTGAGCCGGAACCATGACGAAAGCGTTTAACGCAAGGACGCGGAGACGCAAAGGCGCAGTGGAGCCAAGCGAAATTGGCTTTCTGACCGCCGCTCGCTGTTTCGTGACCAAGACTGTCATGGCCAAACTCTTCTTTGCGACTTTGCAGTGCAATATCCCGAATTCACTCATTTCTGACAAAACTTTTTCACCACGAAGAGCACGAAGGACACGAAGTCTTGATTATAACAGATTGTATGATTTTTCTTCGTGATCTTCGTGTCCTTCGTGGTGAAAATTGGGTTGCGGCCCGCCGCGCTGTGTCCTTGCGACTTTGCGTTGAAATCCTCCTGCCTTATTGAATGAATACGTTTGGGGTGTTGCGCATTAATTCCAGCGCAGTCGGTAGAACCGACCGGGGTAATTCGTCCACTGGGAATCACTGAAATAAATCGAACCGTTGGTCAACGTGAGGGTCTGAAGCGGAGTCCAGACGGGGTTGGCCAGATTAGTGCAGGCTTCCATCACAACCGTAAAATTGTTTGTGGCGGTGATGTTGAAGCCAAATTGATTGCTCTTCACGCCGAAGCTGCCGTCGGTGGTTTGGATCAACGGGTTCCATAGTATCACTGGAAGACCACTATTGGCGGAGAAGTCACCCCACCCCGTGGTCCCAGGCAGGTAATAGACGGTGGCATTGGTGTCACCGGAGAACACGCAGGAACCAAGGCTGGGAGCGTTCCCATCAAAATGGACCCCATTCAAGCTGGTGCAGTACTCGAAAGCATAGTCCCCGATGTTGTTGACGGCGTTTGGAATCGTGATGCTAGTCAGGCTGCTACAATCATAGAACGCATAGTCCCCGATGTTGGTGACGCTGTTGGGAATCGTGACGCTGGTCAGGCTGCTACAATCATAGAACGCATAGTCCCCGATGTTGGTGACGCTGTTGCCAATCGTGACGTTGGTCAGGCTGCTGCAGACGTAGAACGCCCAGTTTCCGAGGTTGGTGACGCTATTGGGAATCGTGGCCCTGGTCAGGCTGTAGCAGAAACCGAAGGCCTCGTCTCCGATCCCGGTGACGCTGTCGGGAATCGTGACGCCCGTCAGGCTGGTGCAGTAATCGAATGCTTCATCTCCGATGTTGGTGACGCTGCTGGGAATCGTGACGTTGGTCAGACTGGTGCAAACACAGAACGCCTCGTCTCCAATGCTGGTGACGCTGTTGGGAATCGTGACGTCCGTCAGGCTGGTGCAGTAACCGAACACCCCTTCTCCGATGGTGGTGACGCTGTTGGGAATCATGACGTTGGTCAGGCTGGTGCAGTAACCGAACGCCTCGTCTCCGATGGTGGTGACGCTGTCGGGAATAGCGACGTTGGTCAGGCTGGTGCAGTCATAGAACGCCCACTCCCCGATGCTGGTGACGCTGCTGGGAATCGTGACGCCCGTCAGGCTGGTGCTGAAACCGAACGCCTTCTCTCCAATGGCGGTGACGCTGTTGGGAATCGTGTAACATCCGCCTTCGCCACCAGGGTATCGAATGAGCGTGGTCTGGTTCTTGTTGAACAAAGCCCCGTTCAAACTGCTATAAAGAGAATTGTCCGCATCCACCGTGATTCCTGTCAAGCTGGTGCAGGAACCGAACGCCGCGTCTCCGATGCTGGTGACGCTGTTGGGAATCGTGACGCTGGTCAGGCTGATGCAGTCATAGAACGCCTGGTCCCCGATATTGGTCACGCTGTTGCCAATCGTGACGTTGGTCAGGCTGGTGCAGATACAGAAGGCCTCGTCTCCGATGCTGGTGACACTGTTCGGAATGGTGATGCTGCTCAGGCTGGCGCATTGATAAAATGCCCTTGTTCCGATACTGGTCACCGGCAGGTTGGCTATCTCGCCAGGGATCGTCACCGCGCCGCCAGGACCGGTGTAGAACGTAATCGTGATCGCGCCGCTGTCGGATATAAAAGAGAATTGGGCTTGCGCTATCGCAGAGAGCGTCAAAAGCAACAGCAGCGGGATGAGTATCGTCCCGCAGGCCGTTGTTAAACGCCCGGCGACGGTCTGCGCGCAAATGATTCTCGCATGGCCTGTTTTCGTTTCCGGACGAGCGGGGCGGCACGCCGCCTTCAGTTGCCTTGTTACTCCTGCATTGATGGGTTTGTTCGAGTTCATAATTGTCTTTCTTCTCCCCAATGCGAAATTCCGGCGATAAAGGGGCAAAGAAAGAAAAAGATGATTTCTGAAAGCTGAAGGCTAAAGGCTGAAGAGAGTGTTGAAGCTCTCAGGGGATTGCTTTCACCCGGCAAGGTTTGTCGGCCTTATAAAGCTGCAAACGCGAGTCGTAATGCGCGTCTCGGCACGGATTCATGGCCGTTGAGCCTCCGCCTTCGCCTGGCTGCGGCGCGGCAAGTCCGCTTTCCCCTGCCCGCCGTAGCCCGGCGAAGGCGGGTCCTTCGCCTCTGCCGCGGCGATTTCCTCCCATGAAGGCGCATGCCAGGTCTGCCACGGCGTCCCGGCGAGGATCGTGTCCTCGTCGGCGCTCCACCAGGCGGAGGTAAGTCGAAAACCATTGCCGGGCAGGGTCAACAGTTCCTGCCGAGTGTCGAAATCCCACAGTTTGACGGCCTCTAGCCCGCTACCGGCAGAAACCAATCGGTGCGCATCCTTCGAGAAGGCGAGGCCCTCGACCTCATTCAAGTGGCCATGAAGGTCATCAATCCACTCGCCGGTGACGGCATCGCATATCCGCACTGTGCCGCCGCCGGTCGCAAAAGCCACAAGCCGGCCATCCTGTGATACCTCAATGGCCCGCGGCAAATCTTTCCCGGGAACAACTCGCGGTGGCCGGTCCGGGTGTTCGAGATCATAGAACCGGATTTCATGATCAATGCCACGCATCAACACCAATGCCACCAACACCCGTCCCCCGGCGGCGAAAGCAATGTCGTTGACCGACTCGCTCAAGGTCATCACGCTTTGCCGGGTCTCCACGTTCCAAACGCAGAGTGGCGGCAGATCCCAGACTTGCGAGAAATTTGCGGAGGCACCAAGCCACTTAAAAGCCGCCAGATATTTTCCGTCCTGACTGAAAAGCAAACGGCGCGGTCCTGCGATTCCGCCCTTGAGTTCATTCCGTTGTCCAGGTGTCGCGAGGCTTGCCAGGAAAACAGAGTTGGATGCCCCCCGTTCAGCCCAAGCCAATAACCGCTTTTCGGGGCTAAAATCGGCCGTGATTGGGCGCCTCCCTCGATCCAATGTGACAGCGCCGCGCCGTCTCAACTGCGAGTCACTCCATTCCTCGATGATGATCTGGTTCGTGCCGTCCCAGCGGTCAATCCAGCCGGGCGGCCAGGCCCCAAGGAGGTTCAAATCGCCAAGCCCGGGTGGCGTGCCGAGTGAAACACCCCGGCTAAGATCAAAAAACTCGGGAGGGTTGCTGGAGCCGTGCAACATGCACACGGGGCCCAGGTCAGACGCCCATCGCGTGCGGAGGTGTTCAGGCAGGAGCAAGTATCCATCGCTCACGCCTGGCGTTTCCGCTTTCCAAAGCATCAGATTCCCATCCCGGTCCGCGCTGGCAATCAGTTGTGCCGCTTCCGAGATGGCCAAGCCGTTCACCTCTTCAACATGGCCACGGAGCACTTTGGTGTTGGTCCACGTTTCCGTATCCCACAAGCGGATGGTTTGATCGGAGGCCGCTGAGATCAGGCGATGTCCATCCCTGGTGAAGACGAGCTTGCTCACCCAACTGGTGTGGCCTTCGAGCTGGTGCAGGGGCTTGCCAGTGGCCGCATCCCAGATGCTAATGTTGGGGTCTCCTGAGGCCGATGCGAGAAAACGACCATCAGCCGAAAGGGCCAGTGCGGTCAGCGCGGAGGCCGTGAAGTCTTCGGTCTGCCAAACCTCCCGGCCCGTGGTGAGGTCAAGGCATTGGATACGGTGGCGGGATTGCGACGCATCTGCATGTCCCAGATATAGAAGTTTGTTATCGGGGGACAACCGGGCGGCTGCTCCGGTTCCGTGAATTGCGTTATCTTCGGCCTCGTGGCGGCTTTCGATCTTGCGGGAGGACACATCCACCACCCAGACCACGTCGTGACTCGCGGCAAATGATCCGGCATAGATCACGACCTTGGAGCCATCCTGCGAAAAAGTTAGTTCGAGGATGTCCCACCCCCCTTCCTCGGGCGCCTTCCAGAGGACCGAGTCGCGGTCGGAGTCGAGGTCGTACAATCTGACCGTGTTGGGTTCGGCTGTGGCCGCCAGGAGATTGCGCACTGGAGAGAAGGCCACTTGCCCCGTGTACTGCTCCTTGCGGCCTTCGGTCAGGGTCCGAAGCCATCGCCGTCCCGGGACATCCCACAAGTCCACGCGCGCGTCATACCAACCCACGGCCAGGCGGCTGCCATCCGGGGAAAAGCTGACGGACCACCCGCGCACAGGCCGATTGGTGAGCGTGACCAGTGCGGTGCTGCGGGTCAATTGCCAGAGGTAGCGCCATTCCCAGCCGCGGAGGTCTTCCTCGCCGGGCTTCGGCCGGTGCAGTTCAAGCAACTGGCGCGCCCGGCCCAAGTTGTCGAGCTTCAGCGCCTGCTGGGCCAGACTTATGTCGGCGTCGTAAACCAATTGCCGGGAGTGTTGACGCTCGGTTTCCGCCGCTTTTTGCGCCGACTGCGCTTCAACCCGCAACTGCTGCTCGCTCTTGAGGGCCACACGTTCGCGAAAAAACATGACCGTGGCCGAACCCAAGCCAACGACCAAAGCCACCAGGACCGCGATGGCTGCGGAGTAAGCCAGCTTGTTTCGACGAAACGCCTTCTGGAACTTGTAGGCCGCGCTGGGCGGGCGGGCGATGACCGGTTCGTTCGCCAAGTGTCGCTGAATATCCATGGCCAGTCCGTTGGCCGTCTCATAGCGCCGCCCACGATCTTTCTCCAAACACTTCATCACGATCCAATCCAGGTCCCCGCGAATCAAATGCTCTAGTTTGGGAGGATCCGATTGACGGCGCTTGGCCACGGTCGTCTGTTCTTTCGCCTCCAGCGTGTGCAACCTCGTGGAAGGCGGCAGCGGCTCCTCTTCCCGGATAATGCGGCGAATCTCATCCAGCCCCGCTTCCAGCAACCGCTTGGATTCGAAAGGGGTCTTGCCGGTCAGCAATTCATACAGCAGCACGCCCAAGGAATAAATGTCGCTGCGCGTGTCAATATCCAGCCCGCTCAGCCTGGCTTGCTCGGGACTCATGTAGGCCGGGGTGCCGATGAATTGTTCCAACGCGGTGAATAATGTCTTGTCGGTCAGCCGCTGATCGGTCGTCGCCTTGGCGATGCCAAAATCTATGATCTTGGGCACCGGCACACCGTCATGATCAGCGACCAGGATGTTCGAGGGCTTGATGTCGCGGTGGATGATTCCCTTCTGGTGAGCATGTTGAATCGCCTGGCAGACTTGCACAAACAATCCCAGCCGCGCCACCGTGCTGAGGTTGTTCTCGTCGCAATAGCGGGTAATGGGAATGGCCTTGACCAGCTCCATCACGAAGTAAGGCCGGCCCGTCTCCGTGGCGCCCGCGTCCAAGACCCTGGCGATGTTTGGATGGTCCATCAGGGCCAGGGCTTGCCGCTCGGCTTCGAACCGGGCAATAACGCTCTTGGTATCCAAGCCCAGCTTGATGATTTTCAAAGCCACGCGGCGGTGGACTGGTTCCTCCTGCTCGGCCATATACACTACGCCGCAACCGCCCTCGCCTATCTGTTGCAGCAATTTGTAACGGCCAATGCGCTCTCGGGGTTTCGCGGTGGTAACTGGTGCGCGGTTGACGATTCCGCCCGGTCCTTGCGGAACGGCTGTCGGGCTTTCGAGAAATCTGCCGGCTTGTTCGCCAACTTGAAGGAGTTCTTCGACGCGCTGACGCAATGCGGCGTCGCCGGCGCAGACCTGATCGAGGTAGGCGATGCGCTCCGCGAGCGTCAATTCCAGCGCCGCATTGAAAACTTCAATTTCGCGTTCAGATGGCTCAGGCATGGACAAATCCGATCATTCACCCTTCAATGCGAAAAAACAGCCCAAAAGAGGCAACACGCTGATGAAATGACGGCCAATGCTGAGAAACTCCTCCAGCCCCAATCCTATTTATAAACGTCTCCACGCGGACCTACGTGAGCGATGATAATCGTGTCGCTGGATCGGTCAAAGAGATAAATCACGCGCAAATCGCCGTGGCGCATCCGATAAAAACCCGCCCACTCACCGGACATGGGTTTGATGCCCGGCATGGCGTCGGGGTTTTGGGCTAGTTGCTCCAGTTTGGCTTTCAATTGCATTTTGATGCGCGCATCCATGCGCTCGAAGTACCGGCGGCGCGGCGGTGAACGATGAGTTTGGGCATCGTTATACTTTGGAGAGCGGAACAAACGCTTGAGACTTGCCCTGCCGCAAATCGCGGCGGGCGGCGCGCAAATCAGTCCTGGCTTCTTCATCAAGATCGAAACCCAGAGCCTCCGCGATTTCGCAAAACTGCTTCCACGGAATGATGGCTTCTTTCGGCTCGCCGCGTTCATTCACCACGATTTTCTTTTGAATCTTGATCACGGTCTCAATTTATCCTTTCCATGAAAAGTCGCCAGCAAAAAGCACCGCCATGAAAGTTGAAAACAATAAAAATATGCGGCGATTTAAGCTACCTGATGCCTTGGTTGGCCATCCCCACCGCCTGCGCCAATCGTTGGAAGCCGTTTTCGCGCATTCGCTCACGCAGGCCGGCGACGATCTCTTTGACCACGCCAGGGCCGCGATAAATCAAACTGGTGTAAATCTGCACCAGCGACGCGCCGGCGGTGATTTTTTCCCAGGCGTCGGCGGCGTCGAATATCCCGCCCACGCCTATGATTGGCCATGCCCCGTTGCCCTGGCGATACAGATGACGGATGACCTTGGTGCTGCGCTGGCGCAAGGGCCGCCCGCTCAAACCGCCGGGTCGCCCATAAATCTCGCGCAATCGCGCGTCGCCCGTCGCCGGACGAGTGATGGTCGTGTTGGTGGCGACAATCCCGGCCAGATGCCGCGGACCGGCCAATTCCAGGATTTCATCCAAGGCCTGGAAAGAGAGGTCCGGCGCCACCTTGACCAGAATCGGAACTGGCGCCGCGCCCGTGTTGTTCTGCTGCAAGGCAGCCAGGATTTCATCCAGGGCGCTTTTGTCCTGGAGTTGGCGCAAGTTGGGGGTGTTGGGAGAACTGACGTTGACGACGCAGAAGTCCATGTAGGGACGCAGAACGCGAAAGGTATCGGCGTAATCCTCCGGGGCGCGTTCCAACGGGGTGACTTTCGATTTGCCGAGGTTGACGCCCACCGGATGATCCGGCCAGCGGCCTTCCTGCTTCCATCGGGACAGAGCCTCGGCGAAGGCCGCCGCGCCGGGATTGTTGAAGCCCATGCTGTTGACTATCGCTTCATCAGCCGGAGCGCGGAACAGGCGCGGCACCGGATTGCCGGTTTGCGCGTGCCAGGTCACGCCGCCCAGTTCGCTGAAACCAAATCCCAACGCGCGCCAGGCGGGCGCCGCTTGCGCCCATTTGTCCATGCCCGCCGCCAAGCCGACTGGATTGGGAAAGCGCAAACCAAAAAGCTCGACGGGCAATTCCGGCGCGCCATAAAGCGCCGCCGTTATGTCAAGTAGAAATTTGTCGCGGCTGACCCGGCCCAGCAGGCGCAAGGCGCGGTCGTGAATCTTCTCGGCTTCCTGCGTGAAGAGGACCGGACGAATGATGCCGCGGTAAAGCCAACTCACGATGTCAGGCCGCTATCGGGGGGCGGTGGCGGCGCTGGCGGCGGGGCGGCTTTTTTCCTGGACCGCGGCGCCCGGCAACAGGTTGCGGTAGGTCGCCAAGGCCAGCAGCGGCCAGCTATTGCGATACATGTCGTACTTGAGATAATAGACGCGCGGAAATCCGGTGCCGGTGGCTTCCGCCTCGGTCCAGGTGCCGTCGGAGTTCTGGGTTCGGATCAGATGCTCGATGCCGTTCTGCACGGTGGGCCGGAAGGGGTCGTCGAAGGCGCACAGGCCCATGACGGCCCAGGCGGTTTGCGAGGCGGTGCTGGGTCCCTGCCCTTTGAAGACCGGATCGTCGTAGGTATTGCAAAGTTCGCCCCAGCCGCCATCCTCGTGCTGGACGCTCTCCAGCCAGTCGCGCGCCTTGAGAATCCACCCCTGGCGCATGTTCACGCCCAGGGCGCGCAGGCCGCGCAGGACCTGCCAGGTGCCATAAATATAGTTTACGCCCCAGCGGCCATACCACGAGCCGTCCTCCTCCTGATGTTCGCGGATAAATTGCAGCGCCTCCTCCACGCGCGGGTTTTCCAGGCTGAAATTCTCATAGCCCAACAGTTCCAGAATGCGCGCCGTGATGTCGGCGCATTCGGGGTCCAGCATGGCGTTGTGATCGGCGAAGGGCACCTTTTCCATGATGGTCTTGGTGCAATCCTTGTCAAACGAAGCCCAGCCGCCGTCTTTGCACTGGAAGGTGAGCATCCAATTCAAGCCGCGCCGGAAAGCCGCGTCGCGCCGTGCCGGATGAGCGGTGGGGATTTTGCGCAAAGCCAGCAAGACCATGGCCGTGTCGTCCACGTCCGGGTTCCATTTGTTGTTGAACTCAAAGACCCAGCCGCTTGGTTCGACCTCCGCCGTGTTTTTATATTGCCAGTCGCCGCGGAACCGGACTTCGCGGTCAATGAGCCAATCCGCCGCCTTGACCAGCGCCGGATGATCGCTGGACAAGCCGGACTCGTGCAAGGCGATGGTCACAATGGCCGTATCCCACACCGGGGAAGTGCAGGGTTCGATGCGAACCGTATGTTCGGTTTCATGCTCGAGTTTCTTCAATTCCGTCTCGCATTGGCGCACCAGGGGATGATCGTCGGGATAGCCCAAGGATTTAAAAACGATCAACGAGTTGAGGACGCCTGGAAAAATCGCCGCCAAACCGTCGCTGCCTTCCTGGCGGGCCACCACCCATTCCTCCGCCTTCTTCAAGGCCCGTTTGCGAAAGGGATGAATATGAAAGCGGGCAAAATGCTCCGCAAATTTATGCACCGAATCCAGCCAAAGGAAGAAATTGCGCCAGGTGAAAAACTGCGGGTCGCGCGGCAACATCAAGTCGCGTTCGTGAAAACCGAGGGGATAAAGCTCGTTCAAGGTGGCCCTTGGCCCCAATTGGCGCGTGGGCTTAAAATGGTTGATGATGGACAAGGGCACGAGCATCGCGCGGCTCCACGAACTCATTTCATATAAATACACGCCGAACCATTTGCCGAGCAGGAGGATTTCGCACGGAATCGTGGGCAGGTATTTCCACGGGAAGAGGCCCAGCACCGCCAGGAAGAGCCTGGAAAAAGTATTCAGCCGTGGGACGCCGCCCAGGCTCAGCGCCGTCTGCCGGGCGCGCAACATGCGCGGATCGGTCGGGGAAACGCCCGCCAATTTCAGTGCCAGGTAGGCTTTGACCGTCGCGTTGACTTCCGCCGGACCCCCTGGATAAATGCTCCAGCCGCCCGTGGGCATTTGCAGGTTGAAAAGCTGGTTGACCGCCTTGCGCTGCCATTTCTCGTCCACGGATCTGTTCCAGTGATGATACGCCACCATGTCGGCCACCAGGGTGCAATCCACGATCAGTTCCCCGATCCAATAGCCCTCCGGCTTTTGTTCGTGCAAAAGGAAATCCTGCGACCGCCGGATGGCGGCCTCCAACTCTGGCAAAGTGAAAGGCTCGAAATCAGACGCGCGTGGGAGCGCGTTCACCTGCCCGTTCTCAATAAGTTGCCCGGACACGCTCTCTAATCTGCAAGCCGCGCGCCCGGCTGTAAAGCTCTTTTGACCGAGTGGACCTTGGCGAGGCGCATCCCAGCAAATCAGTCGCCGATGGCGACTGATTTGCTGAGATGAGCACAGGCGGTGGCTGGCTTCAATTTTTTTATTTTCGTTTTGGTTGAATTCACCTGAATTCACCTGAATCCGGCTGAATCCACCTGAATTTTGTGGCCGGTGCAATGCGAAAAACAATATTGTATTGGTTGTATTCACTTATATTCACTGTGAATGACTTTGACTGGCTTTGACTGGCTTGTACTGCGATGGGTTCCCTTGGAGTGCAATACCGTGAAATCTTGCCATTTTAACAAGATTTTGTTGAACAGGAGAAAACGGAGAGAACGGAGAATCATTTTAAATTTTGCATCACTCCGTTGCCTCTGTTTCCTCATGTTCAAAAAATGTGTTTGATTTCGGTTGGCCGCGCTGGGTTGGTGGTGGAGGTTTCTCCTGGGTTTTGGTTCGGCGCGCCCGGTCCGCCGGGTGGGCAGAAGCGGTCGGACGCTCGTGAGGGTCCGGCCTGGGCCGGCCACGAGCCTGGCATCCGCTTTCGCTTGGGCGCAGGGGCGCTGCATGGATACCACATTACCACCTTTAAATGGGAACGCAACTACAAACGATCAAGAAGCGCAAGGAAGGGGCATCTTTATGGACGGGGCGCTCTGATTCGCAGCTCCGCTAGGAGCGAAATCTTTGTAGATCAACCACATCCAATGGAGAATTAGCTCCGTAGGAGCGGCATGATCGGGGCGGAGCCAGGGCAGATGTCGCCTCTACGAGGCTTTGCTCTTTAGAGGAGACGGTGATCTACAAATAGGTCGCGCCTACGGCGCTGCTAAAAAGAGATGCGCCCACTTTGGCGCCGATTTGCTCGTTGAAATTCTCATTGAAATATCGCATGTTATGCAACGTGCCAATGACGTTGGATCAAATTGTCGAAGAAACTCGCGACTGGCCGCCGGAGAAGGTCGGCGAACTGGTCGGTCGTTTGACCAAAGACTTGCATCTCAGTGACCCAGAAACTGAAGCCGCTTGGCAAAGTGAGATAGCCTATCGCATCCAGGAAATCCAAACTGGCAAGGTTGAGGGTATCCCAGGTGAGGAAGTCTCCGCCCGCATTCGCAAAATCGTGGGAAGGTGAAACTCGAGAGAATTTGTCAGGGGAATGAGTGTCAGAGGAATGGGAAAAAGCGTTGGCAGAATTATTCCCCTGACCATGATTCCCCTGACAACCACCTCTTTTCTTTTTTCACCCCTGTCCTCGTTTAGGTTGCCTCTTGGCCGCGCTGTGAAATCCGTGGTAAAAAATCGTTCTTAAAGCGAATAATTCCGACGGATCGCAGGACCGAAACCTTCGATTTCCATTTGATTTATGAGGCGCCGTATGGCTCGCTTGGCGCATGGCGAAAATCCTCCAGCGAAAGCGGCGGCACATAGACGCCTTTGAACTCGCGCCGCCACCAGGCTCCCGTGGCCCGGCGAGTGGCGCGGTCAGTAAAGTGATACTCGTACAACAGCGCTCGCACATATTTTGGCGGTTGCCTGGGAAAGGGGTTCGGCCCCAGCAGAGCCAGGACAGGAGGGGAATTCTGCAAAAGACAATACTCGAATTGGAGAAACCACAGGTTGGCGCGCGGCCCTCCCAAAGCGGCAAACCACATCTGCCAGTCCAGGCGCGGCTGATAGGGCGCGACAAATCCCGGCGCGCCCCGCAAGTCCCCGGGCTTGTATTTGAATTGGTAGTCCCGCCAGTGTTGCTTGTCGTCGCTGCCTTGGACGATGATTTCCGGCCGCGTCCGGGTCATGACGGCGAACAAGCCGTAACCGTTGAAACTGCGCCAGGGCCGCGCCCAATCATAGAGCCAGATGACCGGCGCGGGCCAGGATTGACTGACGCCCGCCTCCATCAGGAAAGGGATCGTGGTCAGCGGCACGACGACTAAAGTCAGGCCCAACGTCACCGGCCAGGGCCAGCGCCTTGGTCGCCGCGCGGCAGCAGGGAGTTCCTGCTTCGAAACAGATCCCATGCCGAAGACCGACAAAGCCTTGTCATCCAGCAGCGGCAGGCACAACAGAAGACACAACGCGTTGAAGAAGGTGTAATTGCCGGTCAAAAGAATCAGGATTTGAAAGCCCGCAAAAATCCCGGCCGCCGCCAAACGCAGACGCCGCCCGGAAAAAATGAAAACGGGCGCCACCAATTCGATGGCGAACATCACAACAACGCAGAACGATTGCGCGGCCGGCGGCAATTGATGGGCGTACCAGCCGATCCAAGTCGGCAGCGGCTGGGTCTCATAATGAACCCGCAAGGCGGTGAGATTCCACCATGAAGCATCGCCACTCATGAGCTTGACGCAGCCGGATTCGAACACGAGCCGGAACATCAGCCAGCGCAGAAGCCACAACACCAAGGCGGGCGGCCGTGTCTGGCGCGATGGACGCTCCCACAGTTGCAGGGGCGCGAAAAAGACGGCCAGGAATCCCGTTTCCAACAGCAACGTATCCCATTGGAAACTAAGGAACGGACCGCCCACGGCACAGAGCGAAAGGTAAAGCGCCCACAACAGAAACAACATCGGCGCGGGAGCGATCCCCGCCAGCAGAGCCAGCGCGCACGCCACCCCCAGACCGCATTGCCAATGGAGCGCCAGGTCGCTTGCGCTCCACCAGGCGAAAGTCGGCGCCAGATGGAATCGCTCCAAGCCGATATGAGCGCGCGCCATCTCGTCCTTGAGCGCCGCCATCACGTCTTGGGCCGGAACAATCCCGCGGCTGCCGATCAACCCATCCACCTGCATCCAGAACGAACCGAAAGCGATCAAGTAAATCAGAGCCAACCCGCGCAGAAAAATCCAGCGCACGCGGATGTAAGAGGGCGGTTCGATACCGGGGCCGGCATAGATGCGGTCCAGCTTGGAGAGCGCGGTTCTGTGCAGCGCCACTTCCTCATAAAGTAATTCACTCAGATCGGCAAAGGGTGGAAGTCTCCGGTAGAGTCCGAGCAGCCAGCGATAGTGGCCGCCTTCAGCCAGGGAGCGGAAGACCGCCTCCGCCCCGCGATAAACGGAGCCATCCGGCAAAATCAAGTGAACGGCCTCTTCGAAATCTTGACGCGGAATTTCAGGAAAGCGAGCGGCCACGGCCTGGTCCTGGAATGGGAGATAATCCACCGCGTCGCCGGTGGCATTTTTCCAGCGAGCGATCCAACGGCGGCAGAATTGGCAATCGCCGTCAAAGACCAGGAGCGGTTTGGACGGCGGCGCTTGAACTCGAAGCTCCGGCGACACGCAACAGTGTGGCCCGAAACAGCCCAAAGTCTAGGAGCTTTTTCATGACGGGGGAGTCATGTTTTCACGCGGAGAGGTTTTCGGCGATGGCCCACCGCGGCAAGCCGCAACCAAAGATGGATTGGCTGCGAAAGATCACAAAGAAAACAAACAATCTCAGTTCTTATCTATGCGTTCTTTGCACTGCAATCCGTCAGAATCACGCATGGTCGCGAGGATTTTTTTTCGCGCAGAGAGCGCCGAGAGCGCAGAGAAAAAACAGGAAAGAAGGTCCGCCATGCAGTCCTTCTCCGCGCCCTCTGCGCCTCTGCGCGCACCTGTTCCTTCCGGCAGGGACTTGGTTAGGGCCTGCACACAGTGCCAGACGGTGAGGTTGCTCTTGGAACAAGATGCTTGGGACAGGAGAAAACAGAGAGAACAGAGCATCACTGGAGATTGTCCATCTCCCCGTTTCCTCTGTTGCCTCCTGTTCGAATCGTCTGTTTGGTTGCGGCTGGCCGCGCTGTGTTCTTTCGCGGCAAAAATTTTGCCAAAAATGAAGCGTTTTTTTGAATTTGCAATCTAATGAGGAGTCTGAACGCCCTCTCCATCGCAAAGCTCCGGTCAATTCTTCCATTGAAACGACTGCTATTTTGAGCGCACTCCGCGGAATGAATTTTCCCCTGACAAAAGGATCGCTCGCGGTTATATTTTAAGCATGAGAACATCCGAAATTCTCGACGAACTGCCTAGGCTCACAAAACGGGATCGGGATGAGATTCGCCTCAAACTCGCCGAATTGGACGGTGACGGCTGGGCCGACGCTGATGACCCGTTGACCGACGCCGACAAGGCCCTCATCGAAGCCCGCGTCGAAGCGCACGAACGAGACCCCACAAGTTCCATCCCGTGGGCGCAGTTTGAGGAGGGATTAAAACGGAGACTGGGTGAGTGAGCTTCCGGTTGGTGGTCCGTCCGGAAGTTGATGCCGATTTGCGCGAAGCCGAGATGTGGTATGAAAGGCAGCGCCCAGGCCTGGGCGCCGAATTCCTGCGAAAAGTGCATAAATCAATGTCCAGCCTGCCGGACAATCCATTCCGCCATCCTGTGCGAGACCGCCGCTTTCAAGTTCGTTGGTCGTACCCATGGCCTTTCCCTTATCGCATCGTTTATCGCGTACTCCAGGACACAGTGGTCATCTATACCGTTGTCCATTCGGCGCGGCACGAGCATCATTGGCAGAAGCGCGTGTGATTGTTCTCAGTGCGATCCTGGGCTTCGTGCAAGGTCAGGCCGCCAGTCCCTTGCAAAAACTTTAAACTTCAAACTTTGCATTTCTGCTCTACCTTCTGTGCGGATGCCGACGTTGTTAGAAAAGATCGAGGCCAGCGCCGCCGCGCGCCTGGTTCTGCCCGCCAAGACGCTGCCCCGCCAGGAATTGTCGCGTTACAAAAGATTCCTCAAAGTTGAAACACACCGCCTCAAAATCCTGCATCGCGCAGGGGCGGATGGCCGGGAGATTTGCCGCGCCCGATCGGTCATCATTGACTTGGTGTTGCGCTCCATCCTGGACGGCGTCAAGCAGGCCTCGCCGCACTTGGCCGGGGAGGCCCCCCCCGTCCTGGCGCTGGTGGCCATCGGCGGTTATGGGCGGGCCGAACTGAACCCGCACAGCGACATTGACATCATGTTCCTGCATGGGAGCGACATGATCTCGGCGGGCAGAGCGCGCCCGGCGCTGGCCGATTTGGTGGACGGCACGCTGTACACCTTGTGGGACCTGGGTTTGAAAATCGGCCACTCCGTGCGCTCGATTGAGGACTGTGTCACGGTAGCCAACAGCGATATGCAGTCCAAGACCGCGTTGATTGAGGCGCGCCGCATCACCGGCGAGGAGAAGTTGTTCGACGAATTCAACCGGACCGTTTTGGCCAAATGTGTGCTCGGCCATGAGAGCGAGTACATCCAGATGCGCGTGGAGGACCAGGCGGCGCGGCGGGCGAAGTACGGCAATTCCGCCTTCATGCAGGAACCCAACATTAAAAACTGCTGCGGCGGATTGCGCGATTATCAAAACCTGCTCTGGATGGCCTTTTTCAAATACCGCACCCGCACCCTGGCCGAGTTGGAGGAGCAGGAGATGATCACCGCTTGCGAACGCAAGCAACTGGACCGCGCCTACGGCTATCTGCTGCGTGTGCGCAACGAGTTGCACTACTACCTGGACCGCCCCTCCGATGTCCTGGGCCGCAGTTTGCAGCCGTCCATCGCGGCCAACCTGGGCTGGCATGACCGCTCCCCCGGCACGCGCCTGGAAGAGTTCATGCGGGAGTTCTACGGCCACACCCGCAACATGGATTTGATCACCCGCACTGTCGAGCAGCGGCTGGCCCTGCTTCCGCCGGCCAAGCGCCTGCTCTCCTTCGCCCGCGGCATTTTCCGTTCGCGCTCCGAAGAGGATGCCGAAACCGTCGTGGATGGGCTTAAATTTGCCGACGGCGAGGTTCGCGCCGCGTCGCCGGGCATTTTTCGCGAAAGCCCCAAACGGCTGATGCGCGTCTTCTTGCACATGCAGCAAAAAGGCCTGAAGCTGCATCCGGCCACCGCGCAGCTCATTCGCAACCAGCTCTCGCTGGTCAACAACTCGTTCCGGCGCGATCCGCACGTCCGCGCCACCTTTCTGGAAATCCTGGATCAGCGCGGCAGCGTCGCGCCCATCTTGCGCTCCATGCACGAGGTGGGGTTGTTGGGAAAATTCCTGCCGGAATTCGGACGGCTGACCTGCCTGGTGCAATTGGAGTTTTATCATCAATACACGGCCGACGAGCACACTTTGATGTGCATCGAAAAGCTGGACCAAGTCTGGTACACCAAGACACCCCCTTTCGGCGCTTACGCGGACATCTCGCGCGAGGTGGAGAATGCTTATCTTCTCTATCTGGCCCTGCTTCTGCACGACTCCGGCAAGGCCTTTCGCACGGGGCATCACGAGCAAATCGGCGGCCACGTGGCCCAAAGCGTCTCGCGGCGCCTGGATTTGGACGGAGCCGAGTCGCACACTTTGCGCCTGATCATCGAAAACCACCTGGCTATGGCTCAAATCTCCCAACGCCGCGACTTGGATGATCCGAAGGTGATCGAGAACTTCGCCCGCCAAATCCAAACCACCGAAAACCTGGTCCTGTTGACCCTTCACACTTTCGCCGATTCCATGGGCACGAGCGACCAATTATGGAACGGGTTCAAGGACGCGGTGCTCTGGCGGCTCTACCACAAATCCCGCCAGTTGCTTGGCGGCGGCACCGAATTCCTCCTGGCCGAGGCGCGCCAGCGGGAATTGTTGATCGAGGAAGTCCAGCGCATCGCGCCGCCCACGTTTGATCCGGCCGAGATCCAGGCCCATTTCAACAATCTCCCCCCCCGTTACTGCCAGATCAACGTGGCCCGGGACATCTTGGGAGACGTGGCGCAGGTTCATCGTTTCATCCAGTTGCAATTGTCCGAGAGCGAAGTCAACGCTCTGACCCCCATCATCACCTGGCACAACGAACGGGACCGCGGCTACACGACCGTCAAGCTTTGCACGTGGGACCGCGAGCGCTTCTTCACTTACATCACCGGCTGCCTGACCGCGGCCGGATTTAATATCCTCGGCGCCGAAATCCTGACCCGTTCCGACGGCATCATCCTGGACACGTTCTATGTCGTGGACGCCCGCACCGGACAATTGGCCAACCGGGAGGAGCGCGAAGCATTTGAGCATCTGGTGCAAAAGACTTTGACTGGGACGCCGCTGGATTTGCCCGCGCTCATCGCCAAAGTCCGCCACGCCCCGCCCGCTTACAAATCGCTGGATGGGGAAAGGATTCCGGCCGTCGTGGAGTTGGACAACGCCACCTCGGACACGCGCACGATCGTGGACTTGCAGGCGGAGGACCGGGTGGGATTGCTCTATGATGTGTCGCGGGCGTTGTCGGAATTGAACGTGCATATCCATCTGGCGAAAATCCTGACGGAGAAAGGCGCGGCCATTGACACCTTTTACATCGCCGAGCGCGATGGCTCCAAAGTGCTCGATCCAGAACGCCAGAAAGCCTTCAAATACCGGCTCCGAGAAGCCGTGCAGTACGGGGCTTGAAGTGGGATCGGATCAAGCCTGGCGCCGCCATGACACCTGAACGAATTGGCCGGCCGTGTCTCTGAGATTTACACCACATCGTCCGCCTGATAGATTTCCGCCATGAGAGCAACACTGCCCGAACCTGAAATTGTGACCCGCAAAGGCAAACCGGTTTCCGTTATCATCCCTATCAAGGATTACGAGGAACTTCTGGAACGTTTGGAGGATCGCGAGGACGTTGCTTGGCTCAAGCAAGCCCGCCGCAAGCCGCTCCACTACCGGCCATTGGAGGAATTCCTCGCCCGGCGCAACCGCAAGTGACCATGTATCTCCAGGCCCATTGGTCAGCGCCGCAACAATTCGGCCACTTCGATGACGGCGTCCGGGAAAAGAGCTGGCGCGGCCGACTCGCCCTCCTGCAGAGTCTGTGCGTTGGCGTAGCCGGCGTCATGCGGCTCGCGATAGACTTCCAGCGATCCGTCCATCAGGTTCACAATCCAAACTTCCATAATGCCGGCGCGCGCGTAAACGGGCAATTTCACTTCGCGATCGGTTTCCAGCGTCGAATCAGACACTTCGATCAGCAGGAATACGTCCTTCGGCTCGGGATGCCCGCTTTCGTAATCGTCCTGGGCTGGCCGCAGCAGCATCAGGTCGGGTTGCGGCTCGGAACGATCTTCCAGAAGCAAGGGGTTTTGCACCGCAATCAACCAGCGATCTTTTGCGCGGCGATTGAATAAACGGTTTAAGCGGTTAACCACTCCTCCGTGTAATGGGCCAATCGGTGACATATCTATAATCTTTCCATCCAGCAACTCCACGCGCGCTCCGGGCCGAAGGACTCCCGCCTCCGCCATCCGGTAGTAGTCCTTGACGCTGAAGCGATGCAGCGCCGCATCCGACCGATCTATGATCCTTCCATTGAGCAACTCCACGCTGGCGTCCTCCTGCAGCACTCCTATTTTCGCCATCTGGTGATACTCCCGCACGTTGAAGCTATGCAGCGACTCGCTCATTATGGTTAAACCTTTTCCCATGCTTAGACTTTTCCGTACACCTCTTCCACCGCCGCGCGGAAGTTGTTCTCGCCCACGTTGATGATCTTCATTTCCCGCTCCGCGCTCTCCACCGAATCGCTGGCGTGCGCCGCATTGACCATGATGTTGGACCCAAACTCGCGCCGCACCGAACCCGGCGGCGCCTTGGACGGATCGGTCGGCCCCAGCACGTCGCGAATCTTGCCGATGGCCTCCACTCCCTCGTAAATCAAGGCGATGCACTTCTCGGTGCCCGGTTGCCGGGCCAGCGCCGGGTCACAATCGGCCGGCGAACGGCCCGACATGAACTTAACGATGTTGTCGAACTGGCTGTCGCCAAAATGCGGCGCCAGCATTTCTCCGATTTTTTTCTCTTCCGCCGCCGGAATCCTGAACCCAAGCTCTTTCTCCAAGGCCGCCTTGGCCCGCGCCGCCACGACGTCTTTGAGCTTGGTTCGCAGCACTTCCCGCACGGGGCCGTAAAACTCCGACGCCTCCGCCACGCTCATGCGATGCACTTTGATGCCCACGATGTAAAGGCCCGTGCGCGAGAGAAAATCAATCACGTTGCCCGGACGCCCTGTGGCGAAGCGGAAATTGTCCGGCTTGATCAACACCAGGGTTCGTTGCGGCTTCTCCTCCGGCCCATAGATCAGCGTTTCATCCACGATGCCTCCGTCGCGGTCCGAGTAGCTGGCCCACAGTTTCAACTTCCCCACCGCTTCGTCCGCCGTCGGCGCGGCCAGGACGGCCGGCTCGAAATAGCGGACTTGGTCGTGTTCGTCCAGAATCAGATCGCCGTAAGTGTCGCGTATCGTCTCCCCGCCGCGGCGCTCGGCTGAAATGTTGCCGACGACCGAGCGGACTTTTCGCACCGCTTCCTCGCCGCGAAACAAAAGCACCATGGCGCGGCGCGGTCGCTTGGTCTTGGGGTCTGGCGTCAGGTTGCGCAGAATGTAATCGCGGATGAGCTCCTGGATGCGCCGGTCTTGCGGATCGGCGGTCGAGATGATGACATCGGAATACCTCGCCACCAGCTCGGCGCTGGGGGCGAACATGCGCGCGGCCGCCAATTCCAGGCCGGTGCGCGTGATCAGACGCGCCAGAATCCCGCCGGTTCGTGACTTATGGAGAGTGTAGGGCGTGACGATGACGTAAGCCAGTTGTTGGGCCATAGAGAATTCAGGTGGGCTGGTTTTCGCTTTTGGGAGCGCTGGCCGCCGTCACGACCGCCTTGCCGCCAAGGATTTTAAACATCACCACACCGCATGTCGGACACTTGCCTTTAATCGCCTTGCGTCCGTTCTTCATGGTCTCTTCAACGGCCTCGGCAATTTCTTTTTTTGCTTTGCACTTAACACAATATCCTTCAGGCATAAAATCGCACTGCACCTTCCGCTTCTGGCGGTTGTGTCGCAGTCCCGATAGTTTAGGGGCGGCTTGGCGCCACCGTCAACTCGTAAAAGTCCATTTTTATCATAACACGTTTCAAATCAACGATATATGACAACGCTTCATCCCGTCTCCAGGGCCTTTTATTCCGGTTTATTCACCATTTTTCGCAATTCCGTCTTCAGGATTTTTCCCGTGGCGCTATGCGGCAACGCGGCCATGAAAACCACCTTCCGCGGCACCTTGTATTCCGCCAGCCGCTCGCGCATAAACTCCAACAATCCCTTCTCCTCCAACTGGACGCCTTCGTGGCTGGCCACGAAAGCCAGCGGCTGCTCGCCCTTGCGCGCGTCCGGGATGCCAATGACCGCCGCCTCTCTCACGCCGGGAAATTGATACAGAACCTCCTCGACCTCGCGGGGATAAACATTGATCCCATTCACCAGCAGCATGTCCTTCTTCCGCTCCGTGATGTAGTAGTATCCGTCCTCGTCCATGTAACCGATGTCGCCCGTCAATAGCCACCCGTGACGCATGGCTTCCGCCGTCGCCGCAGGCTGATTCCAATAGCCCTGCATCACGTTGGCCCCGCGCACGCAAAGCTCCCCGGTCCGCCGCGCTGGCAGCATTTCCCCCGCCTCGTTTTGAATGGAGACCTCCACCCCAGGAATCGGCACACCGATGGATCCCGCCTTCCACGGCCCGCGGATCGGCGTGAATGCAACCACCGGGCTGGCTTCGCTCAATCCGTAACCCTCCAGCAGCGGAATTGGGAAGCGCGCCGTGAATTCACGCAACGTCTCCGCCGGCAACGGCGCTCCGCCGCTGATGCACAACCGCAACGGCAAATCCACCGGCGCCGGACTGTGCGACAGCGCCCGGAAGAACTGCGGCACGGCCGGCAGCAACGTGGCCCGATGCTGCATGATCTCCATGAAAATATTCTTGGGTGGATGCAGTGTTTTGATCAGCACAATCGAGCCGCCAATCAACATTGGCAGCAGCACGCCCACCGTAAACATGAAGCTATGAAACATCGGCAAAAGCACCACGAACCGGTCCTCCCCAACCGCCTTGAGCATTTGCCGGCAGCTTTCCACGTTGGCCAGCAGATTCCCGTGCGAGAGCATGGCCCCCTTGGGATGCCCCGTCGTGCCCGACGTATAAACAATGACCGCCAAGTCCCCGTCCTCCAAGTCCGCCATGGGCGCCGCCTCCCTCCCCGCCTGCCCGCCAAGCGACTCCACGAACAATGCTTTCAACCCCTGCCGCTCTGCCGCCAGTTTGGCCAACCCTTCCCTCATGGATTCATCCAGGATGATGGTTTGAATGCCCGCATCGGCCAGGATGAATTGGACTTCGGCTGGTTTAAGGAAATTATTGATCGGCACCGCCACCGCCCCGGCCTGCCAGATGCCGAAAAGGACCGGCACAAATTCCGGGCAATTCTTCAGCCAGACGCCGACCCGATCCCCGCGCCTGACGCCGAGGCTGTTTTGCAACTGATCCGCGACGCGCAAAGTTTGACTCCAGAATTGCCCGTAGGAAAAGCGGACATCCCCCCAAAAGAGCGCCGTTTTGGAAAAATCGCTCCGGGCCGACTGGGCGAAAGCGAGTGCCAGGTTCATCAAGCTGCCAGATTTTGCCCAACCCGGTCGAAGCGCAAGGAATAAATCCGCGCCGCGAGAACCGGGGGCGCATCTCAGCAAATCTGCAGCTTGGATTTCTCCCTCTCCTCCACAGACTTGTGGAGGAGAGGGCCGGGGAGAGGAGGGAACCCCTTCCCAATGAGAATCTTGGGACATTGGGCGGCAAATATCTTGCCGCGGACGCGGGAACAGCCCAACATGGCAAAGGGCGTCAAGCCCTGTTATGACTCATGACATGACCATCACGCAACAATTCAAACGATTGGGTTTTCGTTCACGGGCCTTCTGGATCGGCTTGAGTTTGGAGATCGTAGCCGTGGTTGGCCTGATTGATTTCGTGACGGGATTCGAACTTAACTTTTTCGCGTTCTACCTCATCCCGGTGACATTGGCGGTGTGGTGTGTGGGCCGCACTTTTGGCATTTGCGTTTCAGCGCTGTGCGTCGCAGTTTCGATCGCGGGAGATATACGTTCACGAGTGATTGCAGGCGCGCCCTATTCCAGTTCGCTGGTTCCTGTCTGGAACACAGCGATTGCGCTCACCTTTTACCTGGTGGTCGTTTGGATTCTGAACAACTTGCGTTCCTTGAAAGACGAACTGGAGGAACGGGTGCGCCAGCGCACGGCCGCGCTTAACAACGAAATGCAGGAACGCATGCGCCTGGAAGAGGAAATCCTGAGCATCAGCGAGCGCGAACAACAACGCATCGGCCACGATCTGCACGACAGTCTGTGCCAGCACCTGACCGGCGTGGCCCTGGCCGGAGAGGTTTTGAGCGAGCAATTGGCGGCCAAATCCCTTCCCGAAGCCAAAGCGATGGACCATATCGTGAAATTGGTGGAAGGGGCCATTGATCTTACCCGCACCCTGGCGCGCGGTCTTCATCCTATTGAACTCGAGGGGGAAGGATTCACGGACGCCCTGCGGGAATTGGCCGGCACCATCACCGAAGGATTCAAGACCCCTTGCGCTTTTGAGTGCGACAGGCCCGTGGAGATTCGTGAACCAGGCGTGGCCACTCATCTGTATCGCATCACGCAAGAGGCGATTACCAACGCGGTCAAACATAGCAACGCCAAGAAGATTGTCGTGCGCCTGGAGGCTGGGCCGGACGACCTCACGTTGACGATCAGCGATGACGGTGTCGGCATGCCCCCAAAAATACCGGGCGGCATGGGCTTGCGCACCATGGCTTACCGGGCCAGTGTGATCGGCGCAACCTTCAGCGTGGAACGCCTGCTTTCACGCGGCACGCGCGTCACTTGCAAATTGCCCCAAGGCAGCTTTTCTTCCGTAACCCATGACGCCTAAAGCCAAGGTCCTATTGGTGGATGACCATCCGTTAGTGCGCGAATGGCTCGCCGTTTTAATCAACCAGCAAGCCGACCTTCAAGTTTGCGGAGAGACGGATAGCGCCCCCAAGGCCTTGCAAATGATCGGCGCGGTCCATCCCGACATCGCCATCGTGGACATTTCGATGGAGGGAGGATCGGGCCTTGAATTGATCAAGAACATCAAAGCCAGTTATCCCAAGGTGATGGTGATCGTGCTTTCCATGCACGACGAAATGCTTTACGCCGAACGGGCGTTGCGCGCCGGGGCGCGGGGTTACATCATGAAAAGAGATGCGACCAAGATAGTCCTGCAAGTCATCCGCAGTGTGCTGGGCGGAAAACTCCACCTGAGCGATAATATGGCCAGGATGTTGGCGGAAAAGTTTGTTGAAGGACGGCCCAGCGCGCCCGGTTCCGTGATGGAAAAACTAAGCGACCGTGAGTTGGAGGTTTTTCAGTTGTTGGGGCGTGGTTACGCTACAAGGCAAATAGCTCAGGAGTTGCATGTGAGTGTGAAAACCATTCAGGCTTTCTGCGCCCGCATTAAAGAAAAGCTCGGTCTTCCTAGTGCTACTGAACTCTTGCGCGAAGCCGTGCGCTGGAATGACAGCCAGCAAGAAAAGTAAATTATTTTGCTTTTTATGCTTGCATTAAGGAAAAGATTATGTTTTTTGATTAAAGTTAGCTAAGATTGGCCACTTAGTTAAATCCTTGTACGAATTCACCCTACAGATTATTTAGGCGGCACTCTATAGACTCTCCATGACGCTCCAGTTATTGTTGTTCTCATGGAAGAGTCAGTTCGGTTTACACCACTATCTGTTAAAAATGTGTCACAGTTGCACCGCTGTGAACGCTGGTTCACTCCTCTTTTGAATCACAAGCGTTCTGTTCCGCGGCGATGAATGCGACTATTTTGCTAATTCCCCATCATCCCGGTCTTCGTGAACAAGGGCAATGAGGTTCCTATGAAGAAGATAGAAGCCATCATTAAACCCTTTAGACTGGAGGATGTCAAGAACGCCCTGGCTCAACTCGGAATCGAAGGGATGACGTTGACTGAAGTCAAGGGGTGCGGCCACCAAAAGGGCCATACCGAAATCTACCAGGGAAGCGAATACACTTATGAAGAAATCCATGCAAATTATCAGAAAAGCAACGGCTGTGATGGCGACGGTTGCGGCTTTGATTCTCGCAACCGTCCTGCTCAAATCCGGTTCCGGGCAGCCGGCCAGCACAAGCCCGCCGCCGGGGCCGGCTTCCGTTCCAGTTTCCAATGCGCCTCCGTCGACGGTGACGTTGGAACCGAGCCAACTGGATGCGATCAAAATCGGACCGGTGGGAACCAATGCTTTCCCCATCGAGAGATCGGCCGTCGGCAGCATTGATTACAACGAAAACCTGTCCGTTCAGGTTTTCTCGGTTTACCAGGGGAAAATCATCAACGCCCTCGCCAACCTCGGTGATGATGTGAAGAAGGGACAGCCGCTTTACACCATTGACAGCCCGGACCTGATCCAGGCCGAATCCACCTTAATCGGGGCGGTGGCGGCTAACGTTCTCTTCAGCAATGAACTCGTGCGCGCCACAGCGCTTTACGGAACCAACGGCGTGGCCCGACGCGAATTGGAGCAGGCGACCTCCGATGCGCAGACGGCTGAAGGCGCCCTCAAAGCGGCCCACGATGCGGTCCGCGTTTTCGGCAAAACCGAGGATGAAATTAATAAGATCGAAGCCAGCCGCAAGATTGACCCCACACTGGTCGTGCCCAGTCCGGTCAGCGGCCGGATTACTGCGCGCAACGCCCAGCCGGGCCTGCTGGTGCAGCCCGGCAGCGTCCCGGCGCCTTACACGGTGTCCGCACTGACGAACAAGTGGTTGCTGGTCCATGTCACCGAAAGCGACAGCCCATTGTTCCAAGTGGGGCAAACAGTCGCGGCTCATGTGATGGCCTATCCTGAGCGTGTTTTCAACGGCAAGATTTTGCGGCTGGGCACGACGGTTGATCCGAACGTCCACCGGCTCACGGTCATCTGTGAGATTCCCGACCCCAAAGGTGAATTGCGTCCTGGGATGGTCGCCAACTTCACGATTGAAGTTGGGGACCCGGTCATGTCTGTCGCCATACCGACGACGGGCGTGGATCGAAATAGTGACGGCACATACGAGGCCTGGGTCACCGTGGATCGCCACGTCTTTTTCCAGCGCCGGGTCAAGATCGGCCTGGAAAATGACGGCCAGTATCAGGTCCTGGAAGGTTTGCAGCCTGGAGAGCTTATTGTAACCTTAGGGGCCGTCTTCATCAGCAACATCCTCTACGCCCCGCCGAGCGACTAATGGGCCTCCGCCGCAAAGCGACCCAATGCCTCAATAGAAGCCAATCTGATGCTTAAAACAATTATTTCATCCTGCCTCAGCCGCCGGGCGATTGTTGTGCTCGCCTTGCTGGCCTTTGCCGCGGCAGGCCTCTTCGCCTTCCACGTGATCAACATCGAGTCCTATCCCAACCCAACGCCGGTCATCCTGGAAATCACCGCCGAAGGCCCCGGACTCTCGGCTGAGGAGATCGAGCGTTACTACACCATTCCCATGGAAATTGGACTGTACGCGACGCCGGGCGTCAACGTCATCCGCTCCACTTCCTTTTACGGGCTGTCCTTTATCCGCGTGGTGTTCAGGTATGGGATTGATTATGACTTCGCCTATTCCCAGGCTTGCGTGGCGCTGCAACAAAATGTCACGCTGCCGGGCGGTCAGATACCATCCGTCAACCAGAACAGCGGGAGCGGCGAGATCTATCGTTACACGGTGCAGGGCCCGAAGCGTTATTCGTTGACCGATCTGCGCACCATTCAGGATTGGATCGTGTCGCGGCGGCTCTCGACTATTAACGGCATCATTAACATCAACAGTTGGGGCGGCACCACCAAGGAGTTCGAGATTCAGGTGGACCCGCTGAAAATGGAAGCCTTCAACGTCACCATACCGCAAATCCTAACCGCGGTGGGCAACGCCAACATCAACGTCGGCGGGCGCGAAATCGTCATGGGCCAGCAGTCCATCAACATCCGGGGCGTCGGCTTGATAGATGATGGCGGCAACGATGATCTGACCCAGGGCTACCACGTGGATGGCATCGAGAAAATTGTCCTCGGCACCTCCAACAACATCCCCATCCTGGTCAAGGATGTGGGGAGAGTGGTGATGACCAATACGCCGAGGCTCGGCATTTTCGGCTTGAACACCAACGGTGATGCGGTGGGGTCCATAGTGGTGATGACCCGGACGAAGCAGACCTCGGAGATGCTGCCCAAGGTCATTGCGGAAGTTGCCAAAATGAACAGCGATGGAAGCCTGCCGCCGGGGGTCAAGGTGGTTCCCTTTTATGATCGCGGTTACCTCATTAAGCTGACGACCCACACCGTTCTGGAAAACCTCGTTATGGGAATTGTGCTGGTGTTCCTGGTCCAGTGGGTTTTCCTTGGGAACCTCCGCAGCGCGATCGTGGTGGGGGTCAACATCCCGTTCGCCTTGTTTTTCGCCATCATCCTGCTGGTGATAAACCATGAAAGCGCCAACCTGCTGTCCATCGGCGCGGTGGATTTCGGCATCATCGTGGATTCGGCGGTCATCCTGATGGAGAATATCTTCCGCAATTTCCAAAGGCCCGAGGAGGAAAGGCAGGGGCTGCTGGCCCGTCTGACCGACGGCTTTTACGGGCCGGACCCAACCCGGACGCTGCATGCCGCCCCCAGCCACGGATGGACCGACCGTCTGCGGCTGATCCTGGTCAGCGCGCTGCAGGTGGACAAAGCGATCTTGTTTTCGGTGCTCATCACGGTGGCCGCTTTCGTGCCGCTGTTCACCATGCAGGGAGTCGAGGGTCAAATCTTTGGCCCCATGGCGCGCACCTATGGATACGCGCTGGCGGGGGCCTTGCTCGCCACTTTCACGGTCACGCCGGTCCTCTCCCACTTCTTGCTTCCTCAGCACGTGGAGGAGGCCGAGACGATTGTCGTCCGGCTCCTGCACCGTGTCTATGATCCCACACTGCGTTTCTCCCTCAAACACCGCGGCCTGATGGTCGTCATTGGCGTGGTCTTTCTCGTCGCGGCAGGATTTCTTTCGCAGCATCTGGGCAGCGAGTTTCTCCCGGCGCTGGAAGAGAACAATTATTGGATTCGCGCCTCCATGCCGACCACCCTTTCCCTTGCGGACGGCGAGGCGGCAACGACTAAAATGCGCAATATCCTTTTAAAGCATCCGGAATGCATGTCCGTAACTTCCCAGCACGGCCGGCCCGATAACGGGACCGACGCTTCGCCCTTCTCCAATGTTGAACTCTTCGTGCCCCTGAAGCCGTTGGATCAATGGACTCCCGGCATGACCAAGGACAAAATGACGGATGAGATACAAAAGGAGTTCACCAAACAGCTCCCTGGCGTCATCTTCAACTTTTCGCAATACATCCAGGACAACATCGAAGAGGCAATTTCGGGGGTCAAATCGGCCAATTCGTGCAAGATACTCGGTCCAAATCTCGAAACGTTGACGAAGCTGGCAAGCGATGTCCAGGACCAGATGAGCAAAGTCAAAGGTGTTTGCGATCTGGGCATCTTTCCGGTCTTTGGGCAGCCCAACCTGGATATTACTGTAGATCGGGACAAGGCGGCGCGCTACGGCCTCAATACCGGCGATATCAACACGGTCGTCCAGGCCGCCATGGGCGGGACCACAGCCACCACGGTGCTCGAAGGCCCACGCGAGTGGAACTTGGTCGTGCGCTACTCCCCCGAATGGCGGAATAGCATCGAAAAAATTCGCAACATCAAGGTGGGCTATACGACCGCCAGCGGCGTCAATGCCTACATCCCGTTGCGGGAACTGGCGGACGTCCGACTGGACACCGGCGCGTCCTGGATTTACCACGAAACGATGACGCGCTTCATCCCGGTCAAGTTCAGCGTGCGGGATCGGGACCTCGCCAGCGCCGTGGCCGAGGCTCAGGCGCGCATCAAGAAGAATGTCATGCTTCCGCCCGGCTATCGCCTGGTCTGGGCGGGCGAGTTTGAAGACCTGCAACTGGCCAAACAACGCCTGGAGGTCGTCGTGCCGATCAGCCTTTTGCTCATCCTCTTCCTGCTCTACTGCTTGTTCAATTCGCTGCCAGACACCCTTCTGACGCTGGCGGGCATCCCTTTTGCGATCGCCGGCGGTGTGCTGGCGCTCTATGTCACCGGGACGCCTTTCAGCATCTCCGCCGCCATCGGCTTTGTCTCGCTCTTTGGTGTGTCGGTCATGAATGGCATTCTCTTAATCACCTATTTCAACCAGGCCAGGCAGCGCGAAGCTATGACGCCGTCGGCGGCGATGTATCATGCCGCCTCCACCCGTATGCGGCCTTTGCTGATGACCAGTCTCTCCGCCTGCATCGGCCTGCTTCCCGCCGCGATGTCTCACGGCATTGGCAGTCAGGTGCAGCGCCCCTTGGCCACTGTGATCGTGGGCGGCATGTTTCTTGGACCGGTCGTGCTGCTCATCGTTGTGCCGGCGCTGATGATGGTGTGGCTGGGCCATGAAGAGAAAACTAAACCGCCGACGACTGAATCCACCACCTAAATTCAATAATCAATATGAAAAAAACGTGTTTCCTTTTCACAGTCATTGCCTTTGGCTCATTGAGCCTCGGGCTGGGTCATGCCGCCGAACTGTCCAGCCCATCATCCAAACGAGAAACCCACGAAAGTCCTGCGCCCAGCAATCGTTCGGGCGCCCCGCCGCACGGCAAAACAGGTCGGACCGACGCAAAGCCTTCCAAACTCAAAGAAGATGCCCATGCGGGGCCGGTTAAATCCCAAGTCAAACGCGCCCCGGAAAAGGAACCTCATCAACTTGAACTGAAAAAGGCCGCCACAGCCGCCACCAAGGCATCCATAAGGAAGAAAACAGAAAACCAGCGCGAACAACCTGCCAGGTTGGTGATTGGCAGGGAAGCCACCGCTTCAACGCCCGGCGCCATTCGCGGCCGAAGCGACACCACCACGGTCATCGGCAAAGTAAGAACATCGGGAGCACTCGATGGAGCCACGGTCATAAGACGCAAGCCTTAGCTCATTTGACCTTATGAAACCATCTTACAAGCCGTTCGTAATATGTTTGATGGCGCTCTCCGCATTGGCGCTGCTGCCCAGTTGCGCGGTGGGGCCGAACTTCAAAAAGCCCGCCGCGCCCACGGTCAAAGATTATACTCCGAATCCGATTTCGACCACCAGCAGTGCGACCAACGTGGTCGGCGGGGAAGCCCAACACTTTGTCACCGCTCAGGACATTGCGGGAGATTGGTGGACGATCTTCCACTCGGCGCCGCTCAACGCGCTGATTGAGCGGTCGCTCAAGGCCAACCCAAACCTCAAGGCGGCGCAGGCGGCCTTGCTGGTGGCGCGGGAGAATGTCAAAGCCCAGTACGGCGCGTATTATCCAACCGCTTCGGCCAGTTTCTCCGGTTCCCGCCAGCATACGGCCGAGGTCATTGCGCCCGTGCCGAACAACAACGAATTTAATTTCGATCTTTATACGCCCCAGGTCACCGTGTCCTACGTGCCGGATGTCTTTGGCCTCAACCGGCGCACGGTGGAGTCGCTGAAGGCACAGGAGGAAGAAGCGCGCTTCGCCTTGGTGGCGTCCGATATTGCGTTGAGCGCCAATGTCGTGGCTGCGGCCATCCAGGAGGCCTCCGTGCAGGAGCAGATTAAAGAGACACATCATCTCATTGATCTCAACACCAACATGCTTCGCGTACTGAAAACGCAGTTTACCAATGGCTACACCGACAGGCTTGAGGTCGCGGCGCAGGAAGCGCAGCTTGCTGCCATCATTGCCACACTGCCCCCGTTGCTCAAGCAACTGGCTCAAGTACGCGACCTGCTGGCCGCGCTCTCCGGCGGCTACCCCAGCGAGGGTCCGGCTGAGAAGTTTGAGCTTTTTTCCGACCTGCATCTGCCACAGGAATTGCCCTTGAGCCTTCCCTCGAAGTTTGTGGAGCAGCGGCCGGATGTGCGCCTGGCCGAAGAAAACTGGCACGCCGCCAGCGCCCAGGTTGGCATCGCCGTGGCGAACCGGCTGCCGAATTTTATGCTGAGCGCGGATGCCGGCTCCATGGCCCTGGCCTTCGGCCAAATGTTCTCCTCGGGCACGGGCTTTTGGAGCCTGGCCGGATCGGTGACGCAACCCGTTTTCCAAGGCGGCACCCTGCTGCATCGGCAGCGAGCCGCCCAGGCCGCGTGTATTGAAGCCGAGGAACAATATCGCGCCACCGTCCAGACCGCCTTTCAAAACGTGGCCGACACCTTGAATGCGCTCGAACAGGATGCCGCCGCATTGAACGCCGCCGCCTATGCCGAAGCCGCCGCCAAAATCACGCTTGATCTGTCCAGGCAACAATGGCAGGCTGGCTACGCCAGTTACCTGGCCATGTTGAGCGCGGAACAAGCCTATGATCAGGCCGTCATTACCCGGGTTCAGGCCCAGGCCAACCGCTGCGCCGATACCGCCGCGCTCTTTCAGGCTCTGGGCGGCGGATGGTGGAACCGCGCCGATCTCACCAAAAGGTAGCCAGGGAAACCGGTCCTCATGGCACTAGAAACGACACCGGACGCGGACAGGCTGAAAAAAAGAATCTTCATCGTGGACGACCACCCGCTGGTGCGCGAGTGGCTGACCACTTTGATCAACCAGCAATCCGACCTCAAGGTCTGCGGCGAGGCGGCCAGCGCAGCCGACGCCCTTAAGCTCATCGGCGAGGCCAAACCCCAAGTCGCCATCGTGGATATTTCCATGGAGGGAGGATCGGGCATCGAGTTGATTAAAAGCATCAAAGCCAGCTCTCACGACATGCCCGAAGTGGCGATTATTGTGCTCACCATGCACGATGAAGCCTTATACTGTGAGCGCGTGCTTCGCGCCGGCGCCCGCGGTTACATCATGAAACGTGAGGCGACCAAGAATGTGCTCCAAGCCATTCGCCGCGTGCTCAAAGGAGAAATGTATTTCAGCGAGAAAATGGCCATGATCATGGCCGGGAAGTTCGCGGAAGGCAAAACCCCGGCGACGAATTCGCCAGTGGAACTCCTCAGCGACCGGGAATTGGAAGTGTTCCAGTTGTTGGGGCGTGGTTGCAGCACCAGGCAAATTGCGGAGGAAATGCACATCGGTTTCAAAACCGTTCAGGCTTTCAACGCCCGGATCAAGGAAAAGCTCAAAATCTCCACCGCCAACGAACTGCTGCGCGAAGCCATGCGCTGGCATGAAAACCAGTTCAAAGAATAGCTACAAGGTAAGGCGGCGCTGTCGCGCCGCCTTGGTCAGTGCGAAGCGGCAGCTTCCCCCTGCCAGAAACATCCGCAATTACTTGGGAATCTCATTATAATTTACGTCAGACAAAGGATTTGACTTGCATTGTGGCCAAAATGGCGTGAAATGTTTATACGGAACATGGAAAAACCCTTGAATTTCCGGTTTGAACTTCCTCGGCCGCCTGCGGGGCCGCTGGTGGAAGTGTCATCAGCGGAAATGGAAAAACTTCTGCTCAGGAAATTGGAGGAGTCGGAGAATAATCCAACCCAGGCGCTGTGGCAGTTGGCGCTCTTTTACAAGCAAATCCGCCAGAATGGCAAGGCCCTCACCCGTCTCCAGGAGTTGCTTCCGCTCCTGCCGGACCCGGAGGAACGGGCCAAGTGCGTCCTGGCCATGGGCCAGACGATGGAGCAGACGGGCCATTACGCGGCGGCGGCCGGCTATTACAAACAGGCGCTGGCCCTGGAACCCATGCATACCTGGACCTGGTATTTTGTCAATAATAATCTTGGCTTTTCGCTCAATGTCCTCGACCGCTTCGCCGAAGCGGAGCCTTATTGCCGCAAGGCCATTGAAACCGATCCCAACCGGCCCAACGCCTACAAGAATCTCGGCCTCTCCCTCTCCGGTCAGGGCCATTATCGCGACGCGGCCCAGTGTTACGTGGCCGCCACCCAGGTCAACGCCGCCGACCCCAGGGCCTTTCATCTGCTGATGGATTTGTTGAAGAACCATCCGGAATTGGAATATGACTTCGAAACCGCCGCGGCCTGTTGCCGCAAGGCCGTCGAGACTGCGGCCCGCAAAGTCCAGGAAATGAAACCTGTGGTCCATCGCGGTTGGAAAAAACACTTCATTCTCTTTCGCGCCAAAGTCTGGGCCATGATTCGGCGGCTATGGACCGGCTCCCCTTCAGCCACAGCCGGACCCCGGTTTTGAGCCGTTGGATCCGCGAGGTCGAGCAGAGCATCGCCTCCAGAGAGCTTCTGCGCGACGGCCAAAAAATCCTGCTGGCCGTCTCCGGCGGCCTGGATTCGATGCTGCTCCTGCACCTCCTGCGCCATCTGGCCGGCGCCCATCGTTGGAAATTGACCGTCGCTCATTTCAATCATCAGTTGCGCGGACCGGCGGCAGACGCGGACGAGCGATGGGTCCTTCAGACGGCCCGCCGCCTGGGGTTGCGGGCGGTTTCCGGGCGGGCGGATGTCGCGGCTGCGGCGCGCGCGGCGGGGATTTCGCTGGAAATGGCCGGACGCGCCTTGCGGCATGATTTTCTGGCGCGGATGGCGCGAAAGCATCGCATCCCTGCGGTGGCGTTGGCGCATCACGCGGATGACCAGGTGGAGCTGTTTTTTCTCAGATTATTGCGCGGGACCAGCGGACGGGGTTTGGCAGGGATGCAGTGGAGTAACCCATCCCCCAGCGATCCTTCGATTGCGCTCATCCGTCCGTTCCTGGATCAATCCAAAGCCGTCTTGCGCGATGCGGCGCAATCCGCCGGCGTGCGTTTTTTGGAAGATGCGACCAACGCGTCCACCGATATGGACCGGAACCGGGTCCGCCATGAGTTGTTGCCGTTGCTGCGCCAGCATTACCAGCCGCGCCTGTCGGAACGAGTGTTGCGCCTGATGGAATTAACGGGCGCGGAAGCGGAACTGGCCGCCTCGCTGGCGGAGCGTTGGCTGGCCGCGAAACGGCGAACCAGATTTGACCGGCTGGCCACGGCGGTGCAGAGGCGCGTCATTTATGCGCAATTGCTGCATCTGGGGCCATCGCCGGATTTCGACCTGGTGGAACGCTTGCGAGCGCATGGCGGCCAGGCGGTGTCCATCGGCGCGGGGCGATGGGTGTCGCGTGACGCTAAGGGCCTGCTGCACGAGCGGAAGATCGGGACGCCGGACTTCGATGCGGCACGGATGCAGATAGAATTGACAGAAGGGAAAGGGCAGGCTCAATTTGCCGGCCTGGCGCTGTCGTGGGAAATCGTCCAGTCGCCTGGAACCGGATTGGCCCGGAAATCGAACGTGGAATACTTTGACGCCGACAAAGTTGGCGGAAACGTTTGGCTGCGGCATTGGCAGCCGGGCGATCGTTTTCAGCCTATCGGGATGAAATCGGCCCGGAAATTGCAGGATTTGTTCACCGACTTGAAAGTGCCGCGCAGCCAGCGGCATCGCCGCGTGGTGGCGGCGACCGATCGGGGCGAATTGTTTTGGGTGGAGGGCCTGCGGATGGCGGAAGGTTTCAAGCTGGACCCTGCGACAGTCCGGCGCTTAAAATGGCAGTGGCGATTGAAACTATAATATTTGGCTGGTGTTATCTCGGGATAAGAGTATATTGATTACTGTGAGTTCCAAACTGACATGGGCCTGCGTGGTGGGATGCGCCGCATTGGCTGGTCTTGCAACGACCAGGGCGGCGGCGGAAGTCACTCCGACCGATGGCAATCCTTATTCGGTGATTAGCGACCGAAATGTCTTTCACCTCAATCCACCGCCTCCTCCGTCCTCTGCCGACGACAAACCGGTGGAATTGCCAAAAGTGGCATTGACCGGAATTATCGGAAAGGGCAATGCCATGAAGGTCTTGCTGGCCATTCCGCCCAAGAACCCCAAGGATTCCTGGACTTACCTGACCTTGGCGCCCGGCCAAAGAGAGCAAGACGTGGAGCTGGTTAGAATTCATGCGAAGCAGGAGGAGGTTGAAATCATCAATTCAGGCACGGCCCAAACCCTTTCCAGGAGCAATAGTTACGCGGCGGCGGCGGCGGGTGCGCCTCGCGCGGGCGGGAATCCGGCGGGGGAGAAGGAGAAGGGATTTCCCGGCCTCCGTCACGAGAGATTCTCCGGCTTGCCCGGAGGGCCACCCGGATCAGCCGGGCCTGCGGCTGCCGCAACGCGAGGCGAGAGTTCGCCTCTTGTCGTCGGCGGCAACGGGTCAACCGGCGGAGCTTTCGTCTCTGGTGGATCTGGAGGGTCTGGAAGCTCCTTCGTTTCTGGAGGATCTTCTCTGGGTGGGGGCGCAACAGGGGTCGCAAACGGTGCTGCGGGCCTCGGGACCGCTCCCGGCAACAATGTGGGAACTCAAATTGGCAACGCGCTTCTCAATCCGGCAAGCGGCCATTATCAAATGCCGACTCCCACCGCGCCGCCGCTCCCGCCTGACGTTCAAGGTTCGTTGATGGTTATTCACAAGGCCGCCATGGGTGGCGGCGGTCCGCCATTGCCGCCTCCAGTGCAGGCGGCCGTGGACAATTTGGAAGGCCAGGGTGCTCCTGAGGGTCCGCCCCCGCCCCCTTGACCTCCCTGATTTCTCCTAGCTTCTTAAGAACTCCGCCCCGGCCCAATCGGCAAAACGCAGCCCTTTGTTTGTCAAGTTGAACTTCTGCCGGTTCAATTCCCCGTAGCCCAGTTCGAGCATCTTGTCTATCTCCGGCTTCCACTCGATGCGCAAATCATATCCCGTCCGCCGCTGGAATTGCTCCAGCGGCCAGCCCGCGTTCATGCGCAATCCGAACGCGGCGATCTCCCCGGCGCGCGCCAGCGGCGCCAGTTCCTCCGAGGATTCAATGGGGCGCCGTCCTCGCTCCAATTGCTCGCAATACATCGTGGTATTGGACCAGTTCCGCGTGCGAATGCCACGCACGTACCCGGCCGCGCTGGGGCCAAGACCATGAAAAGAGCCTCCCCGCCAATAATTGACATTGTGCCGGCAGGCCCGGCCCGGCGTTTCCGCCGGAGTCGCCGCCGTCGGCCGGGCAAAATTGGCCACCTCGTACTGTTGGAATCCGCCGTCGGCCGCCGCCTGCAGAAGCTCGTCATACATCGCGCACGCCAGATCTTCATCCACTTGCACGGCGCCGGCCCGGAGTTGCTCGAAAAGGGGCGTGTCCTCCTCGTAAATGACTTCGTAACAGGAAAGGTGCTCGCTGCCCAGCGCCGCCGCCTCGGCCAATGTCCGCCGCCATGAGTCCATCGTCTGGCCGGGAATGGCGAACATCAAATCCACGTTCACGTTGTCGAAACCGGCGGCCCGCAGGATGTCGAAGGACTTGAAAATCATCTCGCGGCTATGCACACGGCCCAGCCGATCCAGCAGCGCTTCGTCGAAGGATTGCGCGCCCATCGAAACCCGGTTGACTCCCCCCTCACGCAGCAGTCTGGCCTTGTCCAGCGAGACCGTGGCGGGATTGCATTCGACGGTCCATTCGGCGGCTTCGTGCCAGCCAAGCCGATGGATGCTTTGCAAAACGCGTTCCCATTGCGCAAGATTGAGCAACGAGGGCGTGCCGCCGCCGAAAAAGATCGTCTTGGGTTTCAAATCCGCCGCCACCATCTCCATCTCCCGCACCAAGGCTTCGACATAGCGGTTGACCACGTGGCCATCGGCAGCCTCGGAGTAGAAAGCGCAGTAGGCGCATTTCCTGGCGCAAAACGGGACGTGAACGTAAAGATGTTCAATGGCTGGTTCCTGGAGCATTTTCCTGGTTGGTGGTCTTTGGGTTGTCCTTCAAAAGCAGGCCGCGGATTCGCGCCGGCAGCGGTGCGCCCGTCGGGCCGTTTCTGCGCACCGGTTCCTCGCCCTCGACATAGTGGTATTGCCCGTTCTCCGCGTCCTGCCAGATTTCCACGCTCACCGGTTTCCGGCCCGAGTGCGGGAAAAATCTTTCAAAGTGCAGGAGCTTGGCGGCGGCCAATTGCCCGGCGGTGAACACGGGGGTCAGGTCCGTCCACATCTGGCTCATCATCTGGTCCATTTCCTCGGGGAAGGGCTTGATGTTCACCACCAGGTGACCGGCGGTATTCTTGGATCGCTCCGTGTGGCGGCGCTCCAGCGTCGTGAATTCGCGCTGGTATCGCCGTAAAATCTTATTGACGCTCTGCACCTGGTCCTGGTTCAAATTCAGATCCGTCACCATGCGGCGGCCAATGCTGATCCCCTCCGGCCCCGCGGCGAAGGCTTCCAACGCCCCCGCCGGGATGAGGACGGACTTCGGTTCGGTCAGGCGCTCCTTGAGCAGGATGTAGGTGACCACCACCAGCCAGATGCTTCCCGCCGCCAGCGCGAAACGCGGCAGCCATTTCCACTTTTTCCGGCCCGTGCTCCGCGGCAGGTCGCCCGGCAGATTGTGAAAAAAGCCCGTGGCCTCCTCCACCGCCGCGCGGAATTCGTTGGCGTTGGCGTAACGCCTCCGTGGCGCTTTCTCCAACGCCCGCATCACGATGTCATCCAGCAGCGGGTCCACGCGGGCCTTGTGGGACGGCGGCTCCAAATCTCCCGTCGGCAATGCGCCCGTCAACATCTCGTACAACACCACACCCAGGGCGTAAATATCGGCCCGCCTGTCCACCTTCCACGGATGCTCCACCTGTTCGGGCGCCATATATTGCGGTGTGCCCATGAACATCTCCCTGTGTCCGCCGGCGGACGAATCCTTGGCTCTTTTTTCCTTCAGCCGGGCCAGCCCAAAGTCGGCGATCTTCACCCGCCCTTTTTTATCCAGCAATATATTGGACGGTTTGATGTCCCGATGCACGATGCCCTCGTCGTGGGCGTATTGCAGGGCGTGGCAGATTTCGATCACAATCCGTTGCGCCTCCTCCGCGCGAATGGCCTTCTGCTGGATCAAAGCGTGCAGCGTCACGCCATCCACATACTCCATGAGGAAGTAATAAAAACCGCCGGCCTGTCCAAAATCGAAAACGCGGACGATGTTGGAATGGTTCAGCTTGGCCAAGGCTTGGGCCTCGCGCGAAAAGTGCAGGGCAAAAGCCGGGTCCCGCCCCAATTCCGGCGAGAGTATCTTCAGCGCCACCAACCGGTCCAATTGCGGCTGGCGCGCCTTGTAAATCGTGCCCATGCCGCCATGGCCCGCCACTTCCAGAATCTCCAGGCCGGGAAAGAGGGGCGCCAGTTCCGCCGGCGTCGGCGGCGTCAACGCTTCCTCCGCCCCGTCCGCGAAAGCGGCGCCGTCCAGGCTGCTGCCGCATTCGGGACACGCCCCGCCCGGCGTCTCCACGGGCAGCGGCGTATGGCATCGCCGGCATAATCGAATGGTGTCCATCGGTTCTGGCACGCTTGTTTGGAGGCGGAAGCCGGCAACCACAAGTTGCTGGCCTCCACTGAAAACCGTCTTCCTATATTTGGAAGTCGGTCTTGGCTCTATCCTGCTTGTTGCTCACTTTGATGTCAAATTTCTCGTAAGTTACCAGGGAATTGGGCGGCACGCTGTGGGTCAAAAACACACTGGCCCCGATCGTGCTGCCCGCCCCCACCACCGTCTCTCCGCCCACAATCGTCGCGTTGGCGTAAATCGTCACCCCGTCCTCCAGGGTCGGATGCCGCTTTTGCCCCTTGAGAGACTGCCCCCCCGAGAGCGAACGCGCCACCAGCCCGACGCCTTGGTAAAGCTTGACGTGCCGGCCAATGTGCGTTGTCTCACCGATCACAGTGCCCGTCCCGTGGTCAATAAAAAAATGCGAACCGATCTCCGCTCCCGGATGGATGTCTATCCCCGTCCGGCTATGCGCCCACTCGGTCATGATGCGCGGGATCAAGGGAATCCCTTGCAAGTACAACTCATGGGCCAGCCTTTGCACCGCAATGGCCTCGATGAACGGATAGGCGACGATGACCTCCTCCTTGCTCAACGCCGCCGGGTCGCCCTGGTAGGCGGCCTCGGTGTCCGTTTGGAGCAAGTCCCGCACGCGCGGCAGACGACTCAAAAAGTCCAGCGTCTGGGCATGGGCCACCCGGCTCGAATCACGCGCGTCCATTTTCTTCTCCGGCGCCGCATATTCCAGACTCTTGTAGATCTCATCCGCCAGCCGCCCCAGCACCGAATCCATCAACGTCGCCGTTTCCACCTTCAACTGCGAGGAATGGATGGACTGCTCATCGAAAAAGCCGGGGAACAGCAGCCGAAGCAAATCGCACGAGATGGAGGCGATGGCGGTTTTGGAGGGCAGGTTCTTGCCGTCCAAATGATTGATGCCTCCGACGCGCGCGTAAGAGGCGATCAATTGGTCCGTCAATTCCGTCACCGAGAGTTTCACTTCGGGGGAAATATCCAGCACTCCCGCGAGAAACGCAAGCCGCTACCAACGGGAAGCCGGATTTGCAGTAGCCCTTCTTAATCTTACTCTTAATCTTAATCCTGTAAATCCTGTTAATCCTGTCAAAATTCAATTCTTTAACTGCATCGTTGCCTTAGCCAAACAAATCGCGCTCCCTCGCCCGCACCCTCAGCCCCGTCTTCTCCAGCGCTCCCGCAAACGAAACCGCCCCCGCCTCCGCCGTGACGCCGGCGAACGGATCATTGGCAACGAGCAGATTGCCGTCAAGATCGAGGTAATCGGTCAACTCGGCCAGATGCGCGGCGGCGGTGATCAGCACGCTCGATTCAATCATGCACCCGATCATCGTTTTCAATCCCGCCCGGCGCGCCGCCTGGAGCGTTTCGTAAGCGCCGGTGATGCCGCCGGTCTTGATGAGCTTGACGTTGACGCCGTGGTAACACTCCGCGCAGTCGCTGATGTCGCGGATGTTCTGGCAGGATTCATCCGCAAAGAGAGGCATCGGCGAACGGCTCTTGAGCCAGGCCAAGTCCCGCACCGGGGTTGAGGCCGGCATCGGTTGCTCGACAAATTCGATGCACGGATCGGGCGCGAGCCATTCCAGATTGCGCAGGGCTTCCTCCTTGGTCGTCCAACCCTCGTTGGCATCCACGCGCACCAATTTCTTGGGAGCGACCTCGCGCAACGCGGCCAGATTTTCCTTGTCGTCCGGCGCGCCGATTTTGAGTTTGAGAATCGGGTAAGCCGCCGCCTCCGCCACTTTGCGCCGCACCATTTCCGGCGTGTCAATGCCGATGCTATAAGAAGTGAGATGTTTTTTTTCGGCGAAACCCAAACCGAGCAAATCATAGACAGCGTGGCCCGCCTTGCGAGCCGCGCCATCCACCAGCGCGACATTGATGGCGCACTTGGCCGAACAATGATCGGGCGCGAGTTTTTCCAGGTAATCCATGCTCCCCGCGATGTCTTCGAAGAAAAGTTTGTCCGCATCCACCAGACGCAGGAAGGACTGAATGGAATCCGCGCTTTGAGAGTATCGCATGGAAGTGGGCGCCTCGCCCAGTCCAACGGCAGATTTGTCCATGAGCCTGACCAAAACAGTTGGCGCCACATCCTTGCCGCCGCCCAAAGAAGCGCTGCGGGAGACGGCCCAAGTATGTTTGAGTTTCAGGTCGTAGGAGAGGAACTCAATTATCATAAACCCGCAAGCACACCGCAAAAGCCCCTCCTTGGCAAGAAGTTAAAGGGACAGAAGTTCGTGAGTGCAACCCGATTGCCGAGGTATGGAAAGCAACTGGACACTGATCACCGGGCACGCCAAGATGACTGGGAAATAACCGGAAGTATGAGCGAAGATCGTCCATCAGTCCCAGCGGACATTCGGCGTCGCGTGCTTGTTGAGGCCGGGCACCGTTGCGCCATCCCCACATGCCGCTATATCCAAGTCGTGGTGCATCACATCGTTCCGTGGGCAATATGTCAGTGCCACGAATACAATAACCTGATCGCGCTATGTCCCAATTGCCATCAACGTGCTGACCTGGGCGAAATTGACCGCAAATCGATGCTCATATACAAGGCTAATCTGCGATTTGCCCACGACAAATTCTCAAAATTCGAGATGGACCTATTATTTATGTTGTTCCGTTCTGCTCCAAATGTCGGCTATCCACTCCCTCCATATTTGTTGCTCCTTGTCAATCGCTTGCTGGAATGCAATTACATCATCAGGCACGCTGTGACCGAGAGTGGGTTGTGGGTTTTTGGGGCAGGCGGCTCCATAAAGACCGATCCCGATGTGCTCCTTATAACCGCACAAGGACGTGCGTTTATTCAATCTCTCGGTCTTCACGAATTATGAAACCAGACACACGATCATTTTCTCTGCCGTTTTGTGCATTGCCGAGTTTGCGCGCTTATTGACCCGTAAACCGAGGTACGCTACCGTTGTGTGATGAATGCTGTCGAGTTTGTCACCGAGTTGAAAGGCGCCGCCGTGCTCGACATTCCCAGTGAAATTGCGGCGCGGTTGCCGAAGGCTGGCAAAGCGCGCATCATCGTCCTGACGGAAGAGCCGTCTGAGGACGAGGAATGGCGCGCCGCAGCCTACGAGCGATTCCTGCGTGACGACCCGCCGGAAGACGCCATTTACGATTCGATGCGCTGATATGCTCGGGGACTCATTCATTTGTAAGTGTTGGGCTTGCGTTGCGAGCGGAACTCGGATACTTTGCCGCCTGTATGCGACAGTCAGCCAGCAAGCGAAAGAAGCTCGATTATCCTAACCAAACAGAGGGCAGCCGTCTGGCCGCCAAGGTCAGGAAATTGGCCGGCCAGCTCACGCCGGAGGAAGAGGCGGAGCATTTTCGGCGCGGCATGGCAAAGATTTATGGAGGCCAGCCCAAAGAAATCACTGGCGCTGGACACTAACCTCCTGCTCGACCTCGCCGGAGAAAAGGATTTTGCCCATGAGTTCAAAGAGGAATTTTCCAACCGGGGCTATTCGCTGCTGGTTCCTCCGACGGTCGTCGCCGAACTGGCTTTTTTTGCCTCACTGAAGAACGCGCCGCAACAGGACATCGCCAACATTGCGCTGGAAAAAATTGCACTCTGGAAATGTCAACCCTTCTCGTTGTCTTCCACCCAACTGGCTATTGCCATCCGATTCGCCGTGCGATTGGTGGATTCCTCACTAATTCCCGAAACCGAACAAAACGACGGAAAAATCCTGGCTCAAACCTCGCTGGCGAGAATCCCTCTGCTCGTCACTTCCGATAAACACTTGCTGGACGTGGACGAAGACGCATTGCTGCTTGCCTTCAATGATGCCGATCTCCTTCCCGTCCATCCCTCGCATCCAAAACGATTATTGAAGGCATTGCGATAATCCTCAAATAAATCGAATTTTCGATGTTGCATTCCCGTCAAACAATGGTAGTATAGTGCTTGTGAGGCGCACAGGCGCTTGTTCTTTGAAAGTTTGCGGATGGAAGGGAAAAGGGGAAAGCGAAAAGCAGGAAACGGAATTCTTTTGCCTTCGCCAAGGCTTCGACGGACCGCGGGCAAGCGGATAAAGCCGATGTCGCCTAATGTCGGCTAATGTCGGCTAATGTCGCCTTCGAAAAAAAATACGGAAGGTGGCCCGACCGGCCCCGGCAATTCCGCCGAATGCAGGTAAATCCGACTAAATCCAAGTAATTCCAAGTAAATCCAACCCCAAAAAAATAAAAATCTTGCCCTGGCTCCAAACGCGGCAAATTTTGCCGGTCAACGTCGTCGAATCGCAAAAGGGCACAAAATGCCAACCCGACCCCCAAAAAATCGGACTGAATAGGAGTGGATAGTAGTGGATAGGACTAAAAAAAATAAAAAAACTGAAAAACGCATCGTCCGTGAATCCTGATTGCGATGATGGAGATTAAAAGAGACAATCTTGTGCTTCCTGCTTGTTTCTTCATTCTCCCTTGTACCTTCTTTCTTTCTTCCGCAAGTCGTTGATTTCCATGATAATTCCAGATAATTCCGGGTTGTTTCTGGTAGGGCGAAGATGCCGCTTCGCCTTGACTCAGCCGCATCAATGCACTCGAAAAACACGACAGGAAGACGTTGAGACAGGATTTACAGGATTTACAGGATGAAGTACAGAGCACGGAGCACTCAACAAACGGCGAGGGATTATTTCTGATGCCACATCCTCTTTTCCATCCCGTAAATCCTGTTAATCCTGTCAAAATTCAGTTCTTCATCTGCATTGTTCCGGCCCAGGCGGCGCGACAGCGCCGCCCTACCATGTGGGAACGTCGCAGGCTCCGCTCTGGCGTCAAGAGACCGTGGGCGACCGCAGTTCGTGGTTGATAACGGCCAGCGCGCACAGCGCCGCCGTCTCGCTGCGCAGAACCAGCGGGCCTAAGGTGATCGGCAAAGCTCCCGCGCCTCGGATAGCCTCCATTTCCTCCGGCGCGAAATCGCCCTCGGGACCGATCCAGACGGCAATCGTTTGGGGCCGCCGCGCGCCGGCGGGAAAATAGGCCCGCAGATGCCGCCGGTCCTCTTGCAGCGACGCCACAATCGTCAAGTCGAATTGTTCGCCGCGCCCCAGCCAGGCCGGCAGCGTCATGGGCGTCTCCACTTGCGGCAGCCAAGGTTGGCCGCATTGTTTGATCGCTTCCACGGCGGTCAGCCGCCATTTCTCCGCCTTGTGTTCGACGGACTCGCCCTCCAGATGGATCGTGACGCGCTGGGAGAGCAGTGGAACGATGCGCCATGTGCCCAGTTCGGTCGCCTTTTGAATGATCGCCTCGAACATTTTCCCCTTGGGGATGGCCTGGATCAGCGTGATTCGCCAGGGCGGCGGCGCTTCGGTCGTCCGGCCTTGCACTGTCAACTGCACACGCTTGCGCGTGACCGCTTCGACGCGGCAGGCCGACTCGCCGCCCGCGCCATCGAGCACGGCCACTTCGTCTCCCGCCTTGAGACGCAGCACGTCGGCCGCGTGATGCGCCTGGCTGCCGGTCAGAACCAGATGATCGGAGCGGCATTCGTGGGACGGCAGATAAAAGCGGCGCATGGAGCCGTTCAACTGAAAAGGCTCCTGGCCTTTTCCAGGAAGCTCTTGCCCAAGGGGTGGACGCTTTCGTCGCAGAGCTTGGCGAATTCCTCCAGCTTGGCGCGTTGGGCGGCGTTCAAGCGGGCCGGCACCTCAATCTGCACGCGCACCATCAGGTCGCCCTGCCCGTGGCCATGCACGTTCCTGACTCCCCTGCCCTTGAGCCGGAAAACCGCGCCGGCCTGCGTGCCGGCGGGCACTTTGATCTCCGCCGGCACAGTTAAAGTCGGGACCTGGATGACGTCGCCCAAAGCGGCCTGGACGAAGCTGATGGGAATCTCGCACAGCAAATCGTCGCCGTCGCGATTGAAAAGTTCGTGGCGCTTGACATGCAGGACCACGAACAGATCGCCCGCCGGCCCGCCGCGGATGCCGGCCTCGCCGTTGGCGCTGGAACGCAAGCGCGAACCGCCCTCCACGCCGGCGGGGACCCTGATCTTGATCTTGGTCGTCTTCTCGCGCCGGCCCGCGCCGCCGCAAGCGTGGCAGGGCTTGTCAATGACACGGCCCTGTCCCTCGCAGCGCGGGCAGGTTTGGGCGATGCTGAAAATGCCGCGCGAACTGATGACCTGCCCGCGTCCGGCGCAAACTGTGCAGACCTTGGCCGTCGCGCCGTGCTCGGCCCCGTTGCCGCGGCAGGTTTCGCATAGGTCCAACTTCGTGACGCTGATTTCCTTCTCGCACCCTTGAGCCGCCTCCAGGAAAGTCAATTCCATGTCGTAACGCAGGTCCTCTCCGCGCTGGGCGCCGCCGGCGCGCCGTTCGCCGCCGCCAAACAGGTCTTCGAAGATGCTGGCATTGCCGAAGACCTCGCGGAAGATGTCGCCCGGTTCATGGAAGCCGCTGCGGGCGCGGGCGCGGGAGTCGAAGGCGGCGTGGCCGTATTGATCGTAAGCGGCGCGGGACTGCGGTTCGCTCAAGGCCTCGTAAGCCTGGCCGATCTCCTTGAACTTCTCCTCGGCCGCTTTGTCGTTGGGATTGCGGTCGGGATGAAACTTGAGCGCCAGCTTGCGGTAGGCTTTCTTGATCTCCTCGGTGTCGGCGGCCCGGTCCACACCGAGGACTTCGTAATAATCTCGTTTTGCCATGAGAGGTCAGGCCGCTGGTTTCTTGGCGACGATCACTCCCGCCGGGCGAACGAGCCGGTTGCGAAATTTGTAGCCTTTGCGAATCTGGCGGACGACCTGCCCTTCGGGCGCATCCGGGGTTTCCTGTTCCGAAACGGCTTCATGGAGGTTGGGATCGAAAGGCTTGCCGTTGGCGTCAATCTCTTCCAAACCGGCCTCGGCCAGGACCGATTTGAGCTGGTTGGAAATCATGACGATGCCAGCCTGGAGGGATTGGGCGGCGGGATCGCTGGTCGTCGCGGCCAGGGCCATGTCGAAGGCGTCCACCACCGGCAGCAGCTTGACCAGCAGATTTTCGTTGGCGAAGGAGACGGCGTCCTGGCGCTCGCGCGCGGCGCGCTTCTTGTAATTGTCGAAGTCCGCCGTCAGACGCACGAATCGGTCCCAATTCTCGTCCGCCTTGGCGGCCTGCGTCTTGAGTTGTTCAATCTCGTCCGGCCTCAACGCCGGCGGAGGCGCGGGCACTTCGTTGTGGTCGTCCGCGGCTTCCTTGTTCTTTGCCTTTTTATCCATGAACACAGCAATAAACCATAATCGCCCCGGTTTCAACCTTCCTCATCAGAAACGATGCAGTTAAAGAATTGAATTTTGACAGGATTAACAGGATTAACAGGATGGAAAAGAGGAAGTGGCGTCAGAAATAATGCCTCACCATTTGGGGAGATCTCCTCGAGCCGTGGTTCATCCTGTTCATCCTGTTAATCCTGTCTCAAATTCTTCCTGTCGTGTTCTTCAATTGCATGGTTCCGCTTCAGAGAGTCAACGTCGAACTGGGCGTGTGCTGGGACGTGCATTCGATGCATACATGCGTGCCGCCCAGTTGCTCCAAACGTCCGGCCACCGCCTTGCGGGCCAATTCGGGCCGGTTGCAATCCCGGCTCAAATGCCCCAGGTAAAGCCGCCGCAGGCCCGGGGAAAGGATTTGTTCGGCCACGTCCGCCGCGGCGTCGTTGGACAAATGGCCGTGCCGGCTCAGTATGCGTTGTTTAAGACTCCAGGGACGGCGGGGGTCGTTTTGAAGCATTTGCACATCGTGATTGGCTTCCAGCAGCAGCACATTGGCGGCGCGGACCCTTTCGACCACCAACTTGGTGGCGTGCCCAAGGTCCGTCAGAAACCCAATGTTCCCCGCCGCCGTACGCACCAGGAAACCCACCGGATCACAAGCGTCGTGCGGGACGGAAAAAGTTTCGACGGTGACATCGCCGATTTCGAAGAAGCCGCCGGTAGTGAAAATCCGGGCGTTGATTTGAATGTGCAACTGGGCCTCGATGGCTTCCTTGGTCAATCGGTTGCAGTAAATGGGCAAATCCATCCTCGCCGCCAGCCCGGCCAAACCGTTGATATGGTCGGAGTGTTCGTGGGTGATGAGGATGCCGTGAAGCGTCTCCGGCGCGCGGGCCACCGTGGCCATGCGCTGGCGGATTTGCCGCCCGCTCAGGCCGGCGTCAATCAACAGCCGCACCTCCGCCGTTTCCAGATACGCGCCGTTGCCCTCCGAACCGCTGCCCAGGATGGTCAATTGAACCGACACCAAAAGACCTTAGAAGGGCGATTTGCGGCCAGCAATCTTTTTCTCAAAAACTGACTTCTTTTCTTGAGTTAACCGGATTGGCACGTATAATGCCGCCGATGTCTCAGGGCTTGCATTTATCGCAAAGAATGTCGCTCTCGCAGGTGCTGGCGCCGCAGTTGCAGCAGTCGCTGGCCCTGCTGCAAGCCCCTACCCTCGAACTCAAGGCCCTGGTCGAGCAGGAATTGCAGCAGAATCCCATTCTGGAGGAAGTCCCCGCCGCCGAGGTTGAAATCAGCGAACGCATCAAGCTCGACGGCCCAAGCGACAGCGACGCCTCCGACCTTGCGGAACCGCCGCCCGATGTGAAATTCGATCCCGCCACCGAAAAGCCCAGCACCGCCCCGGTGGATGATTTTCAAGCCGAGTTCGAGAAGCTGGCCCAGTTCGACCAGGAATGGCGCGACCATTTTTCCCAGACCAACCTGCCCGTGCGCCAGAGTCAGGAAACGGAGGAACGGCGCCAATTCATGTTCGATTCCCTGGTGGCCGGCACGTCGCTGCAAGAGAACCTGCTCGAACAGATGCGCTTCTCCGAAATGACCGACGAGCAGAAGCCCATCGCCGAAATGATCATCGGCAACGTGGATGATCGCGGCTATCTCAAGGCCACCGTGGATGAATTGGCTTTCTCCACCAACATCGCCCCGGAAAAAATCGTCGGGGTGCTCAAGATCATCCAGGAATTCCATCCCCCCGGCGTCGCCGCGCGCGATCTCCAGGAGTGCCTTTTGTTGCAACTCCAGCGCGCCGGACGGGAAAAAACCCTCGAATACCGCATCATTCGCGATTACATGGAGGCCCTCTTTAAACGGAAACTGCCCGAAATCGCGCGCGGTCTGAGCGTGACCGTGGACCAGGTGCAATCCTGCCTGGAGCGCATCAAGCACCTCGAACCGCATCCGGGACGCGACTTTTTGCCCGACAACGACCGCTACATTTCCCCGGAGGTCTTCGTGCAGAAGGTGGGCGATGATTACCTCGTCACCACCAACAACGAACAAATCCCCCACCTGCGCATCAGCAACACCTACAAGGATTGGATGTCCCAATCCGGCACCTCGACCGAAGTGCGCGATTACATCCGCGACAAAATCCGCGCCGGAAAATTTTTGATCAAGAGCCTGCAGCAGCGCCAGCAAACCATCCAAAACATCGGCAACGAAATCGTCAAGCGCCAGCGAGAGTTCATGGAGAAAGGCGTCGCCCACCTCAGGCCCATGACCATGGTGCAGGTGGCCGAAGTGGTCGGCGTCCACGAAACGACCGTCAGCCGGGCCGTGTCCAACAAGTATATCGAGACGCCGCAAGGCATCTTCGAGATGAAATACTTTTTCACCTCCGGCATCCAGACCGACAGCGGCAGCGGGGTTTCCAACACCAGTGTCAAAGACATGGTGGCCGAGATGTTCAAGGGCGAAAACCAGAACAAGCCGCTTTCCGACCAGGAGATCGTGAAAATGCTCAAGGAAAAAGGCATCGTCATCGCCCGCCGCACCGTCGCCAAATACCGCGCCGAGTTGAACATTCTCCCCTCCAATTTGCGCAAGGTCTATTGAACAGGCAAAAGCGGTTGGAAACCGGCCGCGGGGCGCAAATCTGTTTTTGTGAAAGGCTCGCCCTCATCCTGACCTTCTCCCCCTGGGAGAAGGAACAGATGTCGCTCGATTCTGGTTTTGCGGATGCGCGTCCGGCCAGTCCAGCGGTGGGATTTTCCAAAGGGCAGCCGACGATTCTCCCTCTCCCGCGCCAGTGGGAGAGGGCCGGGGTGAGGGTGGCCTGGAAAAAGAAATTTGCCAAAAACAGATTTGCGCCCCCGACCGCGCCATCTCAACGTGCTGGCTTTCCGACCTTCCTTCGCTCATCATGGACGCATGTTCATGATGTTTGCTTTTTCCCGCGGCAGCGTGCGCGCTCTGCTGGCCGTTGCCCTATCGGTTGCAGCCTTTGCCAAGACGAGCGCTGTTGAACCGCCTGCCAAGACTAATGATTATTGGGCGGTGGAAGACCGCGCGGCGCGAGAGAGCCTGCCGCTTTACACGACCATTCCCGCCGCACAGCCCGGCGAATTGACGCCCGCCAACGGCCTGCCCAAACGCAAAACATTCTTGACGTGGCAGCGTTCCCACGGCGACAACGGCGGCATGCGCTATTCGGCGCTCGACCAGATCAACCGGCGCAACATCGCAGACCTGAGCATCGCCTGGACTTATCACTCCGGCGATTCAGGCACTCCCCTGGAATGCAACCCCATCATCGCGCGCGACACGATGTTTACGCCGACTCCGGGGGAAAACGTCGTCGCCGTCAACGCCACCAATGGCGTCGAATTGTGGCGTTTTAAACCCGAAGGCCGCCCGGCCTTTCGGGGTTTGATTTATTGGCCCGGCCGTCGCGGCGCGGCCGAGCGCATTCTGTTTACCTCGGGCGCGTTCCTCCACGCGCTTGATCCGATCACCGGACGGCCCATCGAAACTTTCGGCGAGAAGGGGAAAATCACGCTGCCGGGGATCGTTCGTGAAGGCTACGGGGCATCCAGCGCGGCTCCGACGATCTATAAAGAGATCATCATCGTGCCCGGTTACATGAAAGATGTCTGGGGCTTTGATGTCGTTTCGGGCCGTCAACTCTGGACCTTTCACACTGTGCCGCACGAGGGCGAATTCGGTTACGACACCTGGGACAAAACGGAGGACTACGCCGCCAACGCCTGGGCCGGCATGGCCCTGGACGAAGGACGCGGCATCGCCTACGTCACCACCGCCTCACCCAAGCCCAACTTCATCGGCATGCGCCATCGCGGCCAGAATCTTTTCGCCAATTGCGTCATTGCCCTGAACGCCGTGACGGGGCAGCGCCTCTGGCACTTTCAGGAAATTCGCCACGATATTTGGGACCTCGACATCTCCGCGCCGCCCAACCTCGCCACCATCACCCGCGACGGCCGCCGCGTGGACGTCGTGACCGCCGTCAGCAAAATGGGCAACACCCTCCTGCTGGACCGCGTCACCGGCAAACCGATCTACCCCTTCCGCCTGCGCCGCGCGCCCACCAGCGATCTGCCCGGCGAGGTGACCTGGCCCTATCAGCCGGACGTCGAACTGCCCGAACCGTTCGCAAAATTAGAATTTACAGAAGCCGACCTGACCGTCCGCACCGAGGAGGCGGCCGAATTCGCCCGCTCCCGTTTCAAAGGCATGAGGACGGGACGGTTCATGCCTTGCGCCGACGGCCAGGCGACGCTCTATTTTGACGTGGACGGCGGCGCTGAGTGGACCGGCGCGTGCATTGACCCCAAAACGGGCCGTCTCTACGTTACGGCCAATCATATCGGCTGGGCCATCAGCATGTTTCGCGACGACGATCCGCCCGACGATCGCAACGCGCCGAAAACCGCTGGCCAAAAAGTCTATGAGAAGACCTGCGCCGTCTGCCACGGGAACGACCGCCTCGGCGTCGGCATTTCCCCGCCCTTGCGCGGCTTGCGGCATCGGATGAGCGACGATGCCCTCATCCAGCAAATTCGCAACGGCAAGAATGCCATGCCCGCCAATCCGCTTTTGACCGAACCGGACCTCAAAGCGCTGGTGGATTATCTGATGCTGCGAGACCGCCCCGTTCCGGCTGAAACGCCCAAAACCGAGCGTCCGGTTTACAGCTTTGCCGGCTATCCGCGTTTCTACGATCAGGACGGCTACCCCGCCAACAAACCTCCGTGGGGGACGCTCAATTGCATTGACCTCAACACCGGCAAGCTCGAATGGAAAGTTCCGCTCGGCGAATACGCGGCGCTAAAAGCCAAAGGGACGCCGCCCACGGGCACGGAGAATTACGGCGGCGCGATCGTGACTGAGGGCGGCCTGGTCTTCTGCTCGGGCACGCGCGACAACAAAATCCGCGCCTTCGACAAAACCAACGGCCGGGAATTATGGGCGGCCGACCTTCCCTGGGCCGGCAGCGCCCCGCCGGCGACGTACGAAATCGCCGGCCGCCAATACGTCGTCATCCCGGCCACCGGCGTCCTTCATCTCGGCACGCCGCGCGGCGACGCCTGGGTCGCCTTCGCCCTGCCAGTCAAGCAGTGACGGATGGGTTGAATCAGTACGCCGATCATTAGCAACTTTTTGGGGAGCGCGATCGTCCCGATCGCCTCGGTCGGCGTCTCGCCGACGGAATCCCTGCATTTACTCTGCAAGAGACGAGAGGATTGAGCCGGCGAGGATTTCTTTTGTGGTCAGCGCGAAGAGCGACGGGCGCCACGGATCAAGCGTGAAATCAATGTGATCGGCGCGGCCCAAGTAGGTCTGAGTGTTTAGATCATAGATGTACTCCGTTTGCGGCAGCGTGACATCAACTCGGATCGGCTTTTCCAACGCTTCATTGCCGCCCGCTTGTTGGAGCGATTCACTCATCGCGTATTCGACATTCCGTTCAAAAGCTACCAGCCTTCCCCCGGGCACACGAAAACGGTGGATGCGAACGCGGTCCGCCGACGGCAAAGCATTTTTGGGACGTTGCGCCTGCAACCTTGCGGCGAGCCATCCGGCCAGATCGTTCGTGGCGGGAAGCGGGCTTTGCCCCAGGCGTTCCACAGCGTAAAGCGCGGGGTCGCCGGGGAATCGTCCATCGCCCTCGATAACATTGCCCAAGGGAGTGTTTCGTAATTTGCCGTGTTGGTCAAAAGCTCCCGGCAAATCGTCGAAGAACAGTCGTCCTTTTGCCGCCACGAGGCTCAACTGTTGCGCTTCTTTGTCCGACAGCGCATAGACGGAGGGAAGAACCACGACAGCATTGCTCTGCCCTGCCATTTGGCCGGATTCGATCTGCTCGGAAGAGATGAATCGCGGACTGTAACCCAAATCTTCCAGAGCCTTCAGCCAGCCATCGCGCGCCTGGGCCGCGTGATTGTGAGCGCTTTCGAAACTGGAGAAGCGCCGCGGCCAGGTCGAACCATCAACTGTGGATTCGAGCAGCCAATCAACTTGTATGCTGGGCTGGGAGTAGTAAATGAATACGGGGTCGTGCTCCGGTTCAGCGCGAAGAAAGAGTTGCGCCAGCGGCGAGGTCATTTCGCGGAGGGCAGGCGCGAGAGCTTGCGCTTTGGCCGTCAGGGCATCATCGGCGCTTTTGAAATCCACGCAATCCTCACTCCACCAAACGATGCAACCGCGGTCTCCTTCGAGCAACAAATGCCAGAGGCGGCGGCGCGCATGATCGGTGTCGCTCTCAAAGACGGTCGTGATGATGGGACGACCGGGCATGAAAGAGCCTAATATCTCCCGCGCATTGCCGATGTCGTAAGGCTCAACCCAATCCAGCACGCGCGAAAGCCTCCACAAATCGTAGCCGCCGAAGGCATCGGGCATTTGAGCGCCTTCAATTCCCACAGGAGTTTGCGGATCAACGCGGTGCGCCTCTTGGCGGAGCTCGTCGAGCGCATCCGCCAGGGAATAATCCATGTAGGAGCGAAAATCGGCCCACGGCGAAAAATTCCAGCGGGTGGGAGCGAACCGTGCGCTGTTGAGGTCAAATTTCAACAACTCCAAGTCCTGCCAATCCGGCTTCCCGCGCGGGAGGGCCTGGCCGCTGGCCATCCGGTTCTTGATTTCATCGGTGGTGAACGGTGTCACGTCATCCCACTGCGCGAAGCGTGTTTCCCACTCGGCATTCAGCGCGTCAAGACTCGGATATTGTGTTTTGAGCCAATGTCGAAAACCAGCCAAAGCGATGGGATTAAAATCGTAATCGAAGGGATTGGCCGAGTAGGTCACGGACAATTCATCGCGCAGATTGTAGGCCAATGGTTGATACGGGCTGTTGCGGGCCACGATGCTCCGGACTTGCTCCCGCGCCCACTCGCGCCACTTCGGGTCGTCCAGGCAGTAGTCGCGCACCAACTCGGTTTTCGAGCGTCCGCCTTTATTCCAGTCGGCCAGCAATTTTTCCCAGTCGCGGACATTCGAATTCCACTTGAGGCAAAGACCTCGATTGACCATGTTCTCGACGTAGTACGGAAAATGATTTTGCAGCAGAGGCGCGGGATCTGCCTCGTCGTAAATCATGGCGGTATTCACGCCCATTTCGCGCAATCGCTGGCAGAAGAGCGGAAACTTCTCCGGTTGCTTCCCCGGGCTGTCACCCACCCACATAATCGTCCGATATTCCAGCCAGGGCCGCAGCGGCGGGGCCGCAGTCGAGTCAAGCGCAAATATACCCGGCAGGAGCAGGGTTGGCAGTAGGAGGACTTTTCGCATCGCGCCGGTTCACTTCCTGGCCTTGAGCGCGGCCTTTGTGGCCGCCTGGAGTTCCTCCAGTTGCGTCTTAAGTTCGTCCTTGTCGGCGCGCGCCATGCGGTCAATAAACAAAATGCCGTTGAGATGGTCCAGTTCGTGTTGAATGGCGCGCGCCAGTAGGCCGCCGCAACGAAATTCGATCTCCTCCCCTTTTTCGTTCGTGCCCCGGACATCCGCCAGGCCTGGGCGCATGATCTCCGCGTAAATTTCCGGGAAACTCAGGCACCCTTCCGAAGCCGCCACCGGATCGCCCGCGCCCTTGACTTCGGGATTGATCAACACCACCGGCATGAAGGCCAGGACGTCCGCTTCCTTGCCGTCCAGCTCCAGCGTGGATGGTCGCTCGGTTGCGCCCCGCACATCCAGCACTGTCAACTGCAACGCGCGCCCCACTTGTTGCGCGGCCAGGCCGACGCCTTTGGCGGCGTGCATGGTTTCGAACATGTCCTCGATGAGCTTTTGGAGGTCCGGCGTGATTTTTTCCACCCGCGCCCCCTTCTGCCGCAATGTCGGATGGCCGTACTTGACAACTTCCAGAATCATGTTGGCTGGGCCGGCTCTGTCATCATGGCCGCGACCTGGGCGATGGATGGGCTTTGGGCGGTGCGCACATAATAGCCGCTGGTCGTCACGCCGGTCAGCACGCTCATCGTATTATCCAGGCCGAGCAGCCGCCCCAGGCAAAAGCCGGAGTTAAAATGATCTCCCGCCCCCGTGGTGATGAGCGGCTTGGGCGTGAAAGGCCCCTGCACCATGGCGACTTCACCCCCGGTGATGGCTAACGCATACGAGACGGGGTGGATGACCAGCGTGCCCGCCTTGAGAATTTTCGCCACAAGCAAACCTAACTCCACCAAGGCCTCCGGCGTCGCCGACGCGGGTTTCAGCCCGAAAACTTCGCCAACTTCGTGAGCTTCCTTTTCGTTCAAGCCCAGAATCACGTCGAAGTGCTCCTCAAATCGCCCGATCAGATCCAGTGCGCGCAAAATATCTTCGCGTGTGCGTTTCTCCGGGTCCGCCAAGTCAAAGAAAAGAATGCGCCGCCGCCCTTTCATCGCCGGGCAAATCTCCTTGAGGAGCGATTCCCAGAGATCGCTCATGTAAGGGAGCATCGTCCAGTTGACGAAGCCGACCAGGTCCGCCCCGCCGAACTTGTCGGCGAAACGGTCGCGCCCGAAACGGGCCTGGATGTTCTCCCAAGTGAGCTGCTTGAGCGAGCCATGTTTGCCGATCATAATTTTACCGTCCTCGAATTCCAGCGCGTCGGTCGTGCCCGGATCGGCGATGCTATGCACCTCGGCCCGTTTGGCGAAATCGTGAAAGACCGGATGCAGGTTGGGATAACCCAGCAGGCCCAGGTAGGTCACCTTCAGCCCAAAACTGGCCAGGGCGTTGGCCATGATCGGGCCGTTGCCGCCCAGTTTGGTGATTTGATTGACAAGCTCGACATTGGCGCTCTTGCCGGCGGCGGCCGACAACCGCGCGCCCAGTTGCGCGATGGTCGGCAGGCGCTGATAGGCCTCGGCGTTTTCGCGCTTGTCCACCACGTGCAGAATTTCATCCACGAAACCATCCAGGCCGACAAAGGCGCTCATTTGCGCGGCCCGGCCTTGCTGCGCCAACAGTGTTTGCGCGCATTGCGCGCGGACTTCTTGAATATTCATGTTGTGTTTGCCAAAGCCTCCTTCAACGGCGGCATCAATCCATCTCGATTCCCGCCACTTTCAAAATGCGTTCCAGGTCGTCGTCATTGAAAAACTTGATTTCAACGGCGCCGCGGCCTTGACGGTAGTGCAGCACCACCTTGGTGCCGAATCGTTCCTGGATTTTGTTTTGCACCGCCGCCAGATGGGCCTCCTGCCCCTGCAAGCCGGGCCGCGTTCTTTCCCCGTTTTTGTCGCCTCTCTGCTTTTGCAACGCGCTGACCAGGTCCTCCGTCTGCCGCACATTGAGCGACTTTTTCAGGATGCGCTCCGCCGCGAGTTCCTGTTCTTCCGGCGAAGCCAATCCCAAAATGACCTTGGCATGGCCCACCGAAAGCCGTCCATCCCGCACGAACGCCTGCAATCCCGGCGACAGCTTCAAAAGCCGCAACGCATTGGCCACGACCGCGCGGCTCTTGCCTACTTTGAGGGCGGCCTGTTCCTGGGTCAATTGAAACGGCCCGATCAATTGCGCGTAACCTTGCGCCTCCTCGATGGCGTTGAGGTTCTCCCGCTGAAGGTTTTCGATCAGGGCCATTTCCAGCACCGCGCGATCATCGGCCTGGCGCACGATCACCGGCACTTCGGTCAGCCCCGCCATTTGCGCGGCCCGCCAGCGCCGTTCGCCGGCGATGATTTCATAACCTTCTCCCTGCGGACGGACAATCAGCGGCTGAATAATGCCTTGTTCCCTGATTGAATCCGCCAATTCCCGGAGCGATTCCGCGGAAAAATCCTTGCGGGGCTGCAAAGGGCACGGGCGCACTCGCGCCACCGGCGTGCGCCGGACCTGCTCGCCACTTTCGGTGACGGCGGGCGGCGACGGCGCCTGGAACACATTCTCGGCGGCTCGAGCCGGCGCACCGACGCCACCAAGCAGGGCGCTGAGTCCGCGCCCCAAAACGGGTTTAGCCATGAGCCAGAAACTAATGGCAAACACCTCGCGGTTAAAGGGAAAAAATGAGGGAGATGATCCGCTTGGACTTGTCTGGCTAAATTGCCCTTCTGCACGGCGCGCTTTGAAAGCAGGTGCCAATTCGCACTTGCGCACAAAAAGGCTAGCCGGCAATCGCTTCGATCTCTTCCAGCAAAGCGGGGAGGTTTGGAGCGGTGAAACTCAACCCTGGAGCGGGAATTCGATGATGCCGGATGTCGGGCGCCACATGTTTGTGATGAGGAAAAGTCGAGGCGAGCGATGGATCGTCGGGGTGCGGGAAGTCGTCATACCAAAACAGCCGTTCGCTGCCCTGATATACCTCATAACCTTAAATCCTCAGTATGCCGGTTGTACGCGAAGAGCCTTCACCAATCCCTGGTCTTGAAGTTGTCGTTCATAAGCCTCCTTGCGCCGCAGCCAAGTCTCGAAGACTCCCTTCCAGCGGCCGAAATCAGTGCGGCTTTCATCGAAGGCGTCGTAATCGGCCAAACGTCCGCCCGTCAGAGCGGCATGGAAATCCGCGCTCAATACTCCGTATTTTTCCTCGTACAAAGTCAGGCGCCGTTCGAGCAGTTTCATTTCGATGACCAATTCGTGAATATCCATGTCTTACAGTGGCCCTCACCCCGCCTCCTTGTCAATTCCAGCAAAGCTTTTCGCTCTGTTTTCCGCAGGCTTTACCCTATGCTGTGGTGGTGAGCAACAAAGGTGAAAGAATCGCGCGCATGGTCGGACACGGCTCCGCCAGCGGCGTTGATCCGTACTATCAAGGTTACTTTGACAACTTCAATCGCGGGCAGTTTTACGAGGCGCATGATATTCTGGAACAGCTTTGGCTCAAAGACCGGCACGGGACCAACGGCGCTTTTTACAAGGGACTGATCCAACTCGCGGGAGCGTTCGTTCATTTGCAAAAGGAGCGGCTTCGACCTTCCGCCGCCCTGTTCAAGCTGGCCGGCGCGAATCTGGGTCAGTACGCGGGCACGCACGAACACCTTTCCGTGTCCGCGGTCTTGGCGCTCATTGAACAGTGGTTGAGTTTGTTGGAAAACGCCGATTTTCAATCCAACCCGCTGCGCTCTGAGCCGGCCCCGGTCTTGCGGCTTGTTCAATAAATCACGCCGCGGACATCATCCCGGTTTTGCGGGCGTAATTGAACAATCCGCCGGCATCCACCACCGGGCGAACGTCACCCAGCGGCTTGATGGAATGCACTTTTCCGCTGGCTTGGATGGTCACAGTGAGCTTGTCCAAATCCACTGTCACCACCTCGCCCGTTGCGAGCGCATCGCAGAGGCGGTCGGCGATTTCGCATGGATAAATTTCGCCGGTGGCGACGGAATTGCGGAAGAATATGCGGGCAAAACTCTCCGCCAGGACGACGTGGCAGCCGGCCGCGCCCAGCGCAATAGGGGCGTGCTCGCGCGAACTGCCGCAGCCGAAATTGCGCCCGCCGACAACGATGGGATAGTCGCTATCCATCTGCCCCGGTTTGACGAAGCGGACCGGGTAAAGGGAATCGGGCAATCCCCCCAGGGCGAAGCTGCCGAGTATGTCGTATTCATCGGGAATCGTGGGGACCAGATTGAGATACTGGGCGGAAATAATTTGATCTGTGTCAATATTATCGCGCACCACATAAACCGGCCCTGTAAAGACGCTTTGCATGGTCATATCCTGCGGCCAACACGAATGGTTTTCAATGAGATTTAGCGGGCTTTTTTATTGCGGGTTTAAATAGGCGCGCAGGGCCTCGTGCCGCTTCTCCAGCGGCAATTTCCCCAGGTCTTCCACCGCTTTCCAAAATTTATCCATATCGCCGCCTTGCGCGCGAAGCAGGGCCTGGAAGTCGGGCACCAAATCGTAATAGGCGGAGACGATGTTGAGTTTGGCATTGTTGATGGGCTTGTCAAACCAATAGTCATAGCCGGACTTGTTCACGCCCCAGTTCTTTTTGAGGTTGGCGTAGTCTGCCCGCATCTGCGCGATGATCTCCGCCTTGCGCCGGAGTTTGGCCGAATCCTGTAACCGGGCGTCAACATAAATTGTTTGCAATGCGTCCCGCGTGGCCATGACCAATTTCACAAAATCGTTGTCGTGCCGCATCTCCTGTTGGTAGCGTTCGTACTCGCGCGGATTGGGCGACGCGTGAAACCAGCGGCGCACTCCCTCCTGCGCCACCATCATCGCGAGAGCTTCGTCAAAATCAGTGTCGCCCGCGACAAAGATGCGCTCGTGGGTCAATTCGTGAAAAATGGTGTCGGCCAGGTCGGCATCCGGTTCAAAAATAAACGTGTTCAACAACGGATCGCGAAACCAGCCCAGCGTCGAATAGGTCGGGACATCGCCGATATACGTGTCCCAACCCTTCTTGTCCCAGACTGCGGCGTAATGGCGGGCGCCGGCTTCGCTGAAATAGCCGATGTAGCTCACACTGCCCACGATGGGGAACCACCACGTTTTCGGCTCCAGCGAAAGCTGGGGAGCGACGCTGACGTTCCACGCGACAAAAGAGCGGTGCAGATCAGCGTATTTGAGATAGCTCCCGTCGGGCCGCAGCTTGAGTTCCTGCGCGGCGAATTGGCGGATTTTCAGCACCAGCTCCAATTGCGCCTTGAGCTTCGGGTCCGTGGCGGGGTCCTTGATCAACTCGGCGATGGGCGTTTGGTGGGCCAAAATTTCATATTGACCGGCGACGGCCTGGCTGTAAAAGCGGATCGTCTGGCAGCCCGACAGCGCCAGAATCATGAGCAGACAGGCGCAGCCCAAAATCAGAACCCGTCTTCGGGCGCCCTTTTTCATAATTCTGAGCATGACTGGCGGCGGGAGGAAGGCGCGCATCAGCCTTTGTGCATCTCCTTGGCCCAGGTGTCCCGCAAGGCAATGGTGCGATTGAAGATCAATTTGCCGGTCGTGCTGTCCGGGTCCATTGCGAAGTAGCCGAGGCGCTCAAATTGATAACTCAGCTTCGGTTCCGCCGCTTTCAGACCCGGTTCGCACTTCGCGGTCACAGTCTCCAACGAATGTGGATTCAGATGTTGCTTGAAGTCTCCGGCGGCGTCCGGCTCGGCCACGCTGAACAGCCGGTCATACAACCGCACTTCGGCCTCGAAGGCGTGCGCGGCGCTGACCCAATGAATGGTCCCCTTGATCTTGCGGGCCGCGGTGGCGCCGCCGGTCTTGCTTTCCAAGTCGGCGGTGCAGCGCAATTCGATGACGTTCCCGGCGCAGTCCTTCACCACTTCCTCGCACTTGATAATGTAGGCGTATTTGAGCCGCACCTCGCCGCCGGGCCGCAATCGGAAATATTTCGGCGGCGGATTCTCCATGAAATCCTCCCGCTCGATGTAAAGGGTCCGCCCGAAAGGAATTTTGCGCGCGCCCGCAGTGGCGTCTTCGGGATTGTTGACAGCGTCAAGCTCCTCGGTTTTGCCTTCGGGATAATTTGTGAGCACGACCTTGACCGGCCGCAGCACCGCCAGTCGGCGCAAGGCCCGCTTGTTCAAGTCTTCGCGAATGGCGTGTTCGAACACGGCCATATCCGTGAGGCTGATGAATTTTGTAACCCCGACTCCGATGGCGAAGCTGCGCACCGCGCTCGCCGGCACGCCGCGGCGGCGGATGCCGCTGATCGTCGGCATACGCGGGTCGTCCCAGCCGGTGACGGCCTTCTCGTTCACGAGTTGGATGAGCTTGCGCTTGCTGACGATGGTGTAGCTGGGAATCAGCTTGGCAAATTCGTATTGATGCGGCAGCGGGCGCGGCAGGCCGAGGTTTTCCAGGATCCAATCGTAGAGCGGCCGATGCACCTCGAATTCCAGCGTGCAGATGCTGTGCGTGATGCCTTCCAGGTAATCGCTCAAGCAATGGGCGAAATCATACATCGGATAAATGCACCACTTGGCGCCAGTGTGGTGATGCTCGGCATGACGAATCCGATAAAGGAGAGGATCGCGCATCCAGACATTGGGCGAGGCCATGTCAATTCTGGCCCGCAACGTCCGTGCGGCATCGGGAAACTCGCCCGCCTTCATTCTCTGAAACAGATCGAGGCTTTCCGCCACCGTGCGCGTGCGGAAAGGGCTGTCCTTTCCAGGCCGGTCCGGCGCGCCGCGATAACGGTCGGTGTCCTCCGGCGAAAGATCGCAGACGTAAGCCAGGCCCTTCTCGATTAACGCAACGGCGTAACCATAAATCTCCTCGAAATAATCCGAAGCATAGAACGGTTCCAGCTTTGCGCGGGCGGCGTCCGGACCGGTCACTGGACCAAGGTAAAAATCGGATTGGCCGTTGCTCTCGATGGCCTTGGGCGTTGCGCCCGCCGCTTTTAATCCCAGACGATCATCCGCCCAGCCGCTGATGAGCCATTGGACGTCGGCTATGATGGAATCAACATACTCGACCTCCTCCTTGGCGGGATTAGTGTCGTCCATGCGGAGATTGCAGACGCCGCCAAACTCGCGCGCGATGCCGAAATTCAGGCAGATGGACTTGGCATGGCCGATATGGAGATAGCCGTTGGGTTCGGGCGGAAAGCGCGTGTGGATTCTCGGATAGCGCCCCGCGGCCACGTGCGCCGCCACGATGTCGCGGATAAAATCCGACGGCACGGGCGCGGCAGTTTGTTCTGGACTTGGAGTTGTCATGCAACGATCAAGCAAACATCATCGGCGAAATTAGTACCAGTTTGATCGGTACATGGCAAGATCGGGCGCGGTGCAGACGAAATCGAACCAGACCACGCTTTGCCTCCTTTCTTTGCCTGCTCGTGACGGCTTGGCGCTTTGAAAAGCGGCGCTGGTGCGCCGCGCTCCAAGACCTTGCGGCCATGCGTAAGCGCCCCTTGAACGCGCCAGCGTCTTGGAGTGCGGAACGAGAGTTCCGCTTTGGAAACGAGCGTGGCCCGGAACCATTTTTCATCCACGGACCGGAATGTCAGGGGAATGATGGTCAGGGGAATAAGCGGGCGAAGTTTGAACTTTCCCAAACTGCGCCGCAGTGATAGAGTTCTTACATGGCAGCAACTATGGAATCGGTCGCGTTTGAGCGGGGCGTGGGTCCCGTCCTGCAAATCGTCCTGCCGGAAAAAGCGGAGGCGGTGGCCCATTTTCGGGCTGACCCCACGCTGCAAGAGCGAATCGAGGAATTGGCGACAAAATCGACAGAGGGACGGCTTACAGAGGCGGAATCGGAGGAGTACGCCGGCTATGTGCGGGCCAACAAGTTTGTCGCCATTTTGCAGCGGCATGCTCGGCAGATGATTAAATCACCTCCCAAGCGATGAGTTCACCCGAACTTACTGCACCGAAACGCGCAACAACTCCTCCGCAGTTTCCGGTTTGGGATGCGATTGCTGGCGAGCGGTGGTGGCCAAATCCGCCTTGATGGGCGCCGCCCCTTCCTCTCCCCATTTCGAGCGGATGTAACTAAGCACCACGGCAATTTGCTCATCATCGAGATTTTCGCGCAAGGGCGGCATGGCCAGGTTCCAGGTCTTGCCTTGCACCTGGACCGGCCCGTTGAGGCCATTCAAAACAATGCGCACCAATCGCTCTCCGCCCGGCGCCTTCACCCACTCCGAACCGGCCAGCGGCGGCGCAACGCCCTCCTTGCCTCCGGCGTCCTGCTGATGGCACGCGGCGCAAATTTTCTCAAATATCTTCTGGCCTTTGCTCCTGGCATCGCCGCTGCCTCCCATCACCCAACGCATAAAGGACCGCAGCACCGGATCGGGCGTGCTGTAGCTTAAATAGAGCGCATTGTTCGTGCCGCCGTAAAATCCCGGCGGCGAATCCAGCGATGGGGCGTTGGTTTTCAATTGCTCGCGCAGCTCTGCCAGGGCCGTCGAATCCTTGCGCAAGTTTTCCAATTCCAGTTCGTTGCCGGCGGCTCTGGCCAGCGCCGCCTGACGGTCGGCTTGCGCCTGTTGCCATTGCTTTTGCAGGGCCGCGTTTTGGGCCTGAAGATGATCCACAGTGGTTTGGCGCGCCAGATAGGCGCCCAATCCGCCCAGAACGACCGCGCACAGAATCGCGGCGATGAACTTGGGGCGGCTCATTATCACAATCCAAATATTCTTCGATGTTCCGAGATGGTGTAACGGTCGGTCATTCCGGAGAGATAATCGCAGATCGCCCGCGGCCAGCCCGTCTTCCGCGCGCGCTTGCGCGAGGCTTCGCCGATCTCCAGCGGATGCGCGACATAATACTCGAACAAATCCTCCAACATTTTGACGGCGCGCCGGTTCGGTTCCGCCACGGCCGGATTGGAATAAAGATTCCGGTACAAATAGCGGTTTAACTCCGTGTTGAGGCTCCGCCGCGCCGGACTGTGACGCACCAAAGGGCGCGGCTGGCGCCGCACGTCATCCGCCGTCTTGACGCCCGAAGCCAGAATGGCGGCTTCGCTGGTCTCGACCACGTCGCGCACCTGGTCGTCAATAATACAGCGGACGATGAAGTAGCGGCGGATTTCGGCGGGCAGTTTGCCGTGTTCTTTGCGCACCGTTTCCGAGGCTTGTGCGAAGACCCGGACGTGCCGCCGCAATTCTTCCTCCGTGAGCAAGCCGGCGTCCAGACCGTCATCCAAATCGTGGCTGCCGTAGATGAGTTCGTCGGCTAGGTTGCCGATTTGCGCCTCAAGGGACGGCGATTTGGCGGAGAAACCTTTCCGCACTCCGGGTTGGTCGTAGGAAGTTTGGTGTTTGATCAATCCTTCCCGGACTTCCCAGGTCAGGTTCAAGCCGCGAAAACCCGGATACTTCTCCTCCAGTTCCTCGACGATGCGCAAACTCTGGCGATTGTGCTCGAAGCCGCCGTGTTCGCGCATCAATCTGTTCAAAACCGCCTCGCCCCGATGTCCGAATGGGGAATGGCCCAGATCGTGCGCCAGCGCAATGGTTTCGGCCAGGTCCTCGTTGAGGCGCAAGGCGCGGGCCAGACCGCGGGCCATGGCCGCCACTTCGATGGTGTGGGTCAGGCGCGTGCGCAAATGATCGCCCGTGCCGTTGAGAAAAACCTGCGTCTTGTATTCTAGCCGGCGAAACGCGCGCGAGTGAATGACGCGGTCGCGGTCGCGCTGGTATTCCGTGCGCCAGGAAGGGGGCGGCTCGGCATGGACGCGGCCGCGCGTTTCACCGCTTAATTGCGCGTACGACGCCAGCATCTGGCGCTCCCGCGTCTCCAGTTCTTCCTTGGAACAAGGCATGGAAGGGCCTCAGTTGGCCAGCAATTCCTGCACGGAAATTCCGCGAAGCTCGAACAGGCGTTTGATCGCGTCCTCGATCAAGTTATTGGGGCAGGACGCGCCGGCGGTGATGCCGACGGTGATCTTGCCCGGCGGCAGCCAGCCCGCCGTTTCGACTTCCTTTTGCTGCTCCAAATTGAAATGGCGGATGAGATGATCCGAAACCATCATGGCCGCGTTCTTGACAAAGAACGTGGACAGCCGCGCCTCGCCCATTTCGGCCAGGTGCGAAGTGTTGGAGGAATTGTAGCCGCCGATGACTAGCAGTAAATCCATCGGCTCGCGCAACAATTTTTCCAGCGCGTCCTGCCGGTCCTGCGTCGCCCCGCATATCGTGTCGAAAAAACGGAAATGCCGGTCCAATTCGCCCTCCCCATAACGCACGATCATGGCGTTCTTGATGCGGCGCTGGACCTCCTCCGTTTCACCGCGCAACATGGTGGTCTGGTTGGCCACGCCGACGGCGGTCAAATGGACGTCCGGCTCGAATCCGGGGGAATAAGCGCCCTTGAACTTGTCCAAAAACTCCTGTTTGGGCCCGCCGCGCAGGATGTAATTGCAGACGTAATCCGTTTCCGCCAAATTATAGACGACAAGATAATGGCCCGGCCCGTGGGCGGTGGCCTGGGACGTGGTGGCTTTGGTTTCCTCGTGTTTGGCCTTGCCGTGGATGATGCTGGTGACGCTTTCCTTGGAATATTGCCGCACCCGTTTCCACACGCTCATCACGTCGCCGCAGGTGGTATCCACCAGCTCGCATCCTTTGGCGACCAGTTTCTGTTTGGTCTCCACCTCCGTGCCGAAGGCCGGGATGATGACGACATCGCCCGCGTGCAGCCGGGCCAATTCGTCCTCCGTAGGCTTGGGCGAAATGATCTGGATGCCCATGTTGCGAATCTGGTCGTTGACTTCCGGGTTGTGGATGATTTCCCCCAGCAAGTAAATGGCCTTGGGCGGCGGGAACACTTTGCGGGCCGCGTAGGCCAGGTCAATGGCCCGTTCCACGCCGTAGCAAAAGCCAAATTCCTTGGCCAACTTGATGGTCAGCAGTCCGTCGGCGGAGAGGACGTGGCCCTTCTCGCGGATGCGGTTGACCAGTCCGCTCCGATAATGGGAAAGGACTTGGGCCTGCACGGCCTCCATGACATCGGGCCGGCGCAAGTTGATCTTTTTACGCTCATCAGGTGTTGACATACCTCAATCAAAATACCACGCCCGCGCCCACAGTCGAGGAAGAATGTGGGGAAGGAAGTTGGGCGGGTGCGTTGCAAAAAAGTTCAAAGGAACGATTTCCCGCGATTTTTTTTGACATCGTGTATCTAGTATTATAGATATACAGCATGAAATCAGAACTCCGCCGCCAGGAAATTCTTCAGGAAATCAAC
>Ga0302324_100000889_pt1 | contig 75434 bp, 68 predicted proteins | sample Palsa_T0_1_FD_201949 | JGI IMG/M metagenome (GOLD analysis project Ga0302324, IMG submission 201949) | Peat permafrost microbial communities from Stordalen Mire near Abisko, Sweden - Palsa_T0_1 | ecosystem: Environmental > Terrestrial > Soil > Palsa > Peat permafrost | place: Sweden: Abisko...
AAGGATTCTGACCGTCAGACACGTTGTACTGCACCACCAGCGTGCCGCCGTTCTTGACGTAATCCATCAGCCGGCTTTGATTGTCGCGCAGATCGGGACGGACGTTGTACGCGCGGACGCCCGTCACGATCGCGTCGAAGCGGCTGAGATTGCCACCCGCGAGCTCGTCCGGACTCAGCAATATCACATCCGCGCCCAGTTGCTGCAACGCTTGCGGCACTTCATCGCCGGCGCCCATCACGTAGCCGATGGTCTTCGCGAGCAGCCGGACCTCGGCGCGCACTAGCCTGGCGGTGGCAGGAGGAAACAAAACCTGAGGCGGGATGTGCGGGTAACTGATGGTCTCCATTTCGGTGGAGACAGTTTGATCGCCCACCTGCGCGCTGGCTTGGAGCAGGCCTTGCGCGTCACCCGAAGGCGGTGTGATCTGGAACGAAAGCGCGCTCTGTTCGCCTGCATCCACGAGTTGAAAATGTTCCGAATTCGCCGAGATTCGCCAGCCCGGGGGCACTTGGATCCGAACCTCACCGGCCGCTTTCGGAACGTTGGCCTTCACTTGCAAGCCGGCCGTTTTCGCGGCCCCTTGTGGAAACAACATGGCCGCTTCGGACCACTGCAACGCAACCGGAGGCTCGACGATGACAGGACGCGTCAATTCGCCCTGCGCGCGTTCGATGTAGCGATAATCGACGGGGCGAACCACTTCAACGTCCTCGGATTCGATCCGCAAGTGGAAATGCGCATTGAACAGCGGCGGGTTCTCGGGAAGCCCGACTTCGAGCTGGTTCGGGATGGTGTATGTGTCTCCCTGCTTCGGTTCCACCAGCCAATAAGGTTGCGATATCGGTTGATGCTCCCCGACTGTGGCCGTGAACTTGAAAACCTGGGGATCGTTGAATGGGAGCACTTCGCCGAACTTAGACTGGGTTGTGGATGGCGCGATGCCCTCGATATCGATGGACTTCACCTGCACCGCCAGGTGATCGCGGCTCAGGGCCGTGGCATCGAACTTGAGTCCACCGCCGGGCGTCACGGCGTACTTGTCGGCCGTCGCATCCAGCCACAAGCCGGAACAGAGCGCGATAGCTTCGGTCAACTCTTTTTGTTTTTCCTCCGGCAACGGTTTGGGCAGCGATGCCATGGCTTTTTGCGCTTTCAGCAGCAGCGGAACAACGCGGTCGGGATTCTCGGGATCGAAACTCTTGGCTGCCTCAGTCAAAACATTCCCCACCGCCGCGCCACCAGGAACGCGACTCCAGGTGATGTCGATGCCATCGAAAATATCGTGCGTGGCAACGGGGCCGGCCTGCGTGATCAGGGAGTCCTTGGCCGATCCTTTGCGCTCCGCCGCGCCCATCCCCTGGCTGCGGTGCAGGCTGCGGGACATGCCGGCAATCTCCGCATAGGAGTGGCCGAGGATTGGATCATAATCGCCCGGGTCGACGACGATGCGATTGGGCATCTTCTCCAGTTCTTCACGCTGCTCTTTGGTGAACGCGCCGGGATTCCACATCAATCGCTTGGCCTGCCACGGCTGGACCCATTGCAGCTGCTCAGGAAATCTCTTGGGATCGGCGGCGGACGTAAACGCTTCCCGGCCGAGAATAGCGGAAACCTGGTGCTGGCCGTGACCATCGCGCGGCGTGCCGCTGAATCGCAGGATGATCACGTCGGGACGGAAGCGGCGGACCACCCAAACCACGTCGCTCAGAATTTTTTCGCGGCCCCACTTTTCGAAAGTTTCTTCCGGAGTTTTGGTGAAGCCGAAATCGACCGCGCGGGTGAAAAATTGCTCCGCGCCGTCAATGCGCCGGGCGGCCAGCAGCTCTTCGGTACGGATGAGGCCCAAAGCGTCGCCTTGCTCGGCGCCGATCAGATTTTGTCCGCCTTCGCCGCGAGTGAGCGAGAGATAGCCGGTCCGAACTTTGCGCCCGCGCGAAAGATAGGCGAGCAGAGCGGTGTTCTCATCGTCGGGGTGGGCGGCAATCATCAGAACACTCCCGACCACGTTCAGACGGTCGAGCGCGAGACGGGCTTCGGCCGATCCCGACAGCTCGCGCTGCGCGAACGCTGGGGTGAGACACGCGCCGACGAGAACGGCTAGGATAGACGTGCGCACAAGGTCCAAAGAAACATGATACGGGACGGGCAAGGGGGTTGGGGATTGGCGACTGGCGATTCGTGGCGCAGCTCTGCCTCTGTGTACTTGTCGCTGCTCGGCGTGGTGGTGCTGTTCTTCCACAGGCCGCTGTTCAGCGTTGCATACACCTTCCCTTGGGATTTTCGCGGCGTTCAGCTTCCGCTGATCACGGTCCTTCGCGACCAGTTGAGTGAAAACCATTTCGCTCTTTGGAACCCGTACACCTATTGCGGCTATCCGATTTTCGCGAACATCCAGGCCGGCTTCTTTCATCCGTTGGTGTTCGCAAGCGCTTTGATCAGCAGCCGGCTCTCGTGGTTGAGCTTGCCGATACTGCTGGAATGGACGGTCGTTTTGCAGGTGTGGATCGCAGGCGTCGCGGCGTATCATCTGTTCCGAGAGTTCAACCTGCGGCCTGCCGCGGCATGGACCGGCGCGGTGATGTTCGAAACCGGAAGCTACTTTGCGTCGCGAGCCGAACATATCGATTCCATGATGGCCGCCGCTTGGATGCCGCTGGCATGGCTGGCGGTCTTAAAGCTATGTGAGCGGTTTCGGCTGGATTGGCTGGCCGTGTTGGCGGCCGCGTTTGGCATGTCGATTTGGGGCGGGTTTCCTCAAGCAACGGTAGCCGTATTTGGTTCCACTGTAATGTTCGCGGCGCTTTTGGCGGCGTTGCGTCTGGCGCCCGCGAAAGTGATCGCCTGGACGTGTTGCGGCTGCGTGCTGGGCGTTTTGCTGGCCGCGGTCCCATTCATTCCCACCACGCAGCTCACTGAATTGAGCGTGGCCAAGTATCGCTCGGATTGGCTGGGCACCGGCGGCGGACTTTTTTGGCAGAGCTTAGTCTCGCTGATCGCGCCGAACCACTACAACATATTTGACACCAGCAGTTTCAAAGGGCCGGGCGACCCGACGTTCCTTTATCTGTACAGCAGCATCGGAGGCTTGCTGCTGGCGGTTTTTGCACTAACGGCGCGGCGCAGCCGGAGCACCGCACTGTTTGCTCTCCTGCTCGCGTTTGGCATGTTTTGGATGCTGGGCGATAGGACCATCCTGTGGCGAATCTTCTTTCCGCTGTTGCCGGAGCAGGTGCGCATCGGAATTCATCCCGAGTACACGTATTGCATCTTTAGCCTGGCTATCGCTGGCCTGGCTGCGATGGGCCTGGATTGGCTGCGGCTTCCCAATCTGGCTCGCTGGGCCATCGGCGCGGTGATCGCTCTGGATCTGTTCCTGGTTGGATCGGGGCGCCCGATGAACAGTTCATTGCTCCAGGGGGATCCGGTAACACGGGACGCTTTCGGCGGCAATGCCGTTTTGCTGAGCGAGGTCCGGCGTTACGTCAATCAGAGCCTTCCGCCTTGGCGGATCGATACGGTTGACTCGAACTTGGGGTGGACCTACGGCGCGCCGATCCTTGAAGTGCCCAGCGCGAGCGGCGTCAGTCCACTGGCGCTCGAAAACGCCATTCAACTTCGGCTATTTCTGCACGACGGAAATCGCGCGGGGTGGTATTATCCGCTGGAGAAGCTGGATTCGCCGGTGCTGGATGTGATGAACGTGCGCTACATTCTCACGCGCGCCGAGGACGTTCCGCGATTCGCGGCGCTTCCGAAGTTCCGGCATATCGCGAGCTTGCCAGGCACCGAGGTTTTCGAAAATACGGCCGTCCTGCCGCGCTTCTACTTCGTGCATCGGGTACAGCCGGCGGTCTCGCTCGCCGAAGCGCACAATTTGATCGAGAACCGCCGCGTCGATCTTCATGAGACCGCCATTACAGACCAGCCGATCGATGCTCTGCCCAATGTAGATCTTCCGCCTGGCGCTGATTCGGACCGGGGGGACGTGAAGGTTATTCGGTACGAGCCGTCGCGGATAGACTTATCGCTGCGGGCGCCGCGCGCCTCGCTGCTGGTTCTTTCGGAAACTTATTATCCCGGATGGAAGGCGTGGATCGACGAACAGCCGACGGCCATTCACTCCGTGGACATTGCGTTGCGGGGCGTGGTTGTGCCGGGCGGCGCCCACCAGCTTCGCATGGAATTTCGCCCGGTGATCCTGCCGGTTTCGCTTGGCATCTCTCTGGCCACGGCGATTCTATTGGCTATTTCGGTATTTCTGTACAGGATACGGGCCACATCGATACAATTGAAGTAAATGCCAACCCCCGCTTCGACTACCCACATTCGCGTCCTCGTTGCCGACGATGAAGATAACCAGCGGGCTGGGCTCGCCAAAATGATCCAGTCCTGGGGATTCGTCGTGGAGACTGCTTTTGACGGCCAAGACGCGTTGGAGAAGTTCAACCAATCGCCTCCACACGTCCTGATCACCGATCTGATGATGCCTCGGATGGATGGATTCGATCTGCTGAAGCGGTTGGGATCGCTGAACATCCTGCCGACCACCATCGTACTCACCGCGTTCGGCAACATTGAGACGGCCGTGCAGACGATGCACGATCTGGGCGCATTCTGGTTCCTGGAAAAGCCCATCCAGCCCAGCGCCTTAAAGGTTTTGTTGGAACGCGCTGCGACGCAGAGCCGCCTGGCGGAAGAAGCGGAACGTCTGCAGCGGCAACTGCTCTATCAGGGCGTGCTCGTGGACCTGGTGGGAACTTGTTCGGCGATGCAGCAAGTGTTTTCCCTGATCCGGCAGGTGGCGCCCTCCAGGGCCGCGGTGCTGGTCACGGGCGAAAGCGGCACCGGCAAGGAATTGGTGGCGCGAGCGATCCATCATCTGAGCCCGCGGCGCGACGGTCCATTCGTGGCCATCAATTGCGCGGCGCTGCCCGAGACGCTGATGGAGAGCGAACTGTTCGGCCATGAGAAGGGAGCTTTCACCGGCGCGGTGGAGCGGCGCGCGGGCTGCTTCGAGCTGGCGCAGCACGGCACCTTATTGCTGGACGAGATTGCCGAGATGCCCGTTGCCACGCAAGCCAAGCTGCTGCGAGTGCTGGAGGATTCCTGCGTCCGGCGGCTGGGCGGAAAAAACGAGATGGCCGTGGATGTCCGGGTGATCGCGGCCACCAACAAAGTGCTGGACGAGGCCTTACGCAAAGGCGAACTGCGGGAGGATCTGTACTACCGCTTGAATGTCTTTCAGATCCCGCTGCCGCCGCTGCGCCAGCGCGAGGGCGATTTGGGGGTACTCACCGACGCGCTGATCCAAATGCTCAATCGGAAACACGAGACGCGCGTGGTGGACGTTAATGGCGAAGTGCGGGATATGTTAAAGCGCTATTCCTGGCCCGGGAACGTGCGTGAGCTGCGCAACGTATTGGAGCGTGCCGTCATTTTGGCGGGCGAAGGAACCATTACCAAACATCATCTTCCGCTGGGCTTCGGCTCGCCGCCCGGAGCGCGTCCAATGCAGCAGGAAGTGGAACCGGACGTGGTGCGATTGCCGGTGGGCACCACGGTAGGAGAAGCGGAGAAAGCGCTCATCCAGGTGACGCTTCAGCACACCCGCAACAACAAGACGCGAGCGGCAGAAATCCTAGGCATCAGTTTGAAAACTCTTTTCAATAAGCTCAAGGAATACGGCTCCGCCGAAGTTGAGGCTGGCACCGGCACGTAGGAAAGCTTGCGCTAGGAATTGAACCGGGGCTTCCATTTCTCGAGGAACGCGCGGATATCCTTGGGGCCGATCTTCTCAGTAGCTTCGAACTCCCCGTTCTTTTGCGCGTACACGACTTTTCCATCGGGCTCGATCACGCCCAGGCTTGGCACGCCCTTATCGAGCGCTACCCCGAGACGAGCCGCCAGATCGTTGTTATCTTTCCCTTCGTCTCCGACATTGATATGGACGACCACGTAATTGGCATCCACGAGGGGCGCGAATTCCTTGGAATGGAACGTCGTGTCGAGCACATGGCAGTCGTAGCACCAGTTGCCGCCGAACACTACCAGTACGCGCTTGTGTTCCCGGGCGGCCTTGGCCAGACCGGCCTTCAATTCCGCTTCCGCTTCGCGAGGTTCTGAATAGAGTTTTACGTTCGGCGCGGCGGGTTGCGGAAGCGTGCGCGCCGGTTCAGCCTCAAATGCACCGCGTCGCAAGGTTACGATTTTCCAACCGTCGGCCTGATGCGCCCATTCCTGCCGCACGCCCGCATATTGGCGGACATCGCCGGAAGTGGCCGAAACCCGCAACCGCAGCTGCGTCTGGTCTTGCACGCTAGTGACTTCCAGCAGCCGTGGATTGAACCCCTTCAACCCGTGGGCTTTCATGCCGGCCCAAAACGCCAACTCGTCTTGAAGCGCGACGGGCAGCTTGTCGGGACCCGCATAAACCTTAGCGTCGGGGCTGTAAAGACTCGCCAGGGCCGCCCGGTCGCCGGTCGCGACAGCCGCTTTCCAGGCCTCAAACGGTGCAAAGGGCAGCTCGGCCGCGCCGGCGACTTGTGATAACAGAATCGCTCCCGCGATAAAAGCGCATGTCATTCTGGCTTGCATCTACCCTCTACCCTAACAAAAGCCTCAACCCTAACAAAAGCGAAACGCGGATGAACAGACACACAATGTGTCCATTCACCCGCGTCTTTGTTCGTACGACGCTGCTAGAAGTACGCTCTTACTGGCCGGAACTCGCCGCAGCGGGAGTGTTGGAAGCTTGCGCTTGGGCGCCGGTGATATCCAGACTGTAGATCTTCACATCCACTCGACGGTTTTCCTTGCGCGCAGCGCGGGTCTTGTTGTCGGCATCCGGGAAGTCGCTGCCGACACCCAGTTCGCGAATGGATCGCAGGGGGATGTTGTGCTCAACCGCCAGGTAGTGGACCACGGCATCGGCACGCTTACGGGCCAGCTCGCGGTTCGACGCCACGTTGCCAGTCCGGTCGGCAAAGCCTTCTACCTCGACCAGGTAACCCTTCATGCCTTGCAGCTTTTGAGCGGTGTCGTCCAGCTTGGCTTGCTCGTCCTTCGCGAGAACGCTCTTACCAAGACCGAAGTAGACCGGCGAAGTGCTGATCAGCTTGTAGTTGTCCAGATTCTGGATGGTGGTGTCCAGCTTGGTCCCAGTCTGTTGCGCCAACGTGTTCGCAGCCTGCGCTTGTTGTGCAGCAGCAGCTGCCGCGCTGTTGGCCTGTGCGGCTGCCGCAGCGGCCTCAGCGGCCTTCTTGCCGGCATCGGCGGCCTTCTCATCGGCCGTCGCTACTTGGCGGTCCAGATCACCGATAGCTTGGTCAGTCTGCTTGTTGTGAGCATCGGTGCTGGTTTGCAGCGTAGTCAACTGGGCTTGAGTTTGATTGGCTTGATTCTGAACGGGAGCGATAGCCTCGCGGACATGCTTTTTCGTCGCGCAACCCACACTTCCGATTGTTAGTACCCCTAGAACTCCTAAAACCGCTGGTATGTTACGAAGTGACATTAGCGATCTCCTTCTCCGTATACGATAGCACGTATTCGGCCAAAAGCAAACTAATAGTACTTTCATACTAGAGCTTTCTTCCTAACCTGGTACTTCAATCGTCTACGGGCTAGTGCGCCGGCTCACTCAGGTCGAGTCCGTAAAAACGAAGCCAAGGCCCCGGTAAAAGTTTCTTGCCCTTCACGTTTTGACGTGATTGACATCCGGTTGTTACACCGTTTTGGTGCGACCATCAAGTACCCTGCGCTAAATTAGTTCCACGTGCAAACCTACGATCTTATTGTCATCGGTTCTGGTCCGGCAGGGCAGCGCGCAGCCATCCAGGGGTCCAAGATGGGAAAGCGCGTGGCGCTCATCGAACGGCGGGAAGTGGTTGGAGGAGTTTGTGTTAACACCGGCACGATCCCCAGCAAGACCTTTCGGGAGGCGGTCCTGCACTTGTCGGGCTACCACTATCAGAATATTTATGGCGTGAACTATCGGGTCAAGGAAAAGATAACCATGTCGGACCTGGCGTTTCGGGTCCAGCACGTGATCAAGACCGAAGTAGATGTGATCCAGGCGCAATTGTCGCGCAACAACGTAGAGCTCCTCATGGGGATCGCGACCTTCATCGATCCACATACCCTGCGTGTCTCCAGCTCGCGGGGCGAACAAACGTTTGGCGCGGATTTCTTCGTTATCGCCACTGGCACCAAGCCCGCGGAAGCTACCAAGGTACCGATCAACGGCCGCAACATCATCGACAGCGACCAGGTGCTGGAGATGCCGGAAATTCCGAAGAGCATGATCGTGGTGGGCGGCGGCGTGATCGGCGTGGAGTACACCTGCATGTTCGCGGCCTTGGGAGTACGCGTCATCCTGGTGGAAAAACGGCCGCGTTTGCTCGAATTCGCGGATTCCGAAATGGTGGAAGCGCTCTCTTACAATTTGCGGGATCATCGCGTCACGATGCGTCTGAACGAAGAAGTGGAGAGCGTGGAAGGGACGGCGGATGGCAAAGTGACGGCCAACCTGGAAAGCAAGAAAAAGCTTTCCGGCGACGCTCTGCTGTATGCCGTGGGACGGCAGGGCAATGTGGTGGAGTTGGACCTGGAGGCCGCCGGCGTGCAAGCCGACGCGCGCGGCCGAATCAAAGTGGACGCTACCTACCGCACCCAGCAATCGCACATCTTCGCCGTAGGCGACGTAATCGGCTTCCCGAGTCTGGCTTCGGTTTCGATGGAGCAGGGCCGGATTGCGGCGGCCGGAGCGTTCGGCAAGGTAGTGGTTTCGAATCCGGCGAATTATCCCTATGGCATCTACACAATTCCAGAAATCTCTTTTTTAGGGAAGACGGAAGAGCAACTCACCGACGAAGACGTCCCGTACGAAGTAGGCGTGGCGTATTATCGCGAAATCGCGCGAGGCCAGATCCGCGGCGACACCACCGGCCGGCTGAAATTGATATTTCATCGCGAAACCAAGCAAGTGCTGGGAGTACACATTATCGGGGAGGGCGCTTCCGAGCTGTTGCACATCGGCCAGGCGGTCATGATTCTGGGCGGCACGGTGGAATACTTCATCGATACGGTTTTCAACTACCCGACATTGGCCGAATGCTACAAGGCCGCCGCATTTAACGGGCTGAACAAACTGGCGCAGCCCTAGGCGCCATGTTCGCGGAAGAGAATGGAGGAAGGGCAGGCTCGCGCCTGCGACGAAACATGGGCCGCACAATTGGAGTGACGAGAGGCGAACGCCTTGCCGCCGGGTTGGTGGAGGGCGGCGAACTGATTGGAGAGTTGCGCGTGCACAAAGAGGATCCGCGCGAAGAACCGCTGTTCAGCACGCCGGCCGTAGGAATTGCACAGGTTTTCGCCGAAGAGATCCGGGAAGTTGCAGCCGGACAAACGGTGGACGCGATCGGCGTGGGAATACCCGGCATCATCAATTGCGGCTTCGTCGAAGAGTCGCCCAATCTCCGCCAGCTCAAGGGCGTCCATATGCAAGAGCTGCTCGGGGAGGCGCTTCGCAAATTCGGAATCACGGCGCCGGTGTACGTCTACAACGACGCCGATGTCCTGGCGGCGGGTCTGGCGTCAACGCACGGAAATCTGGATAAATTCATCCGCGTCTGGACTCTCGGCTATGGCATCGGCTTTGGCGTGTACCCGGAGCGCGATGGAATTTGGGAAGGGGGCCACGTGGTGGTGTCGCTGGATCCGCGGGAGCGCTATTGCGGCTGCGGCGGAGTGGGGCATTTGGAGGGTATCGTCGGCCATCGCGCCATGCGGCTGCGTTTCCTGGACATGGAACCGGATGAGGTGTTCGAGAATGCGCAGCGTCAGGATCAGCGTTGCGTGGACTTCGTGAAACTGTGGCATCGCGCGCTGGCTGCCGCCACCGCGAATTCAATTCACTTGGCTGGCCCCGGCAAATTCTTCATTTCAGGATTCAACGCCAAGCACCTGGAAATCAACCTGCTGCATCAGTACCTGCACGAGATGGTGAAGATGAGCCCGCTGCAAAGCTATGTGTTCGAGGTGGTTCCCCACAGCGAAGAGAATGGCGTGATCGGAGCAGCGGTGCGCGCGGAACAAAGCATCACGGCCCCTTGACAGCGGTACGCTACACTCTTACTTTCCATGCGTGAGCAAATTTCTCCTGCCCGCACTCTCAGCGGCGCGGTGCTGCTTCCGGGCGACAAATCCATCTCCCACCGTTACGCGATGCTGGCGGCGATCGCGGAGGGCACAACCCGGATTGCGAACTATTCGAGCGGCGCGGACTGCCAGTCGACACTCGCGTGCGTCTCGGCATTGGGCGCGAGGGTGGAGAAGCAGGACGGCGCCGTCCACATTGACGGCCGCGGCCTGGAAGGTTTGCACGCGCCCAACGCCATGCTGGACGCGGGCAACTCCGGTTCTACTATTCGAATGCTTGCGGGCATCCTGGCCGCACAGCCATTTGTGACCGAAATCGGCGGCGATGAATCTCTTTCTCGCCGTCCAATGGAGCGCATCATGAAGCCGCTCGGGCAGATGGGAGCGCGCATTGAAGCGCACGAAAACCGCTTTCCGCCGCTGACCATTCACGGCGGAAAACTTTTTCCCATGGAGTATACGCTGCCCATGGCAAGCGCCCAGGTGAAAAGCTGCGTATTGTTGGCCGGGCTGTTCGCCGAAGGCCGGACCACGGTGCATGAGCCGGTGCGCACTCGCGATCACACCGAGCTCGCGCTGCGTGAATTCGGCGCCGACGTGTACATCGAAAAGCGATCCATCACCATCACCGGACGTCCGCGGCTCAAGGGGTGCGAGCTGCGCGTTCCCGGCGATCTTTCGGCCGCCGCGTTCTTTCTGGTGGCCGCTCTGATCGTTCCCGAATCCAGCCTCACCATACATGCCGTGGGACTCAACCCCACGCGCTCGGCGCTGCTCGATTTTCTAGCGGAAATGGGCGCGCACATCCAGATCCTGGGCGTGGCGTCTACCGGCGGCGAGTTGATAGGCGACGTGCTGGTTCGCAACTCGCGCATCCAAGGAGGGGTGCTGGAGAAAGCGCGCGCAGCCGCGTTGATCGACGAAATTCCTGTGCTGGCGGTGCTGGGAGCCGCGAGCGAGGAGGGCTTGATTGTCCGCGATGCGGCGGAATTGCGCGTGAAAGAAACGGACCGGATCGCGACCATCGCAGAAAATTTCAAGCGCATGGGCCTCGCCATCAGCGTTCGAGAAGACGGCTTCGAGGTCCCTGGACGGCAGCGCTTTCACGCCGCGGAACTGGACTCGTTCGGCGATCATCGTATCGCGATGGCGTTCGCCGTGGCGGCGCTGGCGGCCGACGGACCATGCACTATTTTGGGGGCTGATGCCGCGTCCGTGTCTTTCCCCGAGTTTTTCGCTACACTACAGCGAGTCGCGGAATAAATCGATGGCGGGGGGAATCGATATGGCAGTCGTAGACCTGACGCTGGAAGGTTTGGTACATGATCTGAACAACGTGTTTCAAACCATCGCGGAGAGCGCCGAGTTGTTGGAAGACGATCCTAAGTGGGAAAGGTTGGCGCACACGCTGCAGCGCAGCGCCGAACGCGGTCACCGGCTGGCACACAGCATTCTCGCATCCAATCGCTCGCCCATCGAGCTGGCTCCGATTATCGAAAACGCGTCGCAATTTTGCCAGGATTATCTGGAATGCGCCAACCGGCCGAAATTGGAATTCTCGTCTGAGATCGATGGGGATTTCCGCCTCAAGGGCGATGCGGCCGGGTGGGAACGCGTGTTTGTCAATTTGTTCCTGAACTCCGCGCAGGCGGGCGCCGGAAAAATCCGCATTCGCGCGAACGGAAACGAAATCGTGGTCAGCGACGACGGTCCCGGCATCGCGCTTGAGCTGCTGCCCAGGATTTTCCAGCCGCGAGTCTCGACGAAATCCATCATCTCGGGGCTAGGACTGTACGTCGTACAGTCGATTGTCGAGCAAAACGGCGGCTCGGTGATGGCCGCCAACGGTCCCAGCGGCGGTGCAGTTTTCACTATGGGTATTTAATCTTCCCTGCCCCGTTGGTCTTGTCTAGTGACGATACGCCTCGTCCAGAATCTCGACCACGTGCGCGACCCGCTGGCCGCGGCCGAACTTTCGAACGCCCGCTCTCAATTGCAGCATGCATCCCGGATTTGAAGCCGCGATGACGGCCGCCTCGGTGGCGTTGACCTGCTCCATTTTTTTCTTGATTAGCGCCATTGCCATCCCGGTATGAACTACGTTGTAGACGCCGGCGCTCCCGCAGCACAGATCCGATAACTGCATCTCCCGCAATTCGAGGCCCGGCACGGACCCCAGCAGTTTCCTCGGCGCCGACCGAATCTTTTGGCCATGCGCGAGATGACAGGAGTCCTGATACGTAACCGTGAGCGGCAGCGAATGCATTTCCGGATTCAGCTCGATGGATGCAAGAAATTCGTTGACATCCTTCACCAGCGCCGAAAAACGCCGGGCTTTCTCTGCGTACGCGGGATCGTGTTCCAGCAACTCCCCATATTCCTTCAGCGTGGAGCCGCATCCGCCGGCATTGGTGATAATGGCGTCGAAGCCCTCCTCCGGCGCATCGACATGAACCAAGGCATCGATATTTCGCCGGGCCAGCTTGCGAGCTTCATCGCGAATTCCCGCGTGAACGTGCAGAGCGCCGCAGCAGCTCTGCGCCGCCGGAATCGAGACTTCACAACCGTTCTTCCGCAACACACGAACAGTGGCTTCGTTCAGACGCGCGAAGCTGATGTTGGCAATGCATCCTCCGAGCAATGCGACGCGATACCGGCGTGGACCTTCAGCCGGCAGCGTCTTCCCGTAATAGGCGAAAAAGAAGGGCGTTTCGATCTCCGGCGCCAGGCTTTCCAGTTCGCGGATCCGCGCGGGCAGAAATTCCAGCATGCCGGCCAGCCATTTCAAGCCGCTGGCTTGATAAAGGTAGAGCAGCGCACCGGCGATTTCAAGATTCAGCCGGGACGGCAACAGTTTGCGGAATACCAGCCACCGCAGGGCTCGCTCGCGCCAGGGACGCTGGATTTTGTTTTCGATTTCAGCGCGCGCGGCTTCCACCAATCGGCCATATTGAACGCCGGACGGGCACGCCGTTTCGCATCCGCGGCAGGCCAGGCAAAGCTCGATGTGCTCCAGGTACGAAGCGCTGATCGGCGCGCCATTCGCTACTTGCACCATCTGATAAATGCGGCCGCGCGGCGAATCCATTTCCACGCGCAGCTCGCGATAGGTGGGGCACGCGTTCAGACACAATCCGCAATGCACGCAGCGATCGAGATCGGCTTGCTGGGGTTTGTCGAATGCTATGAGATCAGATGCGGCCATAAAGTCTGCCGCGATTGAGGAGACCCAACGGGTCGAACATGTCCTTGATCTTCTTCATCATCGCAAAATCGTTTCCAGGCCGCTGCCAAAGCTCGGCCGATTCGCGAAAAGCTTGGGGGCCGAACTCGACCACGGTCGTCCCCGCTGGCGGCCAGCGTCCCGCTTGGCTCAAGTCAGAAGCTTGTTCGAAATATCCATAGCAAACACCGGAACCGGCGCGAGCCAAAGCCTGGACCGGCAGGGAATCCAGCACGCGTCCAACGTCTGAGAGCACGCACGAGACACGCAGCACCGCTCCATTCTCGTGCTCGCGAAGAAATTGCGGCGTCGCCTCGCGAATGCCGCGCCATAGCACATCTTCCTCCGCGCCCTCCCGTACTCGCGCGCGCAGCAACTCGCGCGAATAGCGATCCAGAACGGCGGGACTGCCACCGCCTTGAATGGCCAGCCGATAACCTCCGGCTAATTTGAGGATGTCGATCGCGGCGGGTTGCAATCTGCTCTTCAACAATTTGTCGCGCGCGGCCATCGCGTCCGTCATTTGCTCAAAATCCTGGACGAATGTTCGAGTCCCCGCAGGCATCGGGTGCAGCCGGAAATTGAGGCTCGCGATCACGGCCAGCGTGCCGAACGATCCGATCATCAGCTTGCCCATATCGAGACCCGCGACATTTTTCACCACCATCCCGCCGGTGCGGATCAATTTGCCTTCGAGCGTCGCGAAGGTCATGCCGATCACCATGTCGCGAGCGCTCCCGTACAGCCTGCGGCGTGGACCGCTGGTATTGGCCGCCACGATGCCGCCCATGCTGGCGCGGTCCGAGAACGGCGGGTCGAGCGGGATCATCTGCCGGTGCTCGGCCAAAATGCTGCTCAGCTCGCAATAGGAAATGCCGGCGCCAACGCTGATGGTCAGGTCGCGCGGATTGTATTCAAGCACCTGATTTAGCGCGCGAGTGGATATCGTGACATCGGACGGCGCGATCGGGCCGCCCATGCGATCCTTGGTCGAGTACCCGCAAACCGTAACCTGACGTTTTCCCGCGGCGGCTTCAACCAGACTCTCGGCAAGCTCTTCCGCGCTGCCCGGTACGATGGTCATGAATTAGCTATCGTAGCAACGAGCAGTGTCCATCTTCAGCCCGAGCGATCTGGTCGAACTCGCGCTAGCCGCGCTACTGCTCGGGATGGTTTTGCTGGGCCGCCCTTTCATCGAGCCGTACGCGCGCAATCTCGCGCCCAGGACCGGCTGGTGCATGCTGCTGCTCGCGCTGCTTCCGGCGGCGCTTCGTCTGGCATTGTTGGCGCATCATCCAGTGCCGTCACCCGATGTCTACGACGAATTCGGGCACCTGCTGGTTGCGGATACGCTGCGGCACTTTCGTCTCGCGAATCCCGCGCATCCGCTGCACCAATTCTTCGAGACTTTCTTTGTATTGCAGACGCCTACATATGCATCTATTTATCCGCTTGGACAAGGTCTAATGCTCGAGATCGGCCGCGCGATTTTTGGCTCGCCGTGGGCCGGCGTACTGGTTTCCTCCTCCGCTTTGTGCGCGCTGTGCTACTGGATGTTACGGGGTTGGACAACAACCCCAGAATGGGCACTGCTGGGCGGAGTGCTGGCCGTTCTGGAATTTGGACCGCTCTGTCCATGGATGAATAATTACTGGGGCGGATCGCTGGCAGCAGCGGCCGGTTGCCTGGTCTTCGGCGCTCTGCCGAGGCTACGCAGATGCGCCCGTGTGCGGGACGGTGTGTTGTTGGGTCTGGGCCTGGGAATCCATTGGCTCACGCGGCCTTACGAAACAGTTTTTCTCGCGATCGCAGCGCTGCTCTTTTTCTTGCCGGTTCTGCGCCAAATCGCGGAGCTAGTGCCACTCGCGAAACCAGCTCTGGCCGCGGCTGTGGTGCTGCTTCCCGCGATCGCGCTGTCACTGCTCCAAAACAAACAAGTCACGGGCAGTTGGACCACGCTGCCCTACATGCTGAGCCGGACTCAGTATGGCGTACCTGCATCGTTCACCTGGCAGACAAACCCGGTCCCTCATCTCGATCTCACGCGCGAGCAAGAGCTCCAATACAAGATGCAGACGTCGTTTCGGTCGGCCGGCCCAGAGACCATCCCGAGCTATTTGCAGCGGCTGGAGTATCGCGTGCGATTTTATCGATTCTTCTTTCTCCCGCCTTTGTACGTCGCGCTGCCATTCTTTTTTCTCAGCCTGCGCGAGTGGCGCTTCGCCTGGATCGCGCTTACGATGGCGCTCTTCGCGCTGGGCGTCAACTTCTATCCTTTTTTTGAGCCGCATTTCATCGCCGCCGAGACCTGTTTATTTGTTCTGGTGAGCGTCACAGGACTTCAGCGGCTCAGCGCGCTGAATGCAGATGCGGCGCGGCTCATTCTCTTCGTGTGCATTGCGCATTTTGTGTTCTGGTACGGGAACAGCTTCTTCGATCATTCGATCCCGGATCGCCGCGGCGCAGTCGAGCGACAACTCGCCCAAGCACCAGGCAAGCAACTGGTATTCGTCCGCTATTGGCCGCAACATATTTTCCAGAGCGAATGGGTTTACAACCAGGCCGATATCGACCACGCACGCGTGGTCTGGGCGCGCGACCTCGGCCCCGCCGAAGACCGGAAACTGCTGCATTACTATCCCGATCGCACCGCCTGGCTTTTGGAACCGGACGCTGCGCCTCCCAAGTTGACCCCCTATCATGTGGAGGAAGCGCCGAAACCGCCGCCCGCTCCAACCAAATCGGCCCCCAACAATCCACCACCTTTACGTTTCGAACAGGTTCATTGAACGATGTATATCTTCCACCTGTTCCGATCTTTCCTCCCCAACCTCAACCCCATCGGCTTCACGGCTGCCGATTTCATCGAACTGTTCGTCACACTCGTCTTAGTCATATTCGCGAGCGCCATTCCGCGAAAGACCCGCCTCGCCGAAAAGACCGGTTGGTGCATGCTCCTTCTCTTCATCTTGCCTGTCTCTCTCAGGCTCGCGCTGTTGCCGCAATATCCGATTCCGACTCCCGGTGTTTCCGACGATTTCAGCTATCTCTTGTTGGGCGATACGCTGCGGCACTTCCATTTGGCGAATCCAACGCATCCGCTGCACCAATTCTTCGAGACGTACTTTGCGTTGCAAGAACCCGCATATGGTTCCATCTTTCCGCTCGGCCAGGGCTTGGTGCTGGCTCTTGGTTGGACGCTGTTCGGCCATCCTTGGGCCGGCGTTGCACTGAGCATCGGGACGCTCTGCGCGCTGTGCTATTGGATGCTGCGGGCTTGGGTCTCCGATGGATGGGCGCTCATCGGCGGCTTGCTGGCCGTGATCGAATTCGGCCCGCTCAATCAATGGATGAACAGCTATTGGGGCGGCGCCGTCTCGGCCTGCGCGGGCTGCCTGGTATTCGGTGCGCTGCCTCGTCTGCGCGAATCGGGCCGGACGCAAGACGCAGCGTGGTTGGGCCTCGGACTCGCGCTCCAGCTACTCACACGCCCGTTTGAATCGATCTTCCTGCTCGTCAGCGTGCCATTGTTTTTTCTACCCGATTTGAGGCGTCTCGCGCGGCCGGCCGTCATCGCGGCGCTGGTTGTCGTGCCCGCCGTCGGGCTCATGCTGCTGCACGACAAACAGGCCACCGGCAACTGGACGACGCTTCCTTACATGCTCAGCCGTTATCAGTACGGCGTGCCAACGACGTTCACAGTGCAGCCGCTGGCAACCCCTCATCGGCAGTTGACTCGTGAGCAAAAGTTCGATTACGACGCGCAATCGGAAGCTCACGGCTCCGGCATTGAGACTTTTGCTGCGTACTCCGCGCGTTGGGTAAGCCGCCTCCGCTTCTATCGCTTCTTTCTGCTTGCGCCTCTGTTCCTAGCGCTGCCAGCGCTTCTGGTGAGGTTGCGCGAGTATCGATTCGCGTGGGTCCTCCTGACAATCTTCCTGTTCAGCCTGGGAACCACGTTCTATCCGTATTTCTATTCGCATTACATCGCCGCGCTCACTTGTTTGTTCGTTCTGATCGCGGTGGCAGGGCTGGATCAGCTCGGCCGGTGGGAGATCCGCGGCAACGCAGTAGGCCAAGAGTGCGCTCGCATCCTTCTTTTTCTGTGCGCGGCGCACTTCATTTTCTGGTATGGATTGCACGCCTCTCGCAATGACGAAATAATCGCGGCGATGGCGCCCTATGAAACCTGGGACAACATCAATCACGGCGATCCCCAAGGACGCATCGCGATCCAGCGGCAGCTCGAAGCATCCCCCAGCCAGCAAGTGGTTTTCGTGCGTTACTGGCCTCAGCACCAGTTTCAGGAGTGGGTCCACAACGCGGCCGACATCGATCGCGCGCGTATTGTCTGGGCGCGCGACCTTGGCCCCGAGGAAAATCAGAAACTGCTGCGCTATTATCCGCAACGGACTGCGTGGCTGCTGGAGCCGGACGCGCGTCCGCCGCGGCTAAGCGTCTATCCAAAGTGACGAACTACCATCCGGTTTGCTCCATGCGACCCAGAATCTCCGCGCTGTATTCGTTCATTCGCTCGGGCTTCCGTCTCAGCGGAGCGGGAATAATGGCCGCCAATCGCGCCGCCTGCTCACGCGTCATCTCCGAGGCGTGCGCGTGATAGTAATGTTCAGACGCGGCTTCAGCGCCATATATACCGGGGCCCCATTCGATGACGTTCAGATACAGCTCCAGAATTCGATCCTTCGTCAGAAAGGCCTCAACCAGCGGAACCAGCGCGAACTCCGCGCCTTTGCGGATAATAGACCGCTCCGTGGTCAGAAACAGATTCTTCACCAATTGTTGCGTGATAGTGGAACCGCCGCGGCCCAGCCTCTGCCGCTTGATATCGTCCTCCAATACCTTTTGCATCTCGATCCAGTCGAACCCATGATGCTGCCGGAACCGGCCGTCTTCGGCCGCAACAACGGCATGTTGCAAATTGGGCGAAATGCTCGAAAGCGAAACAAATTCATAGCGTTTTTTATAGGGACGATGTGCGCGCAGCGCTTGAACACGGCGTTCGATTTGCACCGTAGTGGTCCAGGGATCGATCCAGCGCAGCAAGAAGATGCCCGCGCCGCATAACGCGTAGAGTCCCACCAACAACAACAAACAACCAAGAACCAGCTTGCGCGCTATCATCGAACTTCGTCTATGTCGCACGTCTCTCATCTGGAGTGTAGCGTTTGTGGCCGGCGCCACGAAGCGGGAAAAGTACAAACGCTCTGTGAATGCGGCGGGCCGCTGCTGGTCCGATACGAACTCGAGAAAGCGAAAGCAACCTGGAGCCGCGACTCGCTGGCCAAATCGCCGCCGACCATGTGGCGCTATGCGCCGCTGCTTCCGGTCCAAGATTCAAAACACATCGTGTCCCTGGGCGAGGGCCTGACGCCCATCATGAAGGCCGAGCGGCTGGCCGCGCGCCTGGGCGCAAGCGACCTCTGGGTGAAGGACGAAGGCGCGAACCCGACCGGTTCATTCAAGGATCGAGGCATGTCGTGCGCAGTGTCGATGTGCGTGGAACTGGGCCTATCCAAAATCGCCGTAGCGTCCGCGGGCAACGCCGGCAGCGCTCTGGCAGCCTACGCCGCCGCGTCTGGAACGGAGGCGCACATCTTTGTGCCGCGCGACGTGCCGCGATCGAACTATACCGAGTGCCGCGCCTACGGAGCCCACGTAACGTTAGTCAACGGATTGATCAGCGATTGCGGACGTATCATCGGCGAGCGCAAGCACGCGGAAGGCTGGTTCGATATCAGCGGGCTCAAGGAGCCGTATCGCATCGAAGGAAAAAAGACCATGGGCTACGAGATCGCCGAGCAGTTCGGCTGGAATCTGCCGGACGCGATCCTGTATCCCACCGGCGGAGGCGTCGGACTGATCGGAATGTGGAAAGCTTTCGCCGAATTAGAGGCGCTGGGATGGATTTCGAGCCGGCGCCCGAAAATGATTGCCGTGCAGACCACCGGTTGCCAGCCCGTGGTGCGGGCCTTCGAGCACGGCGAATCGAAAACCGCATATTGGGACGACGCGCATACCGTGGCCGCCGGGCTCCGCGTGCCGAAGCCGCTGGGCGACGTTCTGACGCTCGCCGCGATTCGCGAGAGTGGCGGCACGGCCATCGCCGTCAGCGACGAAGAACTGCTGGACGGGAGCCTGGAAATAGCCGCCACAACGGGGGTTTTCGCGGCCCCCGAAGGCGGCGCATGTCTGGCTGCCCTCAAGAAACTTCTATCGAACGGTTTCCTGAAATCGGACGAACGTATCGTGCTTTACAACACCGCAACTGGATTGAAATACTTAGAAGCATTTTCCACCCGATTTCCCCAAAGTGCCGGCTCCGAACACGATAAACTGGGCGGTCTTATAACGCCGCGCTAACGCACGCGGGCCCTGTTTGCTTTGACATGCCAGTTGACTTTTGGCACACTATAAAGGTGTTTTGGGAGTCAGCCCTTCCTCCCGGTTTCGGCCCTGCTGGTGTTTTCGAGTCCGCGGTGAACCTGCCTCTTCAGAAAGTCAAGGAGCCTTCTCAATGAAACTATTCGTAGGAAATCTCCCTTATGCGGCTACCGAAGCCGACTTAACGGATTTCTTCTCGCAGGCGGGCGTTGCCGTGGATAGCGTGAATGTGATGCGCGATCGTTTTACCGGTGAGGCTCGCGGATTCGGGTTCGTCGAAATCAACGACGACACCGCTGCTAACCGCGCCATCGAAGCTTGCAACGGACGCGACCTACTGGGCCGCGCGCTGGTGGTCAACGAAGCCCGTCCCATGGTTCCACGCGAGGGCGGCGGTGGCCGGGGTCCCGGTGGCGGCGGTGGACGTGAGCGCCGTGGCGGCCGGCCGGGGCGTTAGAATTATCCTTCCAATATTTTCGCGATGGCGTCCGCGTCGTTCGGAACCACGACCGGACGATTGCCCAGCCGCGCGTCAATCGCACGGCCGTCCGGATCTTGCAATTGTCCGGTGTGGTACTTGTAAATGTAATCCGGGTCCTTCAGAACGTTTCCCGTTAGCACCGCGACCACGTCTTCGTCCGCTCGAATCACTCCTGCCTGCGTGAGCTTTCGAAGCCCCGCCAACGTTGCTGCCGAAGCCGGTTCCGATCCTATACCGCATCGCCCGACGATCGCTTTCGCGTCGGCGATTTCCTGCTCGCTCACTCTTTCCACGGCTCCATTGGTGACCGTAATTTCATGCAGCGCCTTGGGCCAGGATACGGGGTCGCCAATCCGGATGGCGGTAGCTAGCGTGCGCGGATCGGCAATGCTGTGGAATTCGTCCTTCTTCTGCATGAACTCGTAGAACGGCGCCGCGCCTTCGGCCTGGATTACCGCCAGCCGCGGCAGCTTCCGGATGAAGCCGAACTGGCACAGCTCGCGAAGCGCCTTGCCGAACGCGGACGTATTGCCGAGATTACCGCCCGGAAGAACGATCCAATCCGGAGGATTCCAATCGCGCTGGTCTAGCATTTCGAAAATAATCGCCTTCTGTCCCTCGATGCGAAATGGATTGATCGAATTCAGCAGGTAAATGCCCAGGCGCTCGGCCAGGACGCGCACCAGCGCGAGGATCTGATCGAAATTCGCTTCCACCTGCAGAGTGCGGGCCCCATATTCCAAAGCCTGTGCGAGTTTTCCGTACGAAATGTTGCCGTGCGGAATGAGCACGATTGCATCCAGTCCCGCGGCGGCCGCGTAGGCCGCCATGGACGCCGACGTGTTGCCGGTGGAGACGCACGCCACGCGCTGCCGGTCCAGCCGAACGGCCTGCGTTACTCCGCACGTCATCCCGTTGTCTTTGAAAGACCCGGTGGGATTGAAGCCCTGGTGCTTGAACGTGAGACGATCCAGACCGCCGAAGCGCGCGGCGCGCGGCGCATCCAGCAACGGCGTATTGCCTTCCCGCAGCGTGACTACTTGATGATGATGGCCGTCGAACGGTAGCAATTCCCTGTAGCGCCAAACTCCGCTTTGCTCGAGTGCCTCGTTGGAAGTGCGCCTGGAACGCCATAATTGCTTCAACGCGGTCGCATCCGCGCGCTCTTCGGTGAAGACTACTTCGAGCAGTCCGGTTCCGCAAGCGGTGCAATTATAGATCGCCTCGTCGATCGGAAAGCGCTCGCGGCAATGCTGCTCGAAACATGCCAACTCAGCTAGCATGATTAAAGTATCCCCAATATGGTCTCGGTTTGTCTTGAGAATGGCGCCGTCTCGGTGCGTAAGCGCGCGCGGCCCCGACGGCCCGAAGGATTCGCGTTGATCCGCTTGCTTCTCGGCGGAATTTGCAACACCGACCTCGAGCTGGAGCGGGGTTATTATGGCTTTCGCGGCATCCCTGGCCACGAGTTCGTAGGTGAAGTGGTGGACGCGGACGACCGGGGGTGGATCGGCGAGCGCGTGGTCGGCGAAATTAATTTGGCCTGCGGAAAATGCGCGTGGTGCGCCCGCGGGTTGGGACGCCACTGTCCGACGCGCAAGGTGCTTGGGATCGTCAAACAGCCCGGCGCGTTCCGCGAATTTCTGACTTTGCCGGAGCGTAATCTGCATCGAGTGCCGCGCGAAATTCCGTCCGAAGAAGCCGTGTTTGTGGAACCATTGGCCGCGGCATGCGAAATACTGGATCAAGTGCGCATTGCAAAAGGCGTGCCCGTGGCCGTGCTGGGCGATGGAAAGCTGGGGCTGCTCGCCAGCCAGGTTTTGCAAGCGCACGGCGCTGAAGTTCATCAATACGGCCGGCATGCCGAGAAGCTGCGAATCGCCGAGCGAGCGGGCGTCAGCACGGAGATCGCGAAGAAACTGCCGGTGGCAAAATACGAATTTGTGGTGGAAGCCACGGGATCGAGCGAGGGCCTGCGGCAAGCAGTGCAAATGACTCAGCCGCGAGGAACGGTAGTGATGAAATCGACGATACACGGGTTGGTCTCGATCGATTCGGCGCCGGTGATCGTCAATGAGATCACGCTGGTTGGATCGCGCTGCGGCCGCTTCGAGCCGGCGCTGCGCCTTCTCAAAAGCCGCAAGGTTCGCGTGGATGGGATGATATCGGAAGTGCTTCCCCTGAAGGATGCGCCGCGGGCGTTCAAAGACGCGGCGAAGCCCGGAGTGTTGAAGGTTCTGCTGCATGATTAAATTTCGAATCGCTTGCGGCTTCGTCGCCGCTGTTCTCACGGCCGTTGCGCAGACGCCGCAGTATGGCTATCAAGTGATCCACGCCTACCCGCACGATCCCAATGCGTTCACGCAAGGCTTGGAATTCCGCGCTGGATTTCTTTACGAGAGTACCGGCCTGAAAGGCCGTTCATCCGTGCGGAAGGAGAAGCTCGAAACCGCCCAGGTGCTGCAGCAGATCGATATCGACGCTCAGTATTTTGGCGAAGGCATAACGGTTTTGAATCAGCAGGTCATCGAGCTGACGTGGCAATCGGAAACCGGTTTTGTGTACGACCAGCCCGCTTTCCGCCGTCTCAGAAGCTTCAACTATCCGGGCGAAGGCTGGGGACTGGCGAACGACGGCCAAAATATTTACATGAGCGACGGTTCGGCGCAGATCCGCATTTGGGATCCGCAGACGTTGCAGGAAAAACGCCGCATTACCGTTCACGATCGCGGCCAGCCGGTGCTGAACCTGAACGAACTCGAATTTGTGCGCGGAGAAATCTATGCCAATGTATGGCAGACCGATCGTATTGTGCGCTTCTCGCCGGCCGACGGCCGCGTGCTGGGGTGGATCGATCTGGCGGGCATCCTACCGGCCGCCGATCGCACCGGCAGCGAGGATGTTTTAAACGGAATCGCCTACGATGTCCTGGGCAATCGGCTTTTTGTGACCGGAAAACTCTGGCCCAAGCTATTCGAGATCAAAGTGGTTCCGCTTCATCGCCAGAGCCGGTGAACGCGGTCCCTTAGTCTCGCGTACCAGGAGCGCTTCACTTCAGTCTGACCCGGCGCGGACGTTCCCGCCTCCGGCTTCGCCGCATCCACCTCCGAATCCTGCGTGTAAAGCTCTTTGGCGACCATCCGAATGCGAAAACTATCGAAAGAATAGGTCTTGCGATACCGCATTCCGTCCACGCCTTCCAACACGACCGAAAAGCTCGGCGAAGATTCGGTGCTGCTCACTTGGACCGGATAGTAGCCCACAATGTTGCGCTCAATGTAGGCCGTTTCATAGCGATGATGTTTCAGACTCCACACGAATACGCGGAAGCTATCGAACTCGTACGGCTGGCCGCCCTTGTTGATGGTGGTCCAGAGCCAATTGTTTTTCACCACGTCGCGATCGCGCACTTGCCCGAGAGCAAAATAGGAAGTGATGCGGTGTCCTTCGGCATATTGCCCCACTTCATCGGGAATCGCCATGTTTAACGGGCGCGTCAAAACCCATCCCACTTTGCCGTCTTGAGAGCGCACCAGGCTCCAGTCGTCCATCGGAACTTCTTTCGCCGCGGGCGGGGGCGGAGGAACAGGAGGCGGCGGCGTTAGTGCGTCGGCTTTCGGAACCGAAAGAGCTACCCAGTTCGCGGGAGGGTTGGGCGTGGCCGGCTTAGGCGGCGGGCCGATTCTGGTCTGCGAAGATTTCGGCTTGTTCTTGCGAGGACGAGGCGGCGGCTTCATCGGCGTAGGCATGCTGGAATCCTCGGCGCTCTGGAATCGCGGCGTCAGCTTGTGCCCGATTACATCGGCTTTGCCATTCTCCGGGATCTGCCCAAAACTCGGGGATGAGCGGCTGGGCTCGGTATGCAAATTGAGCGACTCGTAAACCGTGGCCGCTCCTTGCGATGGAAAGCGCGAAGTGCCTTCGGCCATGGCACGGAGTTCATCCATCTGCGCGGGCGTCAGAAGCTGTCGTGTGTCGGTCCACCCTTCGGCGCCTTGCTCGGTTCTCACCTTGACCAGGCGGTGCCGGTACTCGATGACCGAAAGCTTGTCGCCGTGTTTGAGCGTTGCGGAGACTGGCGACTTCAGTGCTATTTCGCGGCGCAAAGTGAGCGTGCTGGGTCCGACATAAGCTTCGCCAAGTGAACGAACCGGAGGGGGCTGGTCACGGCAGGAAACAAGGAAGAGGAACGGGAGACAAAGTACAGCGCGAGTCAATGTCACCTAGCTTCTGTTGCTAGTGTATCAGTAATGCCCGATGAAGTAAGTGCGGCGCAAGTCGAATTCTATTGTCCCCGGTGTCACGCGGCCGTTACCGATCCGCTGGTGTGCGGCGATTGCTCGGCGATCATTTGCCGGAAGTGCGGCGCGCCGCTGGAGCGAGTAGACGAACTGGGAATCGGCTGACCGAGCCGCGACCGTCAGGGAGTGGGAACCCACGTGCGCAAGAACTTCACCGGACCGTCAGGTTCAATAGAAAAGGGCGCGCCAGCGGCGGGAATCAGCCACGCCTCGCCCTCCCGAAACGGCTGACCGGCGATTTTTCCAAGCCCGCTCGCGAAAATCAGAATGTGAAAGCGGCCAGGCTCCGGCTTATACAACAAGCTGGAAGACGTCATGGCGAGTTCGGTATGGAAGTATTGGCAATCGATCGGCAGCATGACTGATTCGGCGTCGCTGGCTCCGGTGAAGGCCACCTGTACGGCTTTGTCCAAATGCAGTTCGCGCGGACGTCCGTAATCGTAGAGCCGGTACGTGATATCGGAGTGCTGCTGGATTTCACACAGCGCAAGCCCGCCGCCGATGGCGTGAACGGTTCCGGCGGGAACGAAGAAAGCATCGCCGGCTTCCACGTCGATCCAACTGAGCAGTTGCTCGATTTCACCGCTCAATGCCGCTTGCCGCAGCCGCTCGCTGCTCAGCGGCTCCCGAAATCCGATGGCTAGCTGCGCTCCAGGATCGGCGCGCATCACGTACCACATCTCGGTTTTCCCGCGAGAATTTTCGTGCGCGGCCGCGAAATCGTCGTTGGGATGAACCTGCACCGACAGCCGCTCGGACGTGAACACAAACTTCACCAGGAGCGGCAGGTTGGCTTCAAACCACACTTCGCCGATTTTCTTCTCCGACTTTGGATACCAGGGCAAAAGATCCGTCGTGCCCCACACCTTCTCGAGAAAGCGCGTCGCCAGACAGACGGGCGCGTTATCGCTCACGCCTCCGTTATCGCTCACGACCGGAGCCTTATCGCTCACGAATGAAGCGCTCGATCCGATCGAGGCCTCGCTCCAATTCCTTCAGCGAAGTCGCGTAGGAAATGCGGACGTGCTCGGTAGTGCCGAAAGCTTCGCCCGGCACGACAGCGACATGCGCCTCGGCCAGCAGCTTCTCCGAGAATTGCAAAGCGGACGTAATGCCATTGCGGAATCCGACGGACACGTTGGGATAGGCATAGAACGCGCCCCGCGGCTCCGCGATCTTCACGCCTGGGATGGAGCGCAGACGCTGGACCACGAAGTCGCGCCGCTTGCGATATTCCGCCAGCATGACTGGGATCGAATCCTGCGGCCCGCGCAGCGCCTCAATCGCGGCCTTCTGCGTCACCGAAGTTGGATTCGAAGTGGTGTGGCTTTGGAGCTTCATCATGGCATCGATCATCGGCTTAGGCGCCAGCGCAAATCCAATCCGCCAGCCGGTCATGGAATAGGTCTTCGAGAGCGATCCCGCGATCAGCACATGTTCCTTGGCGCCCGGCATGGAGGCGATGGAGAACGGCTCGCTGTCATAGAGAAAGCGGCAATAGCACTCGTCGGTCATCAATTGAATGCCGCGCTTCACCGCCAGATGGTAAATCTTCTCGAACTCTTCGCGGCTCAGGACCGCGCCGCTGGGATTGCTCGGCGAATTGATGATCAGGAGCTTGGTCTTGCCCGTGATCTTGGCCGCGATGTCGTCGACGGTGAAGGTGAAGCCGCTCGCCTCATCGCTATCGACGAACACGCACTTGCCGCCGGCATAGTTGACGACGTCTTTATAGGTCACCCAATATGGCACCGGGATCACCACCTCGTCGCCTTCTTGGATCAGCGCCTGCATGATATTGAAGATCGCGTGCTTGCCCCCGACCGTCGCCAGGCATTCGGACGGCGTGTACGACGTTCCATAGTCATCATGGTGCCGGGCGCAAATCGCCTGCTTCAGCTCGACCGTCCCGCCGGTGGGCGTGTACTTGGTAAAGTTGGCGTCAATCGCCGCAATGGCAGCCTTCTTGATGTTGCCGGGCGTCGGAAAGTCCGGCTCGCCCGCGCCAAAATCCACCACATCCACGCCTTCGCGGCGCAGCCGGTCGGCATCGGCGGCCACTTTCATCGTGGAGGATTCGCTGATGAGCGAGATCCGGTCGGCTAATCCCAAGGTTGCTTGCATGGACAATTTATTCTTCTCCGTTTTCTTCGTGGAGTCTTCTTTTTAGTCTACCTTCAATCGACGGCGGAACGAGGTCCGCGATGTTTCCTCCCAACCGGATTACTTCTTTCACCAGGCGCGAGCTGATGAAGGAGTGCGCCTCGCTCGCCATCAGGAACACCGTCTCGATCTCGGGGCGCAGCCGCCGATTCATCAGGGCCATCTGCAGTTCGTATTCGTAGTCCGAGACGGCGCGAATGCCGCGCAATATGACGCTCGCGCCCCGCTCGGCGGCATAATCCACCAGCAGGCCGCCGAACGAGCCCACCTCCACATTGGGAAGATCGCCGGTCACTTCTTTTAGCATGTCGATTCGCTCTTCGACGCCGAACAGTGGGCGCTTCTCGTCGTTGCGGAGAATGGCGACGATCAGCCGATCGAAGAGGGCCGAGCCGCGCTGGATCAAGTCCAAATGGCCGTTCGTAATTGGATCAAAGGAACCGGGGTAGATGGCCACGACCGTGGCGGGTTTCGGTCTCAAGGGGGCAGTGTATCAGATCGCAACTTGGGAAATGCTACAAAAGTGTTCATGCTTCAATCCGATCCGGCGCATCTCTTCGCCCCCCTGCAAATTCGTGAGGTGAACTTGCGGAATCGCATTGGAGTGTCGCCTATGTGCGAGTATTCCAGCGTCGACGGTTTCGCCAACGACTGGCACCTGGTTCATCTGGGCAGCCGGGCGGTGGGCGGCGCGGCCATGGTGATGACCGAAGCATCCGCCGTGTTGGCCGAAGGACGCATCAGCCCTCAGGATCTGGGCGTGTGGACCGACGATCATATCCCGATGCTCGCGCGCATTTTCCGCTTCATCGATGAGCACGGCGCGGTACCCGCGATGCAGTTGGCGCATGCCGGCCGTAAGGCCAGCACGGCAGCCCCGTGGAATGGCGGAGGAGCGTTGGGTGAGGCGGAGCAAGGCTGGCGGCCCATCTTCGCTCCCAGCGCAATACCGTTTTCGCCGGCGTCGATCACGCCAGAACCACTAAGTAAATCGGGAATCGACCGCGTTATACAGGCGTTCGCGGACGCAGCGCGGAGGTCGCGCGAAGCCGGCGCAAGGATCGTTGAAATCCACTCCGCTCATGGCTACTTGCTGCACGAATTTCTGTCGCCGTTGAGCAACACGCGCAGCGATTGTTACGGGGGCTCGTTTGAAAACCGCACGCGTCTTCTGCGCGAAGTGGTGCAGGCCATTCGCCTGGCATGGCCGGTAAGTCTTCCATTGTTCGTCCGAATCTCGGCGTCCGACTGGGTTTCCGGAGGTTGGACCATCGATGATTCGGTTTCACTCGCGAAACAGCTTCACCCGTTGGGAGTGGATCTGATTGATTGTTCCTCCGGCGGCGCAATTCCCAACGTTCAAATCCCGGCTGGCCCCGGCTACCAGGTTCCTTTTGCCGAACAAGTCCGCAAGGAAGCGGGGATTCCAACCGCCGCCGTCGGAATGATCACGGAACCCGAGCAGGCCGATCAGATTGTTCGCACCGGCCAGGCCGACATGGTGTTTCTCGCGCGGGGGCTTTTGCGCGATCCGTATTGGCCGCTGCGCGCGGCGGACCAGTTGCATCAGAACGGCCCATGGCCCAAGCAATACGTCCGGGCGAAACGGGGATAGAGTTCCCATGCTTTCCTCGGCAAATTTATGGATGGGGCTTGCGGGGCTGGTCTATCTCGTCGCGGGAGTCTTGATATATCGCAAAGAGATCCGCGCGGCCCGGGGCTGGGACAAGCTCATCGCGCTGAACTGCGTTTTCATCGCCGTTTCGCTCGCTGTATTCGCGCCCGAGCATTTCCAGGGTCCCGATTTTGTCAAGAATATGGTCCCATCCTGGATGCCGGGCGGCGCGTTCTGGGCATATTTTGTCGGATGCGCGCTGCTGGCGGCTGCTACCAGTCTGACTGTGAGAAAGTTCGTACGCTTGTCGTCCACGCTCCTCGGGCTGATGTTCTTCCTGTTTGTCTGCCTGATTTACTTGCCGTCCGCGCTCAGGCATCCTAATAGTCGATTCGCGTGGGCCTACGCGCTAAGAGATCTCTCTTTTGCCGCGGGCGCATGGGCACTGGCCGGACTCGAGAGCCGCGCCTCGTCGCCGCAACAATCGAAATGGATGATTTTATTCGGGCGCATGGTTATAGCGGTCGCCGCGATCTTTTATGCCGCACAGCATTTTCTTCATCCCCAGTTTGCTCCCGGCGTTCCTTTGGAACAGATGACGCCCGCGTGGGTTCCGATCCCAGGCGTATGGGCGTACCTGTCAGGAGCGATCCTGCTGGCCGCTGGAATCGGTTTGGCCCTGAACAAACAGTCCCGGATAGCCGCGGCCTCGGTTGGCGCACTGATGACCGCCCTCACCCTGTTCCTCTATCTGCCGATTTTGATCCTCGCCCGCAACGGATCGCCGGCGGCCTTCAACGACGCGTTAAATTACGTCGCCGACACATTGCTCTACGCCGGAGCAGCGCTCGCCCTGGCATCCGCATTGCCGCATGATTCTGAACCCGCGGCACCACACGCCGGACCAAGCTAGGATTCGATGCCCATCTGCGACAAGCGATAGCGCAGCGCATTGCGCGTTAGTCCCAGCAGCCGCGCGGCCTGGCTCTTGTTGCCGTTGGCGCGGTTCAACGCCTCGCGAATAATGGATTGCTCATAGGTATCGAGCGTCATGCCCTCGGGCAGAAACCCATCCGAGAATCCGACTCGCGATTTGGGGGCCAGATCGAGCCGGATATCGGCCGCTTCCAAAACCTCGCCCGACGCCAGCACCAAACTGCGCTCGATGGCGTTCTCAAGCTCGCGCACGTTGCCGGGCCAGTGATATTCCATCAAGCGCTCGATCGCGCCGTCGGAAATCGATTCCACCCGGCTGCCCAAATCCTTGCTGAGTTTCCGCACGAAATGCCGAGCCAGGTAGGGAATGTCTTCCTTGCGCTCGCGCAGCGGTGGAATGTTGAGCGGCAGGACATTGAGCCGGTAATAGAGATCCTCTCGAAACGCCCCCTGCTCCAGGGCCGCGCGCAGGTCCACGTTGGTGGCCGCAATCACACGCACATCCACGTGCCGGACTTTGTTGCTGCCCAGGCGCTCGAACTCGCGATCCTGCAAAATGCGCAGCAGCTTCACTTGAATCGCGGGAGGCACGTCGCCGATCTCGTCCATGAAAACGGTCCCTGTGTCGGCCTGCTCGAATTTGCCGGGTTTACTGATGTTGGCGCCCGTGAAAGCGCCCTTTTCGTAGCCGAACAGCTCGCTCTCCATCAGATTTTCTGGAAGCGCGCTGCAGTTGATTTTGACGAAGGGCTTGGTGTCGCGGGGCGAATGATGATGAATGGCGCGAGCGATCATGTCCTTGCCGACGCCGCTTTCACCGCACAGCAGCACGGTGGCTCGCGTGGGTGCGACGCGCTCGATGGTGGCGAAGATCTCGCGCATGCCGGCGCTGCGCCCGATAATGTTGTCAAACTCGTAGCGCTGGCTCAGCTCGGCGCGCAGCTCGCGATTTTCGTCGCGCAGCGTGCGGACTTCCAGCGCCTTGTTCACCACCGTCATCAAATGATCCATGGAAAATGGCTTGGGGAGAAAGTCCACAGCACCGGCCTTCATGGCTTCGACCGCGGTCTCAATGCTGCCGAATGCGGTCATGACGATCACCGGCGTGCGCAGGTCCTGGCCGCGCAATTGTTGGAGCAGCTCGAGTCCGCTCAGGCCGGGCAAGCGCAGATCGGTGATGATCACGTCCGCGCGATCGGCCAGCTTGAGCGCTTCCTCCGCCGTTCCCGCCTGTTCCACTTCATAGCCCGCGGTTTTCAACTGCAGCTCGATCACACGCCGCAGTTTCTCTTCGTCTTCGACCACCAGGACCGTAGCTTTCATGAGCCGTTCTTTCTCATGGGAAGAAGCAGGCGAAACACGCTACCCTCGCCCACATCGCTCTCCACAGTAATGCGGCCGCCGTGCTCATCCACAATTTTCGAGACGATGGCCAGGCCCAATCCCACCCCGCTCGACTTGGTGGTGAAGAACGGATTGAAGATGCTTTCCCGGTCTTTGGCGGCAATGCCGGCCCCTCGGTCGATCACGCTTACCTCCACTGTATCGTCGAGCTGACGCGTCTTCACCGTGACACTCCCCTGCGGAGGACTGGCCTGCGCGGCGTTCAGAAGCAGATTGTACAGCACACGTTCGATCAGTTGGCGATCCAAAAGGAGTGGCGGGATGTCGGGCGAGTAATTTTTGTAAATGCTGACCTCCAGACGCGGAGCATGTTTTTCGACTTCTGCTACTGCCTCGTCGATCACCTCCGCGATTTCCGTTTTCTCCAGCCGGAGCACGAGCGGCCGCGCAAAATCGAGGAAGCGCGTCACCAGCGCGTTTGTGCGATCCACCTCACTCGATATGAATCCCGCCAACTCGCGTGACACCGCGCCGTCGGCGTCCACGTTCTTGAGCAGCATCTCGGCCGAGCCTTTGATGGTGCTCAAAGGATTCCGGATTTCATGAGCGAGTCCAGCGGAAAGCTGGCCCAAAGCCGCCAGGCGCTCTGTGCGCCGGACAGTCGCTTCAGCCGCCTGCAAATTGCGGTTCGCTTCCGCGAGCTGTTCCGCCGCGATCTGCGCCTTGCGCGTGGCCGCTCGATTGGCTTCCAACAACTCGTACGTGAGAAAACCAGCGATCGGAAAGGTCGCCTCGCGGAGAATTACCACCGGCCACTCACTGACAAAATATCCCGGAGGAAGGAACAAAACCAGTGAAATGTACGCACCGCAAGCCAGTACGACAGCCGCTACCAGTCCCGGCAGGCCCAAAGAAGTGGCCGCCGACATCACCGGCAACAGAATCAGCCAGTAGTAGCTGCTGGAGATGCCATCGGTCCAACCCATCAGGATGTACCAAAGCCCCAACTTGATGAGAAACGAAGTGATGCTTCCCAGTCGCGAGCCGAAAAACGGGATCTTCGGCTCGATGATTTGCATCAGGCCCAGCCCGATCAGAACCGCTCTCGGTTCGGGGTTGAGGTCCGGGCCATAAATCGCCAGCACCGCGAACAGCGCGAGCCAGACGACGTCCTGCGGCCGAACAATTTGCCAGAAACGCCCGCGCGGCTCCACGCTGTCATCTTATCGCTCTCACCTCATGCCGCGACTGTGACAAAATGGTTTTGCACCCAAGCTCCATGGAAAATCGATTTACCCCCGCAATTCCCGCGTCGTCTGTCGTGTCTGAAGACGCTCCACAGCCATCCGACGAAAATTCGTTCGGCGATATCCTCTCCGAATTCGAACAGCATCAGCACGGCCGTTCCAGCAACGAGGCGCTGGAAGGCACAGTGGTTTCCATCTCGCCCGAATCCGTATTCGTGGACATTGGGCGAAAGACGGAAGGAGTGTTGCCGGTAGAGGTGTTCCGCGATCCGGCGGGCGCGCTGGCCGTGAAAGTTGGCGACAAGCTGCGCGTTACCGTGACGGGACGCGATCCGGAAGGCGCCTACACCCTTTCGACCATCAAAGTGGAGCGGCCCAAGGACTGGAGCGCGTTAGAAACGGCCTTCGCGGAAAAGCGCGCGATCGGGGGCGTGGTGACGGAACTGGTAAAGGGCGGCTTGCGCGTGGACGTGGGAATGAGAGCCTTCATGCCCGCTTCGCGCAGCGGAGCGAAGGATCAAGCGGAGCTGGAAAAGCTGGTTGGCCAGGAAATCCAGTGCCGCATCATTAAGCTGGATACGGCCAGCGAAGATGTAGTTGTGGATCGCCGCGTCGTCCTCGAAGAAGAAGAGGCGCAAACGCGCGCCAAAAAGTTCTCAGAGCTTCAGGAAGGCGCCGTGGTGCGCGGAACCGTGCGCAGCTTGACCGATTTCGGCGCGTTCGTCGATCTGGGCGGAGTGGACGGGCTGCTGCATGTGGCCGATATGGCCTGGCATCGTGTCGCCAAGCCTGCCGACATCGTATCCCCCGGCGATTCCATCGAGGTGAAGATTCTCAAGATTGCTCCTGAAGCTCGGCGCATTTCGCTGGGCCTGAAGCAGCTCGCGACCGATCCATGGACTACCGCGGCGGAGCGCTTTCACGTTAGCGATCGCGTGCAAGGCAAAGTATCGCGCCTGGCTGATTTCGGCGCTTTTATCGAGCTGCTGCCGGGCGTCGACGGCTTGATCCATGTCTCGGAAATGTCCTGGACCAAGAAGGTCCGCAAGCCCAGCGATCTGCTGAAGACTGGCGAAATGGTGGAGGCCGTCGTGCTCGGCATCAACGCCGCCGATCGCCGTATTTCGCTGGGGCTGAAGCAAGCTCTCGGCGACCCCTGGGAAGACGCCGTCAAGAAATATCCGATCGGCGCCGTGGCGGAAGGCCCAGTCACCAGTCTCACGAATTTCGGTTGCTTCATCGATTTGGGCGGCGGCATTGACGGCATGATTCATATCTCCGACATCACCAGCGAGAAGCGCTTGAATCATCCGCGTGAAGCTCTTGCCACCGGGCAAACGGTGCGCGCGGTGGTGCTGGAAGTGGATCGCGAGCGCCGCCGCATCAAGCTCGGGATCAAGCAGCTGGAGCCAACCACCGCCGACGAGTACATCGCCGAGCACCAGGTGGGCCAAGCGGTGACGGGCCGGATTGTGGAAGCTGGTAAAGGGCGCGCGAAGGTCGAGCTCGGCGAAGGCGTGTTCGCCGAATGCCAAGTCCGCGAAGAAATCGCGAAAGGCGCGAGCGCACCCGAATCTGCCTCGAAAGCCGACTTGACGTCGTTAACCGCCATGCTATCAGCGAAATGGAAGCAAGGCCCGGCGGCGGCATCGCCACCAAACGAATCCCCACGCGCCGGTCAGATCCGGACGTTCCGCATCTTGAAATTGGATCAGCCGAACAAGAAAATCGAAGTCGAATTAGCCGGCTGACGGCAACCGACTCCCTTACGGCCGCGGCTCGGTAACGGGGGCGTGACCTTTTCGGTTTTCTTCCGTCTATCACATTGTTGCAACAGGCTACCGCAGTGCAGGCAGCCGTCAGAATGGACGAACCGGAGCTGATTCGGGCGGCTCAACAAGGCGATCAGCGCGCCTTTGAGCAATTGGTGCGCTCATACGATCAGAGTGTCTTGCGGCTGGCGACCAATCTGCTGCGTTCGCCCGAGGAAGCCAACGACATCTATCAGGAAGCGTTCCTGCGGGTTTACAAGAACCTGCACACGTTTCGTTTCGACTGCAGCTTCCACACCTGGCTGTACAGGATCGTGAGCAATTTGTGTTTGGACGCGCTGCGAAAGCGCAAAGTGCGGCGCGAAGAGAGTTCCGTGGTGGAGACCAGCGATGGGCCGTTGGACCGCATGGATGCAGTGCCGGAACGGCGCGCCGACAGCGATCCCGAGCGGAGTTATGAAAGCCGGCAACTGAAGCAGAGGATTCAAGAGGTTCTAGGTGGATTATCACCGCGCGAGCGGGCGGTTTTTGAGATGAGGCATTATCAGGGCATGCGGCTGCGGACTATCGGCGAAGTAATGGGAACGTCGGAAGAAGCGGCCAAGAATTGCCTGTTTCGGGCGACACAGAAAATGCGGGCGGCTTTAGGAGATTTCGTATGACATGCGAGGAAGCGAGAAAGAATCTGCCGCTGTTCCTGTATGGGGAACTTTCCTTCGATGAGGAAGAGCTGGTGGAAGGTCACATGGATGAATGCTCCGCGTGCCGGACCGCCCTGGCCCGGGAGAAGGCCATGTTTCGGGCCTTGGATGAGGCCGAGGCCGTTCCGGCTCCGCAGCAGTTGGAAGAATCGCGGGCCGAATTGCGGCGCCGGCTCAGCGTGGCGGGCAGGATGGCGCAGGGCGCTCCGCTCGGCGGTTCCGGCTGGTGGGACAAAGTCCGCGAGGGATTCACGATTCGTTTCCACTTTGCGCCCGGCATCGCCCAAGTGGCTGGCGCGGCCGCGATGCTGGCGCTCGGTTTCTTCACAGCGCGCGTGGCCCCAAACTCCTTTCTCGGTAACTGGCATTCGGCGGGCATGCTAGATCCCGCCACATCCCGCGTGCGCTACGTGGAGCCTTTGGGGTCCGGACGCGTGCAAGTGGTGATTGACGAAACGCACCAGCGCGTGCTCTCGGGCAATGTAGACGATCAGGGGATTCAGCGGTTGCTGCTCACGGCGGCGAAAGACCCCTCCGACGCCGGCCTGCGCGTGGAGTCTGTGGACTTGCTCAAAAATAATTCGCAATCGGCGGAGATCCGTAGCGCCCTGGTATATGCGCTCGAGCACGATACCAACGCCGGAGTGCGGTTGAAAGCTCTGGACGGCCTGAAGCAATTCGCGGAAGATCCGGACACGCGGCAGGCTCTGACCCAGGTGCTGCTCACCGACGAAAATCCCGGAGTGCGCACCCAGGTGATCGACCTTTTGGTCCAGCGGCACACCGATGCAATGGTGGGAGTGCTGCAAGAGCTGCTTGAAAAAGAAGACAACGGCTACATCCGCATGCGCTGCCAAAAAGTATTGCAGGACATGAACGCATCGGTGGAGACCTACTGAGGATCCATGCGGCAGTTGGTAATAGTTATGGCGCTCGGCGCCTCTCTCATGCAGGCGCAGAACGAGCCGGCTCCCGTGCGCGACGGTAGCTACTGGACACGCACGGTTCATGGCCAGATCGACGTCTCCGGGCTGGCGGGGTTGCGGGTGGAAACAACCGGCAACGTTCAGGTGCGCGGCACTGGCGATCCTCAGGCCGGCTACGAGCTGAGGTTGCGAGTGAAGGCGGGGGACGCGCGCGAAGCCGAGGCGTTGATGCGCGGGTTTATCGTGAAGACCGGGACCGAGAGCGGCGTGGCCTATATCAAGGTCACCCCGCCTCGCCAGGTTTCCGGAGGATTGGAATTGACCGTCACCGGGCCGCGCGCTTTGCGGGACGTGTCTGTGGAAACGCGCGGAGGCAATGTACAAGCGTCCGGCTGGGACGGCGGTTTGGAAGCTCGCTCGGCCGGCGGGCGAATCGCGGTGGATGGCATTCGCGGCCACAGTGAACTGCAAACAGCCGGAGGCGACGTTCAAGCGGGTAATGTCAGCGGGCCGTTGCGGATTATGTCCGGCGGCGGCGCGATTCGAGTGGACGATGCCGGCTCCGAAGCATGGCTGGAAACGGCGGGCGGGGAAATCGTGCTGCATCAAGCCTCGGGCCCGGTGCATGCCGCGACCGGAGGCGGCAATATCCGCATCGATCGCGCCGCGAGCACTGTTTTTGCGCGCACCGCCGGAGGCCTCATCCAGGTGGGACAGGCCGAGGGTGCGGTGACTGCGGAGACCTCGGGCGGCGCCATTCAAGTGGATGCCGCCAACGGAGTACGCTGCGAATCGGCCGGCGGGGCCATCCGGCTGCGGAATGTGGCCGGCGCTCTGCACGTCTCGGCCAACTCGGGAAATATTTTGGCACAGCTGATTGCGGGCCGGCCGTTCGCCGATTCCCTGCTCAGCACAAATGCGGGTGACATAACCGTTTTCATTCCGTCCAATCTTGCGTTGACGATTCAAGCCACCAACGAAACCGGCGGGGTTGGCCGCATCATTTCCGATTTCGCGCAGGTTCCCGTGCAAACCGGCTCACAGCCCGGAATGGGGGCGGCAACGGCCCAGGGCGCGCTGAACGGAGGCGGTCCCGTGTTGCGCGTGAACGTCGTCGGCGGAACCATTTATTTGCGCCGCGAGAAATAAATTCGAGGGAAAATGTCATGAAGGCTGATGTGATCAAGTATGCTTTGTTGGGCCTGGCGCTCTTCGCTGCCACGGCGGCCGCGCAGGACCAGGATCCTCTAACGCGGGTGCAGGCGCAGTTGCGCGATCTTGAGAGCGTCTCGCCCCTCGGCGGCGGCACCTACCTGGGCGTAAGCCTGGCCGAAGTCGACGCCAATCGCGCCAAAGAGCTGAAGCTCAAGGAAGACTACGGCGTGGAGATCACGCGCGTCGAGGAAGGCAGTCCGGCGGAGAAAGCGGGGGTAAAGCCCGGCGACGTGGTGCAGGAATACAACGGGCAGCGCGTGGAGGGCATGGAGCAGTTTGGAAGAATGGTGCGAGAGACACCGTCGGGACGCGAGGTGAAGCTCACCATCAGCCGCGATGGCGCCCCCCAGACACTGACTGCAACGCTCGCTTCGCACAAGGTTCGGGCATTCCCGGAGAATTTTCGAATTGTGATGCCGGACATACCGGTGCCGGACATTCCCCAGATCTACACCGCCATGCGGACTGCCCGGCTGGGCGTCGAAGCGGAGTCGCTCGGCCCACAACTGTCGGAGTATTTCGGCGTCAAAGAAGGCGTGCTGGTTCGTTCGGTGCGCGAGAACACGGCCGCGCAAAAGGCCGGCATCAAGGCCGGGGATGTAATCACCAAGGTGGATGGCACGGCGGTGACCTCGCCCAGCGAATTGTCAGGTGCGGTGCGTGCCGCCAGCGCCAAGAAAACCTATTCCGTCGAGTTGATGCGCGAGCGCAAACCCCAGACCGTGAGTGTCACCGTGGAAGAAGGCCCGGAGCGATTGCCGCGGGTCCGCGCGGTCCAAAATCTCCCGAACTAGCCTGTCCTTGCGCTATCGCTAGGCACCACGCTCCGCGGACCAGCGCTTCTCCAAATTGGAACGCAATCGCAGGATGGCCTGAGATTTGAGCTGCGAGACGCGAGATTCGTGCAGATTTACGACTTTGGCGATTTCCCGCAGCGTAAGTTCCTCGTGATAATACAGGCTGATCACGATCCGCTCGGTACGTGGCATCTTCTCGATCGCGGCCGCCAGCAGGCGTTGTTCTTCCGATCGCTCAAGCAATCGCGAAGGCCAGCTTTCCTGGTCGTCCGAAATATACTTGAGAAGATTGCGGCTGTCGTCGTCGGGCGCGGAGGCTTCCAGGCTGCCCAGATTCACGCCGCGAATATCCACCAGCCACTCATGATATTCCTCGAGCGATAGCTCCAACTGGCGGGCAATTTCGTCCTCGGTGGGCGCGCGATGCAGCCGTTGCTCCACCGCCGCGATGGCCGCCTCCACCTGCTTGGAACGCCGGCGTTGCTGGCGCGGAGCCCAGTCGAGGCTTCGCAGGCTATCGAGTATCGCGCCCCGAATCTTATATTCGGCGTAGGTTTTCAGCTTCACGTTATGTCCCGGGTCGAACCTGTCAATCGCGGCGATCAGCCCGATAGTTCCCGCGGAAATGAGGTCGTCCAGGTTGACGCTTTCGGGCAGACGTTCGTGGATCCGCCGCGCAATCAGGCGGACTTGCGGCAGATGTTCGAGAATCAGGCGTTCCCGCTCCGCACTGGCGTGTTCCTCGCGTCGTTTGGTGGCCCCTGCCCGGATCTTGGCCGTACCTCTGGCTGAATTCACGCCTGTGGAAAGGCAGATGGGTGGCCAATCAGGGGCCGTGCAGGTTCAAGGGCTTAGGAGAACGCGTACCGATATGAAATTACCGCGCGTCCCGTTTCGGAAGATTTTTGTCAGGCGAGATTCAGGACCCGCATGGTGGTCCCTTTTTCGGATTCGATCTTTTTCTGCAGCAGCATGATCGCGTAGATCAACTGCTCCGGGCGCGGCGGGCATCCGGGAACATAAACATCCACCGGAATCACCTGGTTCACCGGAATCAGCGCATAGTTGCTGAACACGCCCGTCGAGGTGGCGCAGGCCCCCATCGAGATTACCCATTTGGGCTCGGGCATCTGTTCATATAGCCGGCGGATGACCGGCGCCATTTTATTGGAAACCCGCCCCGCGATAATCATCAGGTCCGATTGGCGGGGCGATCCACGCATGACTTCCGCGCCGAAGCGCGAAATATCGAAGCGCGAGCCAATCATCGACATCATCTCGATGGCGCAGCACGCCAGACCGAACGACATTGGCCAGATGGAATTCTTGCGCCCCCAATTGATGGCTTTGCCGATGGTAGTGGTGATAATCCCCTCGGGAACCGCCGTTGCATCTTCATTATCGATGCGGGCAAATAGCTCGCTCGGAAGACTAGGTTGAAACTTTGGCTCACGATCCACGATCCTATTATCACATGGCCGGGTCTTCTCACGAGCTTTCGCGCAGCGCCGCAACCGATCCGGTCGAAATCGAAACCGCCGCTCTGGCATGGGGCGTTGAAACCGAATACTGGGACATTTGGGGTCATCCGCACTGCGCATCCGTGGAGCTGGAGGCAGCCATTCTCCGGTCGCTCGGCGTCGACACCAGTTCCAGCGCGGCGCTGCAGGAGGCGATGGAGCGTCACAAGCGGCGGCGGCTGCGTTCGCCTTTGGCTCCCACCATCTTTCTCACCGCCGGGAATACGCCGCAGGACGTCCCGGTGTCGCTCGAAGCGAAGCATGCCGGCGCGCGCGCAGCGGTCCGAATAAAACTGGAAGACGGGAAAACGATCGAGTTAGAGGTTGATCTGAAGGCTGTGCTCGGAAATGTCCCGCCCCAGCACATCCGGCTCCCCGACGATCTTCCCTTGGGCTACCATGAGGTGTCGTTACAGATCGCCAGCGAATCCTGGCGACCCTCGCGCCTGATTGTTTGCCCGGATCGCGCGTTTGAGCCAAGCTGGTTGGGCTCAGGAGTCCAGGCCGGACACGGCGGACACGCTGCCGGCCTGGCCATTAGTCTTTACGGCTTGCGCAGCCGGCGCAATTGGGGCTGCGGCGACACCACCGATCTTTGCGCGCTGATCGATTGGGTGGCCGAGCGTACCGGAACCAGCTTCATTGCCCTGAACCCCCTGCACGCCATTGCGAACCGGCAGCCTTACAACACCAGCCCCTATCTGCCGAACTCCATCTTCTACCGGAATCCGATTTATCTCGACATCGAAGCGATTCCGGAGTTCCGCTCTTCGGTACGGGCGATGGCGCTCAGTGAATCGCAGCCGGTTCGCAAGGAGATCGACGCGCTGCGCGACGCCGAGCTGGTGGAATACACGCGCGTGTACGCGCTCAAGCTGCGCTTCTTGAAACTGCTGTTTCAAACTTTTCTCGAGAAGGAGTGGCGGCAGGGCACGGCGCGAGCCGCCGAGTTGAAGGAGTATATCGAACACGAAGGGGATCTGCTGCACCGCTTCGCCGTTCATTCCGAGCTCGACCAGGCGATTCACAGGGAGTGCCCCGCGGTTTGGAATTGGCGGTCCTGGCCCGAGCAATATCAAGACCCGGAATCGGATGCGACCCGCGAGTTTGCCCGCAAGCACTGGCGCCGCGTTCTGTTTCACAAGTACGTGCAGTGGCAGCTCGACGCGCAGCTCGCCGCGGCGCAGCGGCATGCCCTCGAACGAGGGCTCGGCATCGGTCTCTATCATGACCTGGCCCTGGCGACCGACCGCTTCGGCTCGGATCTATGGGCGCATCCTGAATTCTTCGTCTCGGGCTGCCGCGTCGGCGCGCCTCCCGACGGTTTTTCCCCCAAGGGCCAGGATTGGGGGTTTCCACCGCCCAACTCCGAGCAGCACGACGAGGATGGATACCGGCTTTTTGCCGAAACGATCCGAAAGAATTGCCGGCATGGCGGAGCGCTTCGCATCGATCACGTGATGCGGTTCTTTCGGCTGTATTGGATCCCGGACGGCATGGAGGCCACCGACGGAACCTATGTGCGCGACCGCTACAATGCGCTGCTCTCGATTCTCGCGCTGGAGAGCGTTCGCAATCGGGTTCTCATTGTTGGCGAGGATTTGGGCACGGTGCCTGACGAGGCGCGCGAGGTCTTGAGCCGATTCGGAATCTTAAGCTATCGCTTGCTTTATTTCGAACAAGAGAACGGCCGGTTCCGCAAGCCGCAAGACTATCCTCGCGACGCTTTGGTATCGGCCACCACGCACGATCTGCCGACGCTGGCGGGTTTTTGGTCGGGACGCGACATCGACCTGCGCCACGATGCCGGGCTGCTGGAGGATGAGAGCGCGTACCAGGAGATGCGGGCCGATCGGGCGCGCGAAAAACAAAAGCTGCTGGACCTGCTGTGGGAATTGAAGTTGCTGCCGGATTGGTTCCCGCGCGAGGCCTCGCAAGTTCCGGAATTGGTTGGCGAGCTGCACAACGCCATCGTCGGGTTTCTGGCTTCCACGCCGTCCAAGCTGATGGTGTTGAATCAGGAAGACCTGCTCAAGCAGGCGGAGCAGCAAAATCTGCCAGGCAGCACAACCGAATACCCGAATTGGCGCAGGAAAATGAAGTGCACCGTCGAGGAGCTGTGGACGTCGGGGGAAATTCGAGACTTCGCTCTGATGTTCCGTGCGTGGCTGGAGCGGACGGGGCGGATCAATCCGCCAACTCAGGCGAAATAATCTTTCACTTTATCCAGCAGGCCCTTTTCGTGCGGCTCGTTTTCTTCAGGAAGCGTCTCGCGCAGCTGCTCGAAGAGCTTGCGCTGTTCGCGCGTGAGCTTGCCGGGGACTTTCAAGTCCACCTGAACGAACAGATCGCCCCGGCCGCTGCCCTGCAAGCGCGGCACGCCGAGATTTTTGAGCCGGATGCGCGATCCGGCCTGGATGCCTTCGGGGACTTTCACCGTTTCCAGCCCGTCGAACGTCAGCAGGTTGAGCTGTGTTCCCAGCGCGGCTTGCGCGAGATTGATGGGAACGATGCAGTATAGATCGTCACCCTGGCGCTCGAAGATGGGATGCTCTTTCACCTTAACCACCACGTACAGGTCGCCGGCCGGCCCTCCATTGAACCCGGGCTGGCCTTCGTGCGCGAGTTTCAAGTGCGTGCCGCTGTCCACGCCGGCGGGAATAGTGACCTTCAATTTCCGCTCGGTGCGCACCTGCCGCTCGCCGCGGCATTGGGTGCAGGGCCGCCGGATAATCTGGCCGCGTCCGTTGCATTGCGAGCAAGTGCGCCGGATCTGCAAAAAGCTTTGCTGATAGACTACCTCGCCGCGTCCGTGGCACATGGGGCAGCTCACCAAACCGTCGTTCTTTTCGGCCCCAGTTCCCTGGCAGCGGGAACAGAGATCCATACGGGGCACCTGGATCTCGACGCTCAGCCCCCGGATGGTATCTTCGAGCGCCATCTCGAGGTCATAGCGCAGATCTTCGCCGCGCGTCGGGCGATTGCGGCCTCCCGCTCGCCGCGCTCCGCCTCCAAACAGATCACCAAAACCGAACAGATCGCCCAGAATGTCGCCGAAATCGTTGAAAGTGGAAGGATCGAACCCTTGACTCGCGCCAAAGCCCTGCAGCCCCTGGTGGCCGTAGCGGTCGTAAGCGGCGCGCTTTTGGGGATCGCTAAGCACGCTGTAGGCCTCGGCGGCCTCTTTGAACTTCTCCTCGGCCTGCTCATCGTTGGGATTTCGGTCGGGGTGATATTGGAGCGCCAGCTTCCGATACGCGCTCTTCAGCGCCGGGTCGTCGCAATCGCGGCCGACGCCCAGGACTTCGTAATAGTCGCGTTTCGTAGCGTTCATTTCTTGGCTACCGCCACTTTCACCATGGCCGGGCGCAACAGGCGTCCACGAAAATTGTAGCCTGGGTGGTACTCATCGAGAATGGTCTGTTCCTCGACATCGCCAGTCTCCACCATATCAACGGCATGATGGACGTGAGGATCAAATTTCTGCCCTTTCGTTGTAATCGGCTCTAATCCCAACTTCTTTAACGAGTCCAACAGCCGCTGGTAAATCAACTGCATCCCGTGGGCGTACACTTTGTCGTGGGTATGAGTCTTCAAAGCCCGCTCGAAATCGTCCAGAATCGGCAACAGCGCCTGGACGCTTTCGGTATTTGCGTATTCAAGAACATCCGCCTTTTCGCGCTCGGCACGCCTGCGGAAGTTATCGAATTCAGCCTGGCGGCGCAGCAGGCGGTCCATCAACTCGCTCTTTTCTTCGAGCAAGCGATCGCGCTCGGCCGTCACGGCAGCCCCGTTGGCGGGAGCATCCGCCGCCCCGTTTCCGCCCGTGCCAAGTGCGCTCTCACTGGCGTCGACAGTGGGTTCCTTCATATCCATACTTCCAGTTTATAAGGTCTGTCAAAACACGGCTGGAAAAATGTCAGACCAGCAGGCTTCCGAAGGCCTGCCCAACATGATACACGGCTGACATGGCTTTTCCGTAATTCATGCGCATGGGGCCTAGCACCGCGACTTTGGCGGATAGCCCGCCGGCCAGTGAAATCGAGATTCCGATCAGCGATAGCTCGCGCATGCTGGGATGCACGTCGGCGAGGCCCACCTGCACCGCCAGCTCGCCCGCGGGTTGCTCCAGGAAGCGGTCGAGCAAGTGCAGAATGCGCTTCTTCTCCTCCAGCGTGTGAAACAGCTCGCGCAGCTTTTCGCGCGTCAAGTGCAGATCCAGACCCACCAGATTGCTGGCGCCTTCCAGATGAATCTCCGGCGCGACTTCAATATCCAGTAGACCCTTGGCGTATAGCTCGTTCAAGCGTTTCAGAATCGCATCGTAAGCCGCGCTCTGCTGCTCCAGCCGCCGCTCCAGCTCGGCGTGGATTTCAGAAAGCATCCAGCCCGTGAAGTTGCGATTGATGTAATTGCGAATGGACGCAAGCTCGTTTTCGGAAACGCTCTCGTCTACGCTAACCACTCGATTGCGCACCATGCGGTCGCGAGTGACCACGATCATCAATACGCGCTGGTCCGCCAAGGCGATCAATTCGATCTGATGCAGGGTTTGGCTCGACGCCGGAATGGCCGCCGTGATCCCCACGCCGCGGGTCATCTCGGTCAGCATGTGCGAGGACCGCTCCACGCGGGCTTCCATGGTGCTCAACTGACTCAGCTCCGCACGCAGGCGTTGTAACTCGGTGACAAGCACGCGGCCACGCGCGAGTGATTGTACGTAGCTGCGAAAAGCTTTTTCGGTTGGAATCCGTCCGGCGGAAGTATGTGGCTGCGAAAGATAGCCCTCCTCGTAAAGGTCGGCCATTACGTTACGGATGGTGGCAGGGCTCAGGTTATCCTTACGCTGTTCGGCAATCGTACGCGAGGCTACAGGTTCACCGGTCTGGATGTAGGACTCGACGATGGAATGCAGCACGTCCTGTTCGCGATGAGTCATTTTGAAAAAACGAAGCCAAATAAGCGGCTAGCGCTCACCAGCAACTCGTACTGATTTGATTGTAAAGGGCTTTACCATTGCGGTCAAGCACTTGCGGCGGCCTTTCTCAACGCTGCGATGCGGGGCGCGCGGCTTTTTGGACTGTCCAGGCTGAAAGATCGGGCATCGCCCAGCTGCTCGCGGACAAATACTTCGGTGCGCGTGACTGCCTGCTGGAGCGCTTTATCTTTCTTGACGAAGGAGACCCAAGCGATTGATTCCGCGGGCTGGTCGTACTCCCAGACGCCAACCAGGCGGCCGCGGTCGACTATTGCGTGCCCTTCGAAGTCCTGGAATTGGTCCCGGTGCTCAAATAGCGAATCGATGCTACCCAGAAGTGCGTAATGCGGCTCTTTGGGCGGCTTGAACGACTCCAAGCGGGAGCGATCTCCCGGCAAAAGAAGCAGCTCTTCGCCAGGCGCGACTTGAATGCCCTCGAGTTTTAATGGTTCTAACGCTGCTTTCGCGGCTTTGACGCCCAGCCCCGAGAAGCGCTGGAACTCGGCAGCCGATGCAGGCCCAAACCAGGTAAAGTATTTCCGCGCCAACTCGGTGTGAACTTCCTCCGGCGAGAGTTTGAAACTGCGCAGGGGATTCGGCTGCCAGAGCGCGTATTGATAGCGCTGCTGATCGAATCGGCCGTTGGTGGGAATGCGGCGGATATCGCCGGACGTTTGCAGTTCCCCTAAGGCGAGCGGCAGCGTCGTTGTGACGCCTTTTTTCTTGCCCTGCTCGCCCAGATTGCGCGCGGCTTTGCCGGTGGCCTGGCGCAACGCTTCGGGGTCGAGTGGACCTTTTTCGAGAGCAGCCACCACGGCATCGCACAGCTTGGCGATTTCTTTCGGCGTGACCCCGAGTTTAATAGCCGCTTTCATGTCGCTATCAAAACCTTGCCCGGCCGAGAGCCCCAGCGCGAAATCGGACGCCGAGAGGACGTAGGTGCAGCCACGGGCGCTGGGTAGTTCGTAGATCTGGAGTTTTGCGGCGGCCGCGTCGGCTTGCTCGCGAGTGATCCCAGCGCGGGCAAACAACGCCAGATAGGGCGACACTCCGCCGACCGAGCGGGCCCAGCCTGCGCGCTGAAGCACTTCAGCGGCGGACTTTCCCTGCAGCGAACCGTCCAACCCCTGGCGATGCGCGTACCAAGCTTGCAGTTTTGACGGATCTATCATACTTACCTCCTAGCAGCGAACCTCCTACCAGTGCTGCTCAGTCGCCGCGGAGCAGTTTTTCAAATACTTGTTCTCGCCTTCGGAGCGATCGAAAACCGATTGGATGGCGACGCGGCCGGGGCCCCACAATCGCAGCCAGTAATAACGATTGGTCCAATTGCCCCACAGGGTGAAACCGGAGCGCGGATGTTCGAAATGCAATTGCATTTGGACGGTGGGGTCCTTGAAAATGAGCGCGGTGGGCTTTACCAGGATGGTCTGACCCGGCGCCAACTCTCGCACGAACACGTTGCCGGCGGCGTGCAACAACAGCAGGCCAGGCGCTTGCGGCGCCGAAAAGCGGTCCATGAACATGCCGACGGGATAGTGCGTTTCCGTTTCGTCGCCCGATCCGGTGGTGTACCAGACGTTGCTCGAGAACCAGTCGTACGCGACGTTGTGGGTGGCCAGCATGAACAGGTGCTCGCGCACATCCACTTCTTCACCGGGCTGCAATGGAAGCGCGATCATTTCGCCGGGCGCGTCGCGCGAGAAGGCGATGTGGCCGGGGCCGTGCGCCTGGGTCATGATCAGCGGCAATCCTGCAAACACGCGCTTCCATCCGGAGGCCAGCGGCATGGTGGTGATGTTGACCTGCGGATCTTTCCACAACAGGATGTGGTGCGTGAAATAGATGCTGTCGGAGCCCGCTAGATTGACGTCGGCAACCGGGACGTACAGTCCTTCGATCTGGCAGAAAGAATCGCCAAACTGGAGCTTGGCCATGTCTTTCCGGCCCGGCAGTTCGGCCCAGCCGGATGCGCTTTGGACGGGCGGCGCTTCAAGCGTAGCGCCGCAACGCGGACAGCTTAGGTGCGATGCGTCGATTTCGGCTGCGCACCAGGGACATTTGGTTTCGACGCCTGTGGGAGCTATCGCCGGTGGCGGCTCGGGCGCCGGTTGCACCGGGGCGTGCTGCATGGCGCTACCGCACGCAGTGCAGAAGTTCGCGTTGTCTTTGACGGCGCTGCCGCAATTGGTGCAAAACATTTTGGTACAAATCTCCGGGCCTTACTCCGTGTGGTGATGCACGTACATGGACTGGATGCCGATGCGCCCCGGCCCCGTCATCTTAGCCAGGCTCATATTCGCGCCTCCGAAAAGGCCGCCTAATCGCTGAAATTCCACTTCCATAGTCACGGTGGAGTCCTTGTACAGAAACGCGCCCGGCTCAACCATGATGCTCTCGCCGGCTTTCAGTTTGCGCTCAAAGACATTGCCATAGCCATGCAGCAGAACCAAACCGGGACTGCCGGTGGTGACAAAACGGTCCATGTACATGCCCTGGCCGCCGAACAAAATGTTGGTCAGGCCTTTCACTCGAACGAAAGAATAATCGATCTGGTGCGAGGCCAGCAAGAAGGCGTGCTCGCGAACGTCCAACTCCATTCCGGGATGCAACGGCAGCACCACCAATTCGCCCGTGGCGTCGCGCGAGAAGGCGATGCGGCCCGGACCGGTAGCCACGCTGATGATGAAAGGCATCCCGGCGAACGCGCGCTTCAGGCCGCCCGACAGTTGCAGGACGGTGAGCGGGACATTGTCGTCCTTCCACAGCATGATGTGATGCTCGAAGAAAACCGAATCGTTCGCGCCCAGGTGAATTTCGGCCACCGGAACGATCTCGCCTTCCACCTGGCAGGTGCTGGAGCTGAACTGAAACTCGGTCATGTCGCGGAGGCGCGGGGCTTCGCGCCAGCCCGATTCGCTGACCAGATTACGAATATCCAGCGGCGCGCCGCAGGCCACGCAGGTCAGCGCGGTCTTGGGGTTCATGCCCTGGCACCACTGGCATTGGATCCGCTCGATCGGCTGGGCCGGATTCATCGAAGATTGCCTCCCCAGGCTAAGTCAGCCCGCGGTTGTCATGGTACCAAGTGAGAAGCCGCTTCGAGATATTGCTCGAGATCGCGAAGCCCGGCAGGCGATCCGATTTCATAGAAGCGCTCGTAGACCTGGAACCCCGCGAGCTTGCCCTGGAGGCTGAGCTCATGGAACAGGGCCGCGAGATCGGGGGTCTTGAGATGGTCAAAAACCTCGCGGCGAAAGCAGGAGAGCCCGTAGTCGATATACTGGAAGCCCGGTCCGGCGGCTTTGTCGTACAGCACGACCTGCCCGGCCTCATAGATCACGTTGCTGCGATCCCAGCGGCCTTCGTTGTGAAGAACGGTCATGAGCGCGGGCTGTCCGCTGGCTTGAAACGCATGCCAGACCGGGCGAAACTCAACGGGCAAAAACGAATCGCCATAGATCACGAAGAACTGCTCATCGAGTACGCCTTGCTCGCGAGCCAGCCGCAACGCGCCAGCGGTGCCGCGCAGCTGCCGCCCTTCGTCAACGTAGCGAATCTTTGCAACCGGCCGGCGCGCCCGGTCCCAGTAGCGCCGGATCAGATCGCCCTGATGGCCGATTGAGTACACCACCTCGGTGATGCCTTGCGACGCCAGCCAGTGCAATTGGTGGTACGCGAACGGACGGCCACGCACGGGCAGCAGCGTCTTTGGGCAGGAATCGGTGAGCGGACGCATGCGCGTTCCGAGTCCGCCGGCGAGAATCACACACTGGGCCATATTGGTCTAGAGCCTCGGTATCCGCCCCTAATCCCGCGACAGCAGCTTCGAGCCTTCATGATCGAACTTGAAGCGGAATTCGCGCAGCCCTTCTTCGAGCATGGCTCGCCGCAGCGCATCGCGATCGTCCGCGTAAAAGAGCAGGAATCCGCCGCCGCCCGCTCCCACCAATTTGCCGCCCACCGCGCCGTTCTCGCGCCCAATTTCATACCAGCGGTTGATGCCTTCATTCGTGGTGCCAGGCGACCGGTCCTTTTTATGCATCCAGTGCTCGTGCATCAGTTCGCCGAATCGCCGCGTATTGCCCTGCTCCAGCGCGAGTTTGATGCATTGGCCGAGCTGCTTGGTGTAGTGCAGGTTTTCGAACATGGCCGAATCGCCCAGCTCGGAACGCACTTTCTGGTCGTCCAGCACCGCCGAAGCGTTGCGCGAGTAGCCGGTGAAAAACATCATCAAACGGTCTTCCAGCTTGTAGAGCGTGCTGCTGCAGACGTTGAGTGGCGCAACGTTCACCTGACCGTCCTCCAGGAACTCGAAGCAAGCCAGGCCGCCGAACGCCGCGATGTACTGGTCTTGCTTGCCGACCGGCTCCCGTAGGATTTCGATCTCGATCTTGCAGGCTTCCTCGGCGACCGCGGCGGAATCGACGTAGCGGCGCTGAAAGGCATGCACGGCCCGCAAGAGGCCGACGGTAAACGCGCCCGAGGATCCCAGGCCGGTGCCGGCCGGCACATCCGCCATGCTGACCACTTCGATGGGTGGAGGCACGGCGTGTAAACGTAGCGCTTCGCGAATGAGCGGATGCCGGATGTCATCCAGGGTGAGGGCGTGCTCCATTGCGGAGTACTTTAAGAAGTATCCGCCGCCGAAAGTTTCGTTGATTCCGACGTAAATATGTTTGTTGATCGCTGCTGAAATAACGAAGCCGCCAAAGCGTCGATAATAGGAGGGCAGATCGGTGCCGCCTCCGCCGATGGAGATTCTAAGGGGTGTGCGAGTGATGATCATCGAGCGGCGCTAACACTCAATTTATCGGCACCGAAGCGGCTAATCTGTAGAGAATCCGAAACCCATGCGCTTTCCCAGATCGAGCGGCATTTTGCTGCACCCAACTTCCCTGCCCGGCCGCTATGGCATTGGCGACTTTGGCGCTGAGGCTCGGCGCTTTGTCGATTTTCTGGCCGCCGCCGGCCAGACGCTTTGGCAGGTGCTGCCGCTTGGTCCCACCGGTTACGGCGACTCGCCCTATCAATGCTTTTCCGCGTGGGCCGGGAATCCGTTGCTGATCAGTTTGGAACGTCTGGTGGAGGCAGGTTGGTTGGATGCTTCCGCGCTCCGGGACGCGCCGGCGTTTGCGGAAGATCGCGTCGATTTTGAGCAGCTAGTCCCGTGGAAGACGGCGTTGCTCGAATCGGCGGCGGGGCGTCTCTCACGGCAAAGCGGGCCCGGGTTCGAAGATTTTTGCGCGGCCAACGCGCATTGGCTCGACGACTATGCGTTGTTCATGGCGCTGAAGGCGCAGCACCATGGAGTGGCATGGAACCAGTGGGAGCCGGGAGCGCGCGACCGCGATCCTAAAGTCTTGGCCAAGTGGCGGGGAGAGCTATCCGGACCCATCGCGGCACAACAATTTATTCAATTTGTTTTTTTCGAACAATGGCGTGAGCTGCGCGACTATGCCCGAACGCGCCAGCTGCGGATCATGGGCGACCTACCCATCTATGTGGCGCACGACAGCGCTGATGTGTGGGCCAATCGGCAGTACTTTCAATTGGACCCGCAGGGCAATCCCACGGTCGTGTCCGGCGTGCCTCCGGATTATTTCAGCGAGACCGGCCAGCTGTGGGGCAATCCGATCTATCGCTGGGACGCGCTGGCGAAGGACGGTTACGGCTGGTGGCTGGATCGATTTCGCGCGGCCTTTGAAATGGTGGACATGATCCGGCTGGATCATTTTCGAGGCTTCGAGGCGTATTGGGAGGTTCCCGCGTCGGAGACCACCGCGGTGAACGGCAGATGGGTGAAAGGTCCGGGAGGAGATCTGTTTCGCGCGGCGCAATCGAAGCTGGGCGAGCTGCCGCTGGTGGCGGAAAATCTGGGAGTGATCACGCCCGAAGTGGAAGCGATTCGTGACGAGTTCGGGTTCCCTGGCATGGCCGTGCTGCAGTTCGCGTTCGGCACCGATGCGCAAGCGCCAACGTTCCGCCCGCACAACTACCCGCGCGGCGTGGTGGCTTATTCTGGCACGCATGATTCCGATACGACTGTGGGCTGGTGGTCGAGCAAAGGGCACGGCGAGAGCACGCGATCGGATGACGACATTCAGCGGGAGCTCGATTTTGCGATGCGCTACCTCAATACCGATGGCCGCGAGATCAATTGGGTATTCATTCACACTCTACTGGCTTCGGTGGCCGATACAGCTTTGTTCCCGTTGCAGGACTTGCTGGGATTAGGGACGGAAGCGCGGATGAATCAGCCGGCGACGATGGGCGGGAATTGGCGCTGGCGCTATCGCGCGGGGGCATTGACGCCTGAGATCACTGAGCGGCTTCGGATGCTGACCGAGTTATACGATCGCTGATTTGTATGGTTTTGTGGCGCACGCTTCAGCGTGCCGCGTTCAAACTCGTGTGAACGCTCGTTTTCAAAATTGGGGAACGGTGTTCGCAAGAGTGCGAACACGGCACGCAGGAGTGCGTGCGCCACAAAAGAAGTACCTATCGCAAGGCGGCGCTGGCCAAAATGCTTAGCTTTTCCCAGGTTGGGACACGGATGCGCTTCTCCAGCACATCGAAATTGGATCGCTCGATCCTGGCCAGCAGACGCCGGTAAATCTCGATCAGCGCCCACAGAGATGGCCGGCTGCGGGGATGCACTAGCGCGATCAGCGGCCGCGATTCGTCGTAATAGGCCCGCGCGCGCCCGGCTTCGAAACTCATCAGCCGCACGAAGCGCTCGTCATGCGTCGCCAAGTCGGCCGCGAATTTGCCAATATCTTCCTGGGGGATGTAAACGCGCCGGTTCTCGAGGTCCTCGCGCACGTCGCGCAGGATATTGGTTAGCTGGAACGCGATGCCGCACTTCTCGGCTAGTTTAAGCGCTTCGGGCGACTCGAATCCGAAGATGTGAATGATGGTGAGGCCGACCACACTGGCCACTTGATAGCAGTAACGATACAGCTCGTCGAAGGTTTGGAGCTGCTTGGGTTCGAGGTCGGAACTGACGCCCTCGATCATCTGATAGAAATACTCGCGCGGGATGCGGTAACGCTCGACGGTATCGTGAAACGCCGGCCACAGCAGGTTTTCCCCGTATTGGCCTTGGAGCGCAAGATCCAGATCGCGGCGCCAACGCTCGATGGCTTCGCGCGACGCTCCTTCGCCCTCGCTGATATCGTCGCAATAGCGCATGAAAGCGTAGATGGCGCACATGGCGTCGCGCTGCTCGCGGGAAAGCAACAGGAACGAATAGTAAAAGTTTCGGGCGCGTGTGCGGGCAACGCCGCGCGAGAAAGCGTACGAAGCCTCCAAACCTACAGAGCGTTCCACAGGCTTCCCACCAGCAACTGCACCCGTTCGAACTTGGAAATCGCGGGGCGGCGCGCGAGAACGTTGTAGTTTTGCTGTTCGATTTTTTCGAGCACGCGCAGGCCTCCGCGACTGAACAGCTCGAGGTCGAACGCCAGCCGGCGGTCCACTGTTTTCACCAGCGGCAGGCCTTCGAGAAACAGCTCTCGCGCGACATCGATGGCATCGCGCATCACGCCCTGAAAGGCGGCGTTGAATTGGCCGGCACGCAAATCCTCCACTGTGTAGCCGTGCCGGGCAAGAAGGTCGAGCGGCAGATACACCCGATCTTTTTCCAGATCCACCGTTACATCCTGCCAGAAATTGGCGAGCTGCAGCGCGGTGCAGGTAGCGTCCGACATGCGGTCGCGCTCCGCGTCCGCATAACCGCAGAGCCGCAGCACCAAACGCCCGACTGGATTCGCCGAGCACCGGCAGTAGCCGAACAGCTCATCCCAGTTGGCATAGCGAGTGACGCGCTGGTCTTGTTCAAAAGCGTGGATCAGATCGGAAAAGAGCTGCTTCGGAAGTTGGTACTTGTGAACCGTACCTTCCAAAGCCACAAACACTGGATGCTGCGTGCGCCCGGCATACATCGCTTCCAACTCCTCACGCCACCAGCCGAGCAGGCGCAGGCTTTCAGCCGTGTCGCCGATCTCGTCGCCCAAATCGTCAGCCCAGCGGCAGAAGGCATAGACATTATAGAAGTCCTGATGCAGGCGCTTGGGCAACAGAAAACTGACGACGTGGAAGTTTTCGTAGTGGTGAGTCGCCAGCCAGCGCGTGTACTCGCGGGCTTGGGCTTGGGTGTAGGTATTGGACAGCGCCTCGGCCGAATTTACGTAGTCCTTGGGCGCGAGCACTTAAGGTATGATGGCGGTCTTCATGTGACCGTTGTGGCTCATCAGGTGCCGCATCACTTCGAGAAGGTTGGTCAGCGGCTCCTCGCGATTGACAAAGTCGCGCGCGGTAATCACGCCGCGGCTCACGAAGTCCAGGGCTTTGCGGATATGCGCGGGCGTGTGATGGAAACTCGCCTTGCAGGTAATTTCCGAATAGTGCAGTAACTGAGTATCCAACTGAATGCGGCTGTCGTTAGGACAACCGCCGAAGAAATTGACCGTGCCTCCGCGGCGCAGGGATTTGGCGGCCGTCTCCCAAACTTCCGGATTGCCAACCGCCTCGATGGCGACGTCGGCTCCGCGTCCGCCGGTGAGTTGCCGGACCCTTTCCACCGTCTCGGCCGGGTCGCCGGAAATTACCAATTCGTCCGCGCCCATGGCCGCGGCGCGATCGAGTTGCGTCTTGCGGCGGCCCAGCGCAATCACCCGCGCTCCATAGGCTTTGGCCAGCCGGACGAACATCAGGCCAATGGGCCCCAAGCCGATTACCGCCACGGTGTCGCCGGAGCGCACTGGAGTTTCGTCGATCCCGCGCAGCACGCAAGCCAGCGGTTCCACAAGAGCTGCATCCTGGTACGGAACGTGGGATGGAATTTCGTACATATTCCGCTCGACAATGCGGGACGGGATGCGAATGTATTCGGCGTACGCGCCATTATTGAACAGCAGATCCTCACACAGATTCTCGCTGCCGCGCTTGCAATAGAAGCATTCGAGACAAGGCGCCGAATTCGCGGCCACTACACGTTGCCCAACTTTGAAGCCCCGCACTTTCCTGCCAATCGCGACGATATCCCCGGCCAATTCATGCCCGAACAGCGCTGGTGGAACAATCATGCGGGCGTGATAACCCCGGCGGAACACTTTCACGTCGGTCCCACAGGTTAGCGCCGCTTGCACGCGTACTAGTACGTCGTTATCTCCGATGCTGGGTATGGCTACAGATTCAACCTGCAAGTCTTCTTTGCCATACAGCACGGCGGCTTTCATCTGCTTTTCGCTTAGTACCACGGCTTCTCCACTTAAGACCACCTTTGGGGCTGCACTATAATTTTCAATGATTTAGGCTCCGGATGCAACGCCAGCTCGATTCCGGCCTGTATCTGATTGAGGGCAAACCGGTGCGATACCAAGTCCTCCACCGGCAACGCACCGCTGAAAACCAGATCGGCCGACTGCTTCTGAAGATCCACTGAGGCGCTGTAGGAGCCAAAAATGGCGCGCTCTCCCACACAAATGTCCGCGCCGGACAGTTCCACGCGTTCCTGGTGCGAAGTTTGGGCGAAGAGCAGGATGCGGCTGCCGGGCCGTGAGTACCGTACTGCTTGTTCCACGATTCCGGGCGCGGACGCGGCCACGATCACCGCATCGGCTCCCCGGCCGCCGGTCATTTCCATGATCCGCTCCTGCAACCCCGGCTCGCGCGGATCGAGCGCGGCTGCTGCTCCAAATCGCACGGCCAATTCGCGCCGGTACGGCATTGTGTCGGTCGAGACCATGGTGGCGCCGGAACGGCCGACCAGCATCGTGAACAGAAGACCGATCGGCCCTTGGCCCAGGATCACGACGACGTCCTCAGGCTGCGGGTCCAACTGGACCACACCCTTCAGGCAGGTGTTCACCGGCTCGACAAAACATGCGCGATCGTACGAGACGCCGTCCGGGATTTTTTCCACGCCGCGCCGGGCGATCCAATCCATGACGCGCACGTATTGCGAGAAGCCTCCGCCGGCCGGCTCGTACCCCGCCGTGACCCCGACTTTTTTATAGACCGGGCACTGCGCATAGAGCTTGTGGCGGCAATAGAAGCATTCCCGGCATGGGATGTGATGGAAAACGATGACGCGATCGCCGGGCGAGAATCCGCGCACGCCGGCGCCGGTCGAGGCCACCACCCCGGCGGTCTCATGGCCGAAGATTCGCGGCGGCGCCAGCAGGTTGTATTCGATCTTTTTGAGATCGGTATGGCAGATCCCGCAGCTCTCCACTTGAATCAGGAGTTCGCCCGGCCCGATGGCAGGCGTCGGCACCTGTTCCACGGATACTTTGCTGTCGCCGGTATAAACCGCGGCCCGCATGAGGGAGGGCGCGGCCACAAGTTCAGAATCGAGAGTCGGCAAGAAAATCCCCCAGCGCTCGAGCGGCGCGTTTTGTTCTTCGATTGAGCCCCATCAGCTCCGGGAAAACCGCGAAAGGTCTCCGCAGAGCAGCCCCAAGTATTTTGACGCGGCTAAACCGCCCGTCCCGGCCCCTCATTTGATTAAACTCCAACGGAAAAGTTTCTTCGCATGTGTCGGTCACGACGCGAACGGCGTAAAACGGAACGTTCCACTCGCGGGCGCGCGTGGCAACCGCCGCGGCTTCCATTTCAACGGCATCCGCGCCGGCCTTGCCGAGCTCGATTTTTTCAGCCGCAGTGGAAATCACGCGGTCAACCGACAATAATCTTCCTTGTCTGAAAGATTTCTGGCTGGCTGGCATGAGCGCCGGTCCAACGCCGGACACTTCTGTAGCGACAAAAATATCGCCAGCCTGGAGCGATGGCTGCAGCCCTCCACAAAACCCGATGCTGATTAAACCTGTCAATTCCGTGTGCTCTCTCACTACATCCACCGCGGCCCCGGCCAGTTTCGGTCCTGGCCCATTCGCGACCAGCGCTATCGGCATCCCATGCAGCCGGGCTACCCGAGCGAAATCCAGCGGCCAGTCCACTTTCGCCAGTTCGTCAACATGAACCAGCAAGCCTTCCAGTTCGCGACGCTCAGCAGCTACAAATACGAGCAATTACACGTAGCCGATCTATACGTAACCATTGCTTCGAAACCAATCGACCGCGCGTTTCAGCGCGCCATCGACAGGCCGCGGATTGAATCCCAGGTCACGCTTCGCCTTGTCGAGCGAAACGAACATTTTCTTGCGCGCCATCTTCACCGCGTCAATCGGCGCTCTGGGCTCCTGGCCCGTCAGGTTGGCCCAGCCGGTGCTCGCCAAGCCGGCGGCGTACGCCACCGCATACGGAATGCGCCAGCGTGGAGCTTTTCCTCCGCTGATCGCCGCCAGACGCGCCAGGATCTGCTGCAGCGTCAGGTTTTCGCACCCCAGGATGTAGCGCTCTCCGCTCTTGCCGCGCTCGCAGGCCAGCAAATGGCCCTCGGCGGTGTCTTCCACATCCACCAGGTTCAATCCGGTGTCGACGAATGCGGGCAAATCGCCCTTCAAATAATCGACCACAATCTTTCCGGTCGGCGTCGGCTTGAAATCGTGATCGCCAACCGGCGCCGTTGGATTCACAATCACCACCGGAAGACCTGCGCGCGCAAATTCGATGGCGACTTGCTCGGCCTGAAACTTCGACCGCTTGTAGGCGCCCGCCATTTCTTCCAGACCAACCTCGCTATCCTCGTCGCCGGGCCGGTCCCGAGGCACGCCAATGCAACCCACCGTACTGGTATAAACCACGCGCTCAACACCAGCATCGCGCGCCGCCGTCAGCAGATTGCGCGTGCCTTCCACGTTGGAGCGATATAGCTCAGATGGATCTTTAGCCCACAGACGGTAGTCCGCCGCGACGTGATAGACCACGGCGCAGCCCGCAACCGCGCGTTCCAGCGATTCAGGATCGCGCAGGTCCCCCGTCACCACATCCCCGTCCAATTCCCGCACTCTGCTCGTCTTTCTCACCAAGGCCCGCACCCTCTCCCCGCGTGCAAGCAATTTGTTGACGACGTGCCACCCCAGGAAACCGGTCGCTCCCGTTACAAGCGTCGGCCTCACACTATCAATGTCCGTTCGATCCGGACTTGATCTTTAGAAAAGTATTCAACGCCAGCAGCGGGAACGAATTCCGGTACAAGTGGTAACACAGATAGAAGACCTGCGGAAATCCCGTTCCGGTGGCCAGCTCTTCGTCCCACGTTCCATCCTCTTTTTGCGTTCGAATCAAATATTCAATGCCGTCGTGCAAACTGGTGCTGGTGGTGTCGCCGCCCGCCAGCAGCGCGAGCACCGCCCAGGCCGTCTGTGACGGAGTGCTAGGAGCGGCCACGAAGCTCTTCAGCCGGTAACTATCGCAGCTCTCGCCCCAGCCGCCGTCAAAATTCTGAATGGATCGTACCCACTCCAAGCCCCGCTGGACGTAGGCTTCGCGATCGCTCACACCCGCCGCCGCTAATCCACGCAATGCCAGAAACGTGCCGTAAACATAATCCACGCCCCAGCGTCCGTACCAACTCCCGTCTTCTTCCTGGGAGCGGATCAGATATTGCACGCCCTTCTCCACGGCCGGATTCGAGCGATTGTATCCGTAAGCGCACAGAGCCTCCAGCACGCGCCCGGTAATATCCGGACAAGTGGGATCGAGCATGGCGTTGTGATCGGCAAACGGAACGAAGCTCAGCGGCCGCCAATCGTTATCCACGTCGAACGCCGCCCAGCCGCCGTCTTTGGACTGCATATCGAAAAGCCATTGCACGGCGCGATGTTCGGAGCTCTGCTGTTCTTCCGAGCGTGACGCGCTCGAACGGTTCAGGGCCAGCAGCACCATGGCGGTGTCGTCGATATCCGGATAGAATTCGTTGGCGAACTCGAAATACCAGCCGGATGGCTCGGTCTTGGGACGTTTCACCGACCAGTCGCCTTTGCGGCGCACTTCCTTGGTCAGCAGCCAGTCCGCCGAGCGGCGCAGCGCATCATGCTCGGGTTGGGTGGCTTCGCCCAGCGCGAAGGCCGCGATCGCGGTATCCCAAACCACCGAGAAGCACGGCTGGAAAAAGAAGCGCTCGTCACCCTCAACCACATCGTCTACCATCAACCGCTCAAACTGCCGCTGCGCATCCACGCGCTCCGGTGAATCAGGCGGATAGCCCAGCAGATCCAGCGCCATGATGACGTACATCATGGGCGGATAAATAGCTGCGACGCCGTCGGTGTGTTGCGTGTGCTCCAGCATCCATTGCTCGGCCTTGCGAATGGCACGCTGGCGAATGGACTTGGGGCCGTGTTTTTCGAAGAGCTTCAGAACCCGATCGAGCCGCAGAAAAACGTTGCGCCAGGTGAAGCTGTCCCGGTCGGGCAAAAAGCCCATGTTTCCGTCCGCCATCTTTCCATCGGCGAGGAACAGTTCCTGGAGATCGAAGCCCGCCGGAACAGGACGCCGCGGATTGAAGGCATGCACGATCGACAGCGGAATGACGATGGCGCGCGTCCAGGACGACATCTCGTAGATGAAGTTGCCGAACAGCACCATCTCCGGCGGAATGGAGGGGGCCTGCTCGCGTGGAAACAGATCGAACAGGCTCAGGTTCACTTTGACGTAGCTGTTGGCGGCCTGGATTCCGCCCATCGCCAGGATCGTTTCACGCGCCCGCGTCAGCCGCAGGTCGTTATAGTCGAGACCGGCCAGCTTCAAGGCGAAATAGGCCTTCACCGTCGCGCTGAGATCCGTGGGTCCCTTCGGATATATGTTGAAGCCTCCATCCGGCAATTGCCACTCGAGAATCGACCGCACGGCCTTATCGATTAAGGGGCGCGAGGGCGGATTCCAGACGCCATCCTCGGGCGGATGCAGCCACAGCTGAAGAAGGATGTAGTCGGATTCGAGCGTGGTGTCGGCGGTTAGCAATGCTCGCCAGTAACCCGCTTCGTCCTGGGTGCGTGTGAAATACGCAGTAGTTTTGCGCGCGGCTTGGGAAGCCCCATCTACAAGTATGCTGGAAACTTGTAACTTCGGGGTCATACGGGAGCGATGGTAGTCAGCTTTAGCGCCGAACGCTCCAGGTCAGCCGGAAGATGGAAACGTACATCTTCTTCCTTCAGTTCCATCTCTTCCATGTAATCGAACGCAAACTTGGTCTCGAGCGATTGGATTAGTTCCTGCACCAGATTTTCGGGAGCCGATGCGCCTGCGGTAACCGCTACCGTTTGGGCGCCGTCCAGCCACGCCGGATTCACTTCCGTGCTGTCATCCACCAGATAGGCGGGAACGCCTTCGTTCTGGCACACTTCCACTAAACGCCGTGAATTCGAGCTGTTTTGCGAGCCCACCACCAGTAGCACGTCAGTTAGCGGGACAACAGCCTTCACGCCTAACTGGCGGTTCTCGGTGGCATAGCAAATATCCTGGGTTTTGGGACCCCTGATGGCCGGAAACCGTTCCTTCAAGCGCGCCACGATGTCCTTGGTTTCATCCAGGCTCAGGGTGGTTTGCGTGAGAAAGGAGATCTTCGACGGATCCTTCACTTCCAGACGGTCGACGTCGGCGACCGAGGAAACCAGGATCGTGAATTGCGGCGCCTCTCCCAATGTTCCGATCACTTCGTCGTGCCCGGCATGGCCGATCAGCACGATGGTGTAATCCTGGCGCGCGAACTTCACGGCTTCCAAATGGACCTTGGTGACCAGCGGGCAGGTGGCGTCGATCACCTGCAGCTTCCGCTCCTTAGCCTCCTGCCGAACCGCGGGCGATACGCCGTGCGCGCTGAAGATTACGCGCGCGCCCTCGGGCACCTCGCTTAGCTCTTCGACAAAAATCGCGCCGGCCTGCCGCAGCTCGTCGACCACGTGCCGGTTGTGGACGATTTCTTTACGAACATATACAGGCGCGCCGTAAAGGTCGAGAACGATCTTCACCACATCGATCGCCCGAACCACTCCGGCGCAAAAACCACGCGGGCGCAGGAGAATGATCTTTTTCATGGGGCTGGCGGTTTGAAGTTCGGCCATCGGCCATATTATAACAGCGGAGCGGTCCGTTACAGGAAATAGTTACGCTTTATTAATCAAACAGTAACAGATTAAACTTCTGGGGCTCCGCAGGCGTCAAGCTGTTATTGCAACATGAGATCTCTTACTCTTTGTATCGCGCTCGGTGCCGCCGCGGCGATGGCGCAAGCGCAGACCACGATCAACCTGGTTACGGATGCCGCCAGCTACGCGCCTCGTGTTGCGCCTGGCGCGCTGGCCTCCATTTTCGGATCGAATCTGGCCGACAACACGCAGTCGGCGACGGCGTTTCCGCTTCCCACTAGCATGGCCGGAGCGACGGTTTACGTCAACTCCGCGGCCGTACCGCTGTTATATGTAAGCGAGACGCAAATCAACTTTCAGGTGCCCAGCAGCATCGCGGCGGGGACCGCCAACCTCTACGTCACCCGCGACGGCGGAGCCAGTGCGCTGTTTTCCTTCACGGTTGTTACGAGCGCGCCCGGAATGTTTCAGGACACCAGCAATCACGCAGTGGCACAAAATTTAGTCAACTACTCCACCAATTCCACCAGCAATCCCGTGGCATCGGGCGGCATCTTGGTGGTTTATTTCAGCGGCCAAGGCGCGGTGAATAATCCCGTCGCAGATGGCAAGGCCACTCCCGTTTCTCCCGTCGCCGCCACTACCGCAACCGCAACCGCCACCATCGGCGGCGTGAGCGCAACCGTGTATTTTGCGGGATTGACGCCGGGATTCGCCGGCCTCGCGCAGGCCAATATTCTGGTGCCTTCGCTCGCATCGGGCGAGTATCCGCTGGTGCTCAACATTGGCGGATACGTGAGCTCCTCGGCGCTGGTGGCGGTGTCTGGATCGGGCTCGACGCCGCCGACCTACCTGACCTTGGTGGGCCAAGTGGGTTACATCGGCGGAGCCACCAACAGCGTTCAGGTCTATGGAAACATAACGTATGTCTGCGGGCCCAACAACATCGACATCATCGATACCAGCGATGTGGCCGCGCCGGTGTATGACGGCGAATTCGGGGATGCGCAGCTGACCGTCGACGGCGTAGGTTACGGCGGCAATTGCGTTCTCAACACCGCAACTTCAGAGCCGATTCTTGTGGATCTCGTGGGCCCCGGCAGTGCGCCGAGCTTCGCCGTCTATAGCCTGTCGGATCCCACCGATCCCGTACTGCTGACGCAGCAGTCCACGGGCACGGGCACCGAAACGTACCTGACCAATCTCAGCTTTGTTGGGACTACCGGTTTCGCCAGCACCAGTTGGTACACCACCAGCGGAAATTCCATCACGGCGCAATATGGGAACTACCTGGCGTACGACTTCAGCAACTTGTTTCCCGAGATCATTTCGGTGCTTTCCACGGGAGCGGGATCGGGCGGTCTCAACCTCATGCCAAACGCGCTGGCATTACCATCCGGCGCCAACTACCCGGACACTGCGTATATTACGAGCACGACGGCCACCGGGACCAGCACCAGCGGTGACGCGGCGTTGGACGTGATCAACATCAGCAATCCGTCGAGCATGACCGGTATCGAGCAGGTCACCGTTACGAACGCCGCAATTTTCACTGGATTCGGTTACGATCTCGATCTGCTGTTGGTCACCGGAAACACGGCCGGCTATAGCAATCCAGCTGCGCCGTATTTCAGCAGCAATGGGGATCTCACGCTCTCGACCATGAATATCAGCAATGTGGATGCCCCGGTGGGTATCGCGAATCTAACCACCCAAATCCCGACCACCGGAACTTACGTCGTGCAGCCGCTCGGCGGGTATATCTTCGCGATCATAAACAATCCGCCGGCCAGCGATCCCACCGGTCCATACAGTCTCTGGATTGTCGATGCCAGCAACTCGAGCGCGCCCGTCTTGTACCCATTTGCCACGCAGTTCGGGATGTCCGATGTGGGCGCCGCGGTGGTCAGTGCCTCGGTGGGGTATCTGCTGGTGCCGAACACGAATGGGCTAGCGATCTATTCGTTTCAACCCTGAGGGCGTTTCAATCCTATTGCCTGGCGCATTTTCGATTCGATCAACTCCAGCAGCTGGTTTTCGTTTTCCACCTGAACGCCGATCTTCAGCCAGTACAGATTCACACCGGCGCGTTCCAGCACGCTGGGCGCGGAATCGGGCAGATTCATCGCGTCCTTCTCCGTGGTGAGCAAAACGCCCGAGCCGTGCATCCGGGCTTGCGCGGCCAAGCGCTGCAGCTCTTCGCACGAGTAGTGGTGATGATCGTCGAAAGCCCAATGGAACACCGGAGGAACTCGCAGGGATCGCAGCGTTCCCCAGAAGCTGGCCGGATTCGCGAGGCCGCAGAACGCCGCCACCGGACCCTCGGCCGGTTGTTCCGGCTGGCGAGTGACGTAGTTCACCCAAGCGCGCGGCTCCACGCGGGCTCTGAAAATCGGCGCCTCCGGGTTCCACGCCCGCAACTGGCGCCGGATGCCTTCGTACTCCCGCCCAGGCACGGCGCGCATGATCACGAAAACCCCGGCACGCGCTAGCGCGCTCATCGGTTCACGCAAGGCACCCAGTGGAAACACCGCGCCGCCGGCAAACGGGTTCAGAGCGTCGATAACCACCAGATCCAGATCGCGCGCCAGTTGAGTGTGCTGGAACCCATCGTCGAGAAGGAAGACGTCGGGCTCACATTTTTCCTCCAGCAGATTGCCGGTCCGAAAGCGATCCGCTCCCAGCCCCAAGTGCGCGTATCCGGACTGGACGAAGATCTGGGCCTCGTCTCCAGTGAGGCGGACCGGCGCTGGCTGGCCCGCTCCGATGAGGATGGTAGTTTCGATGGATCGCCGCCGGTACCCGCGAGTCAGGATGGCCGGATGATGCCCGCGTTGGCTGAGGCGCCCAGTGAGATGATCCACCAGCGGAGTCTTGCCCGCTCCGCCCATGCTGATGCCGCCGACGCTGATCACAGGCGTGTTGAGCCTCTGGGCGCGCGCCTTTTTCCGGCGTTGCTGTCGCGCGCTCACCAGCGCCCAGGTTTTCGCGATTGGCCACAGAATGTATCGCGCCGGGCTCAAGCGGCTCCAGCAGGGAACCGCAAGATCGTGCTGGCGGAGAATTTCATCCACGGCTTTCCGCGTCGCCCCACGCTTCGCCGCGGCCAGTTTTGCGGCGCGAACGCCCATCTCCTCGCGAAGTTCCGGATGGTCCAATAACAGAGCCACGGCCGCGGGCAATCGGCTGGCTTCGTCGATTTCCAGAACGGCGCGCTGTTCCCGAAACTCCGCGGCGATGGCCGCGAAGTTTTCAAGGTGCGGGCCGGTGACGATGGCTCGCCGCACGGCCGCCGGCTCCAGAAGATTGTGGCCGCCGCGCCGCGCCAGCGTTCCTCCCATGAAAACCACGTCGGCCAATGGAAACAGGCTGGCCAGCTCGCCGATGGTATCCAACAGCAGGACGCACGGCAGCGTTATATCCCGCGGAACGGCATCGTCAGTACGGCGAACGTATCGCACGCCGGCGTCGCGCAACTTTTGCTCGGCTTGGTCAAACCGCTCCGGCCTGCGTGGAACCAGGATCAATAAGAGGCCCGGCCTCCCGCGGCTCAATTCTTGAAAGGCGTGCAGCACCACGTCGTCTTCATCCACATCGTGGCTATCCACGCCGGCCATGGTGCTCGCGGCGATCCAAATGCAAGCTGGCCGCAGCTTGTCGATCAGGCTTAGGAGCATGCGCGGCGGTTCGGCGCAGGCTGGCTCGGCATCGTATTTCAGATTGCCCATCACCTCTACCGCCTGCCGCGGCGCTCCCAGCTCGAGGTAACGCCCGGCGTCGATCTCGCTCTGCACCAGGATCGCATCGGGCTGCTTGAAAGCATCCGACAACAAGAAGCGCCAGCGCCGATAGCCGGGGAAAGCCCGGTCCGATATCCGTCCATTGACGATCACTAGGCCGCATTGCGCGCGTTTCGTCTCGCGGTACAGCATCGGCCAGATTTCCGTCTCCAGGATCACGACCACGGAAGGCCGGATGCGCGCGAGCACGCGCCGCACGGCGAAAGCGTAATCGATCGGCGCATGACAGATGCCGTCCACCAGGCCCGCCAGGCGCTCTTCGGCGAGATCGCGTCCAGCCACGGTAGTTACCGAAACATACAACGGAATGGCGGGGCTGCGCTCGCGAATGTCGCGCAACACTCCGGTGGCCGAGATCACCTCACCCACCGAAACGGCGTGCAACCAGATGGCGCCCGGGGGCGTCGGCTGAAAGGAATGGGGCGCGCCGCCCAGGCGTTCGGAAAGCCCGCGAGCATACCTCGGATCGCGGATCGAGCGGTAAACGAAATAGAATACTAGCAGCGGAAAAGCGGCGATGCGAATCGCCCAGTGAAGGATTTGAATGAGAGCGCTTTCGATTTTCCTATTCGTGATCATGGCCGCCGCCACGCTACCGGGCGACAGCAACAAGGATGCAGCCAAGTTTTCGCCGGGCCCAGCTTCGTCCTATCCGGCCAAACAGACCAACGATCACGTAACAGTGGCGGCAACTGCCTACGACACCGAAGCGCTGGCTCACTCGGCATTTGGGAAATTGAACCCCAATCAGTACGGCGTTCTGCCAATTCTGGTCATCATACAGAATGACACGGACCAGGTTCTGAAGCTAGACCATCTGGACGCCGACTATACAGGCGCGGATGGACGTCAAATCGAAGCCACGCCGGCCGATGAAGTTCAAACGCTGGGCGGCGCACAGAGGCCCAACGTGCCAACCCCCAGCCCGATACCGATCCATCGAAAACACAAGAACCCGCTGGATGTTGAGGAGATCGACGGACGATCGTTCTCGGCCAAGCTGATACCCGCGCACGAATCCGCTCACGGGTTTTTCTATTTTCAGACCACGCACCGGCCGGGGTCGAAGTTTTATCTGAGCGGAATCAAGATCGCGGCCACCGGCCAGGACATCTTTTATTTCGAGATCCCGTTCGAGAATCCGAAATAGGATGGCGCACCGTTCACACGAGTGTGAACGCAGCACGCAAGAGTGCGTGCGCCACAGTTCTACTTCGCGGCAGGCGCGGCGGCGGGCTCGGCCGGAAGAATCTTGGCCATCTTGATCTTGTCGATCATCGGGAAATTCTTGACGAGATAGGCATCGCCCTCTTCCGTGATGCGCTGTTGATCCGGGCGCTCGCGGTAGCCGGCGTAGATCATGTCCACGACATCCATTCCTTCCACCACTTCACCGATCGGAGCAAATCCCTGGGCGTCCAGACCGGTGTTGTCGCCGAAATTGATGTACAGTTGCGTGGATCGCGAATTGGGCGCAGCCGTCTTTGCGAAAGTCAGCATTCCGCGCTTGTTGCTCCCCTTCACCGGATCGTCCTTGAAGTTGGCGTTTTCCCAGGCTTTATTCACGGCCGGATTCGCGGAGAGGCCGAACTGCGCCATGAACCCGGGAATTACCCGGAAGAAGGCCGTATTTGTGAAGAAGCCGTTCTTCACCAGGTTGTAGAACCGGTCTGCGCCCAGGGGCGCCCAATCGCGATGCACTTCGATAACAAAATCCCCCTTCGTGGTCGTGAACTGCGCCTTGAATACTTCCGGGGCCTTGGCGTGCAACGATGCGGGATTGAGCAGCGACGGTCTGGCGGCCGGAGTGCCGGTCTTGGATGCCGTGCCCTTGCTGGTCGCGGGCGCCTGTGCCAGCAGAGCCGAACACAGGACAAAACTTGCAAATAGTGATTTCATAAAGCTCGATTATACTGAAAGTTGTCGACGGAATGGGTACTCTTCAAGTTTCTCTGGCAGCGTTATTTCTCGTATTCTTAGCCCCCGCCGCGGAGCTGAAGATCACGCTGCTCGCGACTACCGATCTGCACGGCAATCTGTTTCCTTACGACTATTACACGGCACAGCCGGCCGAACGGGGCTTGGCCAAGATCGCAACTCTGATCCAAGCCGCGCGCGCTGAAAACCCCAACAATCTGCTGATTGATTGCGGCGACACCATTCAGGGAACGCCGCTCGAAGCTGTGTATCAGGAGAAAGGCCGGCCGGGGCTCGAGCGCGATCCGATGATGCTTGCCATGAACTCGCTCGGATACGACGCCATGGTAGTTGGGAATCACGAGTTCAACTTCGGGCTGAAGAATCTGGCGAAGGCTCGCGGGGACGCGCATTTTCCCTGGATTTCGTCCAACATCGTGGGCGGTGACCGGCCCTTTGCACCGTACTTCCTAAAAACCATTGCTGGCGTGAAGATCGCGGTAGTCGGAGTCACTACTCCGCTGATTCCCGATTGGGAAGCCGAAGAACACTATCACGGCTACCGCTTCGAATCTGGAGTTGAATCAGTCCGCGCCGCAGTTGCCGACGTGCGCAGCCGCCAGCATGCGGACATCGTGATCGTGGCCGCTCATGCCGGCTTAGACGGCGACTCGCGTGAAAACATGGTCCGCCAGATCGCGACCGAGGTTCCCGGTATCGACGCCATCGTCTTCGGGCACACGCATCAGCAGGTGGCCAGCCTTCAAATCGGCAGCGTGCTTTTGATGCAGCCCAGGAACTGGGGCATGTCGCTCGGACGCATGGATTTTGTCCTGCAGTCCGGCGAATCGGGTGGATGGAAGATCGCGTTCAAATCCAGCCGCTTGATTCCCGTCACACGCGACACCGCCGCCGACCCCAAGATCCTGGAGATCGCGCGTCCTTATCATGAACTCGCCGAAAGCTATTTGAACACTCCCATCGCCGAGGCCCCCGTTGCGCTCGATTCGCGCCTGGCGCGCGTGGAAGACAGCGCTCTCATCGACGCCATTCAACAAGTGCAGCTCTACTATTCGAAGGCCGACGTTTCTTTTGCGTCCTCGTTCAATGCGCGCGTTTCCATACCGAAGGGCCCCGTGACCATCCGGGAGATCGCCGCGCTCTATATCTACGAGAACCAGCTTTACGCGATCGAAGGCAGCGGCAAGATAGTGCGCGATGCGCTCGAAAACTCGGCGCGGTATTACAACACGTGCGCGGCCGACTGCTCGCATGGCCCGCTGATCAATCCAGACGTCATTGGCTATAACTACGACATGGCGCAAGGGGTGGATTACGAAATCGATCTCACCCAACCGCCGGGCCGCCGCATCCACAATCTTCGCTGGCGCGGCCGTCCTCTTGACGACGGGCAGCCATTGCGGGTCGCGGTGAACAACTATCGGGCGGGCGGCAGCGCCGGTTACTCCATGTTCCGCGGCGCGAAGATTCTCTGGCGATCACCGGATGAGATCCGCGACCTGGTCATTCAGTACTACACCGAGCACAAGACGTTGCCCGCGCAGCCGGACAACAACTGGCGGGTGGTTCCGGAAACCGCGCTCCACACGCTGGAACACGAAGTATTGAGGCAGCCGTGATTGGCGCGCGCTAAACCAGCACTGTGAACGCCGTCTCGGTGCGAGTCACTGGCCGGTACAGCGTATCGCGCTCCTTGGGCTCGCGGCCGGCTTCGCGAATCAGCCGCAGCAACTCACTCCGCCGCAGGCTTTGGCTGGTGGTGGCGCCCGCTTCGTGGTAGATCTTCTCTTCCACCACCGTGCCATCCAGATCGTCGGAGCCGAAGCGCTGTGCGATTTGCGCGATCCGGGGCGTCATCATGATCCAATACGCCTTGATGTGGCTGATGTTGTCCAGCATCAGGCGCGAGACCGCGATCATTTTCAAATCCAGGAACCCGGTGGTGGTGGAAATGTGCTCCAACGCCGTGTTCGCTGGATGGAACGCCAGCGGAATGAAAGTTTGGAAGCCGCCGGTGTCGTCCTGCAGCGCGCGCAGCTTTACCAGGTGATCGACGCGATCCTCTGCGGTTTCGATGTGGCCATACAGCATGGTGCAGTTGGATTTCAACCCGAGCTGATGCGCGGTCCGCGCGACGTCCAGCCATTGGCTGCCATCGATCTTGTGATCGCAGATGATGCGGCGCACGCGATCGCTGAAGATTTCGGCGCCGCCGCCGGGCAGCGAGTCCACGCCGGCGTCGATCAGTTTCAGCAGCGTCTCTCGAATCGACAGCTTGCTGCGCTGCGCGAGATAGGCGATCTCCACCATGGTGAAGGCCTTCAAATGGACCTCGGGGAAGCGCTGCTTTAGCCCGCGCAGCATTTCGCAATACCAATCCAGCGTCAGTTCGGGATGCAGGCCGCCGACGATATGAAATTCCGTCACGGCTTCGCTCCAGCCTTCGCCCGCGCGGTGCCACACTTCATCGAGCGACCAGGTGTATGCCTTGGGATCCTTGGAGCGCTTGCCGAACGCGCACAGCTTGCAGCTCGCCACGCACACATCGGTCGGATTGATGTGGCGGTTTACGTTAAACCAGGTCACGTGGCCGTGTTTGCGCTCACGCACAATGTTGGCCATGTAGCCCAGCGCCAGGATGTCGGAACTTTCGAATAACGCGACGCCGTCCTCGGCAGTGAGGCGGACATCCGCCTGAACCTTTTCCAAGATCGGGCGCAAACGCTGGTCTTCAATGTGAATCTGCATGCTGATCCGCGTGGCTCTCAGGCCCTCAGGCCGAAGAAATACATGTCGGCGGCCCAAAACAGAAAGAATAGCACGCTCACGTAACCATTGACCGTGAAGAAGGCCGCGTCCACGCGCGAAAGGTCGTTCGCTCGCACCAGGCTGTGCTCGTACAACAGCAGCAGCACGATGGCCGCGATACCTGCCCAGCTCAACACGCCGAGTCCGAACGAGACCGACAGCATTCCCAGGCACGCGATCATCGCGATGTGGAGCAGGCGCGCGATCCACAGGGCTCCCGGCATTCCAACGCGGCGCGGCAGGCTGAAGAGCCCGGCGTTCGAGTCAAATTCGTAATCCTGGCAGGAGTAAATGATGTCGAAGCCGGCCGTCCAAAAGGTAACCGCGGCGGTGAGCCACAGAATTCTCGGATCCAGCGATCCGCGGACTGCGATCCACGCCGCCGCCGGCGCAATGCCGAGGCAAAATCCGAGGATCAGGTGCGAGAAGCTGGTGAAGCGCTTGGTAAATGAATAGAAGAAGACCACTGCCAGGGCCAGCGGCGCGAGTTTCAAGCAGAGCGGATTCAGAGCACGCGCCGCGAGCAGAAACACCAGCACCGAAACCAGCACGAAGCCCCATGCAAAGCGCACGCTCAGGAGTCCAGCCGGGATGTGACGTTTGCGGGTCCGGGGATTGCGCGCGTCGATGTCGGCGTCCAAAATACGGTTGAAAGCCATGGCAGCCGAGCGCGCGCCCACCATCGCCACCACGATCCACAGCAGCTTGTAGCCGAATCCCAGGGCGTCGAAACGGCTCTCCCGGAATGCCAGCAACGCGCCGGTGAGCGCGAACGGCAAGGCAAACACGGAGTGCTCGAACTTGATCATTTCGAGCGTAACGCGCAGCCGTTTCCAAAACGCCATTCCTTGTATTCCTTGTCTTCCCCGTATTCCTTGAGTTCGGTACCATTCTAATTCATGCGGTATTTCTTGCTCGCCGCGCTGCTGCTTCTCGCATGCTGCGGCCCCAAACCCACGACGCTGGAAGATTTTCCAACGCGGCCCATCACGCTCCCCGGCGGTCAGGTGATTCGAGTGGAGACCATGATCAGCCGTTTCGAGCTGCTGCGCGGCATGATGTTCCGCACCTCACTCGCGCCCGATCGCGGCATGCTGTTTGTCCATCCCAAAGCCGGCAACTATTCGTATTTCATGTATCAAACCCTCATCCCGCTGGATATCATATGGCTCGACCCGAAGCGAAACATCGTAGAGATCGTCGAGAATGCGCAGCCCTGCAAAACCCAAGCCAGCAAGTGCGAGCAGTATGGAGGCAAGCAGTTTTCGGAGTACGTTTTAGAGCTCGCCGGCGGCATGGCTAAGAAGTACGGCCTGCAGCTGGGTCAGACCATCCGGTGGTGACGCGGGCTTTGAATCTTCGCGCTTTCATCCGGTTGCCGCAAATCTTCATGTCGCACCAGCGCCGGGTATGGTTCTTGCTGGTATCCAGGAACAGCCAGCGGCACTCGGGATCGTCGCAAGCCCGGACCTGCTGCACCGCCTCGGACAGCATTAGATCGGACGCGCTCAAAGACAGCGCCCATAGCGGAAGCTCAGCGTCATTTTCTCTCCAATCCCATTCGAGCTGCTTTTCCTTCCAGCGGAGTTGTTGCTGGAGGCGCGCTGCCTGGATGGAATGTTCCAGTGTTCTGAGCGACGCCACGGAAGGACTGCGTCCATCCAGGCGGGAGTAGAGGATCTCAGCGATGGCCTCACGAAGTTCAATACAGCGTTTGAGCACTCGCGCGCCCGCGCTCCCGCCTGCCAAGCCCCGGAACTGCCGCATTTGCGCCGCCTTCAGCAGTCCAGATTCATCGGTGAACCGCAGAAGATCGTCGTAGCTCGCGAGTGAATCTTCCGGGCCTCCTTCACGGAAGCGCCAATCCAACGTGTTGACGAGATCGAGGGCGGGATGGCCGCCAATCAATTCAAAGGCTTTCTTCATTGCCCAATCGCTAACCCTCTAATCCATCTTGACAGGTTACTATAGCCCCTGTAAAGTGGTAACTGTCTATGGCGACCACAACGGTTATCGAAGCGCCGGTGAGTACCCGGCCCGGCATCCGCGTCTTTTTTGCGTTCTTCGCCATTTACGTTTTCTGGGGAATGTCGTTCCTGGCCATTCGGATCGCGGTCCAGGAAGTGCCGCCTCTGTTTGCCGCCGGAACCCGTTTCTTCATTGCGGGAGTTCTGCTGTACGGTTTCATGCGCCTCCGCGGCCAGGCTCGGCCCACCGGCGCCCAATGGCGCAGCCTCGTTCTGGTCGCACTTCTCATGTTCGTTGCCGAGTATGGTCTGCTCTTCTGGGCCGAAAAATATGTGCCGTCCGGCATCGCATCCGTGCTCGAGGCTACGCTGCCCCTCGTCACGCTGGTCATCGAAACACTGCTCTTGCGGCAGCAGCGGTTCCACTGGCGTCTTCTAATCTCCACTCTGCTCGGGTTCTGCGGAGTGGGAGTGCTGCTTTTGCATGGTGGAGAGCAGCAATTCGGGGTGCTTCCGTGTGTCGCAATTCTCGCCGGAGGCACTGCCTGGGCGCTGGGTTCGGTGCTCAACCGTTCCCTGGACTTGCCGGAGTCCACGCCGTTAACCGCCGGCGCGGCGATGATGCTGGGCGGCGGAATGCTGCTCGGGCTCTCCGCGTCATTCGGCGAGATGCATCCGCTCCCCCACGTCTCGATGCGCGCCGTGTGGGCCCTGCTCTATTTGATTGTGTGTGGCTCTCTTCTCGGCTACACCGCTTTCGTGTGGCTGCTGGCGCGCATGCCGGCCACTCGTGTATCGAGCCATGCTTACGTCAATCCAGTGGTGGCCGTCGCGCTCGGATACTTCGTTGCGGGCGAAATCGTCACAACTCGAACGTTGATTGGAACTGCCTTGGTACTCCTCAGCGTCTTTCTGATCCTGCGTAAAGAGAAAGCTGCGATTTGAGGCTTTGGTACCCTCAAGTTGAGATGGATTCCGAACAACTGCGCGGCCTTTTGGAGCAAGTCCATGCGGGCGCCGTCGATGTCGATGCGGCCCTGAGCCAGATCCGGCACTTGCCGTTCGAGGATTTAGGCTACGCCAAACTCGATCACCATCGCCTGCTGCGTCACGGCCTCACGGAAGTGGTGTTTGGAAAGGGCAAGACTCCCGAGCAGATCGGCGCGATTGCGGCGCGGCTGCTCGACAAATCAGCCAACCTGCTGGTAACGCGCGCGGATCGCCACGCCGCGTCCCTGCTAAAAGCGGACTATCCGGACGCAGAGCATTTTCCGCTCTCCGGCGCCGTCCGCATTTGGCGCGACCGAACCATTCGCGGAAAAGGAAAGCTAGCCGTTGTTTGCGCCGGCACCAGTGATATCCCGGTCGCCGAAGAGGCGCAGGTGACGGCCGAAGTGATGGGCAACCAGGTGGAAGCCATCTACGATGTCGGCGTGGCCGGCATTCATCGCTTGCTCGCCTCGAGCGAGCGGCTGATGGAAGCGCGTGTGGTGGTAGTGGCGGCCGGCATGGAGGGAGCGCTCCCCAGCGTGGTAGGCGGCCTGGTTTCGGTTCCGGTGATTGCGGTTCCCACCAGCGTAGGATATGGCGCGAGTTTCAACGGCCTGGCAGCGTTGCTCGGTATGTTGAACAGTTGCGCCAGTAACGTAACTGTCGTAAACATCGACAATGGATTTGGCGCGGGCTACGTGGCAAGCTTGATTAACCGGCTCTGATCCTGATCAACCGGCTGTAAAGCTTAGGCGACCGCCGCGCTGACTCGCGCGCCGGACTCTTCAGCGTAAACATAAAACCCAAACATGGGCATGTTTTCGCGCTTGCTCCAGCGGCTCATTCTCCATTGCACGCGCACAAAGCGAACATCGCTCTGCGAGTCCAAATTCAGAAGAATGGAATAAAGGCCGCAATAAAACTTGGGCGGGAACTTTGCCAGCGGCTTTGCACCCCATCTCTGGCCGTCCGGGGAACCGCAGACGGAGAGCTCCAAGCTTTCTTGCTCAAGGATTCGCGTGATTCCGAGGGTAAGAACCAACAGCTTCCCTCGTTTGGAACCGAGTTCGATCTCCGGTCCCATGCCATCCGCTCGGGCGATGCTTTCAGGCAACAGAAAGTGACGCAGCATAATTTCCTCCAGCCGGGAACATGCCGGAAACTGCTCTTGTGTGCTACCTGGCAGGTGTACCTACAGGGTAACTCTAAATTTTACGGAGGCGGACGCCCGCCTCTTCCAGCGTCTCATACTTCTTGCAAAAACAAAAGCGGATTAATGTGTCACCAGCGTCAGAATCGGAAAAAAAACTAGAGCCAGGCACGGCCGCCACACCTGGACTTTCCACTAGGTGCCGAACGAAAGATACATCGTCCGCAAAGCCGAAACTGCTAATGTCAGTCATGATGTAGTAAGCCCCGCTGGGCCGAAAACATCGGAATCCAGCCTGTCCTAAACGCTCCAACAGAAAATCTCTCCGCTTCTGATATTCCGCGCTCAGTTTTTCATAGTATGAATCTGGAAGATTCAAAGCCACCACGCCTGCCTGTTGCAGAGGAGCCGCCGCGCCCACGGTCAAAAAGTCATGCACTTTGCGGATGGAATCTGTCAGATCCTCCGCGGCCAAAACAAAACCCACGCGCCACCCAGTGACCGAGTAGGTCTTGCTCATGCTATTCACCAGCACGGTACGTTCCCGCATTCCCGGCAAAGTCGCTATCGGTTCATGTGATGCGCCGTCGAACAAAATGTGTTCATAGATTTCGTCAGTAATTGCAAGCGCGTCGAATTCCTGACAAAGACCAGCAATCAATTCGAGCTCCGCGCGCGTGAACACCTTTCCAGTCGGATTATTCGGCGAGTTGAGAATGATCGCCTTGGTCTTCGCCGAGAACGCGCGGCGTAATTCATCCGGGTCGAAGGTCCAATCCGGAGGCCGAAGCTGAACGCGCTTTGGTCGTGCATCGCACAGTAATGCATCCGGACCGTAATTTTCATAGTAGGGCTCGAAGATAATTACTTCGTCGCCCGGATTTGTAATCGCAAGTAACGCGGCGATCATACCTTCGGTGGCGCCGCAGCAAACCGTGATTTCCCTTTCGGGATCGTAATCCAGGCCATACCATTTGCGGTACTTGGCCGCGATCGCGTCGCGCAACGGCTTGGCGCCCCAGGTAATGGCGTATTGATTGAAGTCGGCCGCAATGGCTTCTTGCGCCGCGCGCTTGATTTCCTCCGGCGCGCCAAAATCGGGAAAGCCCTGCGCCAGATTCACCGCGTTGTGTTCGATCGCGAGCCGGGTCATTTCCCGGATCACGGACTCGGTGAACTTCGACGTTCGCCAACTGCGAAACCTGTCGCGCCGTTGGGCGATCTCGACCGGCCGAACCGAAGTCTTTGCCGGAGAGCTCACTGCAGAATTCCCATTTTTTTCGCCACGCTCGTAAGGATTTCCCCGGCCCGATCCAGCATCTCGCGCGTGTGCGTGGCGGTGACAATGGTGCGAATGCGGGCCTTCCCCTCCGGAACCGTCGGAAAACCGATCCCAGTGGCCAGCAGTCCTTTCTCAAATAGCGCGGACGAGTAGGCGTGCGCCGTCTTCGCCTCTCCCACCAGGATCGGCGTGATGGGGGTCTCGCTATTGCCAGTATCGAATCCAGAGCTTCCGAGCATGGACTTGAAGTAGCGCGTGTTCTCCCACAGCTTCTCGATGCGCTCGGGCTCGTGTTCCAGAATGTCGAAGGCCGCCAGACACGCCGCCGCCACCGCCGGCGGATGCGAAGTAGAAAACAGGAATGGCCGTGCCCGGTGATACAGGAACTCGATCAGATCGCGGCTCCCGCAAACATATCCGCCCAGCACTCCGATGGCTTTGGACAAAGTGCCCACCTGCACGTCTACCCTGCCATGCAACCCGAAATGATCCACCGTGCCGCGCCCGTTGCGTCCGAGCACGCCCGAGGAATGCGCATCGTCGATCATCATGATCGCGCCGTGGCGCTCGGCAATTTCGACCAGCGCGGGCAGCGGCCCGATATCGCCGTCCATCGAGAACACGCCGTCGGTGATCAACAGCTTGTGGCCGGGCACGCCTTCCAGGCCAGCGAGAATAGCCGCCGCCTTCGCCGTGTCCTTGTGCGGAAAAACGTGGATCTTGGCCCTTGAGAGCCGGCAACCGTCGATGATACTGGCGTGATTCAGCGCATCGGAGACGATGTGATCTTCCGGGCCCAGGATCGCGGAAACCGTTCCGGCGTTCGCGGCAAAACCGGACTGAAACACGACGCAGGCTTCGGTGTGCTTGAAATCGGCGATCCGCTCCTCGAGCTGTAAGTGAATGCCCATGGTCCCGGAAATGGTGCGCACCGCGCCGGATCCCGCCCCGTATTGCCTGGCCGCCTCCACCTGCGCTTCGATGAGTTTGGGATGATCGGCCAGCCCGAGGTAATTGTTGCTTGCGAGATTGATCACTTCGCGTCCATCGAAGCGCGACATCGGCTCGCAAGGCGATTCGAGTACGCGCAGACGCTGGTAGGAGCCGGCCTGGCGCCAGGCTTCGAGCTGCTCGGAGAGATAGCTCAGTGGATTCGCGGTGGTCATTCATTCCATCCTACCCCCGCTTGGTTTTTCAACAGAAGATGGAAAGGCTTGTTGGCGCCCCAGCGGTAAATCCCGAAGTCGCTGTCGAGCGTGAGTATGTCACCGGTTTGCAGTTCCCCAGCGAGATGAACCAGGCAGGCGTCAGCGAGATCCATTTCACGGTCGCGATATTTGCGAAACAGCCGCTGCAGTGGACCAGCCGCGTGCGACAGTTGCAAAGGAATTTGAAACGCGCCCGTTCTTACGTTTTCCAGGATCGCTTCGGCGGCTCCGGATTGCTTGCGCAACAGATAGCAACTCTCGGCGATAACCGCTTCACAGGTAATCAGCGGCGCGGCCGCTTCCTCGACGGCCTCCGCGCAAACGGTATGGTTGCGTTCACTGCGATCCAGGAGCGCCACAATCACTCCCGTGTCGAGCAGAACGGCCCTCAACGCCCAAAGCCTCGCAGGTGTTTCTTGTTGGATCCGAGATCGGGAGCCCCAGAAGAGAATTTGCCCAACCCCACAATTTTGCGGCTCTTGGGCTGGGACGCCGCCAGAAGCCGGATTCCCGCCCGGACTACCATTGAAGGGCTCAAACCCATCTGATCCACCAGCCGCGCTAGGGTCTTCTCAGTATTCGCATCCAGCCTGGCCTGAACGGTTTTCATGCTTGATTGTACTACACCGTTTGATTTGTATTACGGGATCCTCACCGTTTCTTCAGCCGGTAATCTTCCACGCCATTCGTTTCAATCAGCCTGCACATTTCGAACAGGCGCGACCGCGCACGCACCCCGATGCGTTCGTCCAGGAAGTATTTACTGTGCATGTCCTCGGTGTGCGGCGAGCTCGAAATCCGTTGGTCGCCCGCCTCCGGGTCGCGCAGGTTGCTGGTGACAATCGTAGCCTTACGCGTGTTGCAGCGGTGCGTGATGATTGACGTCACGGTGTCCTCCACCCAATCGTTCACACGGTGCGCGCCAACGTCATCGAGAACCAGGATCTCCGCGTCCAGCACCGTTTGATAGGCCTCCTTGTCGCTCGATCCCGACGCCTTGTCGTAGCCCTTGTGAATTCGCGTGAGCAATTCTTGAAAATCAAAAAAGATGCCCTCGAACCCCCGCTCAATCAAGCCACGCAGCGACGCTACCGCCAGATGAGTTTTTCCCGTTCCCGGCGGACCAAGAAATAACAGCCCGGGCTTCGGAACGCCCGGATATTCGCGCACGTAGCCGCGTGCTGCCACTATGGCGCTGCCGAGCTTGGGGCGCGAGCCAGGATTGTCACCGGGTTTGAAATTATCGAACGATGCCTGGCGGTACAGTGGCGGGATGTTGGCGCGCTCTTCGTTTCGCTGCACGCGTCCCGCTTCCAGGCACTCGCACTTCTGGGCCCCGGAGATCCCTCCGCGCTCGACGATCTTCCATCCCGATCCATTACAGATCGAGCAGACTTCCACCGCGTTCATCGCATCCCTCTGCCAGCCGGCCAGCCTCGCCGTGTATTCAGGGTACACCACGGCTCACGACGTTTTGCGAACACTCGCACAGCCAGGACATAATTCCAAAACCGCG
>Ga0302324_100000891_pt1 | contig 75124 bp, 50 predicted proteins | sample Palsa_T0_1_FD_201949 | JGI IMG/M metagenome (GOLD analysis project Ga0302324, IMG submission 201949) | Peat permafrost microbial communities from Stordalen Mire near Abisko, Sweden - Palsa_T0_1 | ecosystem: Environmental > Terrestrial > Soil > Palsa > Peat permafrost | place: Sweden: Abisko...
CAGCAGATGCAGAAGATGATGCGCCAGCTCGAGGCCATGAAGGGCAAGGGCGGGTTCCCTGGGATGTGATTGGCCTGGTATCTGAAACGGCCGGGATTGGTTGAAGACATCCAATCGGGTGCGTGCGTTTTTGCGGAACACGGTTACACGCAACCAACCCCATCGGAAACCGGAAGCGGGGGCGTGGGCAACGCGCCGATTACTAATTTAAAATGAATGACTTAAGCGGCCAGTCATCTTCGTGGTACGCCGAATGCGGCACGGCGCATGACATTTTGACACGGACACCTTTGTCGCCCCCCTATGAATACCTCCTGTCTAATCCCTGTCCCTGATCTTGGCAGACTAGCGTTAAACCCAAGGCCTTCCCCGCGGTGCCGAGACCTGCTGGTCCTCCTTGCCTCGCTTTGCCTCGCAACCGAGCTCAGGTGCCAAAGCAGCGACGCGAGCGCCTACACATTCACGACGCTCGCGGGCCAGGCGGGCATGGGCGGCGATGTCGACGGAACCGGCGCCTCAGCACGCTTCGCGCGGCCGCAAGGCGTGGCAGTCGACGCGGCGGGAAACCTCTATGTCCTGGACACGGGCAGCGAGACGATCCGGAAGGTGTCTCCAGCCGGCGTGGTCGCGCCTTTTTCGGGTGTACCCCTCGACCTGCAACCGCCGCGTTCCACGGTGATTGGCACGCCGCCGGTGGATGGCGACGCGACAACAGCCGAGTTTAGCGGCCTACAAGGCATATGCATCGACAAGAACGGTAATCTTTACGTGACCGACGGCGTGTTTGTCCGCGAAGTCAGCCCCACCGGGTTGGTCACGACCCTCGCCGGCGGAGCCCAGCCTGGCCCGGGAGGCACGGGCGATGGCTTGGGGAGTGGGGCAAGCTTCAATAGTCCCGAGGGCATCGCGGTGGACTCCAGCGGAAACCTGTACGTCGCCGACGCTTCCGTCGACCTCATCCGAAAGGTAGACACGACGGGGCGTGTCTCAACGATAGCCGGATTCCCGCAGCAGTTCGGTGAAATTGATGGGACGGGGTCGGCGGCCCACTTTGACAATCCCGTCGCAGTGGCCGTTGACGCCAATGGAAACATCTTTGTCGGGGACGCTTCGGGCTACACCGTACGCAAGGTCACGCCCGGCGGCGTTGTGACGACTGTGGCAGGCTCGAAGAACAACGACGGCACGGCTGACGGCTCCGGCTCGGCGGCGCAATTCTACCCGATGAATGGCATGGCCATAGATTCCGGGGGGAACCTCTTCGTTACCGAAGCCAACAACACCATCCGCAAGGTCACAAGTGCAGGGGTGGTCACCACCATAGCAGGAACCTCCAACGTCGGGGGAACCGCCAATGGGACCGGCGCAGCGGCCCTTTTCAACGATCCCTACGGCGTCGCCGTGGACGCGGCCGGCGACTTGTTTGTCGCGGACTACGACAACGAAACCATCCGGGAGAGTTATGCGGCCTCGGACTCAGAGCCCTCAATAACGACGCAGCCCGCGGACCAGTCGGTGGCGATCGGCTCAACGACCACCTTCTCGGTCGCGGCGTCGGGCGTGCCCGTGCCAAACTACCAGTGGCTGTTCAACGGGTCGTTTATAAGCGGAGCGACGGGCCCGACCCTCACGCTGGCAAACGTCCAGGCCGACAACCTGGGAACCTACTCGGTGATCGTGACGAGCAGCTCGGGCACTGTCACCTCGAATTCCGCTGTCCTGTCGAGCCCGGGCGTGGCCCCGGCCACCCCGCCGCCACAGGCAGCATCCAACTTTGCAAACATCTCGACCCGCGCCCAGGTGGGGCCGGGCGCGCAGATCGAGATTGTCGGGTTCGTGATTTCGGGGCCACCCGGAAGCACCGAGCAGGTGCTCGTTCGCGGGGATGGCCCGTCCATTGGGGCTTTCGGCGTATTGGGCGTCCTGGAAAATCCGGTCCTCACCCTATTCGACTCGAACGGGAACCAGATCGACACCAACACCGACTGGTCGTCCAGCCCGAATGCGGCGCAGATCGCGTCGGCGGCCGCCTCGGTCGGGGCATTTGCACTCTTTCCGGGAGAGGCCGGCGTCTCGGCGGACTCGGCGCTGCTCGTCAACCTGACGCCCGGCGCGTACACGGCCCAGGTGACGGGTCTCAACAGCACCTCGGGAATCGCGCTCGCCGAGGTCTACCAGGTGGGCACGGGAAACGCCAATCTCGTCAACATATCCACGAGGGCATTCGTCGGCACGGGGGCCGCCGTCGAGATTGCCGGGTTCGTCGTCCATGGCACGCAGCCGACAACCGTCCTCATTCGGGCGGTTGGCCCCACGTTGTCGACGTTCAGCGTGAGCGGCGTCCTGGCGCAGCCGACGCTGACCGTGCAGGATGCCTCGGCGAACCCTGTTGCGACCAACATGGGATGGTCGACGAACTCGAACGCGGCGGCGATCGCCACCACGGCGGCCGCCGTGGGGGCCTTCGCGCTACCATCGGGGAGCGCCGACTGCGCCCTGCTTCTCACCCTCCAGCCCGGCAACTATACGGCCACAGTGTCAGGCGTAGGAGGCACAAGCGGGATTGCACTCGTGGAGGCCTATCAGGTCCAGTAGCGGCGCCGACGTCCCAAGATAAGCCAAGCGAGAGGATTTACCGTAGGGGTTTTGTCGCCGCGGGCCACGCCGCGTTAGGCGTCGAGAACCATGTCGGCCTTCGGCGTCGCCACGCATGTAAAGCACGTGCCGGGTTCCGGTGGGGATCCGGGCGGCTGCACGTAGGACACTTCGCCCTTCTGGAAGGCAACGACGCATGTGCCGCAATTTCCGGCGCGGCAACCCGAAGGGATGGGAATTCCGGCCTCCTCCGCCAGCTCGAGCAGGTTGGCGCAGGCCCCCGTCCAATCCACCTGCTTGCCCGAACGCTTGAAGGTGATCGCAAATTTCTTATCGATCGGCATCGGGGGCCGGGTGACGGCTCCCAGTCTCTTGACGCTCGACGGGCCGAATGTCTCGAAATGGATCCGACTCTCCGGAACCCCCCAGGCCCCGAGTTCCAGGGTCAGGCCCTCCATCATCGCCCCCGGCCCACACATGTAGAAGTCGAAGTTGTTCGAGGGCAGGTACCCCTTCATGAAATCGGTCGATACGCGACCGGGCGCGTCGTAGTGCTCGCCGACTACGTCGTCGTCCTTGGGCCGGCTGTAGCAGACAACGAGGTGCACGTTCGGATTCTCGAGGCCGATCGTGCGCAGGGTATCGCGCATGATGTGGTCCCCGCTGTTGCGGACTGAGTAGAAGAACCAGATGTCGCGACGGGACCTCCGCTCGACCAGCGTGTGCAGCATGCTCAGCATGGGCGTCACCCCGATTCCGCCGCCAATCAGGACGATCCCGCCCTCGCCCGCCGGATCGAGGAAAAAATGGCCGCCGGGCGCCTTCACGTCGACGATGTCGCCCTCGTGGACGCCATCGTGGAGGTAATTCGACCCCACGCCGGGCGTGGAGCCGTCGGCGGCGGGCACCCGCTTAACCGTTATGCGGTAATAGTCGTTCCTGGGCCTGTCCGAGAGGCTGTAGCAACGAATGACGGGCTTGGATTGTCCCGGCGGGCGCAGCTGGAAGGTGAGGTACTGTCCCGGTATGAATTCCGGAAGCGCCTTTCCATCGTGCGGGATGAGATAGATTGAGCACAGGTCCTCGGCCTCCGTGACCTTGCGCTTTACGACGAACTTCCTGAGCCCGTTCCACGGGAGCGATGACCGGCTTCGCAGCAGCCGCATGTCGCGTTCCCCCTGAAGGCGGTTTCGCAGGAGGGCGAGCTCTAGGTCGTGGCGCTTCCCCTCAAACTTGTCCCGCTTTAGCTGCCGGACGAGCGCTGCCCCCGCTCCCGTGGCGGTGACGGCGATAAGGCATGAACCCAGAATCTCCAGGATCATTGGACCCTCAGAATTTGGCCTCTAGCTCCGAACGCAACCCGTAACTCTTGTCCACGTTTTCCTGGGCCCCGATGAACCCGCCGAAGATCAGGATCAAATGGCGGCCCATGGCCTGCTGCCAGTTGGCGCCCAGCGCCACCGTCGACTCCCCGGGGCCCTTTGTGTCCGTGCGGGCCCCCAGCTCGACGACGAGCTGGTGGCGGCGCTTGGCAAAGTACATCTGGTAGCCGATCGCCGTGCCAATCGTATTGGATGACGCGTTGCTGACAGCCGCCCCGTAACTTCCGACTCCCACGTTCGCAAAGAGAAGTCCCACCTGGCCAAGAGGGCCTCCGACATCGGGGTCGCGCGCGGCTGAGGAGAAACGGTCGATGCCGACGAACGTGTCCAGGTAGACGAGGTTATCGGTGTGCGCCGGCGAGTATGAGAGCTGGTTGAAGAGAAGGGTTCCGGTGCTCACCGCGTCCGACTGCTTGTCGATTGCCTGGGAGGTGACCACCCGCGCCGTGAAGTTAACGAGCTCAAAGCGGCGGGTCATCCCTATGCCGGCATAGAGGCCGTCGCCTCCCGACCGGTCGGGTGCCGTCACATAGAGGACGTCGAAGTCGACCGTGCTGTCGACGTAGTCAAACGACGAATTGAGCCCGAACATGTGCGCGTCGTCGGCCTTGATGTTGTCGCCCCTGTCGATGTTGTTCCATGCGTAGAGGGCGGTCACGTGCGCGGCGTTTGAACCGAACAGGAACAGGGACGAGTGGGTGATGCCGATGGCGTCCATCGTGTCGTTTACCAACAGGCCGTCCTGCAGGAGGAAATTCTGGCGGCCGATGGCGAAGCCGTAGTCCAGGCTCTTCACGTCGTTGGGATCGAGATTCTTGAAAATCTGGCCGAAGTCGCCCTCGAAGAAGCCGGTGGTCAGCTTTCCGTTGAGCCCGTTCACCCAGTTCCCGTCTCCCGGCTTGAACCTGTAGCCGCTGGACACGCCGTCGACTGCCTGTCCCTCAGTGTCGAAGGGCCGGAAGCCGACGAGGATGCGCTCTGTCGGCGTCAAATACAGGTTGCCAAAGAGGTCCATGCGGTTGGCCCACTCGGTCGTCTGGCCCGTGCCCGAGTCGAACGTCTGGAGGGCCGTGAGCACGTCCCCGTAAACGATGAAGACCGGCTGCCAAACGGCCCCGGTCGGCATCACGAATCCCGGCGCGATGTACCCGTTGCCCAGGAACGGGTTTTGCCCGATCTCGATAAGGGGAGCGGGGCGGGCGGGGAACGTCCCGGGGGACAGGGGCGTCGGCTGGTCGGAGTAGCGGCTTGTGTCGACGCTGTTGCTTGTATCGACGCTGCTGTCCGCGCGCGATCCCGTGACCAAGGTGCACGCAATCCCGAGGGCAAGGATTGGCCGCACGCACGCGCCCAGCCATCCCCGTTTCTTCGGCTTAAGCGCGGCGACCCGCGTCCTAGGTGTTCCTCGTGGCATCCGGTAGGCCGGTCAGGGGAGCATCGCCACCTTGTGGTCCAGCGGGACGGCGGCCATTTGCGGGGGATCTTTCGGCAGGACGGGTCGCGGCGTCGGCGGCGCCATGATCTCGGCCTCGGTCGGCTTCCAGTCCAGATGCATCTGCGGGCCATCAAGCGTGACAGTCTTGTCCCAAAGGATCCGGGCCCCGCTGGCGACGCGATAGGCGACCTCGCGCGGCGACAGGCTGTAGTCAAAGCCGACGCCGGAGATGTCCCTCATCAGGTTAACCGGCACCATCTGCGAGATCATCTTCACCTCGACTTTGTACGGGGCAAATCCCGTCAGCTGGTCGGCGTCCACGTGGTATTCCGCCCAGCGCGAGCTGAGCGGCGGAAGGATGCGCGCCTGCTTGCGAGCCGAGAATGTCCGGGCCGCGAGGACGTGCGACCGGGTCTCCGGGCGCACGTAGGGCAGAGGATCGATGGAGTAGTCCGTCGCGAGGACCTGCACGCGCTCGCCCCCCCTGAGGCTTCGGGTGATGAACTCCGATTGGAGCGAGAAGAGCTGGTCGTCGAAGGGCCTCTCCAAATTGTGCACGTAGGCAGAATGAGTGTCCCTCACGTCCCCGTTGGGGTCCCGGTCACCGGATATGAAGACCTTCTTGCCGTTGGCGTCCGTGACGGTGACCTGGAGGAACACCAGGCGCTCGGCGTCAAAGCCGGTAGGCGTCCCATGCCCGTCGGTGTTGTTCGCAACCTCGATGCGGAAGTCCATGCCATGGAAGTCGTTCCTTGTGAGGTCGAACGTATGGAGCTGGTACCCGCGGCGCAGCAGCTGGTGACGCTGGATGTCGAGGTCGTTGAGGAGCTTCTTTTGCTCGTCGATGATCGCCCGGGCATCATAGCGGTCGTCGATCGCCTTCCAGCGCGGCGGGAAGACGTAGTTTGCGGGAACGTGGTTCTCGAAGGCGTCCGTGCCCCAGGCCGCCTGGTCGTCGAACGTGAGCCACTCGCGCATCGTGGCCAGCTTCTGGGCCTTCGTGTTGTGAGGGAAGAGGCCGGGATGGACGATCGAGTAGTCGGGGCCCGCAAACATGTGGTTCGTGCGGGCACGCGTCGGGGTCGGCACCCCGCCAATCAGGGCCGCCGGACCCTGCGCGAAGCCGGACGCGATGCCCGGCGTCACGCCCATGTGGCATTCCTGGCAAGTCGTGCCCTTCTTGTTGGCGGGCGAATTCTTGAACTGCGAGAACGCTTCCTCGAGGCGGAAGCCATTGAGGAGGTTGACGTCGTGGCAGCTCCCGCAGAATCCCGAGGTCGTGATGGGATCAAACTTGAACGCCTCGGTATGGATGGCCCGGCCATTCTGACCCTTGCTCGTCACGACCTTGTACTTATCCGGGTCGCCTAAGACCAGCTTGAGGACCGAGTCGTCCCTAGGCCCGTAGACCGGGGCGAAAAGGTCGCCCTCAGCGATGCTGGTGCGCCCGCTCACCTTTCCATAGTTATGGGTCACGCGATGGCAGACAATGCAGGTGATTCCCTCCCTCGCCGTGGGCGAGCGATCCAGGTTGCTCATATAGACGGACTCCTTGATCTGCATGCCGACCTGGGTATGGCAGCGTATGCAAAAATCCCCGTTTGTCCCGGAGGTCGACTTCACGATGGTCGCCTGCATCGCGTTGAAAACCGGGCTGAGCTGGGCGTAAGCGTGCGAGGAGACCGACCACTCCCGAAATTGGTCAGGATGGCATACCGCGCACGTCGTCGCCGAGGGGAACTTTCCCTCGGTGAACAGACGGGCGTGCTCGTCGGAAGCCTGCTGGGACGTCAGCTTCTTGGGAGCCTCGGCACCAGCGTTGGCCTTTGGGGCGGGGGCGACGGTCGCGTCACCCAGGTCGTCGTCGGATTTCGATGCCGCCGGAGCCGATGCTGCGGGAACGGGGGTGTCACTCAGGTCGTCGTCTGTCTTTGCGGGCTTTGAATTGGTGTCGGCCGCCGCTCGCAATTCCTGGAAAGAGCCGCAGAGGGCAAGGCCCCCGACGACGCCCAAAAAAGGAAGAATATGGGTGCTTTTCATGGCGAACTCCTTAAGCCAATGAATTGCGTGAACCTCTGTAGCAAAAAGACGAACAAATTTTACGGATACGCGAATTTCTGACCGAAACGACTTTGGCCGATTGTGGCAAATATAGGCTTTAGAAACGCCTCCTCGACCAATATTCTTGAAAATACCATGGCGCCCCAATTTCGTAGGATCCAACCCCTGAGGTTTTTCGGAATCCTGGCCGGCGTTGCCGGCGCCAGCGTGACCCTCGGTTCCCCGGACCCGGCAAAGGTGCAAGGCCCCGAGTCGTGCGGCGAATGCCACAAGCAGGAGGTGGAAGCCTGGAAGCTCACGCATCACTTCTCGACATTCAATGACATGCACAGGACGGACGACGCGAAGGCGATTGCCGACAAAATGGGAATCCGGCGCGTCAAATCCGAGAGCTTGTGCTTGGATTGTCACTACACGTCGAAGGTGACGGCCGATGGCCCCGCCGTCATCGCTGGTGTCTCCTGTGAATCCTGCCACGGTGCAGCGCACGACTGGATCAACATCCACAATGACTACGGCAAGGGCTTCACGAAGGCGACGGAGCCCGCGGACCACCGCACGGCCCGCCTCGCGGGTGCGCTCAAGGGCGGGATGCTCCGCCCGGACGACATCTATTCCGTGGCGCAGAACTGCTACCAGTGCCACATCGTCAAGGACGAGAAGCTCGTGAACGTGGGAGGCCACACGGTGGGCACGGCTGACTTCAGCCTCCTCTCATACAGCCAGGGCGAGGTGCGGCACAACTTCCTGGACAGCGGCGGGAAGGTGAACGCCGTCGATACGCCCGAGCGCACTCGGATGCTCTACACCATGGGCACCCTGCTGGACCTTGAATACAGCCTGCGCGCCGTCGCCCGCTCGACGGAGAAGGCGACCTATGCCGTTACCTATGCCCACCGCGTGAAGGCGATCAAGGCGCAGCTCGTGAAGATCAACGAGCTGGCGCCCACGTCCGAGATTACCGATGTGCTCGCAGCCACGGACAAGATCTCGCTCAAGCTCAACAACGCCGACGAGCTGGACGCCGCCGCGGACAAGGTACGGGCCCTCGCCAAGGCCTTCGGCGCCGCGCACAACGGCAGCGACCTCGCCGGCATTGATCCCCTCCTTCCCGGTCCGGACACTTACAAAGGCACCGTCTACCAGCCACCCGCCGCGAAGGGCTGATCATGGCAACACCGGATTCGGCGCCTGCCCGCAATCCCGTGACAACGGGTTCGACGGCGTCGCCTGCGGGCTCCGGGGTTCCTGAGTCCGGGTCCGGGATGCGCATTCCGCGCCCCCAGAGGTGGTCGGTCCCCTTCAGTGACCGGATGAACGACCAGCGCGTGGAGTCGCTGCTCGCGACCCCCGCATTTTCCAAGGTAGACGCCAGCCGGTTCCCTCCGCAACTGCCGCTCCACGGTGTCCTGAAGAACGACACAAAGATCCGCAGCTTCGAGGAGGGCGACATCATCGTGAGGGAGGGCGACTACGGCAATTCCGCCTTCCTGATCCTGTCCGGCAAAGTGAAGGTGGTGCTCAATTCGCTGCCGGCGCGCCTCCTTGGCAGGCGCACGTCGGAGAAGAAAACGCTCTTTGGGTCGATCGCGCAGCTCTGGCGCAACTGCAAGGTGCCGGAGGCACGCTCGCTGGCGGCCAACACCCTCGAGCTCGAGAACCGTGCGACCGCCCAGGCCAAAATCCGCGTCGGCCGCGAGAGCCGCCCCCACGTCTTCGTCCAGGACCTTTCCCATGTGATGCCAGCGCATCATTCGGTCACTCTGGCGGAGGGCGAGCTCTTCGGCGAAATCGCCGCCATCGGGCGGACGCCGCGCACGACGACCGTTCTCGCCGAGGGCGACGTCGAGCTGCTGGAGATCCGCTGGCAGGGCCTGCGCGAGCTTCGCCTCTTCGCCCCCGCCTGGAAGGAGCACATCGACCGCGTCTACCGGCAGAGAGCCCTCAATTCCCACCTCCGCGAGACACCCGTCCTGTCCTACCTTGACCCCGACGCCATCCCCGGGCTCGCCGCCCAGACTCAGTTTGAGACGTTTGGGAACTTCGACTGGACCACCTCGTTCCAGAAATTGGCCTCGGCCTCCGGCCGCGAGCGTGTCGAGCAGGAGCCCCTCATCGCCCGGGAGGGCGACTACCCAAACGGGCTAATCTTGATCCGCAGCGGCAATGTCCGCCTCAGCACGACCTACAACCACGGCGAGCGGACCATCAGCTACCTGGGCAAGGGCCGGTGCTTCGGCCTTGAGGAAATCCTCCACAACGCAGGGAACCCGACGCCCATCCCCCTGAGGCATTCGCTCAGGGCCATCGGCTACGTCGACATCCTCGTCATCCCGACGGCCGTGTTCGAGGCGGTCGTTCTGCCGACGCTGACGGCCGAGCGCCTCAAGGACCTGGGCCTGGCCGCCGCGCTCCCGGGCAAGACGGTTGAAGCCCCGGTCGAGGCCGACAGCAAGCTGGGGGCCGACATGCTGGAGTTCATGGTCGAGAACCGCTTCATCAACGGAGCGGCCACCATGCTCATCGACATGGACCGGTGCACGCGGTGCGACGACTGCGTGCGCGCCTGCGCCTCGACCCACGACGGGAACCCGCGGTTCATCCGGCAGGGCCCCGTGGTCGACAGCATCATGGTGGCCAACGCCTGCATGCACTGCATCGACCCGGTTTGCATGATTGGTTGTCCCACCGGCGCCATCAGCCGCGATTCCATCCAGGGCCAGATTGTCATCAATGATAGCACGTGCATTGGCTGCTCCACCTGCGCGACGAGCTGTCCCTACCAGAACATCCACATGGTCCCTATTCGCGACATGGGAGGCTCGTTCATACTCGATGAGAAAACGCGCACGCCGATCATTAAGGCCACCAAGTGCGACTTCTGCATCGAGCAGCTCGGCGGCCCGGCTTGCGTCAACGCGTGCCCGCACGACGCGCTGGCCCGCGTGGACATGAGCGACGTCGACTTTCTTTCCGAGTGGACAAGGCGCTGACCAATCTCGGCGGTCGCCGCGTCTTTTGGTGCCTCGTTTCCGCGTGCGCCGCCGTGGCCCTTATCCTGGCGGCTTCCGTCCTGTGCGTGGCCCTCCTTCCCGCGGCCCTGTGGACTGGCACGCTTCTCTATGCCCTGGTCGTGGCGCTGGCGCTCTTCAATGCCCGGAAGAAGCTGCCATTTCTGCCGCTGACCCGGGCCTCCACATGGCTGCAGTTCCACGTCTATGTCGGCTGGCTGGCCGTGCTGCTCTTCTTCTTGCACGCGGGGTTCCATTGGCCGCACGGCCGGCTCACCCAGGTCTTGGCCGTTGTCTTCATGTTTGTCGCGATAAGCGGCGTCGTGGGTCTTGCGCTGACACGGTGGATTCCGGGTCGGCTGACTCGCTCGGGAGAGGCGCTGACTTACGAGCGCATCCCCGAGATCCGAGGGGATATACGTGTGAAAGTGGAGGCGCTCATCACGGCGGCGGACCGCGAAAGCGAGTCCTCGACGCTTGGCGACTTCTACCTCAACCACCTCCTGGAGTATATTAACTGGCGCCCGGGGATCCTGGCCACGCCGTTTGGGGACCAGCCCCGGCACCGGGAAATCGTCGGCACGTTGTCCACTTTGGATCGCTATTTTAACCCGCGCGAGCGGGAGCTCGCAGCCGAGCTCAGGGAGTGGATCGACGCCAAGCGCAACCTCGACAACCAACTGGTGGGCCAGCGCCTCCTCAAGCTTTGGCTTTTTCTGCACATACCGGCCAGCTGCTCCCTGATCCTCCTCGGGCTCGTGCACGGCCTCATCGCCCTTCGCTACACGAGGGGCTTCTAGCACAATGAGCCGGTTTTTCCAGGTACCGAATTTCAAGCGGGACGACTACCAGCGTCCCGACCAGAAATGGGTCTGCGGCCACGCCTGCGACGGCAAGGGCTGCCAGTTCGGCCCTGATGGAAAGGGCAAGTGCCACACGACGGGCGAGTGCCGGCCCGTCAGAAATGGCGATCGCTGGACCTGCACGCGTCCGGATACCCACGGCGGCCCCTGTGCAAGCGGCCCGCTTCCGAATGGCCAATGCTGCAACCGGATCGGGCCTTGCCAGCCTGTGCTCAGCCTTCGCGTCAGGAGAGGGCGGTGGGTGGCGGGTGCCGGAACACTCACGCTTGGGTTCCTGCTGGTGCTGTTCGGTGGATCCCGCCGCCAACGGTGGATCGACCCGGGTCAGCTGAGCTCGGCCCACGCCCTGTCCAATACCCGGTGCAACGACTGCCACACGGTGCCGAACGGGAGCGAGGGGATGATCGTGGGGACTCTCGCAGGCGCGCGCAGTCCCTCAAGTGCGAGCTGCCTCAAATGCCATGACCTCGGCGCCGAACCGCTCTCGCCGCATGGGTTTTCCGAAGCCACGCTCGACCGCATCCACGGGTCTGCGCCCCCGGGCGCGATGCCCGCCTCGCACTCCGTCGTCCTGGCGATCGCGAGGATTTCCCATCCCTCCAATGCATCGCAAGAGTGCATCCTGTGCCACCAGGAGCACCATGGGCGCAAGAGCTCCTTGACGGCGTTCACCAATGAGAAGTGCCAGGTATGCCACCAAGCCTCCTTCGACAGCTTCTCAAAGGGTCATCCGCAGTTCGCCAATTATCCTTTTGAGCGCCGCACGCGGCTTATTTTCGACCATGCTAAGCACCTGCAGGAGCATTTCTCGGACAAGGCCGTCTCGGCTTTTGCGCCGAGGGATTGCAACGCATGCCACGTCGCCTCGCCAAACGGATCGTTCATGCTCGTGCGGAGCTTCGAGCAGACCTGCGCCGCCTGCCACGCGGGCCAGATTGAGGGAGAGGGCCGGGCGGGTGATAAGGGCATCGCCTTCTTCCGCGTGCCTGGCCTCGACGCGGCGACCTTGGAAGCCAAAGGACGTCCGGTCGGCGATTGGCCGGCCGATGCCGATGGCCCCCTCACCCCGTTCATGCGCTTGCTGCTCGCGCGCGATGCCGACGTTTCGGCCGCGCTCAAGACACTCAGCGGGGTCGACCTCACAGACCTTCGGGACGCCTCCCCGGGTCGCTTGGCAGCTGCGGAGACGCTGGCATGGGCCGTGAAGTCGCTCTTTGCCGACCTAGTGACCTCGGGACAGGAGGCCATGATCACAAGGCTCGGGGAAATCGATCCAGCCGCAGCCAGAACCCAGCTGCGCGGGATGACAGCGCAGCTCCCCCGCGACGGCCTGCTCGCCGCGCAGGCGGCCTGGTTTCCATCCCTCTTCACCGAGGTCGCGAATTACCGCGCGGGCGTGAGGCCGGTCGCGAAGGCCCCACCTGCAGCCCCTGTGGCAAACGCGGGGGCACCGCACCCTGCAGCCTCGTCGGACGGCGACTTGCTGGACGACAAGCCAGCTGCGCCTGCCACACCTCCCACCGCGGCGCCCGCGAAGCCGTCCGGGGACGACCTTTTGGGCGATGACACGGCAGACGCGAAAAAGGCGCCTGCACCTGCGTCCAAACCGCCCGCCGCCTCGCCAAAGGCGGGCGGCGACGATCTCGGAGGAGATGACCTCGCGTCAGCACCAATCCCCGCGCTCGCAGCGCCGGCAAAGCCGAAGCCTAATGTCGTGTCCCCATTGAAGGTGGACGATGCTGAATCCTGGACGCTCGCCGGCGGCTGGTACAGGTCGTCGGAGAACCCGACGCTCTATTACCGCCCGGTCGGGCATGCCGACCCATTCCTTTCTCTATGGCTCATGGCCGCGGGACAGTTGTCTGAGGGACCGCGCGCAGGCGTTGCTCAGCCCCTTTTTGCCGCATTGGGCGACCCGAAGGCGCCAGGCCTTTGCATGAAATGCCATTCGGTGGACGAGGCGCCGGGCAGCGAGGCCAGGCTCGTGAACTGGAAAGCGGAGAGCCCACGGGAGGTGGATCACACGATCACCAAGTTCGACCATGCCGCCCATTTCAGCCTCCTCGACCAGAAGGGCTGCCAAACCTGCCACCAGATGAAAACGCAGTCCGCCTATCTTGCGGCTTTTGAGGGCAACCTCGATTCCAGGCATTTTGAGAGCAATTTCGGCAAAGTCTCAAAGGCGACCTGCGCCGCTTGCCATAACGACAAGATCGCGGGCGAAAGCTGCCTGCTCTGTCACACCTACCACACCGGCGAATTCGTGGCCAAGGCCTCGACGACGGGACCGATGCGTCCCGTTGATTGAGCGCGCGTACTGATGGGTCAAGTGTCGGTCAAGTAATGGGACAGCTGCCTTTGGCCGTCAAATGCGCCCCGAAACTGCCGTCCGGCACCTTTGCCCAACTTTGCCATTATAAACACAAATACCTGCATGGAGTCTCAATAGCATACTGTTGTAACCAATTAGCCTGTATGATCTTCGGTAGATGCAGAAAATGATGCGGATTATGTCGGGCGGCGGCTCAAGGAAGATGATGCGCCAGGCGGAGGCCATGAATGCCAAGGGCATTTACTCGCGCTCGAAGCGCGCACGATGACTGACCCCACATACCGCGGGCATTCCCAAGTTTCAGAAACCTGCGAGCAACGATCCAGCCCTAATACCGCCCCAAATTCTTCTCCGTCTCGCCGATGTAATGTGCGGTTCTTTTGTTGGGGGCCCCTGCACCCTTCGGATCCCTTCTCGCTAAAGGGACCTTGATCTTAACGCGAGCCGTTGTTTTTCCTGTTCTTTTTGGGGCTGCCATGAGTCTATCCGCCTCGGACGTTTGAGAGTTGGGAGGCGTTTTTTCTTTTGCTTGAGCGGCCGTCAATACGCTCGGCCGGCCGCTATGACTGTGGAGTCAAATCCGTGTTGTGCATGACGGTGATGCTCCATGCGCCACCTTCGCCAGTCATGACAAAGTCCAACAATCCCTTCCTTAGCGGGACCTCCTTGCCGTCCGGGGTCTTTGAGCCGGTCATCTCCCAGCGGGCGTCAACCTCCGCGACGTCCGGCTTAATGAACCTGATCTTGATGTCCGTTATCGTCAGATGGGTGTCCTTGAAGATTGTCGCGAACCGGGGCGCGTGAAATTTCTCGATCTCCGTCCGCCCTTGGGCGCTCACCCCTCGCACGTTTGTGAAGTCGGCGTCCTCGGCGAAGTCCATCGAGAAGGCCTTGGCATCGTGGCTGTTCCACGCCCCCGTGAAATCAGCCAGCACTTTCCTGATCCCCTCCTCTTCCTTGGCATTGGCCGCGGGGGTGGTTTGGCCGCCGGCGGTCTGGGCGCCCCCGACGGTCGACAGGGCCACGATCAGGGCGCAGGCTAGGAACGGGAGTCTCATTGATTGGGCTTTCCTTCAGGCAATACGTTGGCTTCCGCAGCCAGCCTAAAATCATGCCGGGGGGTTGCAATCGCCAACATTGCGATGACCCGGGCCGAGGGCGACGGGCATCGCAGCCGCGGAAGCGTATGAGGTACCCCAGAATCGACGGTTCGAGCCTGGTGACGGCCTCCCCGCGGCTCGGGGTTCCTCGCGCCGGCTATCATCCGCATGCGGTTCAAGCCGCCATTGCAATGCGCGTTTCAATGGTTTGCATTCGCGGAACATCGCAGCGACAACTGGCGTTCCAAAAGCCTCGCGCCCCGGCGCAACGCCCGTGAAAAACACCCCGAACTACAAGTTGCTGGTCGTCCGGTACAACGAGAGCGGCCAATGGGAGCGCTCACTGGCTACGGCCCGCGATTGGCTGGCCGCCGACCCTGAAAATGCCGGAGCCCACCGTGCGGCGGCTCAATCCCTGGTCAACCTGGACAAGGCCGCTGAGGCGGAGAAATTCATCGCCAAGGCGCTGTCGCGCCGCCCGGACGACGATTTTGTCCAACGCCTGGCCTCGATCGCCCACTTCAAGCTCGGACGGCCCAGGGAGGCCGACGAGGCGATCCATCGGGCAATTTCCCTCAATCCGACGGACAGCGGACATTGGAGGCACTTGGCGTGGATGAGCTACGTCCAGGGCGATCATGCGTCCGCGCGGAAATGGGCGGAAAAGGCCCGTTCCCTGTCCCCGAGGGACCCGAACGTGCTCAACCTCCTCTCTCTTTGCCAGCCCAAGGGTCCGGAAGGGCAATCACTCAAGGAAACGTACCTTCGCGAGGCGCTGGAACTGCGGCCCAACGACCCAAACCTGCAGAACAATCTTGGCGTGAACCTCATGAATGTCTCGCGGGACTTCGCGGCCGCCGAGATGTGCTTTCGGCGCGCGCTTAGCGCCAATCCCGCGTCGAAGCTCTACCGGAAAAACCTCTTCATCGCGCTCAAGGGCCGTGACCCGATCTACAAGGCCCTCTGCGCCCCGCGGGACCTCATCCTGCGCGCCTTGGTGAGGGCCAGGCGGAATGGAAGGGAGCGCCTTTGGCTCCTGCCCCTTATCCTCCTCGCGTGGCTTTTGGTGGCCCGATATATGATCGGAGCGCTCATCCTGTGGCTGATTCTGGTTTGGCCGCTGGTGAAGACCTACGAATACCTGACCCTCGGTGACCTCAAGAAGAAGGCGGGTGAAATCGGCGCGCAGCGCGGAGGCTTCCTCGGCTTTCGCCGCTGGCCGCTCCGGGCGCGGCTGGCGATCTTCGGCCTGGTCCTGGTCGGATTTTGGACGGCGCTCGCCCTTGCGGCGCGCAATGTGCGCGCGGGGGACGCCCTGGCAACCTATGGCCTCCTGCTCGTCATCATCGTGCTCTGTGGCGCGGTCGTCTTCTGGGCTGTTCGAAGGAATATTCGCTTCTTCAGGGCAGGCATCCATAAACGGCGACGATCGAAGAAATTCAGCGACCTGCTGCAACCGGGCAATTCGAACAAGGCACTTTCCCATGAATGAGGACACCGCGAGGCTGCTGGAGAAGGCGCTGGCCATTTCACCGGATGATTGGGAAACCCGCTCCCATCTCATGGCGCATTACCTGGACGCGGGGAATCCGGAGCGCGCGGCGATTCTTCTCGAGGCGGCGCCCACGCCGCCCGAGGCCGAGGAGTTCCGGCTCACCGCCGCCCGGGTCCAGGTCGGATCCGATCCGGAGGCGGCGCTCGCGTCGCTGCAGGCGATACTGGCCGCCAATCGCGGCTGCGCGCGCGCCTACCTTCTTCTTGCGCAGCTCTACCTCAAGAGGGGCCTCGTGGATGAGGCCCGAAGCAAGTACGGCGCCGCCACCGTCATCGACGAGTCGCTCGCCGATCCCAAGTTCGAGGCGCTCATCGGCGTTCCCGTTGGCCCGAAGATCACGACCCCCAAGAAGGTTCAGGGGGATGGTCCGCTGAAGGCTGTCGACCCATTGCAACGGCCCGACGCGGAGGTCTCGGAGGAAGAGATTGCGTCAGCCCTCCGGGACCTTCAGGAGGGCGAGAACTACGGGACGCCGAAAACGACATTCGCCGACGTCGGCGGCATGAAGGATGTCATCGAGAGGATAAGGATGAACATCATCTATCCCTTCGAGAGCCCCGAGGTGTTTCAGAAATACAAGAGGCGCCCCGGCGGCGGCGTCCTCATGTACGGTCCGCCGGGATGCGGCAAGACCCACATCGCGCGGGCGACCGCCGGGGAGTGCGGTGCCACCTTCATCTCGATCGCCATCACCGACGTGCTCTCAAAATGGATCGGGGAAAGCGAAAGACGCCTCCACGAGATTTTTGAGTACGCGCGGCGCCGGTCTCCCACCGTCGTTTTCATCGATGAGGTTGACGCCCTGGGGGTCAGCCGCGGGGATGCCGGGTCCTCGATGGCCCCCGTCGTGAACGTGCTGCTCACCGAATTGGACGGAATCTCGGCCCGGAACGAAAACCTGATGGTCCTGGCCGCCACCAACATCCCATGGAAGGTGGATTCCGCGCTGCGCAGGCCCGGCCGCTTCGATCGGGTCATTTTCGTTCCCCCTCCCGATGAGGCGGCCCGCGCCACCATCCTCCGCATCCACCTCGGCGATCTCCCGGCCGAGCCGCTTGACTTGGAGAAGCTCGCGCGTCTGACCAAGCTGTTCTCCGGCGCCGACCTACGCTCGCTTGTCGAACGCGCGACGGAGACCGTGATCGCCGAGGAGCTGCGCAATGGTCCGGGCGCAAAGCTCACCCAGCGGATTCTCGCCGACACGATCAAGGAGATGCGACCGTCGACAACCGAATGGCTGGAAACCGCCCGAAGCTACGCCGCCTATGCCAACCGGTCCGGCCTTTATGACGACCTGGCGACCTATCTTGAAAAGCACTAGGTGATCCCCGATCCAGACCGTCGCCTGTGGCATGGGCGGACGTAGCCAGGGCGGCCCCGCGGGGGGGAATTGGGAGTCCGGATGGCGCGAGGGAGATATCCTGGTTCCGAGCGCCGGGAGGAGCGGGTCGGCCCGGCGTGATCGACGCAGGGCGGAACTTGCCACCCGGCGCGGCGTTCCGCCAACGTGCAGTGCCATGCCGCGCGAAACCCCCGCCCGTCGTTTGCCGGCCGCCCGCCGCGCGGCGCTGTTTTTTTCGCTGGGCGTGGTCATCGCCTTCTATGCATGGGCGGTCGCACCCGGCGGTCGTTTCTTCTCGGGGTTCGGCGGCGCCAGCGATTACTACAACCTGCTGGTAAGGGGGTTTCGCTCCGGGCACCTCAGCCTGCAGGCGGACGTGCCGCCCGGCCTGCTCCGGCTGAAGGATCCCTACGACCCGGCCCAGAACGCGCCGTTCGGGATGCACGACGTCAGCTTCTACAAGGGGAAGTTCTACCTCTACTTTGGCGTTGCCCCGGCGGTGGCGCTATACTGGCCGTTTGCCGCCCTCTCGGGCCATTTCCTGGACGATCGCCATGCGATATTCCTGTTCTGCAGCGTGGGATTCCTGGCCAGTTCCTTCCTGCTGGTCGGGATAAGGCGGAGATATTTCCCGGATTCCGGCGTCGCCGGGGAGGCGGCCGCGATCCTTGCGGTGGGGCTCGCGAACATGGTCCCCATGCTCCTGCGGCGGCCGCAGGTCTACGAGGTCGCGGTGTCGTCGGCCTATGCGTTCTACGCCCTTTCGCTGGTCGGCGTGCATCGGTCGTTGCACGGGAAGCGGACGCTGGGCTGGCTCGCGTTCGCGAGCCTCTGTCTCGGCCTGGCGGTGGCCTCTCGCCCGACCTATTTCCTTGCGCCGGCCGCGCTCCTTATCCCGGTTTGCGCCGGCTTGGGGTCCGCCGCGCCCGCGGTCCGCGGAGACGGCGCCGGGTGGCTCGCGCGCGCGTGCGCGGCGTTCATCCCCGCGGGACTGGTGGTGGCCGCGGTCCTGGCCTACAATGACCTTCGCTTCGACAGCCCGCTTGAATTTGGCGCGAAGTGGATGTTTTCCGGATTCAACGCGACGAAGACCACCCAGTTTAGCCTGTCCTATCTCTGGTACGATGTCCGCACGTACCTGTTCGCGCCGGCTCACTTGAGCGCGTATTTCCCGTTTGTCCGGGTTGTTTCGCTGGCTCCCCCGCCGGCGGGGCATTCCGGCGGCGAGGACCCGTACGGCGTCTTCCCCAACATGCCATTTGTGGCCCTCGCGGCCGCCTCGGCGCTGGCGTGCGTGAACCGGCCGAAGCTGAAGCCCTTCGCCCTGTTTGTGGCCGTGTCATCCGCGGAAGTCGCCTGCGTCATCTTCATGTACCAGTTCACCACGAACCGCTACATGGTCGACTTCCTGCCGGGATTCATGCTGCTGGCCGTCATCGGGTTCTGGGGGCTCCAGGAGCATTTTTCCGGGGCTGCACGAGGGCTCGCCACCGCGGGATGCTGGGTGCTGCTGGCCTGGTCGGTCCTCTTCAACCTATTCGCGTCGCTTGGGCACAACGAACTGCTCCGAGCCAACAACCCGGTCGTCTTTCGCCGCCTCTTGCACGCGTTCGATTATCCCCGCTACAGGTTCGACCGTTTCTCAGGGCGGACCTACGGGCCGGTGGAGCTTACCGTCAAGTTTCCGACGGACAGGACGGGAAAGGTGGCGCCGCTCCTGATAACGGGCTCGGAATTCCTGTCGGATTACCTGTATGTCTACTATGCCGCTGCCGACAAGGTCGCCATAGGATTCGAGCATGCCGGCTATGGGGGCACGGTGTCCGAGGCAGTCCCCGTCGATTACAGCCGGCCGCATCACATTGAGGTGGACATGCCGCCGCTCTACCCGCCGGCGGGCGACCCGTATTTCGATGGCATTCCGCCGGGCACGCTCGAGGCGTTCAACCTCCGGCTCAGGGTCAGCATCGACGGGAACCGGGTGATCGACACAGCCGAGCGGTTCCATCCGCCGTTTGCGTTTCGACCGACCCTCGGCTCGGATGTGTCGCCCCAGGGCCCCCTCGGGGGCCGATTCTCAGGCGAAATGCTCGGAATCCGGCGCCTCAGCGCGGACTGGACCGCGATGACGAAGGCGGAGCGGGTCGGACCACTGGTCATCTTCCTTGAATTCCCAACGGGTCATCCGGGGGCGCATGAGCCCCTTGTCTCCACGGGAGACACCGGCCGCGGCGACGTCCTGGCGGTCAACTACGTCGACTCGAACCACGCCACCTTCTCGCTGGACCACTGGGGGTACGGGGGACCGACAAGCGACCCGGTCGAGATCAAGCCGGGTGTCCGTCAAACCCTGAGGGTAAGCTTCGGCTCGTTTTTTCCCGCCTCGGCCCGGCCCGGCGAAGTCCCGGTGCCGCAATGGTCCCATGCCGCGGAAAAACTGGAGGTCGTCCTCGACAACCATCCGGTCCTCGAGGTCCGGACTCCCTTCTACGACGCCGCTCCCGAGACGGTCGCCGTTGGAAGGAATCAAATCGGCTCGTCGACCTGCGCCTCGACGTTCAGCGGTCGGATCATCGGATACTTCCGGGGGAGCCCAAATGGCGCCGGGGGCGGCCCACCCTGAAAAACAATTGGCATCGGCGCCCGGCTCTGGTCTGTTTCGCCCGGACCCGACTGGCCCGCGCTTCCGCGCCCCACCCCGCCTTCCGGCGGACACGTGCCATCTCCGGACTTCCCCGTCCCGCGCTGAACACCAATCCCGCACCCTCCGATACCATGTGCCCATCACCTTCCTCCATCGTCGACCGAAGCAGAGAGACCGCCCTGTCCGTGTTCCGCGCGGCTCCGCTTCCGATGCGGATGATGGCAGCCCTCCTCCTCGCCGCCCCGGTCATGGCGCCCTCCCAGGCGACATCCTTTTCCTCTCCCCTTTCGAACCTCGCGGAGCCGAAGGCTGGAAAGGCCATGCACGAGGGCTCGTGGGACAGGAAGAACCAGAACAACGACTCGATCCCCGTGCGGCCCGGCGAGACGGTGACCATCCTGAACCATGAGGGCGCGGGCTGCATCCACCGCTTCTGGGTCACCATCTCGCCGCGGACCGACGTCGCCATCCTCAGCCAGGTCATCCTTCGCATGTACTGGGACGGCGACACGTATCCCAGCGTCGAGTGCCCCATAGGGGCGTTCTTCGGGGTCGGCTTCGGGGAGCAAAAGGACTACACGTCCCTGCCGCTCAATGAGAACTCGGGCGGATATAACTGCTACTGGCCGATGCCGTTTCACAAGTCGGCGCGATGGACGCTCACGAACGGTTCCAACACGAAGCTCAGCTCGTTCTACTACAACATCGACTTCACCTCCCTGGATTCCATCCCGGCCAGCACCCGCCATTTCCATGCGCAGTTCCGCCGGGAGAACCCGACGACCCCGGGGAGGAACTACACGATCCTGGAGACCGCCGGCGAGGGGCACTATGTCGGGACCGCCCTCTTCATGACGGGCCTCACCATGTCCTTCCTGGAGGGGAACGAGATGGTGTACATCGACGGCGACAGCAAGCCGACCCTCGAGGGAACGGGAACCGAGGACTATTTCTCCTCGGGCTGGTATTTCGACCGGGGCGTGTATTCGGCCCCGTACCACGGCGTGATCATCAAGGACGAGAAGAGGCCGCGGATTTCCGCGTACCGCTGGCATGTCGAGGACGCGATACCCTTTTCCAAGTCGATCCGGTTCACGATCGAGCACGGGGCGGAGAACACGATAACGGCCGACTATTCCTCCGTTGCATATTACTATCTGGCAGGTCCCTCCCCCATGCCCTATCCGCTCCCCACCGACCTCCTCCCGTCGCATTGGGAATTCCCCGACAAGTTTGCGATCGTCGGCGCGATCGAGGCCGAGGACCTTGGGCCCACGGCGAAGGCGACGAACGGGGGCGTGTGGGCGCATGACATGCCGGAGCCGGGAGACGGCGTCATCTGGTCAAACGGATCCGTGCTTTCCTGGTATCCCGACCAGAACAATGCCGAGCTGACGCTCCAGATCCCCTCTCGGGCGGAAGGGACGTTCCATCTTATCGCCCGCATGGTGACAGGCCCCGACGCAGGGATGGTCCAGTTCATCCTTGACGGAAAGCCCGTCGGGGAACCGGTCGACCTCTATTCGCCGAAGTCGGCGCCAAAGGAGATCTCGCTCGGCACGATCGCCCTCAAGGCGGCCCCGTTCCCGCTTTCCCTCAGGAACACGGGGAGAAATCCCTCCTCCTCCGGCGGGATCGTGGGGATTGACGCCTTCATTCTCAAGCCGTTGCAGTAGAGCGGCTCCCTTTCCGCCAAACCGGGGAATTTGCGGCCTTTCGGACGCATCGGGGCGCCGGACTGGCGGCCGGCGTCCCCGCCGGGGACTCACATGGAATGGAGCGCGACGCGGTTGCCCTCGGTATCCAGGAAAATCGCCCGGAAGCCATAGGGTCCTATGGACTCCTTCGGCTGGAGGATCTTTCCGCCGCTCGGCTCCACCGACTCGATGGCCTCGTCAATGCGCCCGTGCGCGTTGAGATATACGAGCGGCCCATCCGCCGACGGCTTGACCTTGTCGCTCAGGTAGAGGCAGCCCCCCACCTCGCCGTCCTTGTGCGGGAGCGTGCCGATCGACATCCCGGGATACTCGTTTTTCTGGACCTCCATGCCGATGACGGCTGAATAGAACCGGATCGCCCGATCCAGCTTGAGCACGGGAATGTCGACCCAGACGAATTGGTTGGCCATGGCGTTTTTTCCTTTGGTTTTCGAGCGGGAAGAAGGGGCGGACTCCCGATGGGCCAGCTGAATTAGGACAGCGCGGGCCGGCACGCGAGCAAAACATCGCGGTGGGTGGCCACGCCTGGGGCCGTTTTTCCGCGCAAACTGTCATTTTCGTTAAAAACATCGTCGATTGTGCCATTTTTTATCCATGTTTGAGGCTGTAGTATCAGGCCCAGTGAGCTTCCCCCGGGCGCGGATAGGCGTGGAGCCCTTTTGCGCCCAAGGCTCGACCGCTCATGCACAAGATCACCCCTTTCGTCCGACCCCCACTAGACCCCGAATTCCTGCCCGCCGCCACCTGGAACCGGGCCTACCGGGCGATGGTGGCGACAGACCCGGGCGCCCGTTCCCTGGTGATCGTGCTTGAGCGCCCCGATGGGGGCGCCTCGCGGCATCAGAGCCGCGTCCTGGCGGCGGACCATCCCTCCTCCGCCGTCAGCCTGCGGTACGCCGAGCGGCTGCTCAAGTTTCTCCTCTGGCAGAAGGGCGGCTGCACCGTGCGCGTGGCCGGGGCGCCCGAGATCGCGGCTTACCTTGCCGCCGTCTATAGCCCGACGGGCCCCAGGGCGTTCGACTACGCCTTCATGGGCGACAAGGTCTACGGCCGCGTCTTCAGCATCGGGGCCACCAAGGAGGAGGACCTCCCGCAGGAGCGCGACACCGGCCTTCCCGTGGGTCGCCACCTTGCGGGCTGCCGAATCGGTTTCGACCTGGGGGGAAGCGACCGGAAGGCGGCCGCCGTCATCGACGGCCGTGTGGTCTTTTCGGAGGAGACCCCATGGGATCCGTATTTCCAGAGGGACCCGGCCTACCACATCGAGGGCATTCACCAGTCGCTGTGCAGCGCGGCGGCCCATCTCCCGAGGGTCGACGCGATAGGCGGGAGCGCGGCAGGGGTGTACGTCAACAACGAGGTGCGGGTCGCGTCCCTGTTCCGCGGCATACCCCCGGATGTCTTCGAGCGCGACATACGCCGGCTCTTCTTCACCCTCCAGGAGCGCTGGGGGGGCGTGCCCTTCGAGGTCGCCAACGACGGCGAGGTCGCCGCGCTCGCCGGCTCAATGTCGCTTGGCGACAACGCCGTCCTGGGGATCTCGATGGGAACAAGCCAGGCCGGCGGCTACGTGAGGCCCGGCGGCGACATCACGCCCTGGCTCAACGAGCTTGCCTTCGCGCCCGTCGATTACCGACCCGACGCCCCGGTCGACGAGTGGTCGGGCGACGCCGGCTGCGGCGTGAATTACTTCTCGCAGCAGGCCGTGTCCCGGCTCGCCGACCAGGCGGGCTTCGGGTTCGCCGAAAAGATGCCGGCGCAGGAGCGCCTCGTCGCGGTGCAGCAGGCGATGGCGGCGGGCGACGCCCGTGCGGAGAAGGTGTACGACTCCCTCGGCGCGTATCTCGGATATTCGATCGGCCACTATGCCGACTTCTACAATCTCCGCCACGTGCTCGTCACCGGGCGCGTCACCTCCGGCACGGGGGGCGAGCGCATCCTCCTGAGGGCCCGCGAGGTGCTCGCGGCGGAATTCCCGGCGGTAGCGTCCCGCACCCGCGTCCGCATGCCGGATGAGAAGGACAAGCGCCACGGCCAGGCGATCGCCGCGGCCAGCCTTCCCTCGATTGGCGAAACTGTGGGCTCGCGCCCGGCCCGGACAAATTCCAGATAGGTTCCGGTGAAATTCTCCCATCCCCAGGCCGACATCTTTGTCCCCGATCCGGCCGTCAAGCCCGAGGAGGCGCTCAGGAGGGTGACACACCTCTGCGTCGGCGCCCACCAGGACGACATCGAGATCATGGCCCAGTCGGGCATCAGCGACTGCCTGGACGTTCCGGCGAAGTCGTTTGGCGGCGTTGTCGTCACGAACGGCGCGGGATCGCCCCGGTCGGGCCCGTACGCCTCGTTCACCGACGAGCAGATGCAGGCGGTGCGGCGCGAGGAGCAGCGCTCGGCCGCGAGGCTCGGCAAGTATTCCATCCAGCTGCAGCTTGCGCACCCCAGCGGGGATGTCAGGCGAAAGGGGCACGCAGGGGTGGCCGGGGACCTCGCCACGATCTTCTCCTCGTGCCGACCGGACGTGGTCTACCTCCACAACCCCGCCGACAAGCACGACACCCACATCGGCGTCCTCCTGCGCAGCCTGGAGGCGATCGTCGCCCTTCCCGAGGGGCGCCGGCCCGCGCGCGTGCTCGGATGCGAGGTCTGGCGGGACCTCGACTGGGTGCCCGACGAAAGAAAGGTCGCGCTCGACGCGGGGCGCCATCCCGACCTTGCCCGCAGCCTGCTCGCCGTCTTCGACTCCCAGGTGAGCGGCGGCAAGCGCTACGACCTGGGGGCGATCGGAAGGCGCTCGGCGAATGCCACCTTCAACACGTCCCACGCGACGGACACCGTGGCCGGGATCACCTGGGCCGTCGACCTGACGCCGGTCACGCGCGACGGGGGACCCTCGATCCTTGATTTCACGGCCTCGCTCGTCGCGGGCCTGGGCGCAGACGTGTCGGCGCGGCTTAAAAACTGGGCCTGACGCCCGCCGGCCGGACGCGGGCGGTCACCCGGCCTGCTTTCGCGCCCGGCCGCCATGCCGGTAGGCCATCGGCGAGACGCCGTAGGCCGTGTGAAACGCCCGGCTGAAGCTGTAGATCGACGTGAAGCTGCAGAGCTCGGCTATCTCCGTGACCCGCCTCTGGCTGAGACGCAGGAGCCCGCAGGCCTTCTCCAGCCGCAACCGCCTGAGGTGGCGCCCGAGGCTCACGCCGCACGAGGCGCGGAAGCGGGCCCTCAGGTGGCTCGCACTGATCCCGAGCGATCGGGCTATCTCCTTCACGCTCAGCGGCTCCTCCTTGCTCTGCGCCAGCTGGTTCACCTGCATGATCAGGCCGGGCGCCACGGCCGGCTTCTGGTGACGCCTGAGTATGGGCTCGGCCTGCCGTATCCTCTGGAGGAGTACCGCAAGGAGCAGACTCGTGAGGTCGCCCTCGCCCCGCGTCAGGTATGCCTCCACGAGCTCCGCCCCGGTCTGCCGAACGACGGGCGTGAGCACGAAGGGCCTGAATCGGAGCGCCTGAAGCGGCACCGCGTCGATCATGTCGAAGGTGACAAAGAGCCAGCGCAGGTCCTCGCGCTCGGGCTGGATGTAGTCGTGGAACTGGAAGGGCAGCACGAGCAGGCCCTCGTCGGGATTGAGGCGGATCGCGCGGTCGTCAACCGCGACGGTCACCGCGGTCTCGAGGGCGAAAATGAGAACGAAGCGGTGATGGAGCGCGCGGCCGCGCTGAGGCCTGTTCAGGTCGGTCGCCGAGCGTCGGCAGAAGCATATGATGTTGTCCGGCAGCGCGAGGGGGGCCGCGCGTTTTCCATGGAGCGGCCTGAGCGGCGACGGCAGCAGATTGGCGAGCTTGTCGAGCGAGAGGATCCGCGCGTTACGTGTTTCTGACATTTTTGTTAAAAACATCGTCATTTATGCCATTTTTTAACGGCGACGCCAGCGTTATCATGGGCGCGCTAAAAAACAAACCGCCATACCCGTTTACCCCGGCATTGATCGGCAACAGAATTGAATACCCATTGTTCAGAGCGCGCGCAACCAGCGGACACGGCCCCGGCACGGGCCCGTCCGTGCCGCGGCGCCGCCGGGGGGACCTGCCGCAGCGACTGCGGATCACCTGACTAACTCCCAACGCCAGAGATAACGCGGCGATCGGATGGCCCGCATCCCGGTCCGGCAGGTCGCACGCCCAGCTAGGAAACCTGATTCAAATTTTAGGCCGCCACACAAGGCTGCCCGACGCTCCCCTGTTTTGTAATCGCCAGAACCAAAATCACCATGAGAACTCCTGACCCTCGCGACCCCCTGACCGTCAACGGTCATCCCGGTCTATTCACGGCGCTGCGGAAATACTCCGCACGTTCGATCCTCGCCCTGGGAATATCGGGCTCCGCCTTCGCGCAGACGGCGCCGGCGCCGGCAACGACCACGACGACCACCACCACCACGACGGCCGCCGAGGCCGCGCCCGGCCCGGCCGACCAGCCGGTCTCAATGGGGGAGTACGTTGTGAACGGCTACGCGGCCAGCCTGGCGCAATCCCTCCAGCTCAAGCGGCAGTCCGAGGACAATGTCGAGGTCATCAGCGCCGAGGATGTCGGCAAGTTCCCGGACACCAACCTCGCGGAATCCCTCTCCCACCTGCCCGGCGTCTCCGTCGACTATCTCTTCGGCGAGGGCGAGCGCGTCAGCATCGAGGGCACGGACCCGAACCTGAACCGCGTCCTCCTGAACGGCGAACCCATCTCGTCCGCCGACTGGTACGTCCTCGACAACCAGAGCAGGCAGTTCGACTACCTGCTTCTCAGCCCGGATGTCATCGGCCAGGCCGAGGTCTTCAAGACCTGGGAGCCCAGACTGCTCGAGGGCAGCCTGGGAGCCACGGTGATCGTCAACACGCGGAATCCCCTGGAGATGGAACCGCTCGTCTTCACGGGCAGCGTCACCGATGATTACAATGACCGCTCGAAGCTGAGCGAGGGAAGCGCCTCGGCCATGTTCAGCTGGCACAACGCGGCCAAGACGTTCGGCATCATGATCGGCGGCGAGGACAACAGGGACTATCTGCGCCGCGACGGCGTCGAGTCCCTCGCGGAGGACACCAACGCCAACCTCGGCGTCGGGGGTCCCCTTCCCGGCCAGCCCCCGGGGCCGTGGGTGACCGCGGAGGTCGTCAACACCGCGGAGTTCCTCCAGCTACGCAGGCACGAGGGCGCAAACTTTGCCATCGATTTCAAGCCCAGCGACCGGCTGACGCTCGAGGTCACCGGCCTGTACGTCAAGCAGACGATGAACAACGTCAACTTCTCGTATTACATCTATCCGGGCGACAACTGGTCCGGGCTGCCGAACATCACGAATCCGACGGTCACCAACGGGGTCCTCAGCAGCTACACCATAAACAGCGCCCCGCTGGTCATCGATGCGTTCAACCGCGCCGCCCAGATCGTCACCCAGGAATACAACGGAAAGCTCACGTACAAGGGCGACAACTTCGACCTGACCACGGACGCCGGCTTCACCCGCGCGACCGGCGGCACGCAGCACCAGTATTTCGCCGAGTGGTTCGTGTTCGCCAACGCGAACATCAACGAGGGCAAGAACTCGTCCTCCTTCACCGCGACGGGGGTCCCCGGACCCGACCCGAACGCTTCGAACCTGAACAGCGGCGCCGACTTCAGCGCCGCCGGGGAGCCGAGCTTCGACTATGGAAACATCGCCAGCAACCCCGAGGTTGACGACGAGAAGTGGATCCAGATCGACCTCACCGTCCCCATGAAGGGCGCGCTCAAGAACCTCCAGGCGGGCATGCGCATGAGCGACCACAAGGCGGGCGAAACCGGCTCGGTGGTCAGCGTGCCCGGCGCGGACGAGGTGGTCACGCCCCTGTCCGCCATCGGCGTCTCGGCGGCCCCCGGGAACTACCTGTCCGGCCTCCCCGACATCACGACCTCGATGTCGCAGCACGTCCTCACGAACTCCTACGGCGGCGTCGCCAACTTCATCGGGAACCTGCCCGAGGGCAACGGCCAGACCCTGCTGCAGTACTTCAACTCCACCCCGCCGCAGGACGGCGCCGTCTTCACCGCGACCCCCACGTTCACGATCGATGAGCGCATCACCGCGGGCTACCTCGAGAGCAGCTTTGGCGACGGCCCCCTCAATGGGAACTTCGGCGCCCGCTTCGTCGAGACGACCACGACCAGCGCAAGCTATGACCTGAGCGCCACGCCACCGACCCTGCAGACGACGCAGAGCACGTACTCCAACTTCCTTCCGGCGGTCAATCTCAACTACGACGTCGCCCAGGACCAGGTGGTGCGCATCGGCCTCTCGGAGGTCATCGCCCGGCCCGACACGTCCCAGGAGGCCAACTATGTCGAGCTGTATGACTCGACCCTCGGCGGCGTGGGCGGCAACGCCGACCTGAAGCCGTACGAGTCGACGAACATTGACGGGGCCTATGAGTATTACTTCGCGAAGAACTCCTATCTCGCGGTGGACCTGTTCTACAAGGACATCTCCAACTACATCCTCAACGCGGCCAACCCCGAGCAGTGGACCGACTACTCCCTCACCGGCCACCCCACGGAGACCTATGAGATAACCCGGCCCACCAACGGCGGGGCGGCCACGTCCGAGGGCGGAACGATCTCGTACCAGCAGAGCTACGCCTACGGGCTCGGCCTCCAGGCCAACTACACGCTCATGCATACCTCGAGCGCCAGCGGGCCCCTCCCGTTTTCCTCGAAGAACCAGATCTACGTCAGCCCCTTCTATGAGAACAAGTGGGTGCAGGTCCGCGTGACCTATTCCTGGCGCGACGACTATGAGTCGAGCTCGTTCAACGGCCAGAGCGCGGTGTGGACGGCCCCCTACGGGAGGGTTGATTCGAGCGTCACGATCAACATCACGAAGAACTTCTCGCTTCTTCTTTCCGCCAGCAACATGACGGACGAGACATACCACCAGTACTTCCTGAACCAGAACGCGGGCTCGGTCCTCGCGGACGAGTACAAGTTCGGACGGGGGTATTCGGCGGCGGTCCACTGGAACTTCTAGGGTTTGCCTAGGGTAGGCAGAGCCTGGTCCGTTCGGGGCCCAGGCGATTCAGGCCCGGATGCTTCGGCATCCGGGCCTTTCTCTTGGCCGATCGCGGAAGAAGGTGGATAGGCCCGGAGTAAGCTGGCAACATGGGCGGATGGTTTGGCAGTCCTCCCCCTGTCCCGCGGCCGACCGGCCCCCTGCCGGCGCTTCCGTGCCGACCCGGCCGCGATGAAGGCGATCCTGGGCCTGTCGGCCTATTACCACGACTCGGCCGCCGCATTGGTCGTGGACGGCACCATCGTGGCGGCCGCCCAGGAGGAGCGCTTCACCCGCGTGAAGCACGACCACCGGTTCCCGCGCAACGCCATCGACTATTGCCTCGCGGAGGCAGGCCTGAATCCGGGGGACATCGACCACGTCGTCTTCTATGAGAAGCCCTTCCTCAAGTTCGAGCGGCTGCTGGAGACCTACCTGGCGGTCGCGCCGGCGGGTTTCCGCTCGTTCCTGATGGCAATGCCCCTCTGGGTCCATGAAAAGCTCCGGCTGCCCAGCCAGATGGGCCGCGGCCTGGACCACAGGTACGCCCGGCGGTACGCCTTTCTCGAGCACCACGAATCCCACGCCGCGAGCGCCTTCTTCCCGTCCCCGTTCGAGGAGGCCGCCATCCTCACGCTCGACGGGGTCGGGGAATGGGCCACGGCCACGCTCGGCCACGGGAGCGGCAACAGAATAACGCTGAGCCATGAGATGCGGTTTCCCCATTCGCTGGGCCTGCTTTACTCGGCGTTCACCTACTTCTGCGGATTCAAGGTCAACAGCGGCGAATACAAGCTCATGGGACTCGCGCCGTTCGGAGTGCCCCGGTACGAGGGCCTGATCCTCGAGAGGCTCATGGACCTCAAGGAGGACGGCTCGTTCCGGCTGGATCTTTCATACTTCAACTACTGCGCGGGCCTGACGATGACCTCGCGCCGGTTCGACCGGTTGTTCGGCGGCCCGCCGCGCCGCCCCGAGTCCCCGATCACCCAGCGGGAATCCGATCTCGCGGCGTCGATCCAGAAGGTCACCGAGCACGTCATGCTCCGCATGGCCGCGCATCTGCACCGGCTGACCGGCTCCCGCAGCCTCTGCATGGCGGGCGGAGTGGCCCTCAACTGCGTCGGCGACGGCCGCCTCCTTCGCGAGTCGCCGTTCGAGAGGATCTGGATCCAGCCGGCCTCCGGCGACGCGGGCGGCGCCCTCGGGGCGGCGCTTTTTGTCTGGCACCAGCTCCTGGAGAACGAGCGCGTGCCGCAGAAGCCCGATGGCCAGCGGGGCTCCCTCCTCGGGCCCTCGTACCCGGCCGACGCGACCGAGAACCTGCTGCGGGAGAAGGGGGCCGTCTATCGGCGCTTCGCCGGCGGGGACACGTTGTGCGCGGAGGCCGCACGGCTCATCGCGGACGGAAAGGTGGTCGGTTGGGTGCAGGGGCGGATGGAATTCGGCCCGAGGGCGCTCGGCGCCCGGAGCATCCTGGGCGACGCCCGGAACCCCGGAATGCAGAGTGTGATGAACCTCAAGGTGAAACACCGCGAGTCGTTCCGGCCCTTCGCCCCGATCGTGCTCCAGGACCGGGCCCACGAGTACTTTGACCTGAAGCCCGGCCAGGAAAGCCCCTACATGCTCCTCGTGGCGTCCGTCCGCGAGGACAAGAGGCTTGTCCCGGGCGCCGAAGGCGCGGGGCTGGACCGGATCCGCGGGATCCGCTCCGTCGTTCCCGCGATCACGCACGTCGACTACACCGCCAGGATCCAGACGGTGGACCGCGAGCGAAACCCGAGGCTGTTCGGCCTCCTGCAGGCCTTCGCCGGCCTCACGGGCTGCCCGGTGATGATCAACACGAGCTTCAACATACGCGGCGAGCCCATCGTGTGCACCCCGGCGGACGCCTACCGCTGCTTCATGGCCACCGACATCGACGCGCTGGCGATCGACGACTTCCTGCTGCTCAAGAACGAGCAGCCCGCAGCCGGCCGGCCCAGCCTCGACGCCTACCTCGGCAGGTACGGGAACGACTGACGGGAACCCTCCGCGCCCCGCCGAATATCCTCCCGGCACCCTTTCCCCCCAACCCATGTCCCTGATACGCATCAACAGGAACCCCAGTGGCCGCCAGCTCCTCGTCTTCGGCCTGGCTTGGCTTGGTCTCCTTGCGCTCCTGGGCTGGGAGTCGTGGCACCGGGGCCGCCACCTGGCGGCCGGGACGCTCTGGGCCCTTGCCGCGGTCGTGCCGCTTGCGGGCCTGCTGAGCCGGCGATTCCTGCGGTGCGTCTACCTCGGACTGAGCTATGCGACCTACCCGATAGGATTCGTCCTGTCCCACGTCGTCCTGGCGCTCGTTTACTACCTTGCGCTGACGCCGATCGGGCTGACAATGCGCCTGTTCCGCCACGACCCGCTTTCCCGGCGACTCGACCCGAAGGCGCAGAGCTACTGGGTGCGCCGGGACGGAACCAAGACCCCCGAGAGCTACCTTCACCAGGACTAGACCCATGGCCGAGCCGGAAAAAAGCACGTTCAGCAAGCAGGCCGGCGGGAAGCAGCGGGGGGCCCTGGCCGAGTTCTGCGCGTTCATCCTCCACAACAAGAAATGGTGGCTCACGCCGATCATCATCGTGCTCATCCTGGTCGGCTTCCTGGCGGTGCTGGGCGGCTCCGGCGTGGCGCCGTTCATCTACACGCTGTTCTGATCTGACTGCGCGGCCGGGTTACGGCGTTTCCTGCCGCACCCGGGCTATGAGCCGGCCGATCGAGTCGGTGACCGCGGGATTTCCCTCATGCATCGAGAGGCCCCTGGCCTCGGCCAGGTGGGTCATCGTCTCCCCCAGGCGCCTCAGCCGGTAGAGCTTCAACGCGAGCGTGAGCTCGAACGTGGCGTTCACCGGGCCGCTGCGCTCGGCCGCCCCGAGGAAATGGACGGAACGCGCCTCGTCGCCCTGCGCTTCGCAGGCCTTTGCCGCCCGGAGGTCGTTGGCCTGGTTCCGCGGCTGCAGGTCGGCCGCGGCGAGGCTCTCCCTGTCCGCCTCGCCGTTTCGCCCCGAAAGGGCGAGAAGGCTCACAACGGACTCGAGCGCATCCTCGTTCGACGGGTCCTCCGCGAGAATGACCCTGAACTCCCGCTCGGACCTGGCGTCGTCCCCCGCTGCGCGCAGCAGGGCCGCCCGGGCCAGGCGGAGCCTCCTGTCGCCGGCGCGCCCCGCGATCGCCCGGTCGAGATACCGCTCGCCCTCCCCGAAGCGCTTCGTCGACGTCCACAGGTTCGCGAGGACGGGCGCGAGCAGGTCCAGGTCGGCGCCGGACCCCGCCGCCTCCGTGAGCACCCCCTCGGCCTCCTCGGGACGGCCCAGCCGCACCAGGATCGACGCCTCGTCAGCCGAAAGCGCGAAATCCCCGGGAAGCAGCTGCTCCGCCGCGCGCGCCTCCCCAAGCGCCCCGGCAAGGTCGCCCAGGTCGAGATCGATCCCCTCGAGTATTCCCGCCAGCGCCGGGTTCCCCGGATCGCGGGAAAGGGCGGCCTTCGCCACGTCCGCGGCATGGCTGACGGCCCCGGGCGTTCCCCCAGCTTGGGATGCAGCCTCGATCTCGCGGGCCATCCGGGCCTCATCCCCGACATAGGTGAGCTGGTTCGTGAACGGGGGCTTGCGGGTGAGCACATCGATCCGAAGCAGCATCGGAAGCCGCTCGTGCGGCGTGTAGGCGAGCGCGTCCGCGCATGCGGCCGGGTCCAGCCAGCCGGGGTCGCCCGCGGGGCCGCCGATCGCGGATGCGGCGGCCTGCGCGATCATCCGGGCCAGCCGGTAATTCCCGCCCCAGTCAAAGTGGACATGCTCGAACAGGAGCTCTCGGCCGCTTGGGGGCGCGGTTGAGTCCGGATCCGAGCCCATGGCCTCCGCCGCGTCGACAAGGATGGCGTCGCCCGGTGCGCCGCGCGCCACCTCGCGCACGACCTGGTTGATCCGCGCGTCCGGCCGAAACCTGAGCGCGTCCCAGTGAAGCGCGTCGACGAAATGCCGCCGCGCGGCCCCGGTGTCGCCGGCCCGCAGGTCGAGCGAGCCGAGCATGAAATGGGTGTCCCCATACTGGGGATCGATCCTCAGCGCCTCGCCCAGCCGCGCCCGCGCCCTCTCGTCCTCGCCGAGCCTCCATGCCAGGCGCCCCTCCGTGAACGCCGCCTCCCAGGCCGCAGCCTCCGCGGCCGAGAGCCCCTCCCGGTGCCGGGAGAGGAACGGGGGGCAGTCCTTGAGGTTGGCCACCACCGTGCAGAGGATCGTCCTTGCCCCCGCGCCGGACGCGGCCTTTACGACGCTCCGCAGGTTCTCCCCGAAGTTGCGGTAGACGGCCTCCAGCCGCGGGTCGTCCCCTGTAACCGCGCTGTCGACGAACATGGACATCCCTCCCCACTCGGCGGGATGCCGTCCACGCGGGGAAAGTCGCCCCGCCAGCGCGCCGATCAGCTGCCCGGTCCGCGTCGAGCGGACGAACACGCTCGCCCGAATCACCCAGAGGGGCGGCATCTGCGGAAGATAGGCGCAGCCCGGGCCATAGGGGCCGACGACCTCGTTGTTGCCCATGTAAACCACGAACAGGTCGGGCTCGAAGCGGGCGAGCTCGCGGGCGATCTGGTAGACGACATGGGAGTTGATCGCGACGATGCCGGTGTTGATGACCTCGATCTCCCGCCCCGGATATCGGGCCCGCAGTTGCGCCCGAAGCTGCGGGCCGAACGCGAAGCTGGGGACGGGAACGCCCTGGGCCGCGGATTCACCCAACAGGACGATCCGGATCGTGTTGGGCGCCTTGCGGCCCGAAATCCGGAAGTTGAGCGGTCTCAGGTCGAAGCTCCCCGGCAGGAACAGGCTGGCAAAGTCGGGATTGCTCCTGAAATACCCCGGCTTGCCGTCGGGAATGAGGAATGTCGCCGGCCTGCCGTATCCGGCCAGGCGCAGCCCGAGCTCAAGGGCGAAAAGGATCGCAATGGGCATGCCGACCGCCAGCGCGGCCCGGTAAAGCCACAGCCGCCTGGAGCCAGGCGGCTTTAGCGGCTGGTTCGGCGGCTTCATCTTGCGACCAAAATGGCGCCGCTTCTCACTGCGAAATAAAGCGCGAGAAACGCCAGGCATGCGCTGATGCAGATCGCCGAGTAGAACGAAAAGGGGGATTCGCTGGCCGTCACCCAGCCGCCAAAATACTTTCGAGCACGTCCCGTCTTCAAAGCCTGGTAGACGTAGAACGCATAGAAAAACGCAACCACCAGGGACATAATGAACCTGAGTTTCACATTCCCCATATTAGTCGCGACGAACTCCGCCATGATTCGCAACCGCCGAACGTCGTAATGGTCCGCGACCATGGCTGTCACGCCGGCGTTGGATCCGAGTTGCAATGATGCGCGTTAACGATGGCACGTCTCCTGCGACGCCGGAGACGTGCCTGAGACAAACGTCGGTTCCGGTGAATGTTTAGGAATAGCATCAATCACAGAGACTCCCAACTGAAGAGAAGCTTTCCACTGGATCTGGCTTCGTTTGCCACGCGCCGAAGTGTAGTCAACGATTCGGCCGCACGCAATTCGTCGAATCGATCAAATTTCGAATAGAATAATTTTGCCCAGCGCTTGGCATAATCTGAATTGTTCGCATCACTCAATCCACATAACCTGTCGAAAAAGGTTCCTCGAATTTCGTAGATCCATGGACCATCTTCGGAGAGTGCTGCGAGGCTCGGAATTGCCTTTTCGTCCCAATTCGCGCTTCCGGTACCGCCATCGAGCAAATTGCAAATAGCCGAGAGCTTAATTATGTCAGTGCCCTTTAAGTCAGCGCCTGGATAGGTTGAACGGGGCACTGAAACGGAAGTGACCGCTCTTGCTTCTTGTTCCGTTGCAGTGAAGAGATCGGAAAGTGGCATTGCTGCGTGTTATTCCTAAGATCGACGTCCTAATGATTCGCGGCGACGGATGGCGGGCCTCCTGCGCCAGCAGGAGGCGTGACAGACGGCGACGTCGAATCCGCTATCTGGTTAGGGCCTCTTTGCCTTTGTTTTGAAGCGGACATTTGCCTTTCCCTCGAAATGCGCGTCCTGGGTCCAAACAGTTGCTTCATGTCGCTTGGCAACGGCATAGATGATCGAGTCGGCAAAGGCCAACCTCTCTTCGTGACCAACCCATGCCGCTTCGAGCGCAAGATCAGAATCCAGATCCACGACGGCTCCCTGTTGCATCGCAGAAACTGCCTGCAGGGCATCGTCCTCTCCTCTCTCGCGAAGCACGACCTTGAACACCTCGTAAATGCAGATCACGGGCACAACCAGCAACTCAATATCCTCGATCGCCCCAGCAAAAAACTCCGCATTCTTTTCTCCGGCAAAATATGCCAACCAAGCAGAAGAATCGACAACGTTCATACACGGTCTGCCTCGCGTTCGAACGTCGTATCGATGCCGTTCAGATATCCACGAAGTTTCCGAATGTCACGTAACGGAATTATTTCGATCCGGTTGCGGAATGAGATGACGTGAGCTTTTTCACCTGAGCGCAGGCCCATTGCCTCACGTACACGTTGCGGGATAACGACCTGAAACTTTGGAGAGATAGTGACAGTTTGCATACCGTATTACGATGGATCAATCGATGTGAATCGTCAACCGATATTTGGCCTAACGTTGTTGTTGAGACAGCATTGGTCGCGCCTCCTGCACCAGCAGGAGGCGTGACAGACGGAGACGTCGGATCCGGTAGTTCGGCACCTTGGAATTCATCCCTCGAATTCCCAAATCACGCAAGCGCGGTTCATCGTACGCTAGGATGTCGACGATGTGATTTAGCGTGTAGAGGCCAAAATGCATCAATATGCCTCGCATCTCGTGCGTACCGTTCGAAAGAGAGGCAATGTTATCCAACAGCCATGACTTTGTGAAACGCCGCACGCCATTGCCTTCGAATTTATCCTCACGTCGAAATGGAGCTGTTGCCTCGTCTTGCACCGAAAACGAGAAGTAACGCTCCCATGTTAGCTCGTAGTACGACGCGTCGGTATATTGGATAGGTAATCTAGCGATCTCGTCGATGTGCTTCCCGAGAACTTCACGCGGCAGTCGCTTATGTCCTCCAATGCAGATTACCGCCCGAATTCGAGAATCACCAACGTCGGCGATTTCCGAAAGGAGCAAATACTCCCTGCATGCCAGGAGCTCTTTGAAATTCACAGGTGTTTGCCGAACGTCGTTTATGCTACCGAGGCGGCATAATCACTATTGTTGAATGCTGATTGATAGGCCATAGCGAAAAAGCGGTACTAGCATTCTACAAAAGCGACATTCGGAGCCGGTTATGCCACGCCGAACGGCATAACCGGATTCCACGAGTAACTGAGTAGGTTCCAGATATGCGAACATAACCCAGTTCTTTCAGATCTATCCGGCATTCACCCATACAACGGGGTAGCGCCGACCGGCCATAGATAATATGATGGTCTACTTGTCGTCCGTCTTCAAACGTTCCAATATCCTACGCGCGGGCTCAAGATCAGGCCGAATCTCGAGCGCCCTCTCAAGGTGCCCGACCGCCTCCGCCCTTTGCCCGGGCATTCTCAATAGGATGACTCCCAGGCCGAAGTGCGCCTCGGCAAAATCCGGCCTGAGGCGGATCGCAGCTTCAAATTCAGAGGCCGCGTCCTGGGCGCGCCCGGTGATCCCGGACAGGAGCACCCCGAAATCCATGTGGGTCTGGGGGTCGGCGGGATCGATCCGAACGGCGGCTTCGTATTCCAAGACCGCCTCGGGCATTTTCCCGGGGACCCTTGCGAGTGCCTTGGCCAGGTTGGAGCGGATCCGGGGATTCCCCGGAGCCAGCCGCTTCGCAGCCTCGTATTCCGAGATCCCGGCGGAGAGGCCGCCGGGCGCTCGGGCCAGCGCGGCGCCGAGATTGCTGTGCGCCTCCATGTAGTCGGGATCGAGGCGGAGCGCGGCCCGGTATTCGCCGATCGCCTCGGGCAGGCGGAGGGGGATGAGCGCCAGCGCGTTGGCGAGGTTGTAGTGGTATTCGGCATGGTCGGGCGCGATGCGGAGCGCGGCCTCGTATTCGCCGATCGCCTCACTCAGGGAGCCCGGCTCGCGAACCAGGAGGGCGCCGAGGTTGTTGTGCGCGCCGTCGTAGTCCGGCTTGAGCCGCAGGGCGATCCTAAGGTGCGCGACCGCCTCGGGAAGCCGCCCTGGAATGCGGCCGAGCGCGACGCCGAGGTTGTTTTGGGCCTCGGCGAAGTCGGGTCTCAGCCGCAGCGCCGCCTCGTATTCCGCGACCGCGTCGGCGGCTCGCCCCGGCGTCCTGAGCAGAGCGCTTCCAAGGTTGCTGCGCGCGGCCCAGTGGTCCGGCTTCAGGCTCAGGGTGGCCTCGTATTCGGATATCGCCTCCGGGAGGCCGCCGGGACGGCTTCCCAGGGATACCGCCAGGTTATAGTCGGCCAGCCATGCGGACGGGTTTTCCCGCAGCGTTGCGCGGTTCAGCGTGTCCGAGTCGCGGTAGTTCCGGCACTGCCTCCAGGTCAGGATCCCGAGCGCCGCGGGCACCGCGAGAAGGAGGCATGCCCGGGCCTGCGCGCCCACGGGAATCCTCACGACGATCCAGAGCAGCCCCCACGCGATCGGGACGAGGATGCCAATGCTTGCCAGATATTGGAAATGGTCCGCGACGAAGGAAAACAGGAACGGATAGACATTCACGAAGCCCAGGACCGGGAAAAGCGTTCCCGCGAAGAAGAGGAGGCCCGCCAGGGGCCCGCGCCGCCTTCGGGCGACCATCGCAAGCGCCGCCAGGAGGATCAGAATGCCCAGCAAATAGACATATTGCCCGGGCGCCCCCGCATCGATCGTCCAGCGCGGGTAGATGAACACGAGCCTGCCCGGGAAGATGAGCTTCCCCGCATAGAACACGACCACCCGTCCGGCGAGGATAACCCGCTGGAGCACGGAAAGCGAAAAATCGGCGCCCTCGGCCCCGATGAGTTTCCGTTCCGCCCACGCGGTGAAGAGACCGCAGGCCGCGCCGACGGCGAGCCAGGGAACAAGCGGCATGACATCGCGCCTCCAGCCGATGCGGCCGCGGCGCCACCAGAAGACAACAAGAAGGGCCGCGGGCAGCGTCGCCGTGACCGTCTTCGTCAGGAGGGCCAGGACAAACAGCCCCGACGCGAGGCAGTACAGACTCCTGCGGCGGGTCTGGTCAAAGCGGAGGTAAAGGAGCGCGGCCGCGAGGTAGAACACCGCCGAAAGCGTGTTCTTCTGCTCGGAGATCCAGGCGACCGATTCGACGCAGACGGGATGCAGGGCGAAGACGAGGCCCGCGAGCACGGCCGCGGGAAAGGAGAGCCTGCGCAGGACAAGGATCAGCAGCCAAGACGCCGCGGCGTGCAGCGCCGCGTTGGCGACGTGGTAGCCAAGGACCGAGTCTCCCCAGAGCCGGTGCTCCAGCCAGAAGGCGCTGTGGAGCACCGGATAGTACTGCTGGGTTGCCCCAACCTCGAACCAGATCCGCCAGAGCCCGTGGAGCGAGCGCAGCTTGAGCGGGGTCACATGGGCGTCGTCATCCCAGAGGAATCCGCCCCTCAGGGCCGGAAAGTAGGCGAACAGGACCGCGGCAAGGAGGAGGCCTGCCATGCCCACGGCATTGAAGTCCGCCCGGGCAGGCTCTGCGGGCCGGGCAACGGGAAGGGGCGCCACGGCGCCAATTCGGCATGATTGGGGAAAAAGCGTCAAGTGCCCGCTCAGCCGGCGTCTCCTGGCGGGCCAGGCTCCGCCAGGGTCCCACGGCGGAGTAGCAGCGATGTTAAAAACATAGTCATTTCTGCCATTTTTTAACGGTGCCGACGCGAATATCATCGCTGCTTCTCACCGGGTACCCGAAACTTACCAGCGAAAGCCCCCCAAATGACCGGTCCGCCGACCGCAACCCCCAGCCGATTTGAGCACGTACCGGTAGCCGTGTATCCAAGCAGCGCCGACGGCTCCCGCGCGGTCGCCCGCGAGATCGCGGCCCTCCTGCGTGCGAAGCGGCCGGGAAACCGGCCCGCGGTGCTCGGCTTGGCGACAGGCTCGACCCCGCTCAGCGTCTACGCGGAGCTCGTCCGGATGCACCGCGAGGAGGGCCTGAGCTTCGCGAATGCCATCACCTTCAACCTGGACGAGTACTACCCCATCCAGCCGTCGGACCCGCGGAGCTACCGGCACTTCATGAGGGAGCATCTGTTCGACCACATCGACATCGCGCCGGAAAACACCCACGTGCCGGACGGCACCGTGCCGGTCTCCTCGGTCGACGCGCACTGCCGCGACTACGAGGGGAGGATCCAGGCCGCGGGCGGGATCGATTTCCAGATCCTCGGGATCGGCCGGACGGGCCACATCGGGTTCAACGAGCCCGGCAGCGCCCGCCGCTCGCGCACGAGGGTGGTGAACCTCGACTCCATCACGCGGCGGGACGCGTCCGAGGACTTCGGGGGCGAGGAGAACACGCCGCGGCGCGCGATCACGATGGGCGTCAAGACCATCCTCGAGGCCCGCAGCATCGTCCTCATGGCATGGGGCCAGCACAAGGCCGGCATCGTCCGCGCGGCGACCGAGGGGCCGGTGACCCCGCAGGTGACCGCGTCCTTCCTGCAGGAGCATGACAACGTCCATTTCGTCGTCGATTCCGCGGCGGCGGGGGCCCTGACCCGACACCGCACGCCATGGCTCATCGGCGCCCTGGGCGACCAGGGGCTCGAATGGGACCCGGCAATGATGCGCCGCGCCATCATCTGGCTCTCGCAGCTGCGCGCGAAGGCCGTGCTCAAGCTCACCGACGACGACTACAACGAAGCGGGGCTCCAGGACCTGCTCCGCATCCACGGCTCGGCCTATGAGGTCAACCTGGCGGGATTCTACCAGCTCCAGCACACGATCACCGGCTGGCCCGGCGGCCGGGACCCCAAGCGGACGAAGCCCGGGGACGCGCCCGTGAGGCCGCTGCGCTCGCCTTCGGCCGGGACCTTTCCGAAGCGCATCCTCGTCGTCTCGCCGCATCCGGATGACGACGTGATCGGGATGGGCGGCACGCTCTGCCGGCTGGTCGAGCACGGGCACGAGGTTCACATCGCCTACCAGGTCTCGGGCTCGAACGCGGTCTCGGACGAGGCGCTCGCGCGCGATCTTCGCTTCGCGGGCGACGCCGGGCTGACGAGCCGGGAGACCGCGGAGAGGCTGCGGTCGCTGTTCGCAGCGTACGAGTCGGCCGGCTCGCTGCCGGAGACCCCGGAAACCGCCCACTGGAAGGGCCTCGTCCGCCGCCAGGAGGTGCTCGCGGCCGCCCGGGTCTGCGGGGTGCCGTCGGGCAGGCTCCATTTCCTGGACCTCCCGTTCTACCATACGAGCCCCGGGCGAAGGAGGCAGCTGGGCGAGAAGGATGTGGAGATCATGCGGGATCTCCTGGGCGCCGTGCGCCCCCACCTCATCTACGCGGCCGGCGACCTCGATGACCCGCATGGCACCCATAGGCTCTGCCTGCACGCCCTGCGCGACGCGCTGGCCCTCTCGTCGGGGGAGGCGTGGGTTCGAGAGTGCGAGCTCTGGCTCTACCGGGGCGCCTGGGCCGAGTGGTCCGCCGACGAGATCGACCTCGCGGTGCCGCTGAGCCCCCAGGAGGTGCTCCGGCGCCGGCGCGCGATCTTCTGCCACGAGACGCAGAAGGACATGGCGCTCTTCCTTGGCGACGACCGCCGCGAGTTCTGGCAGCGGTCGGAGGACCGCAGCAGGCGCCTCGCCGAGACCTACAACTCCCTTGGCCTTGCCGAGTACGAGGCGATCGAGGCCTTCAAGCGATATGCCCCAGAAGAATTCCTTCGCGACCTGCCTCTTTAGCGCGGCCGCGGCCCTCATGGCGCAGGCGGCCCACGCGGACGGCGTCCGCCAGCCCACCGACGTGATGCCCGCACCCGCGGAGGCGCGCGTCTCGGAAGGCCGAGTCCCGGTGGCCGGGGTCAGCCTGGTGGTCGCCTGGACAAGGCCGGCGGGCGGCCGGCTCCAGGCCGCGGTCGACCGATTGCAGTCCCGGTGGCTGGCCCGCATCGGCGCGGGTTCCTTTCCCGGCACGGAGTCGACGGGTCTCCAGCTCGCCATCGACTGCAGGGGTTCCGGGCCGCCGATCCCGTCGGAAGGCGACGACGAGTCCTACACCCTCGACATTGCCGGGTCGCGGGCGATGCTGCGCGCCCAGACCGACTTCGGGGCCATGCATGGCCTTGAAACCCTCCTCCAGCTCCTTCAGCGGGACCAGGCGGGGTGGTTCCTGCCGGTCGTCGCGATCAGGGACCAGCCGCGGTTCCCCTGGCGGGGGCTGATGATCGACGTCGCCCGGCGGTTTCAGCCGGTCCCGGTGATCGAGCGCAACCTCGACGCGATGGCGGTGGTCAAGCTCAACGTCCTGCACCTCCACCTCACGGACGACCAGGGGTTCCGCATCGAAAGCCTGAGCCACCCGGAGCTTCAGGGGAGGGGTTCCGACGGCCGGTACTTCACGCAGGCCGAGATCCGCGGGATCATCGCGTATGCCGCGGAGCGCGGCATACGGGTCGTCCCGGAATTCGACATCCCGGGCCACGCGACGAGCTGGGTCGTGTCGCACCCGGAGATTGCGAGCCTGCCTGGGCCCTACGGGATCGAGCGCCAGTGGGGCGTCTTCAACCCGGTGCTGGATCCCACGAACGAGGTGACCTATGCGCTGCTGGGCGATTTCCTGGGCGAGATGGCGGCCCTGTTTCCCGACCGGTTCATCCACATCGGCGGCGACGAGAACAACGGCGTGCAATGGAATGCGAACCCCCGGATCCAGGCGTTCATCCGCGAGCGGGGGCTGAAGGACAACGAGGGGCTCCACGCCTATTTCAACCAGAGGGTAGCCGCCATCCTGGCGAAAAGCGGCAAGCGCCTCGTCGGGTGGGACGAGATCCTCCACCCCGGCCTGCCGCTCGACTGCGTCATCGACTCGTGGCGCGGGACCGACGCCCTGGCCGCGGCCGCCTCGCTCGGGTACGATGGCATCCTTTCGAACGGTTACTACATCGACCTCGCCTACCCGGCCGCAGACCACTACCTCGCCGATCCGCTGCCGGCATTGTCGACCCTGACGGCGTCCCAGCGCGCCCACATCCTGGGCGGCGAGGCCACGATGTGGTCGGAATGGGTCACGCCCGAGACCATCGACTCCCGGATCTGGCCCCGCACGGCGGCGATCGCGGAGCGCCTGTGGTCGCCGGCCGGGGTCCGTGACATCCCCGACATGTACCGCAGGCTGGCGATCGTGAGCGCCGGGCTCGAGGAGGCAGGCGCCCTCCACGAGCGCAACCGCGACCTTATGATGCGCCACCTTGTCGGCGAGAACCTCGATGTCCCCGGCGTCGCCTCGCTTCGGACGCTCCTGGACCTGGTCGAGCCGGTGAAGCACTATAACCGCGGGCAGCAGCAGGTGTGGGGCAGCCAGCTCGTGCCGCTCGTCGGCATCGCGGACGCGGCGCGGCCCGAGAGCGGGCTCTCGCGGGAATTCGCGGACTCGGTGGATCGCCTGCTCTTCGCGCCCGGCGCAATCGACCGCTCCCTGGCCGGGCCGATCGGCGACCGCCTCAGGGAATGGGGCGCGGCCGCCAGGGAGGTCACCGGCGCGCTCGTGCCCGAATTCCCCGCTTTGAGGGAGGCCGAGGCGCCGGCCCGGGACCTGGCCGACGCCTGCGCCGTCGCCGCGGAGGCCCTTCGGGCAATCGCGGAGGGCACTCCCCTGAGCGCCGACAGGCTCGCGGCCAGCCTCGCCGCGCTGGACCGTTCGGCGGAAACCAACGGCTCCGCGACGGAGTTGCCCGTCCTCGGGCCCATTCGGCTGCTGGTCGCCGCGGCCGCGGCGCAGGGCGAGCGGCCGAAGCTTCCCGACGCCGGGTGGCGGGCGCGGGTCCTCTCGATCGCGTTCCCCCCTGCCCCGGCGGAGGCCGCCCGCTGACCCGGGCCGGATTTCAACGACGGAAACCCCAAAGATGCCCACCCAAGAAATCCCCGCCCCCAGCGATCCCGGAAGGTCCAGGGTTGCCTACAACCGCATGCTCCTGCTCGTCGCCGGCCTCGGCGGCCTCCTCTACGGGATCGACGTCGGCATCATCGCGGGCGCCTTTCCCTACCTGAAGGCGACCTCCGGCCTGGGCGCGGGCCAGCTCTCGTTCGTGGTCGCCGCCGTCCTCTTCGGGAGCGCGGTCTCCACCCTGGTCGCGGGCCTGCTCGCCGACTGGATGGGCCGCAGGAAAATGATGACGTTGGCCGGGCTGCTCTTCGTCGCCAGCATCCCGGTGATCGCCCTTTCGCGCGGGTACGAGCCGCTGCTCATCGGGCGGATCCTCCAGGGGGTCAGCGGCGGCCTCGTCGGCGTCGTCATCCCGCTCTACCTCGCGGAATGCCTGGGTTCAAAGAGCCGCGGCAAGGGCACCGGCGTCTTCCAGTGGATGCTGGTGCTTGGCTTCGTCATCGCGGCCATCGTCGCCCTCTATTTCAGCTACCGGGTGGACACCGTCGCGAAGCTGGGCGACGCGGCGAGGCTCTTCGCCGTGAAGGACTCGGCATGGCGCAGCATCTTCTGGGTGTCGCTGCCGCCGGGCATCCTGTTCGTGATCGGGAGCTTCATCGTGGCCGAGTCGCCGCGCTGGCTGTTCCTGCGGGGCCGCAAGGACGAGGCGCGGAGCGCCCTGCTTCGCTCGCGCGACGAGGGTCAGGCCGACCTGGAGCTCAGGGAGATGGAGGCGAACGCCGCGGCCGAGAAGTCGAAGGCCTCGGCGGGCGCAGGGGGCGCCAGGGAGCCCCTCCTCAGCCGCAAATACGTGATCCCGTTCATCCTCGCGTGCGTGATCCTCGCCTGCAACCAGGCGACCGGGATCAACTCCATCATCGGGTACAACGCCGACATCTTCATCCAGGGCGGCCTTTCTGACGTCCAGGCCCACTACGGGAACCTGCTTTTCACGCTCGTCAATTTCTTCGCGACTATGGTCGCGGTCCTTCTCGTGGACCGGAAGGGGCGCAAGTTTCTCCTGACCATCGGCACCGCGGGGATCATCGTCTCCCTCGTCGTCGTCGGGTTGCTCTTCCGCAGGACTGAAAGGCTCCGGGTCGACACGCGGGACGCCATCCAGGCGTCGGTCGGCCAGGGCCAGGACGCGAGGATCCTTTTCGACGCCGCCTCCGCGGACAGGCTTCTGGCCGCGTCCGGCGACGCCGGCAAGGCGCTCATGGGCAGGCGTTTGACATTGAGCGTGATCTACTCGTACGGCGGCTTCCGCTCGTCGACCGCGATCGTCCGCTCGGACGATCCGGGGGCGGCCCCGCTCGAGATCAACCGTGAAGGCGGCCTTCCCAGCGACCGCGTGAGCGCCTTCCTGACAAATCCCCTTGCCAGCCTGGACGAGGCCAGGACCGCGCCGCTGAGGATCGAGAACGCCCTCATCACGCCCGTTCCCAGCACGCGCAATGGCTGGCTGACCGCCTTCTTCACGTTCTGCTTCATGGCATTCTTCGCGATCGGCCCCGGCGTCGTCGTTTGGCTGGCGCTCTCCGAGCTGATGCCGACCCGGATCCGTTCGAACGGGATGAGCATCGCGCTCACGCTCAACCAGGCCGTCTCGACGACGATCGCGGCGATCTTCCTCCCCACGGTCGGCAAGTACGGCTACTCGACGATGTTCTTCCTGTTCGCCGGCTTCACGGTGATCTACTTCATCACGGCCGCCTTCTTCCTTCCCGAGACCAAGGGAAAGACCCTGGAGGAGATCGAGCAGCATTTCGAGAGGGCGTCCAGGCGGTCCTGATGGGCTGTTTTTTATCGATCGACCGGCCAGGTTCGCAATGATGCCACCCATGGGGCCGCCGATCCTCCGCACCGCCCTAAGCCGGATCTCCCCGCTCCTCGGGGCCGCCGCCCTCATCCTCCCCTCAACCACCATGTCCGCAAGCATCGCGCAGTCCACGTTCGGGATCATGCCGGATGGCACCGCCGTCGGCCTCTACACCCTCACCAATTCCAATGGCCTGGTCTGCAAGGCCATCACCTACGGGGCGGTGATCACCGAGCTGCATGTCCCCGATCGCGACGGGAAGCTCGGCGACGTCGTCCTGGGTTTCGACAACCTGCCCCAGTACATCAAGGAGAGCCCCTGCTTCGGCGCGGTGGTCGGCCGGGTCGCCAACCGGATCGCCAAGGGAAGGTTTGTCGTCGACGGCAGGACCTACTCCCTCGCGATCAACAATCCGCCCAACACCCTCCACGGCGGGATCCGGGGTTTCGACAAGGTCGTCTGGAAGGCCGAGGCCATGGAGGCGCCCGACGGCCCCGCGATCGTCTTCCACCACGTGAGTCCCGACGGCGACGAGGGGTTTCCGGGCGCGCTCAGCGTCCGGATGACCTACACCCTCACGAATGCGAACGAGCTCCGGATCGACTACGAGGCGACGACCGACAAGGCGACGCCCGTCAACCTGACCAACCACAGCTATTTCAACCTCGCCTGCGGGGGCGACGTGCTCGGCCAGGTGCTGCAGCTGAAGGCGAGGCAGTATACGCCGGTCGACGCCGGCCTGATCCCGACCGGGGCGATCGCCGATGTCGCGGGAGGGCCCCTCGATTTCACGAAGCCCAAGCCGATCGGCCGGGACATCCAGGCATTTTCCGGGTCCACGCACGGCTATGACCACAACTACGTGATCGACGGCGGCGGCCGGGGCCTGGTGCTCGCGGGTCGCGTGTTCGAGCCGGTCTCCGGGCGCGCGCTCGAGGTATCGACGGACCAGCCGGGCGTGCAGCTCTACACCAGCAACTCGTTCAACGGGACGCTCGTGGGCAAGTACGGGGCGGCCTATCCCCTCCATGCCGCGTTCTGCCTCGAGACCCAGCACTACCCCGATTCCGTGAATCAGCCGGGCTTCCCGTCGACGCTCCTGCGTCCCGGCGAGACGTTCCGAAGCACGACCCTCTATCGTTTCAGCGCGAAGTGACAGGCCGGGTCACGACCCGGCGGACCAGAGCCCGCACCCGAGCGCGGGCACCTCGAGGTCGGCCTCGACCTTCCGGGTCGCGGCCCGGCTGCCCGGCTGGACAAATCGGTCGTGGTCGGCGATCGGCCTCCAGTTCCCCCAGGCGGCGACCTCGCCGATCGAGATCGTGACATCGGCGTCCGTGGGGTTGATGGCGTACAGCAGCCGCTCCGCCCCCTTCGACAGATCCGCATTCAGCACGACGCCCAGCGGCTGGCCGCCGCCGTTGAAGAAACGGAAATAGCCCTCGGAGGGGCGGCTGAAATGCCGCAGGAGCCGTCCGCGCGGGCCCCTCCGGAACGCGATCCAGTCCGCAAAGTAGGCGTGCGTCGCCAGGTGGCGGTACATGCGCCGGTAGTCCAGCGCGTTGACGTCGCCGCGCATGTAGGTGTTGCCCAGGCCGCCCTTTGAGCGAAGGAAGTCCTGGCCCTCCGCCAGCATCGGGATCCCGACGGACATGAAGAGCACCGACGCCATGAGGTGCGTGCGCCGAACGTCGTTGGCCGTCGGGTTGGTCCCGTCAAACCCCGGGTTCTCCGTGATGGAGTCGAGCCACGTCCGGTCGTCGTGCGACTCGGTGTAGTTGACGGTCTGCGCCGGCCACTTGGCGAAATACCAGGGCGAGCCGCGCAGGAAGTACTCGAGGCGCTCCGCGGGTCCCGAGCCCCGCAGGTATTCCTTCAGGAAATTCCGGAACCCGTCGTTCCAGGAGGCCCAGCCGGTGTCGCGCAGCGCCCCCGCGATGTGCCCGCGGAAGCTCCAGGGCTCGGCGATCAGGATCACGCCGGGCTTCACCCGCTTGAGCGCCGCCTCGATGTCCCTGAGCACGTCCATCCCCAGGAGCTCCGCGAGGTCGAACCTGAACCCGTCGATCCCGTAGGCCTGGATCATGTGGATGCAGCTGTCGATGATCAGCCTCTTGGCCATCGCCGCGCTGGCGCGGACATCGTTTCCGCAGCCGCTCCAGTTGGCCAGGTTGCCCGCCGAGTCCTGCTCGAAATAGTAGAGCCGGTCGATGTTGAGGAGATGCGGGGGATCGCCCACGTGGTTGTAGACGACGTCGAGGATGACCGCGATCCCGCGGTCGTGAAGCGCCTTCACGAGCTGCTGGAGCTCCCGGACGCCCGAGGCCTCGGCCGGCGAAAGCGAGTAGCTGCTCTCCGGGGCGAAGTAGGCGTTCGTCATGTAGCCCCAGTGGTATTCCTCGGTCGTCTTGTTATCGAACTCCTGCACGGGCTGGAGCTCGACGCAGTTGACCCCGAGGTGGTGCAGGTAGAAATCGGGGCTCTCGACCCACTTTAGGAGGCCGGCAAACCCGCGCCGCTCCGCGGCGGCCGCCTTCACCGGCGCCTTGGCGGTAAGGTCGCGCACGTGCGCCTCGGTTACGACGAGGTCCTGCCAGGCGGGCGTCCGGAATTCCGTGTCTCCGCGCCCCACCCAGTCCCGGTCGAGCACGATGCCCGGGCCGCCGCGGTCGACCGTCGCGAGGGCGTACGGGTCGAGGACGTCCGTTTTCGAGACGTGGCTGCCCGTCCCCTCGTCCACCGCCTCGATCGTGTACCAGTAGAACCAGCCGTGAAGGCTGCGGTCGAGCTCGACCTCCCAGGCGCCCGCGGCCCCGTGCGCGTCCCCCCTCCTCGCGAGGGGAAAGGAGGCCGCCGTCCTTTTCTCCGCGAGGTCGTGGCAGGCGTGGACGGTCACCGATTCCGCCCTGGGCGCGAAGATCCGGAAGACGGTCGACTTCCCGGAGATGAGCGCACCGAGCGGCAGGTCCGTCCCAAGGTCGAAGAAGAACTCGCCCGGCCGGAGCGGCGACGGGGCGCTGGTGAGGTCCGCGCCCGATGCCACCGACCACGCGCCGGCGAGATCCAGGGCGGCCCCGAGCTCGAAACGCCACAGGTGCGCCCCCGTGCGGCCGCCATCGATGAATCGGTTGACGTTCCCCGAGTCGTCCCGGACGCAGTTGGGCGCGTCATCCAGCGGGTGAAGCCACAGGTTCTCCCCCGTGACAAACTTGAACCGGTTGTCCTGGCCGTCGATCACCTTGGCGGCGGGCCCCGTCCACATGAAGACGGGCTCGCCGTCCAGTTCCGCGAGCTTCAGGCGCCAGGCCTCGTCGCCCACGGCCGCCTGCCACCCGTTGAATCGGCCCGCAAGGTACACGCGGTCGACCGCGGGATCGACGCCGGAGCCGCGCCGCACCGGAAGCGCGAACGCCAGGGTGTCGGGCTCCCGCCGGAAATACCGGTAGGTCTTCGCCGCCGTCAGGTCGGGCGCCTTCCCGAACCGGGTCACCTCGACCCCGCCGGAGAGCGCGATCGCCGGCGGCGCCGGCTGGTCCCAGTTCCGGTCAAACTCCACGATCCCCGACGAGAGGGAATCGAGCCATGCGCGCACGAGGCGTGGGGCGGGTTCGGTCATTGCGCGTAGTAGAGCACAGAGCGTACCTGTTGCCCTGGCGTTCCGGCAAGCGCGGTGCGCGGAATTGGGGCGAAAAAATGCGGACGACACGGCCGCCCGGGTTTGGTAGTGTATGCGCCTCCAACAGGCCCCCTCCCATGAGAATGACCCACGCCCACATGTATTCCCGGTTCCTTGCGAGCGACCCGGCGTGGAATGGCCGGTTCTTCACCGGGGTCCTCACCACGGGAATCTACTGCCTTCCCTCGTGCAAGGCGCGCAAGCCGAGATCCGAGAACGTCCGGTTCTTTGACTCGTGCGTCGCCGCGCGCGCGGCCGGCCTCAGGCCCTGCCTCAAGTGCCATCCCGACGACTTTGCCCGCGGAGCGGATCCCGTGCTCGAGTCCATCGAGACGCTCGTGGACGAGGTGCGCGCGAACCCCGGGCGCTTCAAGGACGCCCGGTCGGTTGTGCGCCGGTCGGGATTTGGCACGACGCGCTGCTTTGAGCTTTTCCGGCAGCATTTCCACGCCACGCCGGCCGACCTGCTCCTGCGGGCGAAGATCGACGCGGCGAGGCGCCTGCTCATCGTCCGCGACGCCCCCCTCACCGACGTCGCCCTTGAGGCCGGCTTCGAGTCGATCTCGGTGTTTCATGAGCACTTCCGCTCGGCCAACGGAATGACTCCCGCGGCCTACCGCGGCCTCCGCGCGGACGGGGGATTCGCGGTGGACCTGCCGCCGGGCTATCCCCTCCCCCACCTCCTCCGGACGCTCGGGCGGGATCCGCAGAGCGTGACGGAGCGCCTCACCGGCCCGGTCTACGAGACCGCGGCGGACCTCGACGGGACGCCGGCGCTCTTGAGGATCCATTTTGCGGACGGCAGCGCCGCCGTCTCCCTGGACGCCGCGGCCGGGATCGGCACAGGCCAGCGGATAGCCGCGCACCGGCATGTCGTGGGACTCCTGGGGCTGGACCAGGACGCGGCGGCGTTTGCCCGCCTCGCCCGGCGCCTCGGCGTGGCCAGGCTCGTCTCGGGCCGGGCGGGCCTGCGCCTGAGCCGGACGCCGGGGGCGTGGGACGGCCTCCTGTGGTCGATCATCGGCCAGCAGATCAACCTCCGCTTTGCATGCGTGCTCAAGCGCCGGCTCGTCGAGAACCTCGGGACGCCCCTCAAGGGCGGCCTGTTCTCGCTTCCCGCGCCGGCGGCCATCGCCCGCCTCGAGCCGGCCGGCCTTCGCCGCTGGCAGTATTCAAGCAAGAAGGCGGAGTACCTCATCGGCGCCGCCCGGCTCATTGCCGAGGGCAAGCTCGACCTCGCTGCGCTGCACTCCATGTCCGCGACCCGCGCGGAGCGCACCCTGCTCGCCGTGCGCGGCCTCGGCCCGTGGTCGGTCAACTACCTGATGATGCGCTCCCTCGGCCTTGCCGACTGCGTGCCCATCGGCGACACCGGCGTCACGAGCGGCCTCCGGACCCTGTTCAAGCTCGAGGAGCGCCCCGACGCGGATGCCACGCGGCGCCTCATGTCCGTTTTCTCACCGCACCGGAGCCTGGCAACCGCCCACCTCTGGCAGATCAACAAGCCCGCACCATGACCAACCTCCCCACCTACCATTGCACCCAGTTCAAAACCCCGATGGGCGTGTTCGCCCTCGCGGTCGATTCCGCCGGCGCCGTCGCGGCCGCCGCGTTCGGTGGCGAAGGGGCGCTCCGCGGCCGGCTGCGCGGTGCGCGGCTTATCCGCGACCCGCGCAGGACCGACGCTGCGCGAAAACAGGTCGAGTCATGGATCAGCGGCAAGAGCCGTGATTTCTCGATCGGGATTTCCCCGGGGGGAACGCCGTTCCAGCGCCGCGTCTGGAGCGCGCTGCGCAGGATCCCCTACGGCGAAACCCGCTCCTACGGCGACGTGGCGCGGGAAGTCAGGAGCTCGCCGCGCGCGGTCGGGCGCGCGAACGCGACCAACCCCGTCTGCCTCATCATCCCGTGCCACCGCGTGATCGGTTCCGACGGCTCGCTCACCGGGTACGCGTTTGGCGAGGACACGAAGCGGAGCCTCCTCGCTCTTGAGCGGGGGTAGCGGGCGGCCGTTTCAACGGCCCGCGGCCTTGCGGACCGCGGCAATGAATGCCTTCAGCTTGGCGTGATCCTTCACGCCCGGCGCGGACTCTACGCCGCTGTTCACGTCGAGGAAGCGCGCCTTCGTCTTCGCGAGCGCCTCGCCTACATTCTCGGGGTTGAGCCCGCCGGAGAGGATCCAGGTTTTGCCGGGCTGCCGCTGGCGGTGCCTCCTGAACTTCGTCCAGTCGCCCGTCCTTCCGGTTCCGCCAAACAGGGTCGGGTCGAACGTGTCGAGCAGGATTCCCCGCGACAACCCCAGCAGGCTCGCGGGGACGTCCGCCTCCGGCGGCAGCCTTGGGGCGAGCCAAAGGGCCTCGGCGCCCACCGCATGCGTCCAGGCCTCGATCCTCGAAAGCGGAAGGTCGTGACGAAAGTGGACCTGGAAGTGCTTGAATCCCGCCTCCCGCATCGCCAGGAGCGCCCCGGGGGTCGGCTCCACGGTCACGGCAACCTTGTCCCTCGCGGGAAGCAGCCCCGCCATCGCGCGGTACCGCGCGATCGGGACGTAGCGCGGGGATTTGGGATAGAGGACAAACCCGAGGTAATCCACGCCGCAGGCGTCGGCAAAGGCCGCGTCCACGAGGGACGTCAGGCCGCAGACCTTTACCTGGATTCCGTCGATCATGGCGTCTGCGGCCCCTATTTGAACGCGTTCACGGCATCGATGACGGCGCTCACCTGGTCATCGGAGAGCTCCGGATAGATCGGCAGGCTCACGCAGGTCTCCGCGGCGCGCTCGGCCACGGGGAAGGACCCCTTCCCGAGCCCCATCCCGGCGAAGCACCGCTGGAGGTGGAAGGGAACCGGATAGATGAGATCGGCCCCGACGCCGCTTGCGGCCAGGTGCTCGCGCAGCGCGTCGCGCCGCGGATGCGTGATCGTGAACTGATGGTAGACCGACTCCCCGTGCGCGGGCACAGCCGGGAGGCGCGCCTCCTCGAGGCGGATTCCCCCGAGATAGCTCCGCGCGATCGACCGGCGCCGCTCGGTCCACGAGGACAGATGCGGCAGCTTGGTGTTGAGCACCGCCGCCTGGAATCCCTCCATCCGGAAGTTGCCACCGACGATCGAGTGATGGTAGCGCTGCTCCATCCCGTGGACCCGTATCAGCCTCGCCCTGGCGGCCACGTCGGCCCTGCGCGACACGAGCGCGCCGGCCTCGCCGCAGGCGCCGAGGTTCTTCGTCGGGTAGAAGCTGAAGGTCCCGGCGTCGCCGATGAGCCCCAGCGGCGCGCCCTTGTAGCGGGCGCCGACCGCCTGCGCGCAATCCTCGATGACGAACAGGCCGTGCCTCCGCGCGATCGCCATGATCTCGTCCATCCTGGCCGGCAGGCCGAACAGGTGCACGGGGATCACCCCCCTTGTCCGCGGCGTGATCGCCGCCTCGAAAGCCGCGGGGTCGAGGTTGAAGGTGCCCTCCTCGATGTCGGCGAACACGGGCTTCGCCCCGACGTAAATGGGGCCCCATGCCGTTGCGATGAAGGAGAATGGCGGGACAATCACCTCGTCGCCCGGCCCGAACCCGGCGATCATGCACGCGACGTGCAGGGGCGACGTGCCGCTGTTCATGCCGACCGCGGACGGGTATCCGAGCAACGCCGCGAAGTTCCTCTCGAAGTCATCCACATCCTTCCCGAGGCAGAAACGCGTGGCGTCGTAGGTCGCCGCGAGGGCCGCCAGCGCCTCCGCCCGAAGCGCCCGGTGCTGGGGGCCAAGGTCGAGGAAGGGAACTTTCATGGGAGCGACTTTACCAGCTCCGCCACGAGCTCGTCGATCCCGGGCGTCGGGGCCTCAAAATCGACGCTGAGCCCCGCCCCGCGCATCATCTCGCTGGTCTGGGGCCCGATGCTCCCGTTGAGCGGCCTTCTGGCGTCCGGGCCAAGCCTGAGGCTGGCGCCCTGCTCGACGAAGCACTGGGCCGACGATGAGCTCGCGAACAGGACCGCGTCGGCGCCCTTCTCCCGGAATTCCGCGGCGACGGGATCGGCGGACAGGTCCACCGCCTCGGTCTTGTAGACCTGGAGGCAGTCGACCATGGCGCGGGCCTCCTCGAGCCTCTTCACCAGGATGTCGCGGTTGAGGTTGCCCGTGATGACCAGAACCTTCGCGCTGTCCATGCTGCCGGTGGCGACCAGCTCCTCGGCAAGCGCCTCGGCCGTGGCCTTCTTCGGCCGGACCTCGACCTTGAGGTGCAGGTCGGCGGCGGCCTTGGCCGTGGCGTCCCCGATGCACGCGATCCGGATCAGGCCCAGCGAGCGGATGTCGTCGAAGATCCGGAGGAATTCGCCGAAAAAGTGGTGGACGCCGTTCGCGCTCGTGAAGACAAGCCAGTCGTAGGCGCCGAACTCCAGCATCACGTCGGCCAGCGTCTGCTTGGAGACCTCCCCGGAGATGCGCAGGACCGGGAGCTCGACCACCTCGGCGCCAAGCGACGCCAGCCTCGCGGCCAGCTCGGACGCCTGGTCCCGCGTGCGCGTGACCACGATGCGTCGTCCCGAGAGCGGGTGTTTTCCAGGTTCTGACATGGCGATCGGGGGCCGCCTACGGGAGCCCGAACCGGCGGAGGATCCGCTCCGCCGCGGCGGCAGGCGAGGAGAGGTCGGCCTCCCCGATCGGCGTTGTCCTCAGGCCGACGGACTCGTGGAAGAAATAGAGCGTGTCGGCCGTCGCATAGGCGCCCAGCGCCGTGTGGCAGCCGCCGCCGAGCGCAATCTGGATCGCCCGCTCAAGCCCCATTCCACGGGCTGTCGGCCCGTCGAGGATCCCCGCGAACCGGGATTCGTCCGCCGTCCGGCACTGGATCGCGAGCGCGCCCTGGCCCACCGCAGGCACCATGCTCCCGAAGTCCAGCGGGTGGAACACGACCCCAGGCCAGGACCCTATTCCGAGCCGCCTGAGCCCCGCGGCGGCGAGGATCGTCGCGTCGGCGATGCGAAGGTCGGCGATCTTCCTGAGCCGCGTGTCCACGTTGCCACGGATCTCCACGAACCCGAGGTTGGGGAAAAGCATCGCGGCCTGGTGCCGGCGACGCGGGCTGCCGGTCGCTATCGTCCCCGGCGAATCCACGCCCGCCCGGAGGATGAGCACGTCCCTGGGATCCTCCCGGGGCAGGTAGCCCGCGGTCGAGAGCCCCGCCACCGATTCGCCGGGCAGGTCCTTCGCGCTGTGGACCGCCGCATCCGCGTCGCCCCTGAGGAGGGCCGCCTCCAGCTCGCGGGTGAAAAGCCCTTTGCCGCCCTTTTCCTCGAGCGACCATTCGGCCTGGCGGTCGCCCGTCGTGACGACCTCGAGGAGCTCGCACTCGGCGCCGAGGTGCTTGCGCAGGTGCGCCGCGGCGCATTCCGCCTGTGCAATCGCAAGCGGGCTCCTTCGGGTCGCGAGGACGAGTTTGTTTCCCATGCTCGGGCGCCCCCGCCATCCGGCGGAGCCGGGGCGATCAGTACGCGGCCTGGACGCCTTTCAGGTTCTTCTTCGACATCCAGGGCATCATGCCGCGAAGCCGCTGGCCGACCTTCTCGATCCTGTGGGAGGCGCCCTTCTTGAGGAGCCTGTTGTACTTCTTGAGGCCGCCCTTGTATTCGGCGACCCATTGCCGGGTGAACTTCCCCGACTGGATCTCCGAAAGGATCTTCCTCATCTCGCGCTTCGTGGCGGCGTTGACGACCCGGGGCCCGCGCGTGAGGTCGCCGTACTTCGCAGTCTCGGAGACGGAGAACCGCATGCCGGCGATCCCGCTCTCATACATGAGGTCGCAGATGAGCTTCAGCTCGTGGAGGCACTCGAAGTAGGCCATCTCCGGCTGGTAACCCGCCTCGACCAGCGTCTCGAACCCGGCCTGGACGAGCGCGCTGGCGCCCCCGCAGAGGACCGCCTGCTCGCCGAAGAGATCGGTCTCGGTCTCCTCCTTGAAGGTGGTCTGGAGGACGCCGGCCCGGGTCGAGCCGATGCCCTTGGCCCACGCAAGCGCCTGGCGCCTTGCCGTCCTCGAGCGATCCTGGAAGACCGCGACCAGCGCAGGCATGCCCTTGCCCTCGACGTAGAGCCTGCGGACGAGGTGCCCGGGGCCCTTGGGCGCCACCATGATGACATCGATGTCCTTGTGAGGGCGGATGAGCCCGAAATGGATGGCTAGCCCGTGACTGAAGATGAGGGTCTTTCCCTTCGAGAGGTTCGGAAGGATGTCCTTCTTGTAGACGGCCGCCTGCTTCATGTCCGGAAGCCCCACCAGGATCACGTCGGCGCGACGAACGGCCTCGGCGGTGGCGACCACCTCGAATCCATGCTGCTTCGCGACCCTACGCGACTTGGAGCCCGGGTAAAGGCCGATGATGACCTTGCATCCGCTGTCCTTCAGGTTGAGCGCGTGCGCATGCCCCTGGGATCCGTATCCGAGCACGGCGAGCGTCTTGTTCTTGAATACGCCGAGGTCGGCGTCCTTGTCGGTGTAGACTTTGGCGGGCATGGTAAAGCTGGATGCGGACCGGGAGGCGCGTCACCGCTTGAGGGCAAGCCGCCCCGTCCGGGCGATTTCGAGTATGCCGAACGGCTCGAGAAGCCCGAGGAAGGCGCTCACCTTCTCCTCGTCGCCGGTCACCTCGATGATGAGGGTGTCCTGCGCAAGGTTGGCTATCCTCGCGCGGAAGATCTCCTTGATCTGGAGGATCTCCGGACGCGTCTTCGCGTCGGCGCGCACCTTGACGAGGACCAGCTCGCGCGCGATTGTCTGGCCGTCCTTGAAGTCCATGACCTCGACGACGTTCACGAGCTTGCGCAGCTGCTTGGTGCAGAGGTCGAGCGCGGCGTCGTCCCCCTTCAGCACGATCGTTATCCTTGAAAGCGAGGCGTCGTGGGTCGGCGCGACGTTGAGCGAGTCGATGTTGAAGCCGCGCCCGGAGATCATGCCCGCGACGCGGGCCAGGACCCCGAACTTGTTCTCAACGAGGACTGAGATCGTGTGTCGCATGATGTGTTTGTGGGCGGGTGGGCCGCGGGCCAAACCCAGTGGACGGCGGGTCCAAAGGTCAACCAAGCCTGGCCTCAAAAGGGAAGCATAAACGGTCGGAAGGGCGGCCGCCGGACGGCGCGAAATCCGGATGCCCGGCCGGCTCTTGCCAACCGCGCGCAACACTGAATCTTCTACTGAAGATGCCCCACCCCCGAACGGATCCCCGCTTCATCGTCGCCCTTGCCCTCGCTTTCGCGCCCGCCGCGCTTGGCGCGGCATCGGGCGCGGCGGGCGGCGTCACGGTCGACGGCCCCGCGGGCGCGCGGCTCCGCATCGAGGCCCTCGATCCCCACGTCGTCCGGATCTGGCTCAAGCCCTCGGGCGATTTTGAACGGCAGCCGTCGCTCGCGATGGAGACGGCGCCGGCCGCGCGATCTCCCGTCGCGCGGGCCGACAGCGGCGACGAGGTCGCCGTGGAGACCGGCGCCCTCACCGTGACCGTGAACCGCGGCACGCTGGCCTTCGGCGTCCGCGCAAGCGGCGGCGGCCCGGCCCTCCTGGCCGATGCGCGCATCGCCGCGCACGGGGCCGGCGGCCCCTGGACGCTCACGGACGCTCTGGCGCCCTCCGAGCGGCTCTTCGGCCTCGGCCAGGACAACCACAACAACGGGCGCCTCGACCGCCGTGGCGTCGTTCGCGACCTCTGGGCAGGCCAGCAGATCAACTCCGGCAATGTCACCGCGCAGTACCCGGTGCCTTTTCTCCTGAGCACGGGACGGGACGGCCATGCCTACGGCATTTTCTTCGACAACGTCCATCGGCTCCTCTTCGACCTCGGAAAGACGCAGGCCGACCAACTCCGTCTCGACTCCGACGGGGGCGAGATCGACTTCTACGTGATCGACGGGCCGCGACTGGCGGACGTGATCGAGCGCTACACGGGACTCACCGGCCGTCCCTCGCTGCCGCCGCTCTGGGCTCTTGGCTACTGGCAGAGCAAGTGCACCTACTACGACTGGGACGCGCTCGACGAGGCCTACCACCAGCTGACGGCCCGCGGATTCCCGGTCGACGTCATGGTGATCGACGCGGACTGGCCCGAGGTGGTCACCGACTATGTCTGGGCCAAGCGCTGGATCGACACCGGCCACGGCCTCAGCCCGGCGGAAAAGATAGCCGCCTACGCCAGGAAGGGCGTCAGGATCGTCGTTTCGCAGTCGGGACCGATGATCCAGGAGGCTTCGCCCACGTTTGCGCCCGGCTGGGCGATGGGTGTCTTCGCGACGGACGGCAAGGGCAACCCCGTCGAGGCCGGCTACTACGGGGGCAAGCTCCTCGACTTCACCCACCCGAGGATCAACGAATGGCTGTGGCCGCAAACCCGCAGGCTGAACGAGCAGGGCGTCGCCGGCTGGTGGCTCGACCTCGACGAGCCCGAGGGCGAGCCTCCCCAGACGCACTACTACGCGGGCGGGCCGCCGGACATCCACAACGAGTATTCGCTGCTGTGCACGCTGAGCTTCGAGGGGGTCCAGCTTTCGGTGCATCCGCAGCAGCGGCCCTTCATCCTCTCCCGCGCCGGCCCCGCCGGCTTCCAGCGTCACCACGCGGCGGTATGGACGGGCGACATCTACAGCGACTATGCGACGTACCGCGCCCATCCGCCCGAGATGCTCAACTCCGGCCTGTCGGGTCTCGCCTACTGGACCTGCGACACGGGGGGCTTTCTGACGGGATACTACAAGGACGACCAGCTCGGCGCGCACGCGCGCCTTTATGAGCGCTGGATGCAGTTCTCCGCCTTCAGCCCGATCACGCGCGCCCACAAGGCGGGCGGCGCGCCCGAGCCGTACGCCTTCGGCCCCGCGACGGAACAGGGCACGAAGCACTACCTGCAGCAGCGCTACCGCCTGCTTCCCTATATCTACTCCTACGCCTGGGAAGCCAGCCGGAAGGGACTGCCCATCGTGCGGCCCATGGCCCTCGAGTTCCCGGACGATGCCGCCGCCGTGGCGACGCCAGGGGACCAGTACCTTTTCGGCCGCGAACTGCTCGTCGCTCCGGTCCTTTTCGAGGGCCAGTCCAACCGCAAGGTCTATTTCCCCCCGGGGACCTGGATCGACTGGGACTACGGCTATGACTACGCCGGCGGCCGCGACTGGGTCGTGGCCGCGCCGCAGAACCGCATACCCGTCGCCGTCCGGGCCGGCGCCATCATCCCGATGGCGCCCGACATGAAAAACACCGCGGAAAAGCCGTGGGACCCCCTCACGCTCGAGGTCTTTCCGTCGGGCAAGTCGGAGTTCACCCTCTACAGCGACGACGGCCGGACCTTCGCCTATGAAAAGGGCGAGTCCACGACGACGCGCTTTGCCTGCGACGACTCCGGCGGAGGCATCCGCCTCACGATCGCGGAGTCGAACAAGCGGTTCACGCCGCGCGAGTATCGCGCCCGATTCCACCTGCGGGAGGCGCCCGTCGCGGTCGCCGTCGACGGCGAAAGGCTCGCGACCGGAGGATGGTCCTGGGATGCGCAGGAGCGCGTGCTCTCGGTTTCGATCGCGGCCGGCCGGGCGACCGACCATGCCCTCACGGTCGAGCTCGACGGCCACCCGCTCCCCGCCCGGCTCGCGCCGACCCTGGCCGCAGTCGCGATCGACACGACGGGGGAGGCCGCCGGCTCCGGTGGCGAGCCCACGCCCCACTTCTTCCCGGCGCCCGCCCTGCCTGCGGTCATAAAGGCCAGCAACTATGACAACGGCGGGGAGGGCATCGCGTTCCACTCCACGCGCCCGGCGCCCGCAAACAGGCTGTACCGCGACGACGACTTCGGGCTCGCCCCGACCTCCGACGCGGGGGGCGGATACGCGCTCACCGGCCTCAAGGCGGGCGAATGGGCGCGCTACACGATCGACTGCGGCAACGGGGGGTACTTTGACGTTTCGGTGCGGGCCGCGAGCGCGCGTGGCGGCGGCCGCATCCGGCTCGTCGCGCTCGACCAGACCCTCGCGACGGTCGAGGTGCCCGCGACGGGCGGAGCCGACGCCTTCAGGGACTTCAGGTTTCCGGGCGTCTATCTCAACCCCGGCGAGCTGGCGCTCCTGGTCTACGTCGAGGCGCAGGGCGCCGCCCTGAACACGATCAGCATCGAGCCCGCAGCCGTGAGCCCGTCGACCTACCCGGCGGCGCTCGCGTTTCGCCGCGGCGTCGCCGACGTGACGGGACGGGGGGAGGCCGGCCATGAGCTTGGCTACATCCGCAACCTCGGCCGCGCCGGCAGCAGCGTCACCTTCGGCGTGAGCGGGGGCTCCGGCGGTCCCCGGAACGTGCGCCTGCATTATTCCAGCAGCCAGGCCGGCCCCGTCGCGATCACGCTGGCGGTAGGAAATGGGGCCCCGGTGAAGCTGCCGGTGGCTCCCACCGCCGGGGCATGGAGGCTCCTCGACGTGCCGGTCACTCTCGAGGCCGGGGCCAACAGGATCCAGATCGAGGGACACGAGGAGGGCTGGAACTCGATCCAGCTCGCCCAGATCGAGGTCCTCCCGAGGTGAATCCCGCCGTCCGCGGCACGTTCGTTGGGACAATCCCTTCTCCATGAGCCCCATCCCTTCACCACGCCGAGTCGCCCTGGCCGCGGTCCTCGGGGCGTTCCTGCTCTCGGGATGCGCCAACATCCTCAAGCAGTATTACGAGTCCACCCCGGCGTCCCCGGGCGCGGCGTTGGCGCCCTTTTCCGGCACAACCCAGGTGTACGTCTCGGCCGACCTCGCGATCGACAGCGCCGGGCTTTCGAGGAACGGATTCGCGCAGATCGGCGTCGTCTCCTTCAAGACGAGCGGCCACGTTGCGTTTGAGGAGATCCAGGACCTGGCCAGGGAGGTCGGCGCCGACGTCGTCGTATGCTCAAAGATCTCGGTGGCTTCCCACAGGGCCGTGATGCCCTTTGACCCCGTCAAGGGAGCAACTTCGGACGGCCCAAATCCCTACGTGCACGTGGAGGGGAGCATCACCCTGTTCAGCGGAAACTACGGCGGAACGGCGTCGGCAGGGGGCCCGGGGATGGATTTCAAGGGGAGCGTCACGTCCAGCGGCATTCCGGGCGTCTCCGCCGAGGATATGAAGTCCATCGACTCGGAGCGATTCGAGTTTACCGCGACCTTCTGGAGGAAGACCCGGAAGAGCCCGGGGCCATGATGTCCCGGAGGGGGGTTGATGGAAAAAGCGCCCGCCGGACTGCTGAAGGCTGGCATTATTGGGTTTCGACCCGTAGGCCGTTGCCGCAATGTCCCGGTTATCCCCGCCGCGCCAGGCCCTCCTCGTCTTGGCTTGCGCCATGCTGGCAATCCCAATGTCCGCCGGCGTCATGCTTTCGGAATCCGTCAAGGAGGTTCCACTCGATGCCCCGGCCACGGGGCCGCACCGGGTCCGGGAGACCCTGACGGCGTCGGAGCTCGCCGAGCCGCTCAGGTTCGTCGTGAGCCTGAGGATGAGGGATCTTGTCGACCTCGAGGCCCGGATCTCCTCCTCGCAGCTCGTCCCGCGGGCGGAGCTGGAGCAAACCTACCTGCCCCTCAAGGCCGACTATGACCGCGTGTCGGCGTGGCTCGTCGCCCAGGGATTCGCGCTCACGCTAACCGACCGGAACCACACGAACCTGTTCGCCCGGGGGAGCATCGCCCAAGCATCCGCTACCTTCGGCGTCGCGTTTGCCCGGGTTTCCACGGGCGATGGCGAATTCAGCTCGGCGGTGACGGCGCCTTCGATTCCCGCGGAGTTCGCCGCGGTGGTCGTCGGCATCGAGGGCCTCCAGCCCCATATCAGGATGCACGTCCCGAGGCTCCAGCGTGACGAGGCATCCAACGTCGGGGGACGAATCACCCCCTCCTCCGTCGCCGCGGCCTACACCGTCCCCGGAAGCCTCACTGGCGCCGGCCAGACCATCGCGGTCATCATGGCAGCGACACCGGCCACGACGGACCTCACGGCATTCTGGGGGAGCGCGGGGATCAACGACAGCCTGGCGAACTATACCCTCGTCACCGTCCTTGGGGGGCCCACCACCGCCAGCCAGACGTCCGCCATCAACGAGGCCACCCTCGACGCCGAATGGGCATCCGGGATGGCGCCCGGCGCGCAGATCCGGTTCTACGCCGTCCCGGAACTCAGCCTTCAGGACTTCATCGCCGCCTGCGCCCAGATCATCGACGACGGATCGGCGAAGATCGTCACCTACAGTGCCGCCGGCCCGGAAAACCAGGTGCCTGGCTCCGGCCTGACGATCTGCTCGCAGACGCTCGCCGAGCTGGCCGCTGCTGGCATCACCGTCTTCGCGAGCTCGGGCGACGGCGGCTCAAACCCGAATCAGGACGTCACCGGGCCGAACGGCTACAGCGCCTCAAATCCGCTCACGGTCTCCTACCCGGCGAGCGACCCGAACGTGACCGGGGTCGGGGGTACCACGATGTCGGTGGACTCGGCCTGGGACGACACCGGCGAAACCGCCTGGTCGCAGATCGGCAGCGGGACCGCGAATCCCCCGGCCACCGGAGGCGGCGTCAGCGGCTTCTTCCCGCGCCCGTCGTGGCAGGCGGGTCCCGGAGTGCCGGCCGGAGGCACCCGCTGCGTGCCGGACATCTCGGCGATGGCCGCCACCAGCCCGCCGGTTGGGTACACGGGGGCGTACGTCGTGGTCGGCGGGGCGCCAAACGGCCTCATCGGCACCAGCGTCGCGTCGCCGATCTGGGCCGGCATCACCGCGCTCATCAAGCAGGCGCGGGCCACCCAGGGGCTTTCCGAGATCGGACTCCTCGGGCCGGGCCTCTATCCCCTCATCGGATCGAATGCCTTCACCGACATCACTTCGGGCACGAACGGCGCCTACGACGCCGGCCCCGGCTACGACCTTTGCACGGGGATCGGCACACCCAACGTCGCCAACCTGATTACCCAATCCGAGGCGGAGGTCTTTTTCATTCCCCCGCCCTCCGTTCCCATCAATGCGGGCTCAGGCGTGACGATGAGCGCCACGTCCCAGCTGACCTCGACCTACCAGTGGCAGCTGAACGGCGTGAACGTCCCGGGAGCCACCAGCGCGACCTATTCCATCCCGGAGGCGGGCGCGGACGACAACGGGAACTATGACGTGGTCGTCACCAACTCCCTGGGAACGTTCACCTACGACATCGGCCCCCTGACCACGATCTCCGACGCGCGGATCATCAATCTCTCCGCCCGGGCGGACGTCCAGATGGGCTCAAACATCCTCATCGCGGGGTTTGTCGTCGCGGGAACCGGCCAGAAATCCATGCTGGTCCGCGGCGTCGGGCCCGCCCTCGCCCAGTTCGGGGTGTCGGGGTACCTCGCCGCGCCTGACCTGACCCTGTTCAATTCGAGCGGTGCGGCCCTTGCCACAAACCTCGCCTGGGGAGGAGGGGCGCCGCTGGCCGCCGCTATGGCGGACGTGGGCGCCTTCTCGCTCCCTGCAAACTCCCTGGATACCGCCCTCCTCGTGTCCCTCCCCGTCGGGTCATACACGGCGCAGGTTGCCGGCTCGGGAAACTCGACGGGCGTCGCCCTGGCGGAACTCTACGACGCCGACACCGGGACGCCAACCTCGCGGCTGATCAACATCTCGGCCCGCGCCGATGTGCAGACGGGCCCCAACATCCTCATCGCGGGTTTTGTCGTCGCCGCCGGCCCGACCGGCGCGGACGAGACCGTCATGATACGCGGCGTGGGCCCGACGCTCTCGGCGTTCGGCGTATCAGGGGTCCTCCCCAGCCCCGTCCTGACCCTGCTCGACTCGCAGGGAAGCACCATCGCCAGCAACCAGGGCTGGTCCTCAGGCTCAAGCGCCGGCTCGTCGGCGGTCAAGGCCGGCGTCGAGCCGGCCACGACCGCGATCATGGCCCATGTGGGCGCATTCACGCTCACGAGCGGCTCGGCCGATTCCGCAATGACGGTGACGCTGCCCCCCGGCTCGTACACCGCCCAGGTCTCCGGGGCCGCCGGCGCATCGGGAGTGGGCCTCGTCGAGGTGTACGAGGTGAAATGAGGCGACTCCCTCCCCGGCCTTTACCTTGCGGCACCCGGGGAGGCACCCCGGCCCCGCCCGTCACCTGCCGGGTTCGCGCTGCAGGCTTCTGTTGAAGAATTCCATGTACCGCTGCTCCTCGCGCAGCCTCACGACCGACGAGCTGGCGCCCGCCATGTGGGTGCCGAGTAGGGGCATGAACTCATAGGGCTTGCCGGCCAGGAAGAGGGCGTCGGCAAGCTGGACCGAATGCTGGAAGTAGACGTTGTCGTCCGTGAGGCCGTGGATGAGAAGGAGCGGCCGCGAAAGCTGGCCCGCGTAGGTCAGCACGCTGCTGGCGCGGTAGCCATCCGGGTTTTCCTGCGGCAGCCCGATGTAGCGCTCGGTGTAGTAGGTGTCGTAGTTCTCCCAGGTGACGACGGGGGCCCCCGCGACGCCGGCCCGGAACACGTCCGGCCGCCTGAGGGTTGCCATGGCGCTGAAGTAGCCTCCGAAGGACCAGCCGACGACCCCAACCCGCGCGAGGTCCATCTCCGGATGCTGCGCGCCGAGCGCCTGCAGGCCCTCGACTTGGTCGTGGAGGACCAGGTCGATGAAATTGCCGCGCATGAGGCGCTGCCAGTCGCGCCCGCGCAGCGGCGTGCCGCGCCCGTCGAGGCGCACGACGACATAGCCCTGGTCGGCCATCCACTGGTCGATGAAGTAGGCCCGGGCCGCGGCGACCACGTAGGTCACCTGGGGACCTCCGTAGACGGAGAGGATGACGGGGTACTTTCCACCCGGTTGATAGTCGCGCGGATGCAGGAGCGCCGCGTAGTAGGAGCGCTCTCCCCGGGTCCGGGTGAGCTCGACGCCCGGCATGACGCGCGGCGCCTCGGCGAGCGAGGATACGCCGGCCCGCTTCGCCCCGCCGGCGGAAAGCACCTCGACGCCAAAGGTGCCATCGAGGAGGCTGAAGGTGTGCACGACGGTGCGGCCGTCGTCGGACATGACGGCATAATGCTCGCCGCGCCCGGCTGTCAGCGCCTTGCCGGCGCCACCCGAGAGCGGGAACCTCCACAACTGGGCCTCGGTCGGGTCGCCGCTGCCGGTGACGTAGACAAATCCCGCGGCCTCATCGACGCCCACCAGGGCGCGGTAGCCGAGATCGGGAGGCGTGAGCTCGCGGACAACCGCCCCGCCCGCGTCGCGCAGCTCCAGCTGCCAAAATCCGCCCCGCTCCGATGTCCACAGGAACTGCCGGCCCCCCTTCAGCCAATGGGGGATGTTGGGCTCGACAAGGTTGACCCATGCCGGGTCGGTCTCGTCAAACAGCGCGTGCACGGCGCCCGTGGCCGGATCGGCGGTGAGCACGCGCTCGTCCTGCTGGCGGCGATCCTCCACGACGAAGGTGAGCGGGGCGCCGGGCTCGCGCCATTCGACGCGCGCGAGGTACGGGTACTTTTCCGCGTCCCAGGGAAGCCAGCAGGTGGTCCCGCCCTCCCGCGGGATGACCCCGAGGCGCACGCGCGCATTGGCCGAGCCGGCATGCGGATAGGCGTGCTTGAGCGGAGGAGTCTCGGGGTGAAGCGGATCGGCGATATACCGGGCTTCGACGGCGGACTCATCGGTTTCCTGGTAGGCGATCGAGAGCGAGTCCGGGGACCACCAGTAGCCGTCGAAGCGGTCCATCTCCTCCTGGGCGATGAATTCGGCGGCCCCGTGGGAAAGGGTCGCCGTGGAACCCGTCGTGAGTGCGCGGCTCGCAAGGGTCGCGAGGTCGATGATGTGGAGCTCTCCGCCCCGCACGGCCGCGACGAAGGCGCCATCCGGCGAAAAATGCGGATTGATCCAGTCCTCGCCGGGCAGCGCCGTGACCTTGCGGTCCGCGCGGGTGACGACGTACAGCTTGCCCGAGAGCGCGACGAGCAGCCGCGAGCCGTCCTTTGATAGGTCGAAGTCCGTGAATCCCCTCAGGCTGTTGCGGGTCCGCTCGCGATGCGCCTTTTCCTCGGGCGACAGGATTTCCTCCGCATTTCCGAGGATCTGGGCGGGGGTGATGAGCTCACGTTCGGTGCCGGCGGCGACATCGAGCTCGTAGAGCCGCAGTACGGGATCGCGCGGGCCGCCGCGCAGGAAGACCACTGCGGAACCGTCGGGCGTCGGCTTGGGGGACACCGGCCTGCCGAGCGTGTAGTTCCGCGTCTCGGCGAGGTCGCGGAAGAAGGCGATGCTGGGGTCCTCGCCGGCCCCAAGCGCGAGGCCGGACGGCAGGACAGCCAGCAGCAGCAGGCTGCGCATCTTTTGCATCGCGCCAGCAAGACGGAAGCGACTGCCGGAGTCGAGACGGGGCGAGCGCGGCATCTCGCCGCCCCAGCCCTCCCGTGCGCCTCACTTCTTCGGCCCGGTCAGAAATTCAATCAGGGTCGGATCGCCGATCTCGACGCGGCCTTCCTGGAGCCTTGCCTTCACGAGCCCGTCGCTGGGCTGCCCGAAAAACCTTGCGGCATACTGCGCCATCAGCGGCAACGCCTTGTCGAACTGATTGTGCCTCTCGTTGATGCTGAATCGCGTCTCCCAAAGGAGCTTGCGTTTCTTTTGCTTCCAAAGGAGCTGGAAGTCATAGGCCATCAGCACCACGAAATATCGGTTCTCCTCGATCTCCGCGACCTCGGTGCGTTGCTCCACGCCGATCGCGTTGTGCGAGATATATTTTCCGTAGTCCGTCCCAACCAATCCAGAGGCGGCATAGCCTATCATCCCGGCATTCCTGAAATCGACGAGGTCCCGCCGGCGGTTTTCTATGTCAAGTTGGTGAAGCCCGGAACTGAGCACGTTATTGGCCTCATCCGGGTACCCCTCGTCCAGGAGAATTCGATATTCGTCGAGCGCCTGCAGATAGTTGTAATAGATGGGGTCCTCTTCGTAGGGCGGTGGAACCGCGGTGGTGCCCCAGTAGACCATGATGAGGAGCCTTGTCGTTTTCGGGTCCCTCGCCGGAACGTATCGCTGGGTCGCGAGCGGCACCGCTATGACCCGCGCCACGTCCATGAAATTCAGCTTTTCGATCGAGAGGTCTCGAATCTCGCCGCCCCAGTTCCCCCCGGGCCCAAAGGCATAGGATTCATTCTGGAACGAGCCGTCGGCCATCTTTATGCGGACGTAGTCCTTGCTTACCTTTGACGCCACGGCTTCAACGCCTTCAAGGCCGTCCGTGGCGAGGGCCGCCGGCTGGAAAAGCAGCACCGCTCCGCAACCCGCGAGGAGCCACGCCTTCATCCGTGGCGTATGCGAGATTTTCATCGGGGATGCGCGCTTTGTGCCTCTATAGGTATCTCAATAATCTGCTCATGGCATGCCAATGCTCAGGGCGATAAGTCAATGCGCTCCGGCAAGCCTGCTTATGAAACTTTGGTGTGCGAAGGGCATTCCCTTCGAGAGAGATTCTGGGTGACTGCCGCAAAATCTCCTCGGCCCTGACGTATGCCTTTGGGTGAAGCTTCCCAAGTGGCGGATCTTCGGAGCCGTGATCCGAACCGCGGACAAAGACACATCGCTGGCGATACCCGGCTAAGCAAATGATTTTTTGGCGGCAGTCAGGTTACTGCGGGGCGCGCAACGCCGGCAAAGCCTCGAAATTCGGATTGCCTTGAGTGGCTGGGAGACTGGCGTCGCATCAAGTAGGCATACACCCACTAGCGGGCGACGCCCTTTATCGCCCATAGTCTATGGTGATTATAGAGATGGCCGGTGAACCACACGAACAACTTGATCCCTAGGCACCACGTCCTGAGAGCCGACGCCGACCTGCAAGCCAGGCTCGGGGCGGTAGTCAGGGCTTGCCGTCACCGACTTGGCGTCACGCAGGAGGAACTGGCATGGAGGGCCGGTATCCACCGCACGTACCTTGCCGATATCGAGCGGGGTAAGCGCAACGTGACGCTTCGGACTGCCGCGAATCTGTCGAGGACGCTCCAGATCACCATTGGGCACCTTTTCGCGCACGCCGCCGAACCGTCTGCAACCGCACCGCGCATTGACTCGGGACTGGTGCCGAACGAGGTGCGAGATATCTTGCTGGTGGAGCATCACCAGAGGGCGGCAGCCGAGACGGCGCGCGCATTCGCGCGGGCGAGGCTTGCGAACCCAATCAAGATCGTCCGCGACGGTGAGGCCGGGTTGAATTTCCTGTTCGGCACCGGACGGTATGCCAGGCGCAAGCAGGTGCGGCCGCAGTTGATCCTTCTCGTTCTCGACCTGCCTGGGATGTCGGGTTCGGAATTCCTGCGACGAGTCGCTGCCGACGAGCGCACGAGCGACATACTCGTCCTGGTCCTGACGGTTTCGAAACGACGGCGGAAATAGCGACCGCGGCCTGCTCGGCACGGGCGACGAGAGCGCAATAGCGTCAGGACGGACATCACGTCGCCCAAGGTGCGCGGCCGCCATCTTGGGAGGCAGCGCCGGGCCGCCGAATAGCGCAGGGCGTTATCCCCCGGTGCCGAATTGTTCCCGCCCGTCGGTGCAGCGCCGCTCATAACCCCGACCCTGAATTGTCACTTATAGTCTATTGTGGAGGCTGTTACACTGAACCGAGTGGCAAAAAAACACCGAGCACCGGCGCCCCATTCAGACCTCCAAGGTAAGCTCGGCGCAGCCGTGCGGGCCCGTCGGCACGAGCTAGGAATTACGCAGGAGGAGCTTGCATGGCGGGCCGACTTGCACCGCACTTATGTCGCGGACGTTGAGCGAGGTGCGCGCAATGTGACGCTCTGGACCATCGCCAACTTAGCGAAGGCACTGCAGATCACCGCTGGCAATCTGCTCTCCCATGCCGCCACGCCTCCTGGCATGGCGCTGCGCAATGACGATGCATGGGCGCCCGATGAAGCGCGGGAGATCTTGCTCGTGGATCACAGTTCCACGGTGGCCGTCACAATGGAGCGCGCCTTCGAGCGCGCGAAGCTTGCGAACCCAATCAAAATCGTCCGCGATGGCGAGACCGGGTTGGATTACCTGTTCGGCACCGGCAGGTACGCAAAGCGAAAGCCGGCGCGACCGCAATTGATCCTGCTCGTTCTCGACCTGCCCAGGATGTCGGGCCGGGAATTTCTGCTGCGCGTCAGAGGCGACGAACGAACGCGGGACATACCCGTCGTGCCCCTTGCGGTTTCGCATCCCTCACGTTGCCATTGATTTCGACCGGCTGAGTGCCGAGACCGGCATCGCGAAGCCGCGCAGATTCGAAAGCGCAGCCGAGGTCGTCCCGCGGGGTTTGGAGATGGCGCCGCATTCGCGTCGCCCTGTGGGTAGACTGGAAATTGCTCTTGTCGAGGAAAGACATGCGCCCCGTGCGGCAGGTATGCACCCCATAGCGCCCTGCCAAGACGTCACTTATAGTAGACGGAGATATCCGACACAGTTCATTCGAATCCGGAGAATTGTAGCTTCTGCGAGGACGGCTGGGCATCGGATGAACAAGTCACAAAACGCCCCGTGAAAAAGATTACCGTCCTGATAACGGACGATCATGCGTTCTTTCGGCAGGGTTTGTGCGCATTGTTGAAAGCGGAGAGCGACATCGACGTGGTCGGGAAGGCGCGGAATGGTCGTGAAGCGGTGAGGATGGCGCGAACCCTTCGGCCAGACGTCATCCTGATGGACATCGCCATGCCGGTCCTCAATGGCTTCGAGGCGACGCGCCAGATCCTCGCGGCCAACCCCGCGGCCAAGGTTCTTATTCTTTCAGCGCACCGAGACGACGAGTATGGCGAATTCATGGCCGCTGCCGGCGCCGTGGGTTTCCTGGAGAAGCGGTCAGCCAGCAAGGTTCTCAGCAAGGCGATCCGCGAAGCCGCCAAGGGCAATCTGTTCTTCAGGCCGGCCATCGCCAAGCGAATTGCCCGCGACGGAAAAGCTTTAGCGCGGCCGCGAATTTCTGCACGAAGCAAGAAAGGGACTGCGTCATCGGTCCGTAGGTAAGCGACTTTCCCATTGATGAATCGAGCCGCGACAAACCTCGTACTTCTGTGTTTAAATTGCCGCGCCAACCGGGTAGCCCAGGTTCGTTAGGGATGCCCGTCATCCATTACACTCGACCAAGGTGGTGGACGCCGAGGGAGTCCACGCGCCTCCGAGTGGCTAGGCTGTTTTAGTTGCAGCTGGTTGCACGATCTTGCGTTTAGCGCTGGCGATGCGCCGTTGCTCCGAAATTGGTGCGCGCGCATAGATGCACGGGCGGTCTCTCGCGCGGTCACCTGCTCGGTGTCTAGCTAACGGTCCTTTATGAAACAGCTACGCCGGCATTCTGAAATTGCGGCCTATAGAGTCTACAATTTATCAGGTTAGTCGCCGCTTAAGGCCTCCATTGGTGAAACATTTGCAGCGCGGCGCGATGGAATTAGGCAGGCGGCTAACGATACGGCGGCGATCACGACGGCCGTACTAACCAAAGTCGCGACCGGGAAAGGGGGTGCCTCAAAGAGGAGTTGTCCCACGATTCGCTCAACCAGAGCGGTGCCAATCACCCCGAGGACTATTCCGATGGTCAGCTGCCTTAACCCGATAAAAAGAAATAGCCGGCAAATTGCCAACGGTTGGGCTCCGAGCGCCATTCTTACGCCGATTTCCCTGCGGCGCTGAGCAACCGCGTACGCCAACACTCCGTAAGTGCCCATTCCGGCGAGCAAAAGTGAAACTGCGGAAAATATACCCCATAAAAACACAGGCGAACGCTGCGTAACGAGGCTATTGGAGATCCGGTCGTCCATGGATCGAATATCGTGAACGGGAAGTTCCGGATCAATCTCCCCAACGGCCGACCGAAGCGAGGAAGCTAGGAAATCTGGCGCCATGCTTGTGCGGGCGACAACCTCGACGTTGGACGATTGCAGACCAAATGGATAATAGATCGAATCGAGCGCGTGATTTTCGGTGAGGCCGTCTTGCTTCACTGATCCGACGACACCGACAATGGTGACTGCCTTCGATGGGTTCGTTTGAGGCAACCCCTCGTAAAAGCGCTGTCCGACGGCGCCTCCTTGTGGCCAGTAATGTCGGGCAAAATTCGCGTCGACCACGCAGATCCGCTCCTTGCGGTGAGAGTCGGCGGCTTCAAGAAGCCGACCCTCCTTCAAGGGAATGCCCATTGCCGCAAAATAGGCGCCGTTGACCCCAAACGTATTGTTGATGCTTGGCGGTTCTCCAACTTTTGGAGTGCGGCCCAGAATGAACACATTATCGGTGTCACTCATGCCCTGGAGTGGGAGCGAGGTGACAATACCGACGGATACCATGCCTGGCAGATGCTGCACCTTTTCCAGCAGTCGGTCGGTGAACTCGAGACGCGCCGCATTGTCCTTGTAGGACTCCCAAGGCAGTGAAACTTCCCCAGTGAGGACGTGATCGGGGCGAAAACCCGGATCCACCGCCATCGCCCGCCTCAGGCTGGTGCCGAGCTGGCTCGCCCAAGCGAGAAGGACGAACGCGAGGCCAATCTGAGCGACAATGAATCCATTGCGCAGGCGCTGTGCCCCACGACCAGTCGTTCCGCCGCGCGACTCGGCCTTCAGGGAGTTGGCCAGGTGATTGCTCACGTTGAACCATATGATGGGGACCGCGATCAGCACCCCAAGGAGAACGGCCCCGGCAACAGCCACAAACATCAGCGTTCCGTCGACCCTGATATCCGATCCCAAGGGCAGTTGACTTGCCCCGAGCAGCCCCAGCATTCGGATACAGAATGCCCCAAAAATAAGCCCCAGAACCCCGCCCGTGAGAGTGAGCGTGATGGTTTCGATCAGTACGTCACGGGAAACGTGATGACTGCCGGCCCCCAACGACTGCCTGATCGCGAGTTCCTTGGCTCGGTCACAAGCCCGAATAAGCAACAGGTTCACGATGTTGACGCCACCGATGATCAGCAGCAGAAGAGCGCCCCCTTGCAGCATCAGCAGCATGGGGCGGACTTGGCGCACATGGTCGGCTTGGAGGGGAGCCACAAATGAGCGAAACCCGGCGGCGGCCACCTCTTTCGCATAGGGATACTCGGCCGCATGCGCTGCATTGTGGGCATCAATTTGTGATTGCGCCGTAGAAACTCCATAACCAGGCCTCAGGCGCCCGATCATCTCCGCGTTTCCGCTGTATCTGCGGTCAATCCCCCGCTCTACGGGATCGGATGCGAGTGGCAGGAAAATCTGAGCTTTGGAGGAGAGAAAACGAAAGTCCTGGGGAAGGATTCCCACGATCGTCTTGGCGACTCCATTTACCCGCACCTTTTGCCCAAGCGCCCGAGGATCGGCATCGAAGTGCTGCCTCCAGTAAGAATCGGTGAGCACCACCACGTTCGCGGATTGATAGGTCATCTCGTCCTCATTGAAAGTGCGCCCCGCAACCGGGCGCACGCCGAGCGTGGCGAAGAACTCGGGCGTTATTCTAAAGAGTTCCTCGCGGCCAATGGAGCCCCCCTCCCCGAGATTTGCGTGATCGCTTCGAAAAGCCGAAATGCTTGAAAAGGCAGGGATAATCCCACGACGTTCATAATAGCTGGTCAGGGACGAACCGCCGCGGTCAATGCCAGCTTTGGGATAGCTATTGTAAACAGTCACCAATTGATCCGCATCCGGAAACGGAAGGGCTCTCAGGAGAACTGAATCTACGACCGCGAAAATGGTGAGATTGGCTCCGATGCAAACCGCGAGCGTAGTAAGTGTAATTGCCGTGAAGCCCGGTGATTTAGCTAAACGACGCATTGTCAGTCGTAGGTGTGTGATCATCGCCGGTGTCCTATTTTCGCATGGAGTGTGCCAATATCGCTGATCGTCGTATGCTATTACCGTTTATTGTTTTACGAATCATTGGTGAATGGCAACAGAGCGCACGGCGCTCGGAAACGAGACTTGCCGTTCCCGCAAGTGGGACATCGAGTGCTATGTGATTTCATGGCCCTGTGAGTTACCGACTGCCCCGGCAATCTCGGTCAGGTGCGACTTGTTCGATAAACGGTCTGTTGAACACCTGGCTGAGCAAGGACGCAAATATATTTGGTGATCGCGCAATGGCCGAACGCATCGCTCTTTTGACCAAATGGCGCCTACTCGATCCCATCAGCCACTTTGAAGCTAGGTCGATAAATTACGTTCTGTAAACTGGTGGACGCGGAGGGACTCGAACCCTTCGTCCAATAGGCGAAACTACGAACTTAGGATCTGCATTGTCATTCTGCCTCAATCGCAGGCGAGCGGACCTTCCCGATCATTCGGCCCGGAGGGTCTCCGCAGGATCGACCCGCGCAGCGCGCCGGGCAGGAATCCAGCACGCAAGAAGCGCTACGCTAACGAGCAATGCCGAACTTGCGGCCACGACAAGCGGATCCTGGCCCAAAATACCGGGCATAAAGGAGGCGAGCAGGCGGGCGAGCGCGAAGGCCCCGGCAATCCCGAGAACCAGCCCTGTTGCGGCAAGGCGAACGCCCTGACCGAGAATAAGCAGGGCGATGTCCCGCAATTGGGCGCCAAGCGCAACACGAATGCCGATCTCCGCGGTGCGCTCGACCACCAGTTGCGAAATTACCCCGTAGAGACCGAGCGTGGACACCAGAAGCCCCGAGATTGCCATGGCCAGAATCCCGTTGGCCAGGAGGTTGTTCCAGCGGCGTATCGATTCGAGGGAGTGGTCGATCGAAGCCACTTGGTATACGGCCAGGTCGGGATCGACCCGGGCCACCGCCCGGTGCAGGGCGTCGGCCACGGAATCCGGAGCCACGGAAGTGCGCAGTACGACAGAGAAGTAATTCCCCCCGGTTTGGGCCATCGGCCGGTAAATCTGCAAATGCGCCGCTGTGTTGCTGTCGAACGGGAAGCTCACGTCGTTGACCACCCCCACCACCTCCATCCAATCGCGTTTGGCCGGATCCGCGCCGCCTATCCGCTTCCCCAGCGGATTGCCATTGGGCCAGAATTTCTGAGCAAGCGTCTGGTTGATGACGATGACAGCCGGGGAACCGGAACGGTCTAGTGCCGTGAAATCCCGCCCTTGCAGAATCTTCACGCCGAGCACGTCAAAATAGCCCGGAGTTGTCGTATTTGAGTCGGCGACGGGCGCCTGTCCCGATGCCACAGTGGTCCCCTCCTCGACCACCGGGCGCGAATTGTAGAAGCCGCCCAGCGGGAGGATGTCGCAGGTGACGGATCGTTCGACCCCCGGCACCGAAGCCAGCTCTTCGTTCAGCCTGCTGTAGAAGGCGCTGCACTTTTCGACGCCGCCATACTTGTTGCCCGGCAGCGCAAAGCGGCCGCTCAGCAAGTGATCCGTTCGCCAGCCGTAGTCCCGCTGCATCGCCTTGCTAAAACCCCGCATGAAATAGCCGGACCCGGAGAGGAGCACGAGGGTCAGGGAGAGTTCGATAACGACAAGCGCGTGGCGCAGCCGATGCCGCGACCGGTCTCCCGTCATGCCCCTGCCGGACTGCTTCAGGCCGGCGTTTGGGTCCACCCGGGACGCGAACCAAGCCGGGGCGATGCCGAAGAAAGCGCCGGCCGCCAAAGCGGCAAACAGGGCGAAGCCTAGTACGCGCACATCGATCGAAAGGCGCGGGGGCACCTCATTCTCCCACAACAGGGCGATCTGCCTGCCCAGAATCCGGTTGGTGCCCACGGCGACCAAAACCCCGACCGCGCCGCTGACCATAGCCAGCGCCAGGCTTTCGGTAAGCAGCTGGCGCAATAGCCGGAACCGCGATGCCCCAAGTGCGATGCGAATCGCGTATTCCCGGGCGCGGCCCGAGTTTCGCGCAAGCTGAAGATTGGCCAGGTTGGCGCATGCGATCAGAAGGACGGCAGCCGCCAGCCCAATGACAATCCAGGCAAAGCTTTCAACGCTAACTTCCCCGATGGGGGTCAGGCGGAATCCGCTCTGGGCGTCTGTCAGGGGATATTCACGGCCCAAACGGACTGCGATGGCATTCAGATTCGTCTGTGCGTTGGCGATCGTCGATCCGGGCTTGAGCTGCGCGACCGCCTGCAGCCAGCGCCCGTCGCGGCCCTTTACGACATCCGGGCTCAGCACCAAGGGTCTCCAGATATCCTGGGAGCCCCAAACCATGGAAGTGTCGAACTGTTCCGGCATGACGCCGACCACCTGAACGTCCTCGCCATCAAGCCTCAAGGACCGGCCCACGATCGCCGGATCACCGGCGAACCGCTGGCGCCAGAATCGATAGCTCAGAACCACCACCTCGTTGTGGCCGGGTTTGGCCTCCGCAGCGCCAAAGACACGTCCCAGCAGCGGCGGCACGCCCATCATCGCGAAGAAATCGCCGTCGACCGCGAAGGCGCGCACCCGCTCGGCCGGCTGGCCGGGCGACGAGATGCTGTAATCTGGAAAATCGATGATCGAAAACCGTGCGAAAACCTCGTTCTGAGCCTTGACGTCCAATATATCGCCAGGGGAATGGGGGCCCATTCCGCCTCCCTCGAGGGACGTGTGGTATATGAGAACGACGCCCTTGGGCCTCTCGAACGGCAGCGGCCGGAGGGCGACCGCATTGACGAAGCTAAACGTCGTCGTGTTCACCCCGATTCCCAGCGCAAGGGTCAGGATCGCAGTTGCGGCGAACCCCGGGTTCTTGCATAGGGACCGGGCGGCGTAACCCAGGTCCTGGATGAGCTGCTCGATCCACGGGAACCCGCGGACGTCCCGGTAGGACTCCTGCACCTGATCGACTCCGCCGAACTGCCGCAACGCCGCCGCACGGGCCTCCTCGGGCGGCATCCCAGCGAGGATGTTGGCCTCCGTCGCCATCTCCAGGTGGGTCCGGATCTCCTCGGACAGCTCAGCCTCGATTCTCCCCTTGTGAAAGATTGCCTGCAGGCGGAAGGCGAACTGCCGAAGCCAGTTCATGGCGGTAAGTCGGTTAGATCGCCTTAAGCATCAGGTTGATGGTGCTCGAAAGCTTCTCCCACCTCGCCGTCTCCTCCATCAACTGCCTCCTGCCTCCGGAGGTCAGCGAATAGAACCGAGCCTTGCGGTTGGCGGCCGAGACGCTCCATTCGCCCTTGATCCATCCCTTTGCCTCTAGCCGGCACAGGGCGGGATAAAGCGAGCCCATTTCCACAAGGAAAACTTCACCGGACATCACGTGGATCCGCTGCGACAGGCCGAAGCCGTGCATCGCGTCATGTTGGAGCGCAGTGAGGATCAACAGGTCGAGGGTGCCCTGCAGCAATTCGAATTTTTCGGTGGCCATGGCTATATCTTTAGAGCGTCTATATGAGAAGCGTTGCCCCCTCTCCTTTAGAACGTCAACAGGAAAAGTCGTCCCTCCCCAGCACCGTCCGAATAGGGGTGATCTTAAGAATACCAGATCTCTGTGAGGCCCTGTCTTCGCGGAGAATTTAGTTCTCCATTATGAATGGGTAAAGTGGTGGACGCCGAGGGACTCGAA